>LNAP01004319.1_pt1 | contig 13194 bp, 12 predicted proteins | sample 602601 | NCBI WGS metagenome assembly LNAP01 (sample SAMN02440304, study PRJNA202911) | soil metagenome | biome: Subtropical and temperate rainforests or woodlands; isolation source: soil samples (1 kg each in a 20% v/v slurry with milli Q water) were... ...
ACCCACCCCAGTCACGGGGCTGACAGGAGGCCGGTCGTTCCCCAAGCGACCGGCCTCTCCTTGTTTCGGGCAAAGAAAAAGGCGGCGACCCGAAGGTCGCCGCCCTTTCTTTGGGATTGCGCCCGCGATCAGTTCGCCTTGGCGCGGAACTTGTCGTGGCAGGCGCCGCAGGCCTTGCCGGCATCGGCGAAGGCTGTGGCAAGCGCTGCCTGGTCGCCCGAGCCCGCCGCGACGGCGAGCTTGTCGAAGGCGGCATCGGCGGCCTTGCTGGCGGCCTGGAAGCCGGCCGAGTCGCTCCATATCGTCGGCAGGGCCTTGGTCTCGCCCTTGTCGGAGCCGGCCGGAAACAGCTTCACGAACGCCGCCTCAAGGGTCTTGAGCTTGGCCGCCTGCTCGACGGCCGGGGCCGTGGGTCCCTTGGCATCGATGACGCCCTTGATGGCGCGCATCGCGGCACCGGCCTGCTTGCGGTTCTCCTGGCGCTCCTTGATCACATCGGCCTGTGCAAGAGCGATGGTGGCGCCGCCTACCATCGCGCCGGCGGCCAGTGCGCCGACGATCGCCACAACCAGAGTCTTCCTCATGGATCCATCCCCTTTGAAAACCTCGCGACCGGCGGCAAGTTTTTGCTCGACGGCACGGTATTTGTTGCAGACGTTTGCACCAAAGCGAACAGGGCCGGCGGCCAACTTCCATCACGACTGCGTGTGGTCCGCCGCAGAGGAGAACATCGGATGGCCGAGAAGAAGGTTCGAGTCTGGGATCTGCCGGTGCGGCTGTTCCACTGGACGCTCGTCATCCTGCTGGTTGCGTCGTATTTTTCCGGCCGCGCTGGCGGCGACTGGATGAAGCTCCACTTCTGGTCCGGTTACGCCATCCTCACCTTGTTGCTGTTCCGCATCGCCTGGGGCTTCGTCGGCAGCACGACGGCGCGCTTCTCCCATTTCGTGAAGGGCCCGGCGGCGTGGTTCGCCTACCTAAAGAACTTCGCGACGGGGCGGCGCACCTACGACATCGGCCACAACCCCGTGGGTGGCATCATGGTCGTGGTCCTGATCCTGGCCGTGCTGGCGCAGGCAGTGGCCGGCCTGTTCTCTGCCGACACCGATACGGGGATGGTCAACGGCCCGCTCGCCAACGCGATCCCCGACAAGTGGGTCGATCGCGTGACGAGCTTCCATTTCTTCTGGGTCAATGTGCTGCTCTGCTTGGTGGCCCTGCACGTGCTGGCCTCGCTCATCTACCTCGTGTTGAAGCAGCAGAACCTGATCGGCTCCATGTTCACCGGCCGCAAGCCGCTGGACCACGTCGCCGAAGCAGGCAAGCCCGCGCCGACGCTCTCCTTCGCCTCGAGCCGGCTGGCGATCTCGCTGCTGATCGCGGCCGCGGCCATCGTCTACTTCTGCATACGGCTGGGCTGACCTGCCGCGGCGGTCTTGCTTGGGGGGTAGGGCCAACCTAGGGTGATCTTCACTCGTGAAACCTGGATTTTGCATCATGAAATTTACCGGTACCGATTCCTACGTCGCCAGCGACGACCTGCGCGTGGCGGTCAACGCCGCGATCGCGCTGCAGCGGCCGCTGCTGATCAAGGGCGAGCCCGGCACCGGCAAGACCGTGCTGGCGCATGAGGTCGCCAAGGCGATCGGCGCGCCGCTGATCGAATGGCACATCAAGTCGACCACCAAGGCCCAGCAGGGCCTTTATGAGTACGACGCCGTCTCGCGCCTGCGCGACAGCCAGCTGGGCGACGAGCGGGTCAAGGACATCAGCAACTACATCAAGCGCGGCAAGCTGTGGGACGCCTTCACCGCCGATCAGCGGCCGGTGCTGCTGATCGACGAGATCGACAAGGCCGACATCGAGTTCCCCAACGACCTGCTGCTCGAGCTCGATCGCATGGAGTTCTACGTCTACGAGACGCAGGAGGTCATCAAGGCCGTGCAGCGTCCCGTGGTGATGATCACCTCCAACAACGAGAAGGAGCTGCCCGACGCCTTCCTGCGCCGCTGCTTCTTCCACTACATCCGCTTCCCCGATCGCGAGATCATGACCCAGATCGTGGACGTCCACTTCCCCGACCTGCAGCGCAACCTGCTGCGCGAGGCGCTGAACATCTTCTACGACATCCGCGACGTGCCCGGCCTGAAGAAGAAGCCCTCGACGTCCGAGCTGCTCGACTGGCTGAAGCTCCTGATGGTCGAGGACATGCCGCCCGAGGCGCTGCGCTCCAAGGATTCCAAGCAGCTCATCCCGCCGCTGCACGGCGCGCTGCTCAAGAACGAGCAGGACGTGCATCTGTTCGAGCGCCTGGCCTTCATGGCGCGCCGCGAGCAGCGCCAGTAGTCATTGAACCGCGGAGAACGCGATGTTCACCAACTTCTTCCTCGAACTGCGTCAGGCCAAGGTGCCGGTCTCCATCAAGGAGTACCTGGCGCTGATGGAGGCCATGGAGAAGGGCGTCTCCGACTACAAGGTCGACGACTTCTACTACCTGTCGCGCTCGGTGCTGGTGAAGGACGAGCGCAACCTCGACAAGTTCGACCGCGTCTTCGGCCATGTCTTCAAGGGACTGGAGGCGCTGCCCGCCGAGGGCGTCGCCGCCGAGATCCCCGAGGAATGGCTGCGCAAGCTCGCCGAGAAGCTTCTGACCGACGAGGAAAAGGCCCAGATCGAGGCGATGGGCGGCTGGGAGAAGCTGATGGAGACGCTGAAGAAGCGTCTCGAGGAGCAGCAGAAGCGCCACCAGGGCGGCAGCAAGTGGATCGGCACGGCCGGCACCTCGCCGTTCGGCGCCTACGGCTTCAATCCGGAAGGCGTGCGCATCGGCCAGGACAAGAACCGCGAGGGCCGCGCCGTCAAGGTGTGGGACAAGCGCGAGTACAAGAACCTCGACGACACCGTCGAGATCGGCACGCGCAACATCAAGCTGGCGCTGCGCCGCCTGCGCAAGTTCGCGCGCGAGGGCGCCGAGGTCGAGCTCGACATGCCCGACACCATCCGCTCGACGGCGCGCAACGCGGGCTATCTCGACATCAAGATGATCCCCGAGCGGCGCAACAAGGTGAAGCTCTTGCTGCTGTTCGACATCGGCGGCTCGATGGACGCCCATATCCGCGTCTGCGAGGAGCTGTTCTCCGCGGCGCGCTCGGAGTTCAAGCACCTCGAATTCTTCTACTTCCACAACTGCCTCTACGAGAAGCTGTGGAAGGACAATCGCCGCCGCCACGTCGACACCTACCAGACGCAGCAGCTGCTCCACACCTTTCCGCCCGACTACAAGATCATCTTCGTCGGCGATGCTTCGATGAGCCCCTACGAGATCGCCTATCCCGGCGGCTCGGTCGAGCACTGGAACGAGGAGGCGGGCCAGGTCTGGATCCAGCGCATGGCCGACACCTATCGCAGCATGGTGTGGCTGAACCCGGTGCCCGAACGGCACTGGAGCTACACACCCTCCATCCAATTGCTGCAGCAGCTAAGCTCGAATCGCATGTTTCCGCTGACCCTGGGCGGTCTCGACAGTGCTATGAAGGAGCTGAACAAGTAGACCTCGTCTGAGGCCTGCCCCCTCCCGTACCCTCCCCCGATGGCGGGGGAGGGACATGACGTCGTGCGATCATTTCCTCCCCCGTCATACGGGGGAGGGTAGGGTGGGGGACGGCCTCAACGACGATGGCCGTTGGGAGGAGATCAAGATGAAGACCGGGCCAGCGATCGCCGACATTCTCAAGAAGGAAGGCGTCGAATATCTCTTCGCCTATCCGGTCAATCATCTGATCGAGGCCTGCGCTGCGGTCGACATCCGCCCCATCATCGTCCGCCAGGAACGTATCGGCCTGCACATGGCCGACGCCATGTCGCGGCTCACCAAGGGCCGCAAGATGGGCGTGTTCTGCATGCAGAGCGGCCCGGGTTCGGAGAACGCCTATGGTGGCGTCGCCCAGGCATTCGGCGAGTCGGTGCCGCTGCTGGTGATCCCGCAGGGCTATCCGCGCCGCATCGCCCACGTGCCGCCCAACTTCAACTCGACCTTGGCCATGGCGCATGTCGCCAAGCACGCCGAGCCGATCACCAACGGCCGCGAAATCGTCAACATCATGCGCCGGGCGTTCAACATGCTGCGCAACGGCCGCGGCGCGCCGGTGATCGTCGAGCTGCCGGCCGACGCCTATGCCGAGGACGCGCCAGATCCGCTGGGCTACGAGCCCGTCGTCGTCACCAAGTACGGCCCCGAGGCCGGTCAGGTGGCCCAGGCCGCGAAGGTGCTGATGGCCGCCAAGCGCCCCGTTATCTATGCCGGGCAGGGCGTGCACTGGGCCGAAGCCTATGCCGAGTTGAAGGAACTGGCCGAGCTTCTGGCCATCCCGGTCTGCACCAGCCTCGAGGGCAAGAGCTGCTTCGACGAGACCCATCCGCTGGCGCTGGGTTCGGGCGGTCGCGCCTATCCGAAGGCCGTGCGCCAGTTCCTCGACCAGTCCGACGTGATCTTGGGCATCGGTTGCTCGTTCACCGAGACCAACTTCGGCATCTCCATGCCGAAGGGCAAGACGATCATCCACGCCACGCTCGATCCCGCGCACATCAACAAGGATGTGCCGGTGAAGTACGGCCTGGTCGGCGACGCCAAGCTGACACTGGCCGCGCTGATCTCCGCAGCCAAGGCCGCCGGGGCGACCAAGCGCGATGCCTCCGCCGTCGCCGCCGAGATCAAGTCGGTCGCCGACGCGTGGCTGAAGGAGTGGATGCCCAAGCTCACCTCCAACGATGCGCCGCTCAATCCCTATCGCGTGCTGTGGGACCTGCAGCACACGGTCGACATGGCCAACACCATCATCACCCACGATGCCGGCAGCCCGCGCGACCAGCTCTCACCGTTCTGGAAGAATACGGCACCGCACACCTACATCGGCTGGGGCAAGACCACGCAGCTGGGCTATGGACTGGGACTGGCGATGGGCGCCAAGCTCGCCATGCCGGACAAGCTCTGCATCAACGTCTGGGGCGACGCCGCCATCGGCTTCACCGGCATGGATTTCGAGACGGCGGTGCGCGAGCGCATCCCCATCATGTCGGTGCTGCTCAACAACTTCTCGATGGCAATCGAATTGCACATCATGCAGGTCTCGACCGAGAAGTACCGCTCGACCGACATCTCGGGCGACTATGCCGCCATGGCGCGCGCCTTCGGCGGCTACGGCGAGCGCGTCACCAAGCCCGAGGACATCGTGCCGGCGATCAAGCGCGGCATCGAGCAGACCAAGAAGGGCGTACCCGTGCTGCTGGAGTTCATCACTTCCAAGGAAGTGACGATCTCCGTCCCCAAGTAACGGAGGAACCCATGACCATCATTCTCGCGCCAACGGGCGAGCACAAGGTTTCGACGCATGACGGCCTCTGGATGAGCGCCGCCGATGCCGCCAAGGTCACGGGCTGGACGCTGAAGCCCGAAGGCATGTGCCTGGCCGAGCGCTGCGTTCCGCTGCCGGCCGCGGCCGTGAAGGGCAAGGAGGTCGATGTCGCGGCCTTCTGGATCAAGCTCGGCGGGCCGGTGGTCGGCGCCGAGAACGGCGAGGTCTGGGCGCTGGGCGTTCCGGCCGACGAGCGCAACGCCGCCCTCGATGGGCTGGAGGCGCCGGACTTCACGCTGCCCGACGTCGACGGCAAGCCGCACACGCTGTCCCAGCTCAGGGGCAAGAAGGTCTTCCTCGCCACCTGGGCCAGTTGGTGAGGCTGCCGCTTCGACTTGCCCGTGTGGCGGACCCTCTACGATGAGCTGAAGGACAGGGGTTTCATGGTGGTGGCCGTGGCGGAGGAAAGCCGCGGCGCCGAGCATGCCCGGCCGTGGATCGAACAAGCCAAGTCCAGTTACTGGCAGTTGATCGACACCGATCATCGCCTGAGCGATCTCTACAATCTGGTGAACGTGCCACAGGCGATCTGGATCGACGAGCAGGGCCGCATCGTGCGGCCGCCCGAGACCGCGGGCTCGACCGACCACTTCCGCCGCATGGATCTCAAGACCCGCACCATGTCGCCCGAGGACCAGGCGGAGCGACTCGCTGCCCGCCAGTCTTATCTCGATGCGGTGCGCGCCTGGGTGAATACCGGCAGATACGCCCTGCCGGCCGACGACGCCCGCGCCGGGCTGCCCAAGGTGACCAAGGAGATCGCCGAGGCGCATGCCCGATTCAGACTGGGAGTGTGGCTGCGCGCTCATGGCGACATCGTCGAAGGCGATCGGCAGATGAACACAGCGAGTGCACTTCACCCCGACTCCTGGAGCATGTGGCGCCAGGCCGCCGATCTCGACGAGGTCGGCAAGGCCTCGGGCCCCGATTTCTGGAAACGGGTGCAAGCCCTGGGCGATCGGCCGTATTATCCGCCGCCGAAACTTTGATGCCTCACCCTCCTCTGGGTGAGGCTGGGGAACGATGAAACTACACTGGCGTGCCCTGGGAACGCCGCGCGCCGATCGCGCCGACGGCAAGTCCGTCGAGCTCGCGGGCTTTCCGCTGACGGTGCTGCCGGCACCGACCGCCGATTATTTCCTGATGATGGCCGAGCCTGGTTGTTGCCAGGGCTGCGTGCCCGCCAACCGGCTGGCCGTGGTCGAGGTCTTCGCCGACCAGCCGCTGAAGCTCGGTGCCGGCCTGTTGCGCCTCACCGGCACGTGGCGGATCTCGTCCGACGCCGATGGCTGGCGCTACCAGCTGCATGGCGCCGAGGTGAAGCGCGGAGTCACGCGCCGTGCCCTGATGGCGGCGAGCCCGCTCTTCTGCCTGCCGGTGGCGCCGGCGATGGCGCAGGTCGACGGCACGGCCGTCGACATCCACAGTCACGCCGGCAACCTGATCCAGATGAGCTTCGGTCGCGGCAGCTTCGCGGCGGTGGCCGAGCCGATGCGCCAGGGCGGCGTGTCGGCGATCTGTCTTGCCGTCGTCTCCGATTCGCCGATCATCAAGACCATGGACGGCCGTCTGCGGCCGGGCCGCGATCCGCGGCCGGGCGAGCTCTACGACTTCACCCAGCGGTCTTTCCAGCAGATCCATGCGCTGGCAGGCACTCAGCAATTGCCGCTCATCAGGACGGCGGCGGAGCTCAATGCGACGCGCTCCGCGCGGCCGTCGATCATCGTCTCCTCGGAAGGCGCCGACTTCCTCGAGGGCCGGATCGAGCGTCTCGACGAGGCCTATCAGCGCTGGGCGCTGCGCCATCTGCAGCTCACGCACTACCGCCCGAACGAGCTGGGCGACATCCAGACCGAGCCCAGCGTGCATGGCGGGCTCACGCAATTCGGCGCCGAGGTGATCCGCCGCTGCAACCAGCTGGGTGTCGTCGTCGACGTGGCGCACGGCCCCTACGAGCTGGTCAAGAAGGCGGCGTCGGTCACGACCAAGCCGCTGGTCCTGTCGCACACTTCGCTGACCGAGCGGCCGGCGGCGTGGACCCGGCGCATCCTGCCCGACCATGCGCGCGCCATCGCCGCAACCGGCGGCGTCATCGGCATCTGGCCGGTTCTGGCCTATTTCCCCAATGTCGTGGCCTATGCCGACGGCTTCGCGCGCATGGTCGATGTCGTCGGCATCAATCATGTCGGCCTCGGCACCGACCAGCTCGGCCTGCCCGGCGGCAGCGCGCTGCCGAGCTACGCCGACCTGCCGCAACTGGCTGCCGCCTTGCGCGGCAGATTCACGCCCGAGGAAACGGCAAAGCTGATGGGCGGCAACTATCGGCGGGTGTTCCAGGCGAGCATGCCTAGCTGAGCAGCGGCAAGCTGATCGTGGCTTGCAGCCCCTTTGCGCGATTGCTGAGGACGACGTCGCCTCCGTGGTGACGCGCGATCGCCCGGGCGATCGACAGGCCGAGGCCGACGCCGCCGGTCTCCCGATTGCGCGAATCCTCGAGGCGATAGAAAGGCGCGAAGACCTGCTCCATGACCTCATCCGGAATGCCTGGCCCGTCGTCTTCGATGGCGATGTCGATGCTCTTCGCGGTGCGCAGGACTGAAACGCGTGCGCCTTCGCCATAGCGAACGGCATTCTCGATCAGGTTCCGGATGGCCCGCCGCAGGGCGTCCGGCCTGCACCGGTAGTTGGTGGCAGTCCCATCGATGAAGGTGACGTTGTGGCCGAGCTCGGCCAGATCGTCGCAGAGGCTTTCCACCAGGGCGGACAGATCGACGGTGCGGGTAGCCTCGGCCGTGGCCTCCTCTCGCACGAAGGCGAGAGCGGCCTCCGTCATCGTCTGGATCTCGTCGATGGTCTTCAGCATCTTCTCCTGAACATCGTGGTCGGTGACGAACTCGGCGCGCAGTCGCAAGGACGTGAGCGGCGTTCTGAGGTCGTGGCTGATTGCCGCCAGCATGCGTGTTCGATCCTGGACGAAGCGCTCCAGGCGCTCCTGCATGCGATTGAAGGCTTCGGCCGTCTGGCGGATGTCGTCCGGTCCCGATTCAGGCAACGGCTTGACCGATTCGCCGCGGCCGAGGGCCTCCGCCGCAACGGCGAGACGGCGCATCGGCCTGGCGATGCTGCGGGCGACGAAGATCGCGATCAGCGACAGGATCGCCGCCGTTATGGCGAGCGAGATCGCCGTCTGCGACGTCCATATGGAGTTCGGAATCGGCTTGGAATAGGCCGCGTTGAGCCAGGCACCGGATTCGAGCCGGACGGCGATCCCCATGCCTTTGGATTCGTCGAGATAGAGGAACTTTGCGGGCCGCGAGAGCGGCCAGGCGTGCGCCGGAAGCGTCGCCCAGGTCAGATGCGCCATCGCGGCGGCGGCAGCGACGATGTTGCCCGACGGGTAGGAGGGTTGCGACGCCTGCCGCTCCAGTCGGCGCTGGCCGTAGATCGACTGCGACAGCGTGGGCAGCGGCTGGGCGAGCACGGTCCACGCCTCGTGCCGCCAGGCAGTGCTGTCGACGGGTTCGTCGCGCGACACCCAGAACCGCGTGTACGCCGTGTTGCTGGCATTCAGGACGTCGTTTTCAAGCGTCGACGGCGTCGTCTCGAGCAACTGGGCAAGCGACGCCGTCCGCACGAGGAACTCGCTCTTGGCAGCCAAATAGAGGGCGCGGCCGCGCTCGTCCCACGAGATCATGAAGCCAATGACCTGCGAAAGCCCCAACGCCAGCAGCATCGCGACGATGATCTGGGCGGCGAGGCTGCGTGCCCAAAGGCGCCTCATGCCTCCTCCACTTCGGCGGTGAAGCTGTAGCCGCCACCCCAGTGGGTCTTGATCAGTATGGGCGTCTTTGGGTCGAGCTCGATCTTCTTGCGCAGTCGGCTGACCTGATTGTCGATGCTTCGGTCGAAGGCCTCGGCCGCGCGGCCAGCGGTGAGGTCGAGAAGCTGGTCGCGGGTCAGCACCAGGCCGGCGTGATCGAGGAAAGCCTTGAGCAGACGGAACTCGGCCGTGCTCAAAGGCACGCCGACGCCTTCCGAATTCACCAGTTCGCGCCGCCCGACATTGAGATGCCAGCGATCGAAGCGGATCGTCTTGGCCTTCAGCTTGTCGCGCTGCGGTGGCAGGCTGTTCACGCGCCGCAGCACCGCCTTGATGCGCGCCAGGAGTTCACGAGGGTTGAACGGCTTCGTCAGATAGTCGTCGGCGCCGATCTCGAGGCCGATGATCCGCTCGGTCTCCTCTGCCATGGCCGTCAGGAAGATGATGGGCAGGTTCGTCGTGCTGCGCAGATGGCGGCAGACAGAAAGGCCATCCTCTCCCGGCATCATGATATCGAGGACGACGAGATCGGGGGCGCTGCGCTCCAGGAGCCGGCGCAGTGCGACGCCATTCTCGGCGACGCTGACGCGATAGCCGTGCTGGCTCAGGTACTTGCTGACGAGATCGCGAATGTCGCGATGATCGTCGACCAGGGCAATGTGCGGTGCGGGTTCCATCGTGTAGTCCAACCGACAGTGAATTACTGCAACCTGCAGAAAGGCGCCGCGAAAAAAGTTTATCAGAATGTGTCGGCGAGCGGCTCTGGGACACTCGGTGACTCAAAACACCGTTCGCGGACAGACCCCTGCGACAGATGCCTCCCATATTGGGACTACCAGATCGATAACCAGGGGCCGAACATGATGCACGGACAACCTGACTCCAGCCATCGAATCCCTTTTCCGATGCCGTGGGCGTCCGACAAGTCGAACGTGATCCATGGATGGCCGCAGATGGAGCCGGCTTTTGGCGTGGTGCTCTTTGCAGATATCGTGGGATTCACCACGCTGTCTGAAGAGATCGACCCGGTCGAGGTCTTTGCCCTCCTGTCCGGCTTTCATCACGAAATGGCCAAGCAGATCGCCGGTCATGGCGCCACCCTCGATGACCATGTCGGCGACGGCGCGGTGGCGATGTGGATCTCGCATGGTCCGGAGGTGTCCCTGCTGCAGGACGCGGTCTCTTGTGGCTTTGCCATGCGCCAAGCCATGGCGAATTGGAACCGCGACCGCCCGGCTGCATTGCCCGCCGCCCGCATCGGCATTGGAATGCATGCCGGCCCGCTGGTCCTCGGCACCATCGGACTGCCGGGGCGCAGCAAGCTCGGTGCCTTCGGCGACACGGTGAATGTCGCCAATCGGATCGAGCGGATGACCCGCACCCTGGGCACCGATCTTGTCGTTTCCGACGATCTCTTTCACATGCTCGCCATGGAACTGCCGGCTGACGAACGGCTTGGCTCCTTTCCACGCGTGCTGACGGCCCGACTGCCGGGCAAGGGCCGTCCAATCAGGCTTCGTCCCGCGCTGTCCATCCGCTGAGCGCCCGGAAATGTATCAAAGTGTGCAACCGGGCCGGCGCGTGACAATTGGCGACAAAAGCCGCGATCGGCCGGCACAGTTCTGCGACAACACGGGGCGAACATCCGGCCCGGCAACGTTGGGCAACCCCGACTGGCCGATGGCTCGTGGCATCACACATCTGTGAGTTCCGTGGGACTGCTGGCCGGTGGCGGAGCGCTCGGCTAGGCTCGCGACATAACCCCAAACGACGGGAGACCGGGATGGCTGTCATCAACGTCAATGGCAAGGCCCTGAACCACAATGCCGATCCGCGCACGCCGCTTCTGTGGGTCTTGCGCGAGCAGCTCGCCCTCACCGGCACCAAGTACGGCTGCGGCATCGCCCAGTGCGGCGCCTGCACGGTGCTCATCGACGGCGTCGCCACGCGCTCCTGCCAGGTGCCGGTGAACACCGTCGGCGCCAAGAAAGTCACTACCATCGAAGGCCTCGCCGCCAACGGCACGCTGAACAAGATCCAGGCGGCCTGGGTGGCAGCCGACGTGCCGCAGTGTGGCTACTGCCAGAGCGGCATGGTCATGGCGGCCACCGCCCTGCTCGCCGCCAAGCCCAACCCGACCGACGCCGACATCGACGCGGCCATGACCAACATCTGTCGCTGCGGCACCTACGTGCAGGTGCGCGAAGCGATCCACGCCGCGTCCAAGGCCTAAGGGGAGGATGCGATCATGACGATTCATCAAGCATCGCTTGGCCGTCGCGGCTTCCTCGTCAGCAGCGCAGCGGTCGCCGGCGGCTTCTCGCTCGGCTTCTCTATTCCCTCCGACGCCGACGCCCAGTCGGCCGTCAAGGAACTCAACGCCTGGGTGGTGATCCATCCCGACGACAAGGTGGTGATCCGCATCGCCCGCTCCGAGATGGGGCAGGGCACGCTCACCGGCCTCTGCCAGCTTCTCGCCGAGGAGCTCGAGTGCGACTGGAGCAAGGTCGCCTGGGAATATCCGACGCCCAACGAGAACCTGAAGCGCAACCGCGTCTGGAAGAACTTCTCGACCGGCGGCAGCCGCGGCATCCGCGAGAGCAACCAGTACGTCCGCGAGGGCGGCGCCATGGCGCGCGAGATGCTGCTGGCGGCCGCCGCCGCCGAGTGGAAGGTGCCGGCCGGCGAACTGAAGGTCGACAAGGGCGTCATCACCCACAGCTCGGGCAAGAAGACGACCTACGGCGCTGTCGCGGCCGCCGCCGCCCAGCTCGAGCCGCCCAAGGAGGTCAAGCTCAAGGACCCCAAGGACTGGAAGATCGCGGGCAAGCCGGTCAAGCGGCTCGACACGCTCGACAAGGTCACCGGCAAGCAGCTCTACGGCATCGACTTCACGATGCCCGGCATGCTGGTCGCCACCGTGCGCGCCTGCCCGGTGATCGGCGGCAAGCTCAAGAGCTTCGACGCCGCCAAGGTCGAGAAGATGCCGGGCGTGAAGAAGGTCGTGGCGATCGACGGCAATGCCGTCGTGGTGGTCGCCGACACCTACTGGAACGCCCGCACCGCGCTCGCCGCACTCCCCACCGACTGGGACATCGGCAAGCTGGGTGAGGTCCAGACCGAGACCATCAACGCCATGCTGAAGGAAGGCCTCGACGCCAGCGAAGCCTTCGTCGGCAACAAGGTGGGCGATGCCAAGGCCGCGATCGACGGGGCGGCCAAGAAGGTCACCGCGACCTACAGCTTTCCCTACCAGCACCACGTCACCATGGAGCCGATGAACGCCACCGCGCGCTACACGCCCGAGAAGTGCGAGGTGTGGTGCGGCACGCAGAACGGCGAGGCGGCGCTCGCTGCTGCGTCGGAGGCCTGTGGCCTGCCGGCCGACAAGTGCGACGTCCACAAGATGCTGCTGGGCGGCGGCTTCGGCCGGCGCGGCCGTTCGGACTACGTCCGCCAGGCTGTTCTCGTCGCCAAGGAGATGCCCGGCACGCCGGTCAAGCTCATCTGGTCGCGCGAGGAGGACATGACGCACTGCCAGTACCATCCGACGACGATGGCCAAGCTGACGGGCGGCCTCGATGCCCAGGGCAACCTGGTCGGCCTGCAGATCCGCATCTCGGGCCAGTCGATCCTGGCCTCGCTCCTGCCGCAGAACCTGCAGAACGGCATGGATCCCGTGGTGTTCCAGGGCCTGATGGCATCGGGCGTGGAGGCGGCCTACGGCTACAACGTGCCGAACCTCCTGATCGATCACGCCATGCGCAACCCGCACATCACGGCGGGCTTCTGGCGCGGTGTGAACACCAACCAGAACGCCGTCTACATGGAAAGCTTCATGGACGAGCTGGCCGATGCGGCCGGCCAGGATCCGTTGGCCTTCCGCATGAAGCTGCTCAAGCCCAAGTGGGCGGCCGTCCTCAAGGCGGCGGCCGACAAGGCGGGCTACGGCAAGCCGTTGCC
>LNAP01004320.1_pt1 | contig 13193 bp, 8 predicted proteins | sample 602601 | NCBI WGS metagenome assembly LNAP01 (sample SAMN02440304, study PRJNA202911) | soil metagenome | biome: Subtropical and temperate rainforests or woodlands; isolation source: soil samples (1 kg each in a 20% v/v slurry with milli Q water) were... ...
GGGCGTTGGTGAAGTCACTCAACTTGATGAGCGTGTTGGGCTCGTCGAGCTCGTTGCGCAGAGCATCGCGCATGACGAGAATGTTCCCACAATGCACGTCGTTGTGCATTATGTGGTGGACGTCGTCGAGATACTTCAACGTGCCCACGAGCTGCACGAGCATCCGCAGCAACAATTGCCAGTCGGCCAAGCTGCGGTCCCTCGAACGGTTGGAGCTCTTTATGACAAACCTCTCCGTCAGAAAGTCGCTTAACGTACCAAACTCTGCGTACTCTGTCATGATATAAGGGTATTCGGGCATGGTGAGGCCATCGGTGGGAATGTTGGTGCGAATTACACGGGAAATGTTCTCGTGAAAGAAAATGCGAAGCGAGTTGATTTCGTTGAAGATCAACTCCTTCTCTGAACCCCTCGCCAACCATCTCCGATAGCACTTCACGTTTACTGCTCGCGTGTTTGTCACTCCGCCGTGGGACTCGGCGAAGTCAGAACCACGTAATCCAAATTTTCCGAGTACAAACACCTTGTCTTTGACCAAAGTCTGCACACTCTGCTGTTGATGTTTTGCTTCCTTTGCCCTGGAGTAGTGGGAATATACCGTTTCTTTATTGTCGTTGCGGCTGTCCACTTGGACCTCTATATACTTCATTCCGCAGCAATATTTACACACCCGAGCCTTCGTATATCCGTAACATGGAAGCGGTTTGAAAAGAGAACAACGGGTACAGATACAGTTTCCACATGATCTACAGTGATGATATCTGTTAAACACGGTGAAAGCCTTTGCGCAATTGTAGCATTCCGGCTGGTCTACGTTCTTTGCCCAAGGCGTAACAGCCCAGTGATCGTTGAAAAGCATCTTGTCCGCTACTCGGTGGCCGACAACTTCCGTTCCTCTGTCATGAGAGACACTGACACGAGGCATATCATTTCCAGAACTAGACACTGAAGCTCGCAACATTGGACTTGTCAATTTTATTCTCCTGCTGGAACAACTATTCATACTTGCTGGCCAAAATCGAAAATCTTTTGCGGGTGAACACACTTTAAACAACTAATGTTACCAAGCCAAAGTGCTTTCGGATCTTTGAATTCCACTTTGCAAGCCATCATGTTAATGAGAAAAGTATTGACGATTCTTGTCGCTGCACGTTTATTCTCAAAAACAGGCGTGCGTGGATTCTCAACGCAAAGCTCAGGATCTGTGACGAAACAACCATGGGAAGCTCAGTGGAAACAAATTGAAGCAATGCGTAAACTGAACCCTGCTGCAGTCGATACAATGGGAGCGGAGGCGCTAGCGCATCGTAACGGAGCATCTGCTAAAGAGTTCAGATTTCAGACACTTATTGCTACAATGTTATCACCACAGACCAGAGACCAACAAACTACGATTGCTTTCGACAACCTGGTAAACTTGTTAGCCCCAGCTCCATTCCTTGCCAGCACGTTGCTGCAACATGACTTGAAAGCAATAGAAGAGGCCATCCAACCTGTCTCATTTTATAAGACAAAATCTAAGAATATTATTGCAGCAAGCGAAAAATGTGTTCGTGATCATTCTGACGACATTCCTGACAAGATCGAAGACTTGCTGGGCTTCAAAGGAGTAGGACCAAAAATAGCCTATTTGACTTTCACCATAGCTCGTGGCGAGACACATGGTATTTGTGTCGACACGCACGTCCACAGGACAAGTAACCGTCTTGGGTGGGTGAATACCTGGGATGCAAAAAGTAACGGTCCAGAAAAGACACGAGAACAACTGGAGAAATTTCTTCCAAAGGAGAAATGGGAAGATGTCAATGTACTGTTGGTGGGGTTTGGGCAGACTATATGTGATGCCAAGAAGCCAAAATGCTCTCAATGTACGCTACGAAGCAGCTGTAAATTTTATAATGATGAAGCACATATGCGCTAGGACTGCAAGGTTCACTTGATTTTCGTATGACAGGCACAAATGACAATTTATTTTACTGTAGACCCCAATGTATATGATATTATGATACGCGTACTCGTTTGTGCTTTATTTTTGTAATCTGTGAGTGAAAACGTGCACGTTTGCACAAATCATATTGACTTCATAGGGCATGCATTATCATTAACCTATAAAAAAATGGCAAAAAGTATCAATGTACAAAAACTCCATTACTGCATCAATCCTGATTTACGAAACGTAAGTAACCTTACTAGCGCAACCGTGAAACTACAAGTCATATATATCAAACACAAGTGGATGATCGCGCACCTCACAATACATGTAATATTGTATTTTGAGGTTCGGCCGCAGCGCATTCCATTCCGACTTGGTCGCAGCGCTGGCTACTACAATGTCATCGTTTTTCCTGCTTTCCACAAACACCAATGTATGTAATCTTGTGCAGTGCGCAACCATAGAATCCAATTCTTCGCAATCGTTGGAATCGTACTCATCATACAGTACCAGACCCAAAAACTCAAGTTTCTGGCAGTGGGGAGCCAAGATCTCGAGGGCATCACACACGTCACTATCCATACCACCGCTTAGGATCAATTTCTTGACGTTATGAAACAGAGAACCATCAATTTGTTCAAAATTCATCAATTGTATATCCAAGCTGAGTGTGTGCAGGACAGGACACTTGCGCAAGAGAAAGTCTATGTGGTCTTCCTCGATTTCAAAAGGGGCGTAAAAAGTCTCCAGTGTCGTTGAATGACACCGTACAAGCTCCCGCAGGGTGCTGAAACTCATGCTAATAAACTCCACGCTGAGTGAGCGCAATGTCTGCAGATTCTTCATAGCGACCACAATGCCTTCGTCGGTCACGTTGGTACAGTCCGACAAATCCAGATGCTCGATTTGACTGCAGCGTTTGGTTATCTCAATAAGAGCTTGGTCGCGTATGGAACTACCACGTATACTCAACCTCTGCAGATTCTGCAAACTGGGGATATTGAAATATAGTGCTTTATATACTTTTATTTTCAGTTTCCTCACGTTGGGCGCGCATTCCAAAATATAATGCACAACCGGTTCATTCACGTCAACCTGCTCAAAATTTAATAGTGCAAGGTTCCTGCAGCATACTATTTTCGGATTGGTGGCAAATGGATTGAAGTATTCGAATGTTCCTGTCACGTGCAGTTCTGACAGTGCGGGGCACTCACGCAGAACATCACTGATACATCGCAAGTCACTGAAGGATTCGCAACACAGCTTCACAAGGTTCTTGCAATACGAAGCAATGAGGTGCAACATGTTCGTATTGTCGTGCACGCTATCGTCTCGCTGGAGCACGCTATCGTCTCGCTGGAAATCGACATGTCTGATGCGCATGCCCATCCTTTTTATAAGAGATTCGCATAGCATTTCATCTAGAGTCAAAAACTTTTCATAACGTAACCACACCCGTGTGCAACGGTTTATCTGTAAGTTTGAGACGACTTCCAGAAGCAAGGGTTGTTTGGAACAACAACAATAAGCGGTATCCAAAGAAGCTATATCAACAACATCGATAACGTCAGACAATATATATTGAAGTACATCACAAGGAAGACTTTCGAAATCATCAAGCTTTCCCATTTCGGTTGCTTGCTTTATAGAATCGAATACTTTGGCATCATACTTTGATTTGTTCGGAACGAAGTGAGGATTGACGACGTATTTGCTTTTTATTTCCTCTCATTGAACAGTTATACAACATGAGTACCAGTGGTTTAATGGTAAAATCTCCGCTTGCCATGCGGGGGCTCCGGGTTCGATTCCCGGCTGGTGCAACTCAACAATTCCTTTTTGCTGCTGGACCGTAAAGTTGATCAAAAATTGCAGCTTTTCTTTTCTTGGTACGAGGCTCTTTACATTTCTTCTTCATTTAATCGCTGAGGTTAACCTCACAGTTCTATGTACTCATCTACCCCTCATCGCAATAACTGATGAAGAAGAATGGGAAGGCTGCAATTTTTGTATTTTTTCTAAAATATCTGTTCATGATTAAATTACAGGAAAGATAATAATAGTTAATAACTTCCAAACAAAAAGACTGTAATATAGCAGCTATAGTTCGTTTGCAAAAGATTCACCATTGAGCCGCGCCGCATCGTCAGAGGTGGTATCAAAAGAACTTCCTCCACAAGGCGGAGCTACATAGTCCAGTGGCTTGCGCAGGATTAACACGGGCTCATAGCTGCGCCGGTAGTTCTGCGCCGGCTCAGTAAGCTTGCTTTCTTCCCAGAACATCTTCTCCACAACTTCCCACCCGGATAATAACAACGGCAATCGCACGGCTCCATAGCGACGCAGTAAGTTAAATACCACGAGATCAGGCCCAATCGGCACGGTGAGAAGCATCAGGCCGCCGGGTTTGAGTACGCTCATAGCGTTGGCCATGGCTTTTAAATCCCCCTCTGGGTCTAAAGGATCTCCATATCTTCCCAACCCATCGTGGTCGAATGAACTGATACTCACAGCAACATCGAAGAAGTTCTGATATTGTCCATGACATGCATATAGCTCACTAAACTGGTACTTTGAGATGGTGGTGACATTTGGGTGTATATACGTGAGGTTATTGTATTCAACGGTGGTCACGTGCTCTGCTTCCAAACTCAATGCTGCGGCTTCGTAGGTGGGCTCGCTGGAGCCAAAGACTACCACCGATTTGTTCTTAAAATTACTTGAATATTTGTACATTGCGAAGAATATCCAGTCTGCCTTTTGCACGTTCCAAGTATCATGCATCGTATCGAGCTCTGAACCTTCTAGTTTGGCTCGGGTGTCCATCAACATCACTTTCAGAAACGACTTTCGGATACCCTTGATATAACTGTTCATACTTTTCTCTGAAAACACAAAATGTGTTTCTTTTCCAGCGTTGGTATCATCCACATAAAATGATTCAATACCAACGGTTCCATTGACCGTATATCGGTCTCTCAAATCCAATGGTATTTCCTTCGGTGGGCGCGCGGCTCCGCCCACTGCCAGCAAAAGAGTGCATACTAGAAGTAGGCTTGCTATTACACCCAGCATGATCAGTTTCGATGACCGCGAACTGGACCGGTAAAGTCTCGCTACTGTATGTATGAAGTCTGGAACTTTACGATTTTCGGGAAAGCGGGAATCACACAAAAAAGTGTCGCAAACGAAGTCGCGTGGAGCGGGTCAAAGAAGGGTTGAGGAAACATCGCTCACAAAGAAGTGCCATCAGTCAATTCACAAAGAATGCCATGCACAGTCAATATCACATATCTCATCGATCTGTAAATGGCAATGGGTTCTCCCCTTATGAGCATCGTGGTGGAGAAGGCCAGCGACCTTATCACCAGGGACACCTAGGACATCACAATCCTCCCATCGAAGAATATACATACTACCACGAAGCCGATGTCGAAGACAATGTGAGTCCTAAGTATCGTCAACAAACCAACGGCTACCATCAAGCTTCTTCTGGAATGTCGTCCTATGGCAGTCTGACTCGGGAATCATCAGTAGATTCCATGGATTTTCAATTTCCCACATATGATCCAAGAACTGCGATTCCAAGCGCCGCTGGACAGAATCCATACGCCAATTCGCAGTCAAAGTGCCGTCAACTTCCGTGTCGTACATTTATATCGTGCGGAAGTTGCCCTTACGGCGATCGGTGCGTCTTCCTGCACGATCCAAGCATTGTTTCGAAACCAATTTATGTTCGCTCTAAGGTGAGAACACACTTCATTCGATATGTTTCGAGTGTGACGTTTTACTATGTATTCATTTACTGTTTACTCCACTTTTGTCCCACTGTTAATGAGTTAATACTATATCTTTTTGTTTGTAGAGGAAATCCCGCGATGACCCAGGGGTTGATGCCTTCTTCTGGCCCACCATGCCCTGGAACGCTGTCATGGGGCGCGTGGACATGAAAAACAGTAAGTATTGATTTATTGTTTAGTTGCTGTTTTCATATGCGTGTTTGCTGTGAGTTGTTACTTGCTGTCGTGGCGATGATGGTGGTAAGTATTCTCTTCGCCCGTAACACTGTTCTTTTCCTTTTTTTCAGTGCCGGTGATAGCTCAGCCGTACATTGTGCCCGCGCCGAACAGCTACTCCACGAGCACAAGCAACAACGACGTGGCGGTGTACAGCATGTGGGAGCACTTTCTGGACTTCTGCAAAGAGGATCCGCTGTCAATTGTCACCGTGCCCCGTAAGGTGCCTCTGTTGAACGCCTACGCCCCGAACAACCACTACACCGGACGGCGCCGCCTGCCCATCTTTATCCAGCTGTCCCAGTACCACAGGAGTTATTATGGGTGAGAACAGTACGGAGCAGAGGTGGAAGTGAAAGAATGCGTAGGAGGCAAAAAATAAAAGAAAATGTGGAAAGGAGGAATTATGCGTATAAAATTTTGATACCAAAGCCCTCAGTTATGCTAAAAGTTCATCATTTTAAGGTGGTGTGAGAAGAACCAAGTGGAGGATATAGTTATCAATTACCAATACAGTATTTTTTGCCCTTTTTGTATATATTTTTTCATTTGACATGTGCTTATTTGGTGCGGGACGGTTCAAAGGCGCCCTTCCGCTGGACACATACTGGTACACGTTTCACTCTCTTTTATTGGATGCATTAAATGTTTTTTATAAGTATTAAGTTTAAAGAAAGTGTTAGTTTATTGTTCACAAGTTTTTCTCACGATGCTGAGGCCGCTACGGTAGCCTAGTACTGTTATACACTGCATGTTCTGTTTCGTAACACCCTACGCTATTAGGTGTCCCTTATATTGATTGAGTAGATAGAAAGACATAGCGCTATGTAGCTCTTGTAACTTTGCTGTATATTATGAACAGCGGGTTTGACTATCCATAGTGTGCTCTGTATGCAACGTACGTACAATCCCTCGTGTAACTGCCAACGAGCTGGTTCAAACCTCCCGAAGTGGAAGCGGGCAAATATTTTAGCTAGCTTCTGTGTGACCAATGTCGTCTCCTCCACGCGTAATGGCGGCAGAGAGGACAGCCATTACCGATTTGATGCGGGCGGCAGTGGACGATGATGTGACTGTCCTGCTTAAAATGCTTTTGAGTGGAAATTATCAAGCTAATTTGTTTATGCGAGATAGTAAAGGACGTACCGCCCTGGATTGGGCGAGACTGAGCAGAAACTACCATGCAGTTACGTTATTGTTACAAGCTATGTCAAGCGGTATTGCTAACGCCCGACTGGATGCAATGCATTCACCTCTCGAACTGGAAATTTACATCAAGGAAACGAACGCAGCGCAAGCAATGGAACTTATGACCGCCATCAAGGAACGCGATACAAATAAGACTGTTCGGATACTCACAGACAACAAACTTTACCGAGAGGAGGTGGAGGGACTCGGCGAAGTGTTTTTCACAAATGCGGTTGGTCATTCCGGATACACACCGTTGTTACTGGCATCTGGCTTCAACATGGTTGAAGTGGTGGATTCATTGTTGCAATACAAAGTACCCATCGACCACGCAAACAAATTTGGTCATACTGCGTTCACCTATGCCTGTGCGGCTGGCAATTCCGACATTGTGCGTCTGTTGCTGTTCTTTGGCGCGAATGTCCACCACCTCACAGCGGAGCGGCGCTCCGGACTCCATTATGCCTGTATGTACGCCAAGGCACGCACTGTGAAGGTCATACTTGACTTTTTGTTGGAGCGATTTGCCACTTTTCGTATCGAGGGGCATTCGTTGATTGATTTTGATTCTACCCGATGGACCAAATATGCAGAGATTCTCGACGGCGTGATCAACGTAAGATTTTTCTTCTTTCCCCCTCATCAATGTCCGTTCTGTGTCATATCTATCATCTCGTGTCATTGTACAATGCTATTGTTATTCATTTTTATTTTTATCTGTATTTTTATTTGCTGTAAGGTCCGTGACAAGAACGGAAAACTGGCAACGGATTTGATTCCCCACGCACTGCAGATGGGTCTAGCGATCGAGTCCCGCCTGAAGCTCTCTGGTGTGGCAATATTACCCACACTGGACCCACGGCCTCACGATGAGCGCAGCACGGAAGCCAATCATGACTATGCAGACACTGACCGGGACGATATGTCCGCCCTGAGTGATTTGCATGATACCGAATATCACTTCGAGTACGATCCGGTCGATATGGGGGAGGGGCTGGACAAGGCCTTTCCCGCACCACATGCATCCAATGCACAGTTTATTCAGCGGCTGCCGGTGGGGCTGGGGATTGCCGACGAGTCGCAGGTGTTGATGGAAAACAGCCACGAAGAGTTACAACGCTCTGAAGTTATCTCCAATCTAATTCCTGCTGGACACGACCACGTGGCTAAGAACAGTCAAGACGATCTCAACGACAGTACTGCACTGAGCACGCACCGCTCGCTGCAGGACGACTGGGAGAGTCAGAGCCGCGTGTCGGATGTATCTGCCAGTACGTACGTTTCCCAAGCACAGTTTACGCACGATACCGACAATATGCATGCAATAGATATTCACAACATCGCCGACGCGCACAGTATTCAGACCGCCCTGCCGCTGCAGAATGAAGTGGACATCATTCGGAGTTTGTTTGGACACACCCGGGAGCGCATTGTTGCTTGGCTGGATGCCGCGGCGAAGGAAACAGAACTCGCCCGACTGGTCGCTTGTCCGTTGAATTGTGGCATGATGTGCAAGATTGAGACATTGACGTTTCATGTGCGTGATGACTGCCCGTTTCGCTCGTTGCAGTGCCAGCTATGTCACAAGCCTGTGCGGTACATCGATCTGAAGCAGCACGATCTAAAATTGTGTCCCAAACGGGTGATTGCTTGTCCGAATGCGTACCAGGGCTGCTGTGAAAAGATTACTCCCGACACTCAAGAGGCGCATTTGATGCTGAAATGCAAGCAGCGAAAGGTCAACTGCCGACAGTTCTGCGGTGCGGTGACGACCTACAGCAAGCGGGAAAACCACGAACAGCACCACTGCAAGAACCGCAGCATTGAGTGCGACCAGTGTGGGGAGCCCATGGTGGCCAACGCGTACACTGCACATCTGCACAACACCTGTCCCGAGCGCCTGATCAAATGTTCCGTGAGTTGTGGGTTGAAATTTAAGGCAAAAGAAGTGCACCAGCACGAGCAGGAAGTGTGCATCCGACCGTGCAAGTGGCAGTGTGGAAAGCGCATCGGGCCGCCCGAACAACTGGCCCTGCACGAAACGAATTTATGTCCGGACAAGCCGATGCAGTGCAAGTATGCCTGTGGCACGGGACATCTGACGCTGAAAGATGTGCATTTCCACGAGCAAAACATGTGCGTGTTGCGACTTGTCCAGTGCACACACGGCTGTGGACGCACCTTACCAGTGAAAGAAATCCCAGCACACGTGGCGATCTTTCGGGGCCACTGTGCCGAACGACCGGTACGGTGTCCCAGTAACCTTGTGGGCTGGCGGGTGATGCTGTTGCCACAGAACAAAGAGGGCATCGTGCTGCAGTACCGCCGCTACACGGAGCCTGTTCAGGCAACTTCCTCTACGGCGCTGGTGGTGCGGGACCCTTCAACCAACGACATAGATACTGAAAAGGACGGGAAAGCAAGCCCTTCTCATAATGTCCCCTCTTCTTCTTCCTCGGCCAAGCCCGTGGATCAATTGTTTCTCCGAATGGAAGATCAGCAAATGTGGGTGGACTACTGGACCTGTCCGTTCATCCTCTTGCGCAAAGTACAAGGTGAAAATCTGTCCAAATATGAACACATTGATTTGAAGTTTCCCTGTGGGTGGATCTCTCACGCGGACATTGACCATCATTTGTGCCATGAGTGTACCAACCGGGAAATTTACCTGACCGGGACAAATGACCGCAAGGTGAGCTACATCGGACAGAAAACCAAGTTTAAAGAAGCCGTCGCGGTGGCCGAAAAACGACACAAATTCGACCATTTTGTGGAGGATTTCGTCACGCAGCCCAGCACCGAATTTTGTGGCTTTTGCTCCACCGAGCTGGAGCATAGCAAGATGGAAGCGCACCAGAAGAACGATTGTATTGAATTTCTCATGAAGTGTCCGTATGTATGCGGCAAGGAACTGCGCCGGAAGGAGCTCGACGCTCATTTACGTGACACGTGTTCCAAGCGCATGGTCCTGTGTGTGGAGTGTAACAGCAAGGACCTGTGGGCAGAGGAGATGGAAAGCCATTTGTTGCACATGTGTGACATGCGCATTGTGCCCTGTCCGCTGCAGTGCAATGATGACAAGGTGACTATTTTTCATACTTTTTGTTAATTTGTTGTCGCTTTGACTGAGTCATTTTGCGACAAAGGTTTTTTTTGTACCGCCCGCCATGAAGTTGGATAATGATTTGCACGCCACGTTGAAATTTCACCAATTTCGTTTCTTTAACCTCTTTTTCTTTTCCATGTTTTCACTTCTCTCCCAGGTGACGGCCTGTGGCGTGGAGCTGCACCTACGACAACACTGCGCATTGCGTCCGATTCAGTGTACCTGCGGCCTCACCATGCCGTTTCAAGACCTGGACGAGCACCAGCGCTTGCATTGCAACGACCGTTACTACTACTGCCCCCAGGGCTGTGGCGTTCAGGTCAAAGCCGAAAGCGAGGAATATCACACAGAGTACTTGTGTTCCAACAAGAACTTCCGCTACCAAAAGGACGTGGACTGCCCCAATGCGTGTGGAGCGATTATGATGATCCGGGATGTGCTGACGCATCTCAGTTACGCCTGTCCGAGACGTATGGTGGAGTGCACATTGAACTGTGGCAACACCGTGCAGCTCGACCGACTCGCAGGTACGACAATTTTCTTGTCTCTTTTTTCTCTGTGTTTTTTTCTGTTTTTTCCTTCTGTTTTTTTTTTCTGTTGTTCTTCCGTATATTTACTCCCTCTGGAAGGTATGTATGTTCGACGCAATTTCTAAAATTTCTTCTATGCATATCATCTTAAATCTACCATTTTTGTTCTCACTAGCTCATATGGTGTTCTGTCCGATGCGGATACTGCCCTGTGAGCCGGGCATGCATGCTTGCAACCGTCCTTTGCATGCGTGGTTTCACATCGAAGAAAGGAAATATGATCGTGACATCTTGGATCAGATGCACGGCGAAGAAGGTAACGCTTTTTTCAACAAGCACTTTGTTCACTTTTTTTGGAATATGTCTTTCTGTTTTCCATATCGACGTCTCGTAGTATTATGGAATACGCTGAAATCTAGCTTCCTTTTCGATAACTCCATTTTTCTGCATTGTTTATTTTGTCCCAGACGACAGTTTGTATGGCGACTCAATCGCCGCCGATGCCTCTGTCCTGGACGGTACCAGCATTGTGTCGCACGACGGCAAGACCCTCATCCAGTACACCGACGCAGACCTCGTGCGGGCGGGTCTGGCCGACCGAGAACACCGCGTGCACGTCAAGGCGCAGGGACGGGTGGCCCCCGAGCTCGATGCGGAGTCGCTGGAAGGGGACACGGCCCCACAAAGTGCCGCCCAAATTGCGAAACGCGTTGCTGCGACGAACCGCGTGATGGACGGCTTGGTTCCCACGCACATTCCCAGTTTTGCGGAGCTGAACCAAGTGACCTTGTTTGAGTCCAAAGAGGTGAACATTCAGTTCAACAAGAAAAGCGGTCCGAATCTGTTTGCCAGCATGCAAGTCAAGAGCAACTCAGTAATGCGGTCGCCCCGTGGGGGAGGCAACAATGCAGTGTTTATGAAAGACAAAACCTCCCTGGCGAGCGATTCCTCGGTCTACAAGGATGGATTTCAGATGAAATTTCACCACCACCTGCGTCTGCACACGTGTCACTTGCACGGCCAGTCGATGATTTTCAGCGCAATTCGACACAATGATTTTGCGCTGATGGAGGCCATTTGCAAGCAGATCAAGGACAGTGAAGATATTGACTTTGAAAACATCTACGGCGACACAGTGCTGACATTGGCGTGTCGGCAGGGAAAATTGAATTTTATCGAATTGTTGGTGGAGCACATGGCCGACATCAACAAGGAAACCTCCAACGGCAGAACAGGTACTTATTTTTCAACCTTGCTTGTGTTTTCCTTGTCGTTGTGTGTCTTCTTGCTAACCATCGTGGCGGGATGCCCTGATGCCAGTATTTTTCCGCATGTGAAGAATAATTTATAAAACGTTGCTAATTTTCTGTAATCTTTGCGATTACAGCGCTGATTGAGGCGGTCAAAGCACCGGTGGAGAACATTCCTATCTTGGAATATCTCATAGCGAACGGCTGTTTGGTGAACTACAAGACCGCCAAGCACCAGCGCACCGCGTTGCACTGGGCGCAGCGCATGAACCGCACCAAGTCCATCCGCATCTTGGAACTCGCAATCATCGTACAGGTGCAAGCGAACAAGATCTTTTTCGCGATCTCGACGGGAAAGTATGATTATGTATGCGATATGATCAAGGAAGGGGAGTTTTTCGACCCTAATGGAGAGTCCAAGTGCTATGCTGAGATGAAGCGCTATGCGGATTTGGAGGACGACACGCGGGAATTGTTAAATGCCACGCGAAAGAAGCTAGAGCAGCGTGGCAACGCGGCCGATATTGCGCTCACCCGCTACACGGCGGCACAAGACGAATTAACCATTGCGCAGCACGAGCTCGACGAGGCGTTTGCCGTGGAGGACCAGGTGAACCAGCGCATCTCCAAGGAGTTCGCCGCCTTTGAGAAAAATTCCCTGCGACTCGGACCGGTGGACATTCAAGAAGTCTCCGCTTTGAAGAAGCCAGAACTGCTGCTCCGCCTGGCGGGGTTTGGTTATGGGGTGTTTTTTGGAGTGCTGGATTCCGACGACTGGTCCCCCGTGACCCCTGCCAATCTGCAGAGCAGCGCGCAGTGGTGGCCGTTGTTGATGAAAGAATTCGCCAAGCCCAACGAAGTGGTGCGCAAAATCCAGTCGTTCACCATCGCCCGCCTAGACGGAGGACGCAATGTGGACATTATCAACCGTGCGAAGCAGTTGTTTCAAGACATGATCGACTTTCTCGCCGGAGAAAAACGGAAGCTCCTAGCGCTTACGACCGGCTCCTCGCTGGAGTCAGGCAACAGCTCCCCGTTGAATAGTTTCCGCCGCAGTCGAGCCAACACCGCAGGAGGAAAAGAAGGCGGCACACGAAGTCTTCCACGGGGCCAGTCGATATCTCAGTTGTCCACGAATGCTGGCTCTGCGAGTATGATGCAGGATGTCTT
>LNAP01004321.1_pt1 | contig 13192 bp, 15 predicted proteins | sample 602601 | NCBI WGS metagenome assembly LNAP01 (sample SAMN02440304, study PRJNA202911) | soil metagenome | biome: Subtropical and temperate rainforests or woodlands; isolation source: soil samples (1 kg each in a 20% v/v slurry with milli Q water) were... ...
GAATTCTAGGGAGCCTTTCGAAGGTCGTCAACACTTCAGTGAAAATTATTTTAAATCAATGACTTCTGCCTAGAAGTTAAGCAGTGGCTATCCGCGATAACACTGAGGCACTACACTCGGGCAAAACTCCAGCAGTGCAGAGGTTTTATAAGGTGTCCCCACTCGTAATTACTCTACTGATCGTAGCCGGCATCGTGATCTTGTTCGTGATCGGCTACATCAACCATATGGTAGAGAACAATAAGCTGGAGAAGGCCCGCCTCAAGGCGGACCTGGCCGACCGTATACGCCGCTGCAATGACGTGTCGGACTCCATCCCCGGTCAGTTCATGACGCCGGCTCTGAAGCTGATGCTTTCCCGCCTCCTGCTGCAATTCACTGAACGCCTATTAGCCGTGGATAAAACCCAAACGGCTGTTAAGGACCGTGCAGACGAACTGCGTGCACTGGTTGCGCAAGGCGATAGCATTCCGGTACGCAATCAGCCGCAGCCGATTGCTAACGAGGCCAAGGCTAAAGAAGTGCGCGTGACCCTGGAAATTCTTCACGGGCAAATCACCCGCGCGGCCCAGGACAACCTGCTGCCTAATGCCGAAGCCAAACAATGGTTGCAAGAGGTTCGGCACATTCTGGTGAATCTGCATATCGAGCTGTTTACCAACGCTGGGCAGACCGCCATTCAACAAGGCCAACCGGGCCATGCCCGCCTGGCATTCGAGCGCGGCGTGCAGTACATCCGCAAGCAGCCCGATGCCAAGCGCTACCAGGCGCCGCTAAGCACTCTGGAAAAACAACTGGCACGCGCCAACTCCATGGTGCTGGAGAACACCAAGCCGGCAACCGATGAGCCCAATGAGCTTACCGACGGCTTGAAGTCCCTGGATGGGGACGAAGACTGGAAGAAAAAGAATATGTACGACTGAGCCCCACTCAGCGCGCAAAAAAAGCCCGGCTAGATGCCGGGCTTTTTTTGTTTCTACGTGAATGTTGGGCGGGCCCTGTTGCTCAGCGAAACCGACCCCATTCAGCAGTCTGTCAGCCGCAAAAAGATCGCCGCCAGGTTTTCAATCCCGCGCTGATCGACGTCGCTAAAACGCGCCAGCTTCGGGCTATCCAAGTCCAGTACGCCAATCAGGCGCCCTTCTTTTACCAAAGGCACCACCAGTTCGCTGTTAGAGGCGCTGTCACAAGCAATATGGCCTGGGAATGCATGCACATCCTCAACCCGCTGCGTCTGCAAACTGCTCGCCGCCGCGCCGCATACGCCTTTACCAAAGGGAATACGCACGCAGGCCACTTGCCCCTGGAATGGCCCAAGCACCAGTTGTTCCTGCTTGTTCAGGTAGAAGCCAGCCCAGTTCAGATCTTCCAGTTGGGTATACAGAAACGCCGAGAACTGCGCGGCGTTGGCGACAAAATCGCGCTCATCGGCCAATAGCGCTTCCAGTTGCGCGGCCAGCAGGCCATAGCCCTCCAGACCGGCGCCAGTTTGTTGCAGATCAATCACGACTGTTTCTCCAGTAATTGCAGGCCCACCCAATTGCGGGCGAATTGATAGGCACAACGGCCGTTACGGTTGCCGCGGCTGGTGGCATAACGTGCGGCGAGAATGCCCAACTCCTCACTCCATTGCCACTCCAGCCCTGCCTGTTTGGCCAGCGCACCGATCCAGTGACGCACCACGTCGTGGAAGTGTTCTTGAGTGAAGGGATAAAACGACAGCCACAGGCCAAAGCGATCTGACAGCGCGATTTTGTCTTCCACCGCCTCGTTAGGGTGTAGTTCGCCGTTGACCATTTTCGTGTCGAGGTTGTCGCTTTCCTTTTCCGGCACCAAGTGCCGACGGTTGGAGGTGGCGTACAGCAGCACGTTGTCTGGCGCCCGCTCCAGCGAGCCGTCAAGCACGCTCTTAAGTACGCGGTAGTCGCCCTCGCCTGCTTCGAATGACAAGTCATCGCAGAACAGCACAAAGCGCTGCGGCAGCTTACCGATCAGCTCGACGATCCGCGGCAAGTCGGCCAGGTAGTCGCGTTCAATCTCGATCAGGCGCAAGCCCTCGCCCGCCAGCTCCGCCAACAGCGCCCGTACCAACGACGACTTACCCGTGCCGCGCGCGCCCCAGAGCAAGGCGTGGTTGGCCGGCAGCCCTGCAACAAACTGACGGGTATTGCGCGCCAGATGGTCGCGCTGGGTATCGACGCCAATTAGATCGGTCAGGCGCAAGTCCAGGCTGACCTCCAGCGGTTGCAGGTAGCCGCCGCGACCTTCGCGGTGCCAGCGCGCGGCAATCGTGTGGTTCCAGTCCAGCTCAACACGCAGGGTTGGCAGCAATGGATCGAGGCGAGCCAACACCGCGTCGGCACGCTCCAGAAAAGCATTTAAACGGGAGTCCACAACTTGCTCCTTTACGGGGAAAAACTCGATGCGCTCAAAGCAAGCGGCAGATCTATTCAGCTATGCTTGCCCAGTGCTCAGAGACGAGGCCGGCCTGCACCTTATGGATATAACGCTCACCCATCGCCTGTCGTTCAAACAGGCCAGCCTGACGGTTCTCGTGGCGTTAGTCCTCGGCACCTTGCTCAGCCTGCTGCAGGTGAGCAGCGATTATGCCAGCGAAGACGCCTCGATCAACCGCGAGATACGCGCATTGCTGGAGATCAGCCATAACCCGGCGACCCGCATTGCCTACAACATCGACACTGAACTGGCCCAGGAACTGGTCGGCGGCCTGCTGCGCTCACCGGCGGTAATCAGTGCGCAGATTGTCGACGACACCGGCACCAGCCTGGCCAGCGCCAAACGCTCGCGCATCAATAGCCCCTATCGCGTATTCAGCGACCGCCTGTTCGGCGAAAGTCGACACTTTGAAGACCCCCTGTTCGTCAGCCATTCGCCCCAGGAAACCATCGGCCTGCTGCGCCTGGAGGTGGACACCTTTGCCTTTGGCAATAACTTCCTGCGCCGCTCGCTGGTAACCCTGCTCAGCGGCTTTGCCTACAGCCTGTTGCTGTCGATGATTTTGCTGGTGGTGTTCTATTTCATGCTGACCAAGCCACTAACCGATGTTATTCAAGCCATCAGCGCCCGCGACCTACGCCGCCCTACCCGGCAAAAACTGCCGTGCCCGGCCGGCCATGAAAACGATGAAATCGGTATTTTGGTTGACGTCACCAACCAGCAGCTTTCGAGCCTGTCCGAAGAAGTTGAGCACCGGCGCAAAGCCGAGGACCAACTCACCCAATACCTGGGCGAACTGGAAAACATCATTTCCGCGCGCACCAACGAGCTGAAGGCCAGCAATACCCGGCTGACCGTTTCCAACAACGAGCTGGAAACCGCCCGCGCTCAAGCCAATCAAATGGCCATAGCCCGCGCGACCTTTCTGGCCAATATGAGCCATGAGATTCGTACCCCGCTCAATGGCCTACTGGGCATGCTCGGCCTGACGCTGGACAGCCAACTCAGCGCCGAGCAACGGCAACAGCTGGGCATTGCCCACAACTCCGGCAAGGTGCTGGTGGAGCTGCTCAACGATATTCTCGACCTGTCCAAGTTCGAGGCTGGGCAGTTAGAGCTAGAGTCGATTCCTTTTGATTTCGCCACCCTGGTGGAAGACACCGCTAACCTGCTGTCGCAGAACACCGCCAGCAACGTCGAACTGAGCTGCCTGATCGACAACCGCCTGCCGGCCTTGCTGCTGGGTGACCCGACACGGGTACGTCAGGTGGTCAGCAACCTGTTATCCAACGCCCTCAAGTTCACCCACAACGGACGCGTGGATATCCGCATTGCCTATACCGACCCTGGCGTGCGCATTACCGTGACCGACAGCGGTATCGGCATTGCCGAAGAGGCGCAGGCGCGCATTTTCCAACCGTTTGCCCAGGCCGGCGCCACCATCACTCGCCAATATGGCGGCACCGGCTTGGGCCTAGCCCTAACCCGGCAACTGTGCGCCGCCATGCACGGCTCGCTGACGCTTAAGTCGCAATTGGGCGTTGGCAGCGAATTTTGCGTGCACCTGCCGCTGCCAAGTGCGGCGCCGCCGGCGTTGCTACCGGTACTGCACGGTCACGTAGTGGCGCTGTGCAGCGGGCAAAGCGGCTTAGCGGACGTGCTGCAGAATCTGCTGCCGTCTTGGGGGCTTGGCTACCAGCGCGTGGAGCACTGCAGCCCACAAGCGCTGCTAACGGCCGACCTGGTGATTACCGACCGCGCCGAAGAACTGGCCAACCTGCGCGAGCACTTCAAACAAACGGTGCTGTTTGTTAGCGCCTACGGCAGCTTTCTGCCGAGCGAGTTGGCCAGCACCCTGGCGCCGATTCTGCAGTTGCCGCGCCCCTTAGCTCGCGCCGCGCTGCATAAGGCCCTGCAACGCTCACTGGAGCCAGGCGGTGAGCCTGCCGCCGCCCCAGCCATGCTCGGCACATCCCTGCCCCTCGACCACAGGCGTGTGCTGCTGGTGGAAGACAACCCAGTAAACCAACTGGTAGCCAAAGGTATGCTCAGCAAAGCCGGCTGCGATGTGCTGCTGGCCATCAATGGCGTGGAGGCGCTGGAGGTGTTGGAACACGAGCAGGTCGATCTGGTGCTGATGGACTGCAATATGCCGGTTATGGACGGCTACGAAGCCACCCGACGCATTCGCCAACAAGCGCGCTGGGCCGAGCTACCGATTATTGCCTTGACCGCCAATGCCCTGCCGGATGAGCGCGAGCGCTGCACCGCGGCGGGCATGAATGATTACCTGGCCAAACCCTTCCGCCGTGACGAGTTGCTCGCCCTGCTTAGCCAGTGGCTGCCGTCTACGGCGCTGCTATAAAGCGATCCAGCAAGGCGCCGAGCCTTTCGCGCAGGCCCTCCAGCTCATCCAGATTGAAGCCGCTTTCGCACAACAAACGCTGCTTAAGCGGCAGCACCTGCGCTTTGAGCGCCGTGCCTTCGGCCGACAACGCCAGGTGCACTTCACGCTCATCACGGGCACTGCGCTGGCGCACCACCAAGCCCAACTGCTCGAGGCGCTTAAGCAACGGCGTCAAGGTGCCGGAGTCAAGCAACAGCCGCTCACCCAAAGCCTTGACCGTTGGTTGCTCAGGCGGCACCTGCTGCCATTCCCACAACACCAGCATCGCCAGGTATTGCGGGTAGGTCAGGCCGAGCTGATCGAGCATTGGTTTATAGCCACGAATCACCGAGCGCGAGGCTGCATACAGCTTGAAGCACAGCTGGTTGTCGAGCTGCAGGGCGGTGGCGGCGTCCAGTTGCGGCGCCGCTGGCGGTAATGGCTGTTGACTCATGGGCAATGACTCACTTGAGCAGCGCTTCAATCTCGCTGGTCAATTCTTCAGGCTTGGTCAGCGGCGCGAAGCGCTTAACCACTTTGCCGTCCTGGCCTACCAGAAACTTGGTGAAGTTCCATTTCACACCCTGGCTGCCGAGCAGGCCTGGCGCGCGTTTTTTCAGCTGTACGAACAGCGGATGGGCGTCAGCACCATTGACATCAATCTTCTTGAACAGCGGAAAGGTCACGCCAAAGTTCAGCTCGCAGAACTCAGAGATCGCGCCTTCATCGCCCGGCTCTTGCTTGCCGAACTGGTTGCAGGGGAAACCCAAAATCACCAAGCCTTGGTCTTTATAGGTCTGCCACAACTCTTCCAGGCCTTTGTACTGCGGGGTGAAACCGCATTTGCTCGCGGTGTTAACCACCAAAACGGCCTTGCCGCCGAAGTCGGCCAGGGTTTTTTGCTCACCTTTGATGGTGGTGGCCGGAATGCTGAACAGGGTGTCGCTCATGGGCGTAGCTCCGTGGCAATTAAGTAGGGACAGGCCGACAAGATAGCTAACGATTAAATTGTGTGCAATTTACTTTATGCGCTAGCGGCGCTGCGCACGCTTGTTGTCGGACGAATAAAGTCGAGCAGCAACGCCAGCGTGACCGCCACCCCGCCAAGCCCAAACAACAGCGTGTAGTTACCGCCGCTGGCGGCATACAGATAGGAATAGGCATAGCCGGCCAGTGCCTGAAACAAAGCAAATGCCGTAGTGGCGCGACTCCACGCGTGGTTCTGCGCACTTAAATCACCCGGTAACAAGTGCTGAATCCGCCCCAGGTTGACCGGCACGATACCCGGTGGAAACGAGCCAATCACCAAGACCGCCACCACCAACCCGGCCGCGCTGTGATTTAACGCCAACAAGGCGATGGCCACGGCTTGCAGCGCCAACACCACGCGGCTAGTGGTGGCAAAGCCGATACGGTCAGCCAGGGCGCCGTAAACCATCGGCCCGAGAATCGCGCCAACGCCATACACCACCCAAACCATCGCCCCCCAGTGCGCGCCCCACTGCAGACCACGGGCAACGTAGTCGACCAAAAACACCATCATCGGCACCAAGGCCACGGCCATCAGCGCGTATTGCGCATACAACAGCTTCATTGCCACTGGGGTTTTCCCCTCGGCGCCCTGTTCCACTGCGGGCACGGCAGGTGGCAACAGCGGCCAGCCCGTCCAACTCACCGCTGTTAACAACGCAGATAACACCCCCAAGCCGATCCAGGTCTGCTGCAGGCCGAGGTTCAGCAACAACGGCACCAGGGTGCCGGAAGCCGCAATCCCCAAGCCCAGCCCGAGGAAGATCGCACCACTGGCCAAGCCCTTGCGCGCGCCGGGAATAAAGGGCAGTACGTTAGTCGCTGCCAGCACCATGATCGCCCCGCCCGCCAGGCCGGAAACAAAGCGCCAGGCAAAGAACCACAACACCGATACGGGAAAGGCGCAGGCCAAAAACGCCAACGAGGCCAGCGCCATCATCAACCGCAACGTCCACGGCGCGCTTAGCTGCCGCGCCAATGGCCGACCACTCAACGCCCCAGCCAAATAGCCGACTAAGTTGGCGGCGCCCAGGTACATCACATCGTTGGCGGCAAACCAGTGTGCTTCGATGAGCGACGGAATCAACGGGGTATAGGCGAAACGCGCCAGGCCGATGCCCACCAAACTGGCACACAGGCCGGCGAGAATGGCGTGCATCACCCTGGGTTGGCGGTGATTCACAGATGCATCGGTGACGCTGGGCTGACTGGACATACTCGGCTCGCTTGGCAAAGGGCTAACGGCGATCCACGCCATCTTTGACATACCTGTCATGCTTGCTACTGTGGTGAGCAACTGGCAGGCTGTCAAGGCAATATTGACAGCCATGACAAACATTCCTCAACAGCGAGGCCAACATGGTCGGAATCCGCCAATTCAACGAAGACGAAACCCTGGACCGCGCCCTCGAACTGTTCTGGCGCAAAGGCTACGGCGCCACCTCCATGCCTGAACTGGCGCAGGCCACCGGCGTGTTACGTGGCTCGCTGTACAACGCCTATGGCGACAAGGAGGGCTTATTTTTAAAAGTGTTCGCCCGCTATCAAGCGGGCTTTCTTGCCGCCGCCAGCGAAACCCTAGCCCCCCCCGACACGCGCGAAGCCCTGAAGGCGTTTTTCGCCTTTGCCATTGCCTCAATGAAGTCCGGCGAGGCCGCTCGCGGCTGCCTTTCGACCAAAACGGCAGTGGACGAAAACGCTGCGGCCGAGCCCATTCGCGAAGCGCTGCGGGGAATGGTCGATGGCTTGGAAAATCTGCTCGCTGAGCGCCTGAACCAGGCCAGCGAACCCTTGGCACTGCCAGCAGCACAAGCGGCACGCTTACTGGTGACGCTTACCCGTGGCACGGTGGTGATTGAGCGCCTGTACCCCGATGCCGAGCGCCTGCAACTTACTGCAAATGCACTGGTGGATTTGATTGTGGTGGCTGCAGAACCGAGTTAGTCCCTCAGCACTAGCGCGCCTCGCCGCCCCCCTGTGCGGCAAACCGTGCTTTTTATGGAAACCTCCGCCGGTTTCGAAGACCGATAGCGCGCCACCTCAAAAAACCGCCGCTTATCCGTCTGCCTCCAAATGCTTAGCGTAAATACGTAAGCAATTATGGAGGAACAGAAAATGAACCAAGTACCCGTAATCCGCACAAGCTGCCTAGTTAAAACTGCCATTGCCTGCACCCTGGCAATAGCACTAATCAGCGCACCAACCATTTCCTATGCGGGCATCGTCTGTGAGCAAGGGCCTATAGCGGCTATTCAAATGCGCAGTGGTGGCAAGAGCGCGGTTCAAGTCTCTACCGGCGGTGGAGTCAATACCGTCAGCGCAAGGCAGCACATCGACGGAAAATATTTCACAACAATTGAGGCCGGCGGCAACGAAGTGCGCTGGCGCGACCGTCTCAGTCTGCTGAAACTTGCCTACGCGCTGCAAACTCCCGTGAAAATTACCGCCAATGACGGCTCGGACTGTGACGGATTAACCGACGAGTTCGCTGTATCCCTTTGCGGGCCAGGCAAGTGCTAGCTAACGACTACCAGAACTTTACCTTCGTCAAATAACTGCTCATCACCTCAAGGGCACAAACAATGACCATAAGAACGTTTACCTGCTCGTCGAAAAAAACAGAAAAATCTGTCGCCGCCATCCTCGCTCTGGCGTTTTGCATTCTTCCGACCATTAGTCAGGCCGCCATTGTCTGCGAAAAAGGGCAAATCAACTTACTGAAACTCGCCAGCGGTGGCAAAAGTAAAGTCTTTATCTCCACCGATGGAGGCGTCTCATCTACGCCTAAAGAGTGGGCAGACGGCATGCTGAGCACCGTAATCGAATACGACGAAAACGATCCACGCTGGCGTGATCGCCTGTCTCTACTACGTATGGCTTTCGCCATGCAGCAACCGATCAAAATCACAGCTAACGACGGATCCGATTGCATTGGCTTAACGGATGAATTCACCGTGCTTCTCTGCCAACCAGGCAAGTGCTGACCCAGATATGGCCGCCGCGTTTATACGTTTGCGCAGGCGGCCACTGAGTGTTTATTCACGTTGTACTGAACAATCAGGCGCATCACATAGCCAATTTTTATCGCGGTGGGGCCGAGAATAACCCCGGCATGGGCCACCACCAGCGTTGGCAGGTTTAGGCTGCCCTCGTAACCGTAAGCCACAAATACACCGACGACTAAAAGCACCAGCCCACCGATCAACAGCTGGTTAGAGATGCGCTGAACGTTGTCGCTGGAGCTCAGGTAGGCAAACATGGTCCATCCTCCGATGCAGTGGGTGGAAGTTTCTACTTCCGTATCCAGTACATATCAGGATGCATGCCAAGTTTTAGCCCCATTTAAATCAACAACTTAATATTTAAAGAGTCATAAAGACACGACTTATCAAAAAGTCAAAAAGACCTTTAAAAGTCATAATGACCATAAAAAGCCGAGACCTAAAACGCCACCTATACTAGTCAAACATCCCCGCCCGGAACCCTCCATGCCCTGCAGAATTATTGGCCTGCTGCTGGTGTTACTCAGCGCTGGCGCACTCGCCGAGCAGCCATTAGTCGACTTGTACATTCCCGACGCCATGCCGCTAGCCGCGCCCAACGACCCGCTGGGTCATGGCCTGGTGGGCGACGCCGTTTTAGCGGCAGCGAAGAAAGCCGGCTACCGGGTGAACATCGTCACCGAACCCTGGCTACGGGCACAAAAGCGCGTACGCGAGGGGGAGGATTTGCTGATTTTGCCGCTATCACGCACGCCGGGCCGCGAGGAGCAGTACACCTGGGTGGCGTCGGTGCTGCCATTGCCACGGGCGTTTTTCACCTTTAGCAGACCAGTGAAAAACTTCGAGGAGGCCCGCGCGCGCTATAAACGCATTGGTGTGGGCATCGGTACAGCGCAGGAAGAAATATTACTTAGCCAAGGCTTTAGCCGTGAGCAAATCTACCCGCTGTTATTGGGTGATAAACCCCTACGCCTGCTTGAACTAAATCGCATAGACGCCTGGTTTACCACGGTGCCCGAGGGCCAATACACCTGGAAACGTAATACCCCGCAGCCGCTGCTGATAGGCCCAGAGATGGCAACTACGGAGATGTTTCTGGCCTGTTCAAAAATCTGCAACGCAAAGATGGTCCACGCCCTGCGCGCTGCGATCGAACAGTTACGCGCCGATGGCAGCGTCCAGCGCATTCGCTCGCGCTACCTCGACCACCCGGCGCCTTAGCCTGCCGTTAAATACCCCGCCGGCCCTGGTCTTCCGCTGGCGGGGCCTCCTCCTCAATGTCCTCCAGGGTTAACTCCATACCCCAGTCGCCCGCATCGGCAGCCTTGGCGACGGGAGCCACTGGCGCAGCAACGGGGGCAACTGCAGCAGCCGGCGTTTCGCGGTAGAGCTTGAGTTTGAGGCGCACGTTGTTGGCTGAGTCGGCGTTTTTTACCGCCTCCTCTTCATCAATCGCACCCTCGTTAACCAGCTCAATCAACGCCTGGTCGAAGGTCTGCATCCCCAGGTTGCGCGACTTTTCCATGATTTCCTTGATTTCACTAAGCTCACTGCGCTTGATCAGGTCACGTACCGTCGGCGTTCCCAGCAGCACTTCTACCGCGGCGCGGCGCTTGCCGTCGGTGGTTTTCACCAAACGCTGAGAGATAAAGGCCTTGAGGTTATTGCCCAAGTCGTTGAGCAACTGCGGGCGCCGCTCTTCTGGAAAGAAGTTAATGATGCGGTCCAGCGCCTGATTGGCGTTGTTGGCATGCAGCGTAGAAATAGCCAGGTGACCGGTATCGGCGAACGCCAGAGCGTGCTCCATGGTTTCGCGGTCACGGATTTCGCCGATCAGAATCACGTCCGGCGCCTGGCGCAGGGTGTTTTTCAGCGCAGCGTGAAAACTGCGCGTATCCACGCCGACTTCACGCTGATTAATGATCGACTTCTTATGCCGATGCACATACTCCACCGGATCTTCGATGGTGATGATATGGCCGCCGCTATTGCGGTTGCGGTAGTCAATCAAGGCCGCCAGCGAAGTGGATTTGCCCGAACCCGTACCGCCGACAAATAACACCAAGCCGCGCTTTTCCATCACCGTCTTCAGCAAAATTTCCGGCAGCTTGAGGTCTTCAAACTTGGGGATTTCCATTTTGATATTGCGCGCGACAATCGACACTTCGTTGCGCTGCTTAAAGATATTGATGCGAAAGCGCCCGATACCGGCCAGCGAGATCGCCAGGTTCATTTCCAACTCACGCTCGAACTCGATCCTTTGCGCCGAATCCATAATTGAATCCGCTACTGCCGCAATCTCCCCCGCCTTCAATGGCTCGGCACTCAGCGGCTTGAGCACGCCATTAAACTTGGCGCAGGGCGGTGCCCCCGTGGACAGGTATAGGTCTGAACCATCCTGGGTGGCCAGAATTTTCAGCATCGGATTCAAGTCCATGGAAGCGTCTCCCTGAGTCGGTGGAGTTATTACGGTAGGTCAACAATGGCGAAAGCCTAGGCCGCGACAAGCCATTGAATTGACGTCATTATTGCGGCGCAGAAGATACTGGCACAATACACAGCCCCAGCGTCTATCCAGGCGCTTCAACTGCGACTTACGCGACACAAATTGTGAGGAGCGCTGTGCGCACCGCCTGTTTTTTCAAGGCTCGCGATGCTACGTGCAGCCCCTTACGGACAGAGGAGCCGTCTTAATGGCAAAAGCAATGGCCCGCCATATTCTGGTGAAAACCGAGGCCGAAGCGGCCGCACTAAAAAAACGTATCGCTGCCGGCGAAGCGTTTGATGTGCTGGCGAAAAAACATTCCACCTGCCCTTCCGGCAAAAAAGGTGGCGACTTAGGCGAGGTACGGCCAGGGCAAATGGTCAACTCCATCGACCAGGTAATTTTCAAGAAGGAGCTACGCACCGTGCACGGGCCGGTAAAAAGTCAGTTTGGTTATCACCTGGTGCAGGTGTTCTACCGCGACTGACGCGGGCCATAAATATAAAAAGCCCGCCGCGGTTAAACCGGGCGGGCTTTTTTTTGGCTGCTAAGCCTTAGTGGCTTTTCAGCATTTCTTTTGGCATGTGTTTGCCGATTTCAAACTTACCAATCGCTGCGCGGTGTACTTCGTCCGGGCCATCGGCCAGGCGCAGGGTACGTTGCATGGCGTACATGTAGGCCAGCGGGGTGTCGTTGGAAACACCGGCGCCGCCGTGCATTTGGATGGCGCGGTCAATCACACGCAGAGCCACGTTCGGGGCAACTACTTTGATCTGGGCAATTTCGCTCTTGGCCACTTTGTTGCCGACGGTATCCATCATATAAGCGGCTTTCAGGGTCAACAGGCGCGCCATGTCGATCTCCATACGCGAGTCGGCAATGATGTCGACGTTGCCACCCAAGCGCGCCAGCGGCTTGCCAAAAGCGGTACGGCTAACGGCGCGCTGACACATCAATTCCAACGCGCGTTCAGCCATACCAATGGAGCGCATGCAGTGGTGAATACGGCCTGGGCCAAGGCGACCCTGTGCGATCTCGAAGCCACGGCCCTCACCCAACAGCACGTGATCGTAAGGAACACGGACGTTTTCAAAAAGCACTTCAGCGTGGCCGTGTGGCGCGTCGTCGTAGCCGAACACCGGCAGCGGACGCAGAATTTTCACTCCGGGGGTGTCAACCGGAACCAGGATCATCGAGTGCTGCTGGTGACGCGGGCCATCCGGATCGCTTAGGCCCATAAACACCATGATTTTGCAGCGCGGGTCGCAGGCACCAGACGTCCACCATTTGCGACCATTGATAACCCACTCATCACCCACACGCTCGGCACGCGCTTCCATGTTGGTGGCGTCCGAGGAGGCCACGCCTGGCTCGGTCATGGCAAAAGCAGAGCGGATTTCGCCGCGCAGCAGCGGTTCCAACCAGCGTTGTTTTTGCTCTTCGTTGGCGTAACGCACCAGCACTTCCATGTTGCCGGTATCTGGCGCCGAGCAATTGAACGGCTCGGAACCTAGCAAGGAGCGGCCCATGATTTCCGCCAACGGGGCGTATTCCATGTTGGTCAGCCCGGCGCCGAGTTTCGACTCAGGCAGAAACAGGTTCCACAGGCCTTCGGCTTTGGCCTTGGCTTTCAGCTCTTCCATGATCGCGGTGGGCTGCCAGCGATCACCTTCGTTCACTTGAGCTTCGAACACCGCTTCAGCGGGATAGACATAAGCGTCCATGAATGCAGTTACGCGTTCGCGCAGTTCTTGAACCTTGGGGGAGTAAGCGAAATCCATCGGAGACACCTTCTGACGGGCTGTTGGTGAGAGTGGAAATGAGCCTAGAACA
>LNAP01004324.1_pt1 | contig 13185 bp, 16 predicted proteins | sample 602601 | NCBI WGS metagenome assembly LNAP01 (sample SAMN02440304, study PRJNA202911) | soil metagenome | biome: Subtropical and temperate rainforests or woodlands; isolation source: soil samples (1 kg each in a 20% v/v slurry with milli Q water) were... ...
CGGTGCACGCGCTGATCTCGCTGCAGGGCGACAAGACCTCGGTGCGGATGTGGGCGGAGCGGCCGGCGACCGCGCAGCAACTGCGCGATGGCGCCGCCCAGCTCAATCAGGCATTGGTCCGCGCCGAACTGCATCCCGGCGATATCGTGATCCGCGATGGCGTGCCGCCGCAGCCTGCGGCGCCGGCCTCCGCCGGGCATTTCCTGGACCGCGCGCTATGACCGTGCAGACCAAAACCCAGATTGCGGTCGCGCTGCATTACGACAAGACCGGCGCGCCGCGGGTCATCGCCAAGGGCAGGGGCGCGATCGGCGCCAAGATCGTCGAGGTCGCCCGCGCCCACGATATTCCCATCGAGGAGAACGAGTTGCTCGCCGGGGCGCTGTCCAACGTGGAGATCGGCGACGAAATTCCGGCCGAACTCTACAAGGCCGTCGCCGAGGTGCTGATCTTCGTGCTCAAACTGTCGCGCGGGCTGCGCTAGTCCTGCGCGCCGTCATCGTTTGACCACGATGCAGCGCGCATCGTGCGGCATCTCCCTCACATCAGGTGCCGCCTTGATCAATCGCCGCCAGACCTTCGGCCTGCTCGCCGCCGCGACCCTGATGCCGTCGCGCGCTTTCGCCCATGTCGCGCCACAGCGCAGCGAGATCCGCGACAGTCTCGCCAAGCGCTTCGCCGATGAGGGGACGGCCGGCACCTTCGTCGGCTACAAGACCGACGACTATCTGATCATCGCCAGCGACAGGGAGCGTTCGGGCGAGGCGAAACTGCCGGCCTCCACCTTCAAGATTCCCAACTCGCTGATCGCGCTGGACACCGGCGTGGTCGGCGATCCCGACAAGGACCTGTTCAAGTGGGACGGCGTCAAGCGCGACATCGCAGCGTGGAATCAGGATCACACGCTGCGCTCGGCGATCGCCGCCTCTGCAGTGCCGGTCTATCAGGAAATCGCGCGGCGGATCGGCGCCGAACGGATGCAGAAATATCTCAACGACTTCGACTACGGCAATTGCAGCATCGGCGGCGGCATCGACCAGTTCTGGCTGACCGGCGATCTGCGCATCGATCCGATGGAGCAGATCGATTTCATCGATCGGCTGCGTCGCGGCGTGCTGCCGGCCGCCGCGCGCAGCCAGCAACTGGTGCGCGACATCCTGCCGGTGGTGAAGGTCGGCGACGCCACGCTCCGCTACAAGACCGGGCTGCTGGGCGCCGAACGGGGCAAGCCCAGCCTCGGCTGGGTGGTGGGCTGGGCCGAGCAGGGCAAGGAGCAGACCGTGTTCGCGCTGAACTGCGACGTCCGCGAGCCCAGGCACGTGGCCAGCCGGATGACGCTGACGCAGCAGTGCCTGAGCGATATCGGCGCGATCTGATGCGGCGGCATCGGGCAGGGACGCCGCTATGCGCTCTTGCCGATGCGGCCGAGGTGGGTGAGGCGGAAGCCGGCGGCATATTTCAGGCCGAAGCCGAGCGCGCGGTCGAGTCCGATATGGGCCAGCCAGATCAGCGAGATCGATCCGAACATCGGCTCCGCCAGCACCAGTCCGACCAGCACCAGCAGCAGCGGCCCGATGGTGGCGTGCAGGGCGTTGTAGACGAAGGCGCCGACGCGAGGGCCGGCCAGATAAGCGAGGAAGCTGAGGTCCGGCGCCAGGAACAGCAGTGCGTAGAGGCTCCACGGCGCGCCGGAGATCAGGTAGAGCAGCGTCGGCCCGACAAACAGCGTGACGCCCTCCCAGCGCAGCAACAGCAATACGCCGCCGGTGGCCGCGCCGCTGGTCTCATTGATCCCGATATTCGCCATGCTGCCTGCTCCCCTGCGTGGACCCGGCATATAAAGCGGATCGCCGCGGATGCCACGTGAATTCGGCGCCAGCTGCCGGGCGGGAAGGCGGTTTCCACCCCGGAAAGGGCCATGCTAGAACCCCTGCAAATCATGCGGCGGGCTTGCGGCAGACCGAAGGTGGGGTTGCGGCAGGCCGGAAACGCCAGAACCACGGGTCGGAGCACATGAAAGACATCCTGGACACCCTCGAAGACCGCCGCGCCGGCGCCAAGCTGGGCGGCGGCGAGAAGCGCATCGAGGCGCAGCACGCGCGCGGCAAGCTGACGGCGCGGGAGCGTATCGAACTGCTGCTCGACAAGGGGTCGTTCGAGGAGTTCGACATGTTCGTCGAGCACCGCTCGGTGGAATTCGGCATGGAAAAGACCAAGGTGCCGGGCGACGGCGTGGTCACCGGCTGGGGCACCGTCAACGGCCGCAAGACGTTCGTCTTCGCCAAGGATTTTACCGTGTTCGGCGGCTCGCTGTCGGAAACCCACGCGCAAAAAATCGTCAAGATCCAGGACATGGCGATGAAGGCCCGGGCGCCGATCATCGGGCTGTACGACGCCGGCGGCGCGCGCATCCAGGAGGGCGTCGCGGCCCTGGCCGGCTATTCCTACGTATTCCGCCGCAACGTCCAGGCCTCCGGCGTGATCCCGCAGATCTCGGTCATCATGGGCCCCTGCGCCGGCGGCGACGTCTATTCGCCGGCCATGACCGACTTCATCTTCATGGTGAAGAACACCAGCTACATGTTCGTCACCGGGCCGGACGTGGTGAAGACCGTCACCAACGAGGTGGTCACCGCGGAAGAGCTCGGCGGCGCCAGCGTGCACGCGACGCGCTCCTCGATCGCCGACGGCGCGTTCGAGAACGACGTCGAGACGCTGCTGCAGATGCGCCGGCTGATCGACTTCCTGCCCAGCAACAACATGTCGGGCGTGCCGGAATGGCCGAGCTTCGACGACATCGAGCGCGTCGATTACTCGCTGGACACGCTGATCCCCGACAATCCCAACAAGCCCTACGACATCAAGGAACTGATCCTCAAGGTCGTCGACGAGGGCGACTTCTTCGAGATCTCGGAGACGTTTGCCAGGAACATCGTCACCGGCTTCGGCCGCATCGCCGGCAAGACCGTTGGCTTCGTCGCCAACCAGCCGATGGTGCTGGCTGGCGTGCTCGACTCGGACGCCTCGCGAAAAGCGGCGCGCTTCGTGCGCTTCTGCGACGCCTTCAACATTCCCATCGTCACCTTCGTCGACGTGCCGGGCTTTTTGCCGGGCACCGCGCAGGAATATGGCGGGCTGATCAAGCACGGCGCGAAACTCCTGTTCGCCTACAGCCAGTGCACCGTGCCTCTCGTCACCGTGATCACGCGAAAGGCCTATGGCGGCGCGTTCGACGTGATGGCGTCGAAGGAAATCGGCGCCGACATGAACTACGCCTGGCCGACGGCGCAGATCGCCGTGATGGGCGCTAAGGGCGCGGTGGAGATCATCTTCCGCCAGGACATCGGCGATGCCGAGAAGATCGCCGCGCGCACGAGGGAATACGAGGACCGCTTCCTGTCGCCCTTCGTCGCCGCGGAGCGCGGCTATATCGACGACGTCATCATGCCGCACTCGACCCGCCGCCGCATCGCAAGGGCCCTGGCGATGCTGAAGGACAAGGCGGTGGACGTGCCGATGAAGAAGCACGACAACATGCCGTTGTGAGAACATTCTACCGCGTTTTCTGCGCGGTAGAGATACCAGAAATGCTAGATGCAATTGCCAGAGGCTGAGGTAAAGCGCCTTTTCGCTGCTCAAATGGCTGGTTGTCGCCGCACGGACCCAAAAATGCCGCTGGCATTGGCGCTGTGGTTCCAACTAAGATTGCCGGAATCTCAGAAGAAACTATTTGGTGAGGGAGCAGCCATGGCCGGCAAGTTTGTTTTGTCCAAGGGTACGACCGACAAGTATCACTTCGTTCTAAAGACCGGAAACGGCGAGGCCATTCTTACAAGTCAGCATTACACGACCAAAGTCGCGGCGGAGGATCGCATCGCCTCGGTCTAGGTCAATGCGCCGCTTGACGAGCGCTATGAGCGCAAGAACGCTACCAACGAGTCGTCGATGTTCAATCTCAACGCAGCGAATGGCCTCGTGATCGGCACCAGCGAAACCTATTCGCCGACGGCTGCGCGCGAGATTGGGATCGCGTCCGTCAAGACGCACGCGCTGAATGCGGCGGTGGAGGACAAGACCGGCGCGTAAGTTCGCCGGCAAGCGAGTTGTGGCGCATTGATGCGTCGATGACGAAGCACGACAACATGCCGTTGTAGTTGGCATGAGCAGCTGAGGTCGGATAGGCAACCCCCGTCGTCTCAGTCGACAGTGCTTCAACTAAACTTCCGATAGCGGCAAAGTAGCAAGAAGAGTGAATGTTGCAAATATACAACTTGATGTAATTATTCATAGTTTTTTGGTCGGAGATGTTTACGCGAGCGTGAAGCCCCTCGCACAATCAAAACGCGAAAACGTATTGTTGGGGGACGATATGAAGGTAATCATTTTGAGTTGGGGGGGAATTGTCGGCGCTGCGTTGCTTTCAGGATGTGCGACGATGCCGACAACGGTGAGGCAAGAGGCTATTGAGCTTGTTGCGCTTAAAGCGGCGGTGGAGTGCGAGTTCGCCGCAGTACTCCGGGGGCGTGAAAGTGCCGGGTGGAAGCTTTCAGATTGGGCTGCAAAATCTACCTTAGATCTGACCGTGGTTCAAACGGTGGGAGCCGATGGAAAGGTCGCGTGGGTTATTCCTGCAGTAGCTGCGATCAGACTATCGCCAACGCTGGGGGGATCGCGCAAAGATACCAGTATTGCACATCTCGAATTTTCCACAGCTCTGAAACGTGCACAAAAGGAAGCTGATCCGGCTTGTGTCGGTACCGACGATCCTTCCCAGACCGGTCTCGGTCTCGCAGCGTGGATTGATGCAACATTGCTCGCCTTTTCAGATGCAAAGGCATTGCATCGGGGCCTCAGCTATACGGCCGAATTTGAGATTACGCTCAACGCCGAGGCACGTTTCGGGTATGTCGTTACGAATGTTGATGCTGATATCGGCGGCGGGATAACGAGGATTGGGACAAACCGTATCTCAGTGGCGATGGCACCGCCGTCGGGTGAGCCGGACGCGATCCCGGTATATGAAGTCCAAGACCCGCACGTGCCCGCTGCGCCCGCTGGAAATGGGGCGCGCAAAGGCGTCCCACCTGGTGCGTTTGTCGAAAAGTTCGAACTGCCCCAGCCTGCCCGACGACGTCAGCGGCCATCATCGGAGGACAACTCTGCCGTTAACCGGATGTTGATCCTGAGGGCGCCAGTACGTATTGAAAGATAGCCCATAGCAACCATTAAAGCGCGTAGGGCGGATTAGCGTGGCGTAATCCGCCAAGGTATTCGCCAGGGCCAGTGGTGGCTTACGCTTCGCTAACCCACCCTGCGTTTGCTGATTGCCGCCGCGCGAACCCAAAATACCGCTAGCCTTGGCGCTCTGGTTCCATCTAGGATTGCCGCAAGCTCAGAAGAAGCTATGTCGTGAGGAAGCAGCCATGGCCGGGAAGTTTGTTTTGTCCAAGGGTACGACCGACAAGTATCACTTCGTTCTAAAGGCCGGAAACGGCGAGACCATTCTCTCGAGTCAGCATTACGCCACCAAAGGCGCGGCGGCGGAGGGCATTGCCTCGGTCAAGGTCAATGCGCCGCTTGACGGTCACTATGAGCGCAAGACCGCTTCCAACGGTTCGCCGATGTTCAATCTCAAAGCAGCGAATGGCCTCGTCATCGGCACCAGCGAAACCTATTCGTCGACGGCCGCGCGGGAGAGCGGGATCGCGTCCGTCAAGACGAATGCGCCGAGCGCGGCGGTCGAGGACAACACCGGCGCGTAATTTTGCTTGCAAGGAAGCTCGTGCATATCGATGCGCCGATGAAGAAGCACCACAAACTTAAGCGGGCAGGTCGGATTGGCGTAGCGTCATCCGCCAAGTATTCGCCAAGGCCGGTGGTGGGTTACGCTTCGCTAACCCATCCTGCGTTTGCTTTGTTATTGACTGATCATCTGTCCGGTCTGCAAGTGCAGCAAACGTAGGAGCTCTACGGCCCCCGCATGTCGCTGCGCTTATGCGAGCTGCAGGCTGAAGCACCAGCATGTGGAAACGCCGATGCAGAAGCACGACAATATGCCGTTGTCGAATGACGTCACGCTGGAGGGGCTGACATGCGCATAGCCCGGGCCGCTGTTTGTCTTGTCGTCTTCATGCTGCCTGCCGCCGCGGCGCAGGCCGCGTCGGTTCAGATCGTGGCGCTCGGCGCCAGCAACACCTATGGACACGGCCGCGGCCGGACCAATGGCGGCGTCGAACCGTCGCAAGCCTATCCGGCGCAACTTGAGACGATGCTTCGGGCGCGCGGCGTCGATGCCCATGTCACGAATGCCGGCGTCCCCGGCGACACCACCGGCGGCATGCTGGCGCGGCTCGGTTCGGCCGTGCCGGACGGCACCCGGATCGTGATCCTGCAGCCCGGCGGCAATGACGCGCGTCGCGGCGAAGGCGGCAGCCGCGCTGCCAATATCGCCGCCATCCAGCAGCAGCTGGCGGCGCGTCATATCAAGGTGATCATGACCGGCATGGCTGCGCCGGCCAGCACGCGCGATCCCGATGGCCAGCATTTCAACGCCCAAGGCCATGCTGCGGTGGCCGCCGCGCTGGTGCCGAGGGTGCTGGCGGCGATGCCGGGGAAATAGCCGGCGCGGCGGTGCATCGGTTTCGTGCTACAGAGCGGTTTCATCCACTGTGGTCGATTCCATGCCCCATACCGAAGCGCTGCTGTTTCCGCTGGCCATGATCGCGCTGGTGGCCGAGGCCATGACGGCGGCGCTGGCCGCCGGGCGTCGCAAGATGGACTGGCTCGGCGTCGCCATGCTCGGCTGCATCACCGCGCTCGGCGGCGGTTCGGTGCGTGACGTCCTGCTCGGTCACTATCCGCTGTGGTGGGTCGACAGCCCGTACCTTCTGCTGGTGACCGGCGGCGCTGCGCTGCTGACCATCGGCCTTGCCCGTTTCGTGCATCGCTTCCACGCGATCTTTCTGCTGCTCGATGCCATCGGCCTGGTGGTCTTCACCATCATGGGCTGCAACATCGGGCTGAGTATGAACCAGCCGCTGCTGATCGTGGTGGTCGCCGGCATGATCACCGGCTGCGTCGGCGGCGTGCTCCGTGACGTGCTGTGCAACGACGTGCCGCTGCTGTTTCGCAGCGAGCTCTATGCCAGCGTGTCGATCGTCACCGGACTGCTGTATATCGGCGGCATCAAGCTGCAGGTCAGCCCGGACCTCGCCATCGCCGCCGCCTTCGCCGTCGGGTTGACCTTCCGGTTGCTCGCGATCCGCCTCAAACTGGAAATGCCTAAGTTTGTCTATGACAGCGACAGCGCGTAGGGCGGATGGGCGCAGCGACCCTAGCCCGGACGAGCGCAGCGACATCCGGGGCAATGGTCGCGCTACGCAGGCTCCCGCATATCGCTGCGCTCATGCGGGCTACAACTCTCACGCCGCGCTGCGCTTCGCCGGCTTGATCCGTCTGATGTCGGCGGCCGTCGCATCCTCCGCGATCTCCAGATCGTACTGCGCCTGCAGGCTCATCCAGAACGTCGGCGTGGTGCCGAAATATTTTCCCAGCCGCAGCGCGGTGTCGGCGGTGACCGGCGTTTCCTCCCGCGCAAGGCGCTCGATCCGGGTGCGCGGCACGGCACAGGCCTGCGCCACGGCGTAGGGCGTCAGCGCCATCGGCACCAGAAATTCCTCGCGCAGAATTTCGCCGGGATGAACGGGGGGGAGTTTTTTTGCCATTGGTTTGCTCGTATTGTTTAGTGGTAGTCGACGATCTCGACCTCGTCGGGGCCGGCGGTGGTCCAGCGAAACACAATCCGCCATTGGTCGTTGATCCTGATTGAGTGGTATCCAGCCAGATCGCCTTTCAAAGCTTCCAGCCGGTTGCCCGGCGGCGCAGCAAGATCGCTCAAGATCGTCGCATTGTTTAGCTGGATCAGTTTGCGCCGTGCCGCGGCCAGGAGATCCGCCGGGAAGCCCTTGGGCGCGCGGCGCTCTCTAAGGATGGCCTCCGAAAATCTGCCGCGAAAACTCCGGATCATTGGGACGGATATGCTTTCTACGTATCGTAACGTGATACTATCACGCACTTGGCGAGAAGCAAGTGGGGCGTCCAAGTCGATCCTGCTTGCTACACCACTGCCTCCCGCGCCGTCCCCGCATCATTGCGCATGCGGCTCGGCGGCCTGTCGTGAAAGCGCCCCCAGGCGCGGCGCAACTGCCGGGCGGAGGCAAAGCCGGAGCGGGTGGCGACCTCTTCGATGTCGAGCCGCGAGCCGGCCAGCAACTCGCGCGCCAGCGCCACGCGCATGCGGTTGACATAGTCGGTGACGCTCATGCCGGCGTGCTCGTTGAACAGTCGGGACAGATTGCGCGGGCTCGCCGCCGCGATATCCGCCAGCCGCTCGACCGACCAGTCGGCGGTGGGGTCGGCGGTGATGGCGTCCTGCGCGCGGTGGATCGCCGGATGAATGTGACTGCGGCCTTCCAGCCATGGCGACAGCTGCGGATCGGCGCCGCCGCGTCGCAGATAGACCACCAGATAGCGCGCGACCGCCAGCGCCACGCCGTGGCCGGCGCTCTGCGCCACCACATGCAGCATCAGGTCGATGCCCGCGGTGATGCCGGCGCTGGTCAGGCGGTCGCCATCCTCGACATAGAGCCGGTTCTCGCGGACCCGCGCTGCCGGCGCCAGCTTCGCCAGCTCCCCGGTACAGGCATGATGGGTGGTGCAGTCGTAGCCGTCGAGCAGCCCGGCGCGGGCGGCCATCAGTGCACCGGAACAGATCGAGGCAAGCCGGATGCCGGGCCGGATCGTCTGCGCCAGCCAGTCGACGATGGCGGCCTCCTGAGTCGCATCCTTCTCCCGGTCCGGTGGGATCGTTCCCATCGGCACGTCGGCGCTGCCGGGCACGATCACCAGGGCATGATCGGGGAGACGTTCCGGCAGCGGCTGGATCCCGGCGATGCCGAGTCCGATGGAGCTGCCGGTTTCGGACGACGGCCCGACATAGCGAACCGTGAAGCGCACCACGTCCTGTTCGAGATTGGCTTTGCGCAGCACCTCGATGGGCCCTGCGACGTCGAGCAGCAGCACCCGCGGCGGCACGACGACAAAGACGGCGATCTCGACAGGACGCGGTGCGCGGGTCGTCATGCGGCAAGCTTCTCCGCTTGTCCGGCCAGCGCCTGTTCGACCGTGGCGATGCGGGCGAAGCGGCCGGCCAGCACCAGTTCGGTGCGGGCGCGGATCTCGTCAGCGCTCCATTCGCGACCGGCGACATCGGTCATCGGGAATGTCAGCGTTGCTTCGCCCACATAGTCGACCGCATAGCCGAGATCGGAGGCATGGCGCGTCGTGGTCTCGCAGCACTGCTCGGTGCGGATACCGGAGATGATCAGCCGGCGGATGCCGTTGCTGGTCAGCCAGACGTCGAGACCGGTTCCCACCAGCGCGCTATGGCGGCGCTTCCTGAACGTGGCGTCCGGCGTGATCTGCAGCGGCGCCAGCGATGTGACGAAGCCGGATGCTTCCGAGAAGGGGCCACTATCGGCGACATGGAAGATCTGGACGACGGCAATGCCGGCCGCTTTGGCGCCATCGGTCAGCGCCTGGTGGCGCGCCATGAAGGCGGGCAGGGCCGCTTCGTCCCAGTAATCGCGGTGCCGGAAGGATTCCTGCACGTCGATGACGATGAGCGCGGTGTCGGACATTTAAAGTCTCCCTGAACAATGGATGTAGCGGCAATTTATCCGCTGTGCGAGCGGGTTAAAGTCCGAGCCGGACGAATTTCGGACAAATCACGCCATTTGCAGAGCAAAGCTTCCGGGGGACGGGCTGTCGCGCGATGGCCGCGCAACGACAGCGCCTGCATCGCCACGCCCCGCCGCCTGCCAGGGTAGCCGGGAGCCGGAAGGCCGGCCGCATCATTTCGGGCCGTTTGCCTGCCAATCAGGCAGTGATCGCTGCCCCTGCTGCGGCGGTGCGCGCGGGCTGTGTCAATTCGTCGCCTGCAATCAATCTCTTAGGGTCACCGCGATAGCTTCCGCGCCCGCGGCACAAGGCTTGCTTGCTATCTGTCAGGTCAACGACGACTGCCGTCCAGAACTGCGGAAGCCCATAGCGGCTGACGCATGGGACAGACCGAGATTGCGATCGGGCGCTGGCAGCTTTGTTTTTCCAGTTGCCCTTCCCACCGTTCTGCTGTCCAGCCGCGCAACCGGGGCAATGCCGCCTCCGTGTTCGACCCTTGCCATCTCGCAGTCGCCAAGTGGCGCAGGGCATTTCGCCCGGCGCCGCGGCGATCATCCCTTCGAACCAACGGAGCCTCCATGTCCTATCTCGCGCCTTCGGAATTCGTCACCAAGATGGTCGACGCCGGCGAATCCAAGATCTTCATGTCGACCAGGGATACGGTGATCCGCGCCTATATGGCCGGTGCCATCCTGGCCCTGGCCGCCTGGTTCGCCGTGACCATCAACGTCAATACCGGCCAGCCTCTGATCGGTGCGCTGCTGTTTCCGGTCGGGTTCTGCATGCTGTATTTGCTCGGCTTCGACCTGCTCACCGGCGTCTTCGTGCTGTCGCCTTTGGCCTTGCTGGACAAGCGGCCGGGCGTGACGATCAACGGCGTGCTGCGCAACTGGGGCCTGGTCTTCCTCGGCAACTTCGCCGGCGCGCTGACGGTGGCCTTCATGATGGCCTTCGTGACCACCTTCGGTTTCACCGAGGCGCCCGACAAGGTCGGCATGGCCATCGGCAATATCGGCGAGGGCCGCACGCTGGGCTATGCATCGCACGGCGCGGCCGGCATGGCGACCTTGTTCATCCGCGGCATGCTGTGCAACTGGATGGTCTCGACCGGCGTCGTCGGCGCCATGATCTCGACCACGGTGCCCGGCAAGGTGATCGCGATGTGGATGCCGATCCTGGTGTTCTTCTACATGGTGTTCGAACATTCCGTCGTGAACATGTTCCTGTTCCCGTCGGGTCTGATGCTGCATGCCAAGTTCTCGATCCTCGATTATCTGATCTGGAACGAGATCCCGACGGTGCTCGGCAATCTCGTGGGCGGGCTCGCCTTCACCGGCCTGACGCTCTATGCCACCCATGTCATGACCGGACCGAAGCGCGCGGCTGGCGTTGCCGTGCCGGCGCGCAAGCGCGCCGCCTGATCCGGACTGGCGCAAAGGAGCCTCAGCTGATTGACTGAGGCTCCATTTCCCGGCGCAGCGAATGTCGAGTCCATTGCAGATATCGATCGGGCAATATTCCGACAGAGGGCGCAAGGAAACCAATCAGGATTTCCATGGCGTGCTGGTGCCCGAGGAGCCGCTGCTCGGCATGAAGGGCATCGCCGTCGTGCTCGCCGACGGCATCAGCAGCAGTTCGGTCAGCCAGGTCGCCAGCGAATCGGCCGTCAAGAGCTTCCTGACCGACTACTACTGCACGTCGGAAGCCTGGTCGGTGAAGACCTCGGCGCAGCGGGTCATCGCCGCGACGAATTCCTGGCTGCATGCGCAGACGCGGCGCAGCCACTATCGCTACGACCCCGACAAGGGCTACGTCTGCACGTTCAGCGCCATCGTCTTCAAGGCCGCCACGGCGCATCTGTTTCACATCGGCGATTGCCGCATCTATCGGCTCGCCGGGGCATCGCTGGAGCAGCTCACCGAGGATCATCGCGTTCACGTCTCCGCCGAGCAGAGCTATCTCGGCCGCGCGCTGGGCGTGAATGCCGAGGTCGAGATCGACTACCAGAGCTGCGAGGTCGCCAGGGACGACATCTTCCTGCTGGCGACCGACGGCGTCTATGAATATCTCAGCCAGCGCTTCATGGTCGACGTCATCGGCGGCGCGGCGGACGACCTCGACGGCGCAGCGCGCCGGATTGTCGAGGAAGCCTACCGCAACGGCAGCGCCGACAATCTGACGGTGCAAATCGTGCGCGTCGATGCCGTGGCGCAAGGTCATGCGGCGGAGCGTCCGCAACAGCTTCCAGGCCTGCCGCCGCCGCCGCTGCTCGAGGCGCGCATGACGCTCGACGGCTATCGCATCGTGCGAGACATCCATGCCAGCAGCCGCAGCCACATCTACCTTGCCGAAGACATTGAAAGCGGCGAACTGGTCGCGCTGAAGATCCCGTCGATCGACCTGCGCGACGATGCTGACTATCTGCGGCGCTTCATGATGGAGGAGTGGATCGCACGGCGGATCAACAGCCCGCATGTGCTGAAGCCGCGCGACCAGGCGCGCAAGCGGACCTGCCTTTACGTCGTCATGGAATTCATCGATGGCCAGACGCTGACCCAGTGGATGATCGATCATCCGCAGCCGGAGCTGGCGGAGGTCCGCGCCATCGTCGAGCAGATTGCGGCGGGCCTGCGCGCCTTTCATCGCAAGGAGATGATCCACCAGGACCTGCGGCCGGAAAACATCCTGATCGACCGGACCGGGACCGTGAAGATCATCGATTTCGGCGCGGTGCGCGTGGCCGGCGTGGCCGAACTGTCGGGGCACCGGCAGGACTCCGACATCCTGGGAACGCTGCAGTATTCCGCGCCGGAATATTTCAACTGGGAGGGCGGCTCGCCGCAGGCCGACCAGTTTTCCCTGGGTGTGATCGCCTATCAGATGCTGACCGGCCGGCTGCCTTACGGCGCGCGGCTGGCGCGGGCCAGGGGAAAATCCCGGCAGGCCAAGTTGCGCTACACCCCGGCGACGGAATTCAATGCGGCGATTCCGGTCTGGGTCGACCGCACGCTGCAGCGTGCGGTCAGCCTCGACCCGGCGAAGCGCTATGAGGCGCTGTCGGAGTTCATGTTCGACCTGCGCCAGCCCAACGCCAGCTATATCGACACCCGCCCGGTGCCGCTGATGGCGCGAAACCCGCTGCTGTTCTGGAAGGGCCTGGTGCTGGTCCTGACGATCGTCATCGTCGTCCTGCTCGCCTGTTTGCGCAAAGGCGGTTCTTAACGGCTCGGACAGGGAACTTTGCAGACAGGTCGCTTGATTGCGCTTCGTTCGCTCACAAAAAACCCCGCGTGAGCGGGGTTTTCCGTGTTCGAATTCGCGCCGCTCAGTAGTAGCGGCCGTGGCGGTGGACGTAGCCCGGCCGGTAACCGCGGCCGGGACGCACCACGACCACCGGCGGCGGACGGCGGACCACCACGACCGGACCGGGACCGTGAAGATCATCGA
>LNAP01004326.1_pt1 | contig 13181 bp, 12 predicted proteins | sample 602601 | NCBI WGS metagenome assembly LNAP01 (sample SAMN02440304, study PRJNA202911) | soil metagenome | biome: Subtropical and temperate rainforests or woodlands; isolation source: soil samples (1 kg each in a 20% v/v slurry with milli Q water) were... ...
CGACAAACTGGCCTATGTGGTCATGCTCGATCGCTGGGGCTGGATGCTCGGTCCCGGCATTTACCTTGAAGATGTCGAGCGCCCCACCCAGCAAGCCATAGGCCTGGCGCACGGCCTGCGAGCCCGAATGCTTGCCCAGCACGGTCCGGCGCTGGCGGCCGAGTTCCGACGGGTCAAAACTCTCATAGGTGGCGGCATTTTTCAGCAGGCCATCGATGTGAATGCCGGACTCGTGGGTGAACACGGCCTCGCCCACAATGCTCTTGTTGAAGGCCACCTGGCGACCCGAGGCGCGCGCCACCAGGCAGGAGATGGCCACCAGCGCCTGCGTGTCCACACCGGTGTCGGCATGGTGCAGGTGGCGCACCCCCATCACCACCTCTTCCAGCGCCGCGTTGCCCGCGCGTTCGCCCAGGCCGTTGACGGTGGTGTTGGCATGGGTGGCGCCGCCGCGCAGGGCGGCCAGGGTGTTGGCGGTGGCCAGACCCAGGTCGTTGTGGGCGTGGATTTCGATCTCGATGTCCACCGCTTCGCGCAAGCGTGCCACCGCCTCATAGGTGGTGAACGGGTCGAGCACGCCCAGCGTGTCGGCAAAACGGATGCGGCTGGCACCGCAGGCCTGGGCACGGCGCGCCACCAGTGCCAGAAAACCGGCGTCGGCGCGCGATGCGTCCTCAAGACCCAGTGAAATCTTGCGGCCGGTGGCCACGGCCTTTTCAATCACCTGGGTGACTTGCGTCAGCACCCATTCACGCGACTGGCGCAGCTTGTGCTGCAAGTGAATGTCCGACACCGGAATCGACAAGTGAACAATGTCGGCCTCACAACGCATGGCACGGGCCAGATCAGCTTCGGTCAGGCGACCCCAGACCATCAGCGCGGCGGGCAGGTCCAGCGCGGCGATGGTGTTGATGCAGTCGATTTCTTCATCACCCATGGCGGGAATGCCGATTTCCATTTCCGGCACACCCGCTGCAGCCAGTGTGCTGGCAATGGCGCATTTCTCGTCGACCGTGAAAGCAACCCCGGCGGTTTGCTCGCCGTCACGCAAGGTGGTGTCGTTGATGATGAGGTTTTGCGGCATGGTGTGGCATCCTTTGCTTACCCTTAATGCAAAGTGCATGCCACCCGTTTCCGGCGCCGAAAACGCCCGTCGGGAGCGACTGTGGGGCGGGTTTGTCGGGTCTGGCCCGGTCGGCCCGGCCTGTGGTCTGACGGCGCTTGTCGGGAATGTGCTGTTTCGGACAGAGGGTCACCGGCGGTGCGCCCACTTCGAGATGGAGAACGTCTGCGTTGGTCCGGATTTATACGTCTAAAGCGTATAATTAAGCATGAAATACGAGTTCATTGAATCCAGTCTGTTTTCCAGGATGGTCTATGACTATCTCACCGAAGATGACTACACCGCGTTTCAGCAGTTCTTGCTGGAACACCCGGATGCGGGTGATGTGGTGCGGGGCTCGGGCGGTGTGCGCAAGGTGCGATGGGCACGCTCTGGCACAGGAAAGTCAGGCGGGGTGCGGGTGTGCTACTACACGCGCAATGCAGCCGGGCAGATTTTGCTGCTGCTGATCTATGCCAAGAGCGTGCGGGCCAGCATTCCTGGCGCGATATTGAAACAAATTAAAGAGGTGTTGGACCATGATGACTGATGTACAACTGAAAGCCCGCGACGCCGGGCGTGACATTGGGGCCGAATTGCTGCAATCGGTGCGTGAAATGAAGGCCGGTCAATGGGCCCGCAAGACCACGTTTGAGCCATTGCCGGATGGCAGCGTGCGGCGCACCGTATTGCACGCTGACGGCACACTGGAAAAACAGGACGTGCTGGTGGGGCCGCAATGGCAACTGATGGCGGCGCGATCTCAGTCAGGTCTGTCGCAATCCGAGTTCGCCCGTGCCACCGGCGTGTCAGTGCGCACGCTGCAAGAGTGGGAACAGGGCCGCAAGGTGCCCAGTGGGGCTGCGCAAAGCCTGCTCAAGCTGATCAGCCGTCACCCTGGGTTGCTGGCTGAACTGGCGGGCTGAAATGGGGTTGAGCGTCATGTCATGCCGCACCCAGGCAGGGTTGGAAGAGCGCCTTGAGCTCACGGTTTTCCTGATCGAACCAGTCTACGAGTCCCTCCATAGTCTCCTCGGCGGTGGCGTACTCACGATCATGTGATCAGCGGGCCTGGCCCGCAATTCATGAGTTTCGGAATGCATGGATCCCGGATCGAGTCCGGGATGACAGATTCAAGGTGTCCGGGATCACGATGCCGGTTTTATCGATCGGGTGTGCGAAGTGAGCTGAACCGCCGGGGCGGTTCAAGCCGTCAATGCTCGCGCGCATGGTTTCTTGTGTGGCGCGGAAACTCCACCGTGATGTCGGTATCGGCCAGCTTCACGCAGCACGCCAGCCGCGACTGCGCTTCCAGCCCCCAGGCGTTGTCCAGCTGGTCGCCTTCGTCGTCGCCTGGTTCTTCCAAAGAGTCCCCGCCCTGGCGCACATAAACATGGCAGGTGGAACAGGCCGTCACCATCTCGCAGGCGTGCTCAATCGCCACGCCCACCTTGAGCAGGCTTTCGCACAGGGATGCGCCGGGTTTGACATGGATCTCGCGGCCCTCGGGGCACAGGTCGGGATGGGGCAAGAGGCGAACTTGGGGCATGTGACAGCGTGGTTTGTTTTGAATGTTGAACCGGGTGCGCTTGGCTGGCTTAAACCAGACTGTCCATGGTGCGACCGGCCAGCGCCTGGCTGATGGACGCGTTCATGCGGCGCGCCGCAAACTCGTCGGTCACCGCCCCCAGGCTTGCCGTGGCGGCGCGTAATTCGTCCAGCGGCGCCTCGGTTTCGAGCATGTCGCCCACCTTGAACATGGCCTGGCGGATGGCGCTGATCTCTGCCGCCGACAGCAGCGCGGCATCTGCGGCCATGGCGGTTTCGGTGGCGTCGAGCATGCGCCGGGCGTCCACCTGCGCCTCACGCAGCGAGCGCAGCAGCAGGTCGTCTTTGGAGGCGCCGATGGCGTCCTGCAGCATGGCCGAAATTTGCGTGTCGGCCAGGCCATAGGTGGGCTTGACCTCGATGTGGGCCTCGATGCCGCTGACTTGTTCACGCGCCGTGACCGACAGCAGGCCGTCGGCATCGATCTGGAAACTCACGCGGATGTGCACCGACCCGGCCACCGCGGGCGGGATGCCGCGCAGCTCAAAGCGCGCCAGCGAGCGGCAGTGGGCCACCGATTCGCGCTCGCCCTGCACCACATGCAGCGACATGGCGGTTTGCCCGTCCTTGAAGGTGGTGAACTCCTGGGCGCGGGCGATCGGCAGCGTGGAGTTGCGCGGGATGATTTTCTCCACCAGGCCGCCCATGGTCTCGATGCCCAGTGACAGCGGGCACACGTCCAGCAACAGCCAGTCGTCGCCACTGCCGCCGTTGCCGGCCAGCACATTGGCTTGCAAGGCGGCGCCGATGGCCACCACCTGGTCGGGGTCGATGTCGACCAGCGGCTCGCGGTCAAAAAACTGGCGCACCGCCTCGCGTGCGATGGGCATGCGGGTGGAGCCGCCCACCAGCACCACGCCGGTGATGTCGTCAATGCTCAGCAGCGCGTCGCGCAGTGCGCGCCGGGTGGCGTGCACGGTGCGGGTGATCAGCGGCGCGCCGAGTTCGGCAAATTGGCTGCGTGACAGGATGGCTTGCCGGGTAGAGCCGTCGGCTCCGGCCAGCGCCAGGGCTGCGGTGTCATGCTGCGACAAGGCTTCCTTGGCCGTGCGCGCTGCCGCCAGCAGGCTGCGCTGGGCGCCCGGCGACAGGGCGGACAGGCCGTCAATGCCGTGCTGGGTACAAAACCAGCTGGCAATGGCGTGGTCAAAGTCGTCCCCGCCCAGGGCCGAGTCGCCGCCCGTGGCCAGCACCTCGAACACGCCCTTGGTCAGGCGCAGGATGGAAATGTCAAAGGTGCCGCCGCCCAGGTCGTAAATGGCAAACGTGCCTTCTGCGGCCTTGTCCAGACCGTAGGCAATGGCGGCCGCGGTGGGCTCGTTGAGCAGGCGCAGCACGGTCAGCCCGGCCAGGCGCGCCGCGTCCTTGGTGGCCTGGCGTTGGGCATCGTCAAAGTAGGCCGGCACGGTGATCACCACTCCCGAAAGCGGGCCGCCCAGCGATGCCTCGGCGCGCAGGCGCAGCGTGTTCAGGATCTCGGCCGAGACCTGCACCGGCGAGCGTTCGCCAGCCACGGTGTGCAGGCCCACCATGCCCGGCCCGTCCTGGAACCGGTAGGGCAGGGCGGCGGCGTCCTTCAGATCGGACAACGAGCGGCCCATGAAACGCTTGACCGAGACGATGGTGTTGTGCGGATCAATGGCCTGCTGGTCCTGGGCCTCGCGCCCGACCACGGTGGCGCCATCCTCCAGGTAACGCACCACCGAAGGCAGAAGCATGGCGCCATGTTCGTCGGGCAGGCACTCGGCCACTGCGCTGCGGACGCTCGCGATCAGGGAGTTGGTCGTGCCCAGATCAATGCCAGCGGCCAAGCGGTGCCGGTGGGGCGCAGCGCTTTGTCCGGGTTCAGCGATTTGAAGCAAAGCCATGGTGATCTTTGGTTAGAACGAGAGAAAAAAGATAACTAACAAAAACTACACCCGGAGCGCAGCGCCTCGACCCACTACACCGCGAAACCGGCTTCGCCGGGCCGCAGGTGTTGCCCCCAGGGGGCGGGGGTGAAGCCCGGCGCGGGGGGAGTCCTCACATGGCGAAGGATTCGCCACACCCGCAGTTGTTCTTGGCATTGGGGTTTTTGAACTTGAAGCCTTCGTTCAGGCCCTCGCGCACAAAGTCGAGCTCGGTGCCGTCCAGCATGGCCAAACTCTTGGCGTCGACGATGAGCCTGGTGCCTGCGGTTTCGAAGCACTGGTCGTCGGGGTTGAGCACATCGACGAACTCCAGCGCGTAGGCGAAGCCCGAGCAGCCGCTGGTCTTGACCGCGAGGCGCAGACCGATGCCGCTGCCACGCTTGGCCAGCGATTTTTCAACGTGCCGCGCTGCGGCGGGGGTGAGGCTGACCTGCATGGATATCTCCTGAGGATTCAGACTGAAAATGAGGAACCGCAACCGCAGGTTGTGGCAGCATTCGGGTTGTGGATCACAAAGCGCGAGCCTTCCAGGCCGTCTTCAAAATCGACGCGCGCGCCGAGCACGTACTGCTGGCTCATGGCGTCGACCACCAGGGCCACGCCTTCGGTCACGGTCAGGGTGTCGTCTTCGTTGACCTGGTCGTCGAATGCGAAACCGTAAGAGAAACCCGAGCAGCCGCCACCTGTCACATACAGGCGCAGCTTGAGGGTGGGGTTGCCCTCTTCGACGATCAGGGCCGCCACCTTGGCTGCAGCCGCTGGCGTGAAATCCAGCATCGGCGGCATGGCGACGGGGGGGGCGGGTTGGGCAGCGGCAGCAACTTGCATGGTGGTGACTCCGGTGGTGGTGGGACAGAGGGTGTTTTCAGCGCGTGCTGGAGGCGCAGGCGGGTTGTTCGGACACCAGGGTGGCGGCCTCGCCCGTGGCCTGGCGCGAGCGGAAATCGGCCACGGCGGCCTTGATCGCGTCTTCGGCCAGGATGGAGCAGTGGATCTTCACGGGCGGCAGGGCCAGCTCCTCGGCGATCTGCGAGTTCTTGATCGCCAGCGCTTCGTCCAGCGTGCGGCCACGCACCCACTCGGTCACGAGCGAACTCGATGCGATCGCCGAGCCGCAGCCATAGGTCTTGAACTTGGCATCCTCGATCACGCCCTGGGCATTGACACGGATCTGCAGGCGCATCACATCGCCGCAAGCCGGCGCACCGACCATGCCGGTGCCGACGCTGGCATCGTTGGCGTCGAAGGCGCCCACGTTGCGCGGGTTTTCATAGTGATCGACGACTTGTTCGCTGTAGGCCATGGTGGTTCTCCTGGGGTGTTGTGCGGACGTGGACGGACGGGTTCAGTGTTCAGACCACTGGATGGTGCTGAGGTCGATGCCGGCTTGGACCATGTCCCACAGCGGGCTCATGGCACGCAGGCGGTTCACGACCTCGGTGACCTGGGCAATCGTGAAATCGATCTCTTCGACCGTCGTGAAACGGCCGATTGAGAAACGCACCGAGCTGTGCGCGAGTTCGTCGCTTCGGCCCATGGCGCGCAGTACGTAGCTCGGCTCCAAGCTGGCCGAGGTACAGGCCGATCCCGAGGACACGGCCACGCCCTTGATGCCCATGAGCAGAGACTCGCCTTCGACGTAGTTGAAGCTGCAGTTGAGGTACTGCACGGCGCGCAGGCTCTCGTCGCCGTTGAGCACCACGCAGTCCAGCTTCTTCTGGAATCCGGACCAGAGGCGGTCGCGCAGGGTCTTGATGCGGGCGTTGTCGGCGGCCATGGTTTCACGGGCCAACCAGAAGGCTTCGCCCATGCCCACGATCTGGTGCGTGGCCAGCGTGCCCGAGCGCATGCCGCGCTCGTGGCCACCGCCGTGCATCTGGGCGTCGATACGCACCCGCGGCTTGCGGCGCACGTACAGCGCGCCGATGCCCTTGGGGCCGTAGATTTTGTGCGCCGAGAGCGACATGAGATCGACCGGCAACACGTCCAGATCGATTGCCACCTTGCCGGCGGCCTGGGCGGCGTCCACGTGGAAGATGATACCTTTGGCGCGGCACAGGGCGCCGAGCGCGGCGATGTCCTGGATCACGCCGGTCTCGTTGTTGACCATCATCACCGAGGCCAGCACGGTGTCGGGCCGCAGCGCGGCTTCGAACACCGCGAGGTCGAGCAGGCCGCTGGGCAGCACCGGCAACACCGTGACCTCGTAGCCTTCGCGCTCGAGCTCACGCATGCTGTCGAGAACGGCCTTGTGTTCGGTCGCCAGCGTGACCAGGTGTTTGCCCTTGGCGCGGTTGAAATGCGCCGCACCCTTGATGGCGAGGTTGTTCGATTCGGTGGCACCCGAGGTCCAGACGATCTCGCGCGGGTCGGCGTTGATCAGCGAGCACACCTGTTCGCGCGCCAACTCCACGGCCTCGTCGGCGGCCCAGCCAAAGGCATGCGAGCGGCTCGCCGGGTTGCCGTAAAGCTCGGTCAGGTAGGGAATCATCTTGTTCGCCACGCGGCGGTCCACCGGGGTGGTGGCGGCATAGTCGAGGTAGACGCTGGCGGCGGCACGGGTGGAGGCGGGATTTCGGCTGCTGAGCGGCATGGAGGACTCCAGAAAAATGGGTGGGCCGCAGCGCATTCCGCAATTTCGGTGCCATGCCATTTGTTGCCTGTTCGCGACGTTTTGGAGCCCACTTTGTTGGTTTTGTTCGCGCCACTCGCCGTGTGATGGAACAGCCCTGTCCGGTTTGTCGGAAAGCGTGAAGCCCAGCGATCAACCGCGTACACCGCGAAATGACTGGTTCATTTCTTGCTTTGGAGTGGTTCAGGAGGTGGCTTTTCTGCGTCAGAAATCCCTGCGTTGGTGCTCACCGGCCACGCCAGGGGCGGCGCTGCCCTGTATCAGGTTCTGCCTTGCACCTACCTGGAGCGCACCATGGTGATGAACACACAAGTGACCGCAGCGCGGCGCGAATTGAATGTGATCTACGAGATCAGCAAGACACTCGCGACCTCGCTCGACGTCCATAAAACTTTTCGCGAAGCTCTTAACTATTTGTTGCAGGCGCTGGAATGGCGCCGTGCTTTTGTCGTGCTGTCCGAACCGGGCTCCAGCGAGCTGCATGGCCTGTGCGCCGTGGGGCTGAGTCTCGAAGAGAGCCAGCGTCTGAAGTTCCTGCCGGGCGAGGGCATCGTGGGCCGGGTTTATGCCACCGGCATGCCGTTTTCGGCGCCCGATCTGCGCGCCGAGCCGCTGTTCCTGAACCGCACCGGCGGCGCCGACCAGAGCCCGGGTGCCTGTATCGCCATGCTGGCCACGCCGATCCGGGCTGACCGGCGCACGGTGGGCGTGCTGGCCGTCGATTACCTGAATCCCGAAACCCGCAGCAACTTCGGCGACGACCTGCAGTTGCTCAGGATGGTTGCCACCCTGATGGGCCAGGCGCTGCTGTTGCACCGCAGTGTCAGCGCGGCGCACGACAGCATACAGGATGAGGTGCGCCGCATGTCCAAGGCGCTCAAGAGCGGCAACAAGATCGAACACGTGGTGGGCACCTCCGCGCCCATGCTGGAGGTGTTTGACCAGGTGCACCAGGTGGCACCGGCGCGCACGACGGTGCTGTTGCGCGGTGAGAGCGGCACCGGCAAGGAAGTAATCGCACGTGCCATCCACGGCCTGTCGCCGCGCAAGCGCGAGGCCTTCGTTTGCGTCAACTGCGCGGCGTTGACCGAGTCGCTGTTGGAGAGCGAACTCTTCGGTCATGAAAAGGGCTCGTTCACCGGCGCCCAGGGCCAGCGCAAGGGCCGCTTCGAGATGGCACACGGCGGCACCCTGTTCCTGGACGAGATCGGTGACATCTCGGCCTCGTTCCAGGCCAAGCTGCTGCGCGTGTTGCAGGAGCGTGAATTCGAGCGTGTCGGGGGTTCGACGGCGGTAAAGGTGGATGTGCGCCTGATCCTCGCCACCAACCGCGATCTGGAACGCATGGTGAAGGCGGGCGAGTTCCGCGCCGACCTGTACTACCGCATCAACGTGGTCAGCATCCAGCTGCCGCCGCTGCGGGAGCGCCGCGAAGACATCCCGGCGATGGCGAAACATTTCCTGGAGCGCTTCAACCGCGAGAACGCCCGCACCGCCCAGTTCAGTCCAGCGGCGATTCGGGTGCTCAGCAGCTGTTACTGGCCCGGCAATGTGCGCGAGCTGGAGAACTGCGTGGAGCGCACTGCCACCATGGCGCACAGCGATGTGATTACCGACCTGGCCTTTCCCTGCCAGGGCAACCGCTGCCTGACGCAGGTGCTGCACCACATCGACCGCGAAGACGCGGTGCGGCCCAGCCGCCTGGCCGAGATCCCGATTCAGGAGCGTCCCATGGGGCCTGCTGTTGCGGATGCACCGTTGCCGGTGCCCGGTGCCGTGACACCCGAGCCGGCCGCGGTGGTCGCTCCGGCGGGCGTCGCCGATGGCAAGCCCGAGGGGGAAAGCGAGCGCCTGGTCTGGGCCATGGAGCGCAGCGGCTGGGTGCAGGCGAAGGCGGCGCGCCTGCTCAAGATTTCACCGCGCCAGATGGGCTATGCCTTGCACAAGCATGGCATCGAGGTGCGGAAGTTCTGATGTTTCTCTGGGGTGTCTTCTTGCGCTGAGCTGGCGCCGTTCGGACACCCGGGCCACGCGCCGGGCGTCTGCGGCGGAGTGCTTGCCTCGGGCCGGCGAGGCGGCTCTGTGGCATGCGCGAATCGGCTTTACCGCCCCGCCGCAGTCACCCGACATATCTGCGAACGAACGGGCGGAACCTGAATTGGAATCCTGCTTGCTCCCAAATGTGCTCCACTGGCCTTGCCCACACCTCCGAGTGGCGCCAGCTCACAGCAACACAACAAAAACAAAGTGTGGCCTTTGTCGCAAGCCAGACGCAACGGACCCAGAAATTGCGGCTCCTGTGGCATCTGCGACAAGCGGCAAAAGAAGCTAGCCCATTGATTTAAAACAAAATTTTCCGTGGCACGGATTTGGCTATAGGTCCCCATATGCGGCCAAGTGTCGGACGCGAAAAGGGCTCCCATGCAAACCAGCGCAACCAGTGGTTCATTGCCGGCCAAGACCTACATCGGCATCGGCCAGATCAAATCCTTGGGCACCACGCCTGAACTGCCCGCCAGCGGTGGCGGTTGCGGCACCTCTGGCGGTGAAGGCAAAGCCAGTTGCGGCACCTCCGACGGCCCCGACGACATGCCCCAGGAGGTCTGGGACAAGGTCAAGAACCACCCCTGTTATTCCGAAGAGGCCCACCATCACTACGCCCGCATGCACGTGGCCGTGGCGCCGGCCTGCAATATCCAGTGCAATTACTGCAACCGCAAATACGACTGCAGCAACGAGTCGCGTCCCGGTGTGGTTTCGCAGAAGCTCACGCCCGAACAGGCGGTGAAAAAAGTGGTCGCCGTGGCCAGCGAGATTCCGCAGATGACGGTGCTCGGCGTCGCCGGCCCGGGCGATGCGCTGGCCAACCCGGCCAAGACTTTCGACACCTTCCGCATGCTGCAGGAGCAGGCGCCCGACATCAAGCTTTGCCTGTCCACCAACGGCCTGGCACTGCCGGACCAGGTCGACGAGATCTGCAAATACAACGTCGATCACGTGACCATCACCATCAACATGGTGGATCCTGCCGTGGGCGAGAAGATCTACCCCTGGATATTCTGGAACCACAAGCGCGTGACCGGTTACGAGGCCGCCAAGATACTGCACGAGCGCCAGATGCTCGGCCTGGAGATGCTCACCGCGCGCGGCGTGCTCACCAAGATCAACTCGGTGCTGATCCCCGGCATCAACGATGAGCACCTGATCGAGGTGAACCGCGAAGTCAAGAAGCGCGGCGCCTTCCTGCACAACATCATGCCGCTGATCTCCGAAGCCGAACACGGCACGGTGTTCGGCCTCACCGGGCAGCGTGGCCCGACCGCCTCCGAGCTCAAGGCCGTGCAGGACGCCTGCATGGGCGGCGCCAACCTCATGCGCCACTGCCGCCAGTGCCGCGCCGACGCGGTGGGCCTGTTGGGCGAAGACCGCTCGGAAGAGTTCACGCTCGACAAGCTGGAACAGATGGAAGTGGTCTACGACCTGGACAAGCGCAAGAGTTACCAGGACAAGGTCGAGGTCGAGCGCCAGGCGCAACAGGCCGCCAAGCACGAAGCCCTGGCCGCGGCCACGGCCATCGGTGTGGATCACGACCTCAAGGTGTTGGTCGCGGTTGCCACCAAGGGCGGCGGCCGGGTCAACGAGCACTTCGGCCACGTCACCGAGTTCCAGGTGTTTGAAGTGTCGGCCGCGCAGGCCCTGTTCGTCGGCCACCGCCGCGTCGACCTGTATTGCCAGGGCGGCCACGGCGACGACGAGCAGCTGCCCTCGGTGGTCAACGCCATCAACGACTGCCACGCCGTACTGGTCGCCAAGATCGGTGCCTGCCCGCGTGACGAGCTGCTGGCCGCCGGTGTCGAGCCGGTCGACCAGTACGTCGGCGAGTTCATCGAAAAGGCCGCGCTCGAGTGGTTCAACGACTACCGCGGCCGCATCGCCAGCGGCGCCATCACGCACCAGCCGCGTGGCGATGCACAGATCCGCCAAGGCGCCTTCACCGGCGGCCTGGCTGAAGCCGCCTGACGCCAACAACCCATTCCCCCCGACCTCACAGAAGGAGTGCCACCATGCCCATGAAGATCATCGCGTCCACCTGCACCGCCTGCTCGGCCTGCGAACCCGAGTGCCCGAACGTCGCGATCCGCGAAAAAGGCGGTACCTACGTCATCGACCCCAAGAAATGCACCGACTGCGAAGGCCACTACGACGAGCCGCAGTGCGTGGCGGTGTGTCCGGTCGACGGCTGCATCGTAAAAATCTGAAGCATCCCCACGCCGCGCCCCGCTGGGCGCGTCACGCCCTCAAGGGGGCAGCACCTGCGGCCCGGCAAAGCCGGTTCTGCGGTGTTCTGGAAGGGGCTTCGCTGCGCTTGCCGGCCGCGCGCAAATGGCGCTGGTCGTACCCAACGAGTTTTCTGTCACACCGATCCACCGAGACCACAAGAGACCACCACCATGCTGCCCAACATCGTCCTCAAGCCCGCCGCCGTCAAGTTCATCTCGCGCATCGTGCGTTTCTCCGGCTTGCCGGCGGGTGCGGGTTTTCGTCTGGCGGTCAGCCCGGGCGGCTGCTCGGGCTACAGCTCGGAGTTCAGTGCCGAGGCCGCGCCCGGTCCGGGTGAGCAGGTGCTGGAAATCGAAGGCCTGCGCCTGTTCCTGGGGGCCGAGAGCCGCCTGATGCTCGAAGGCGTGATCGTCGATTTCGCCGACACACCGACGCAGTCGGGCCTGACCTTCACCAACCCCAACCAGGCCGCCTGCGGTTGCAGCAGCGCCTCCAGCGAGAGCCCGGCGTCGGTGGTGGGCGTGACCAAGATCGAGATCGGCGCCATCGGTCGCGGTCGTCCCGCCTCGCTGGCCTCCTGAGACCCGCGACATGAACGCCGCCGCCGTCGTCAACCTGGGCCTGGACGACGCGCTCGACGCGTTCGGCGCCGGTGCGATCGGCGGCGCGGTCAGCCCGGAGGTGGATGCGCTGATCAAGGAAGCCGGTCTGAAGCGCGACCAGCCCGTTGAGGCCCTGACCTTGCTGGAGCGGGCCCGCGCCCTGGCGCCCAGCCACCCCGGTCCGCTGATCGCGCTCTACCGCTTCCATTTTTATGGCCACGAACTCGGCAAGGCCCGGGCTGTGGGCGAAGACGCGCTGGCCATCGCGCGCACCGCGCTCGGCCCCGATTTCGGCGACCAACCGCCCGATGACGATGCCTTGCGCCACGACCCGGCCGTGCGCTTCTACCTGTTCACGCTCAAGGGCCTGGCTTACCTGAACCTGCGCCTGGGCGACTTCGAGGAAGCGCGCCTGACGCTGGCCGCGCTGCGCCAGCTCGATCCCCAGGACCACCTGGGTGGTGCCTTGCTCTCGCACGTGCTGGCGCGCCGCGAAGCGGCCGAAAGCCCCGATGCGGTGGACCCGCTGAGCGCCTACCCGGTGCGCGGCTGGAGCGGAAGTGGGGCCAAATTATGAATGCCCTGAGCGTATTCAAGGGCACGCGCGCCCCCGCCGGCGACATTGAAGCCTCGCACTGGCAGGGCGGCCCGGTGGATTGCACAGCCTGCGAATACGCGGCCCTGCGCGAGCTGCCGGCCGAACAAGGCTGCGAACCCGGCCACGCCTGCCTGCAGGACGTGTACGCGCGCCGCATCGACCGCTTTTTCCGCTGGCACCCGGAGCAGGGCGACCGCCAGCTCGGCCACCCGTACTTCGAGGTGCGCGCCATCGCGGCGCGCCACGCCAACGTGTTCCGCCTGGCCTCGCTGATGGACGACCCGGACGAAACGGTGCGGCTGCAGATCGCGTTGCGCCTGCCGCAGCAGCTCCTGGGCCGGATGGCACGCGACCCGCATCGCGAGGTGCGCATCCGTGTCGCCCAGCGCCTGCAAACCGCCGAACTCGCCGCCATGCGCAACGACAGCGACTACGGAGTGCGCGAATG
>LNAP01010193.1_pt1 | contig 13174 bp, 13 predicted proteins | sample 602601 | NCBI WGS metagenome assembly LNAP01 (sample SAMN02440304, study PRJNA202911) | soil metagenome | biome: Subtropical and temperate rainforests or woodlands; isolation source: soil samples (1 kg each in a 20% v/v slurry with milli Q water) were... ...
TTTCGACCGAGAAGATCGAACCGTCAAAAGCGCCAAACAACCCTGCTCTTTCAACTCCTTCTGGGCTTCGATGACCTGAAGCAACTCGCTGTCGAAAACCGCATAACTCATTGTTTACCAAGGAGTTTTCCGTTTCGACTGCGCCGGAAGTGGGGCGAATTATAGACTTCCAGGATCTGCCGTCAACACCTTTCTTCACAATTCTGTCATATAGGTGAAAAACCCCCTTAAACGCAAAGGCCGGCCCCAAGGGGCCGGCCTTCTTCCCTTCTACTTACAAGCTAGGAAATGCGAACTGCGAAGCTTCATGGCTCGCTCGTTGTGGCCAGCGCTGGGTAATGGCCTTGCGACGGGTGTAGAAACGCACGCCATCCGGACCATACGCATGCAAGTCGCCGAACAGCGAGCGCTTCCAGCCGCCAAAGCTGTGATAAGCCACCGGTACCGGCAGCGGTACGTTAACGCCGACCATACCGACTTCGATTTCGTCGCAGAACAACCGTGCCGCTTCCCCATCACGGGTAAAGATGCAGGTGCCGTTGCCATACTCGTGATCGTTGATCAGCTGCATCGCCTCTTCCAGGCTGTTAACCCGGACAACACACAGCACCGGCCCGAAGATCTCTTCTTTATAGATGCGCATTTCTGGTGTGACGTTATCGAACAGGCAGCCACCCAGGAAGAAACCTTCCTCATGACCCGCCACGCTCAGGCCACGACCATCGACCACCAAGGAAGCACCCGCCGAAACACCGTCTTCTATATAGCCACTGACTTTGTCGCGAGCCTGACCGGAAACCAGCGGCCCCATGTCCAGACCGCAGGAAGTACCGGCACCGATTTTCAGCGCCTTGATTTGCGGTACCAACTTGGCCACCAGCGCATCCGCCACCTGGTCACCGACGCACACAGCCACCGAGATCGCCATGCAACGTTCACCACAAGAACCATACGCCGCGCCCATCAATGCGCTGACCGCGTTATCCAGATCCGCATCCGGCATCAACACCGCATGGTTCTTCGCGCCACCCAGTGCCTGAACACGTTTGCCGCGCTTGGTGCCTTCGGCGTAGATGTATTCGGCAATCGGCGTCGAACCAACGAAGCTCAACGCTTTGACTTCCGGCGCTTCGATCAGCGCGTCCACCGCAGCCTTGTCGCCGTGCACCACACTCAGTACACCTTTAGGCAGACCGGCCTCGATCAACAGTTGAGCAATCAACAACGTCGAACTTGGGTCACGCTCGGAAGGCTTGAGAATGAAGCAGTTGCCGCAGACGATCGCCAGTGGATACATCCACAACGGCACCATGGCAGGGAAGTTGAACGGCGTAATACCAGCCACCACGCCCAGCGGCTGGAAGTCCGACCAGGCATCAATATTCGGGCCGACGTTACGACTGTATTCGCCTTTGAGAATTTCCGGCGCGGCGCAAGCGAACTCGACGTTCTCGATTCCGCGTTTCAGTTCACCGGCAGCATCTTCCAATGTCTTGCCGTGCTCTTCGCTGATTAACTGAGCGATACGCGCCTCGTTCTGCTCCAGCAATTGCTTGAAGCGGAACATCACCTGCGCACGCTTGGCCGGCGGAGTGTTACGCCATGCAGGGAATGCAGCCTTGGCCGAGTCGATGGCTTTTTGAATGGTTTCGCGACTGGCCAATGGCAGCTTGTGGATTGCCTTGCCGGTGGACGGGTTGAACACGTCAGCTGTGCGACCGTCTTCGGTCACCAGTTCGCCATTGATCAAATGCGGGATAAGGCTCATGCGGGGCTCCAGGAAAGTTGTCCACAGGCGCCCGTCACCGGGCGCCTTTATATAGAAGGGAAAAATCAGTCGATCTTGTTCAGCACTTCGCCGACCGCGTCGAACAGACGATCAAGGTCTTGCGGCTTGCTGTTGAAGGTTGGGCCAAACTGCAGGGTGTCGCCGCCGAAGCGCACGTAGAACCCGGCTTTCCACAACGCCATGCCGGCTTCGAACGGACGCACGATGGCGTCGCCGTCACGAGGTGCGATCTGGATCGCACCGGCCAGGCCGTAGTTACGAATGTCGATGATGTTTTTCGAGCCCTTAAGACCGTGCAGCGCATTCTCGAAATGCGGCGCGACTTCGGCCACGCTCTGTACCAGGTTTTCCTTTTGCAGCAGGTCGAGTGCTGCCAGGCCAGCGGCGCACGCCACCGGGTGCGCGGAATAGGTGTAGCCGTGCGGAAATTCCACCGCGTACTCCGGCGTCGCCTGGTTCATGAAGGTCTGGTAGATCTCGGAGCTGGCAATCACTGCGCCCATCGGAATCGCGCCGTTGGTAACTTGCTTGGCGATGCACATCAGGTCCGGGGTCACGCCGAAGCTGTCGGCGCCGAACATCGAACCGGTACGGCCGAAACCGGTGATCACTTCGTCGAACACCAGCAGGATGTTGTGCTGATCGCAGATCTCACGCAGACGCTTGAGGTAACCCTGCGGCGGAACCAGCACGCCAGCTGAACCGGCCATTGGCTCGACGAATACGGCGGCGATGTTCGAAGCATCATGCAGCTCGATCAACTTCAGCAGTTCGTCGGCCAGTGCAATACCGCCCTGCTCCGGCATGCCACGGGAATAAGCGTTGCTTGCCAGCAAGGTGTGCGGCAGGTGATCGACGTCCATCATCGCCTGACCGAACATTTTGCGGTTGCCGTTCACGCCGCCGAGGCTGGTGCCGGCGATGTTCACACCGTGGTAACCACGGGCACGACCGATCATTTTGGTCTTGGTGGCCTGGCCTTTCAGACGCCAGTAAGCGCGGACCATCTTCACTGCGGTATCAGCGCACTCGGAACCCGAGTCAGTGAAGAACACATGATTGAGATTGCCCGGGGTCAGGTCGGTGATTTTCTCAGCCAGCTGGAACGACAGCGGATGGCCGTACTGGAAGCCTGGCGAATAATCGAGGGTGCCCAATTGCTTGGCGACCGCTTCCTGAATTTCCTTGCGGGTATGCCCGGCGCCGCAGGTCCACAAACCGGAAAGCGAGTCGTAAACCTTGCGCCCCTTGTCATCAATCAGCCAACTGCCTTCAGCCGCCACGATCAGTCGCGGATCGCGCTGGAAATTACGGTTGGCGGTGTAGGGCATCCAGTGAGCATCGAGCTTGAGCTGGCTGGCCAGGGAAGTCGGGTTGTTTTCAGGCAAGTTCATTGGGCAAAACCTCGCAGGGCAATAAGCGGCATAGAGATCAAAAGCGTTCTTGCAGCTAAATTGCCACGGGGATAAAGTCGGTGAAATCCAACTCTTCTAACGTTCAGTCAGCCCGCCACTAAACTTTGAGTATTTTGAGCATGAGCAGCCGTCGCCCCGATCCGCTGGCGCAAGTCAGTGACTTTGATATCCGCCTGCTGCGGATCTTTCGCAGCGTGGTGGAGTGCGGCGGCTTCTCGGCAGCGGAGTCGGTGCTGGGGATCGGCCGCTCGGCCATCAGCCAGCAAATGAGTGATCTGGAACAGCGCCTCGGTTTGCGCTTGTGCCAACGCGGCCGAGCCGGCTTTTCCCTGACCGAAGAAGGACGCGAGGTCTATCACTCGGCGTTGCAGCTCTTAAGTGCGTTGGAAAGTTTCCGCACTGAGGTCAATGGACTGCACCTACATTTGCGCGGCGAATTGACCATCGGCCTGACCGACAACCTGGTCACCCTGCCCCACATGCGCATCACCCACGCCTTGGCGCAATTGAAGGAGCGCGGGCCGGACGTGCAGATTCAGATCCGCATGATCGCGCCCAATGAAGTCGAACAAGGCGTGCTCGACGGTCGTTTGCATGTCGGCGTGGTGCCGCAGGCCAGCGCGCTGTCGGGGCTGGAATATCAGCCGCTCTATAGCGAACGCTCGCTGCTGTATTGCGCGGTCGGTCATCCGTTGTTTTATGTCGACGATAAACAACTGGATGACGAGCGCCTCAATAGCCAGGACGCCATCGCGCCGACCTTCCGTTTGCCCGCGGAAATCCAGGCCCACTACCAGGCGCTCAATTGCACCGCCAGCGCCTCGGACCGGGAAGGCATGGCGTTCCTGATCCTGACCGGACACTTCATCGGTTACCTGCCGGACCACTACGCCAGCCTCTGGGTGCAGCAAGGCCGATTGCGTGCGCTGAAACCAAAGGTGCGGTTTTATGACCTGAGCCTCGCATCGGTCACGCGCAAGGGGCGTCGTCCGCATTTGGTGTTGGAAAGCTTCCTCGAAAGCCTGGCCGCGACGCGTTGAAACATGTGGGAGCGAGCCTGCTCGCGAAGAGGGCATATCAGTCGATACTTCTACAGCTGACCCGCCGCCTTCGCGAGCAGGCTCGCTCCCACAGTTTTATTACCTCGGGACTTGTCTGGAGCCCATGGGTGCGCTATCAACGCTCTGGTTGCACCCACTCACTTGTTCGGAAGTGCCTATGACCTTTGAAGTCCCCGCTCACGGCGGCAAACCTGCCAGCCGCATTCGTCAGAAGAACGAAGAGACCATCATCAAAGCCGCCGAAGCCGTCACGGGTTCAAAGGCACCAGCATGAACACCATCGCCCTGAATGCCGGGTTGCCCAAGGCGAATCTGCATTATTACTTCACCAACAAACTCGGTTTGTACGTGGCGGTGTTGAGCAACATCCTCCAGTTGTGGGACAGCACCTTCAACACCCTGACTGCCGAAGATGATCCCGCCGAAGCGCTGACGCGTTACATCCGCGCCAAGATGGAATTCTCCCGTCGTCAGCCACAAGCCTCGCGGATCTTCGCGATGGAAGTGATCAGCGGCGGCGAGTGCCTGACCGAATATTTCAATCAAGACTATCGCGCGTGGTTCCAGGGTCGGGCGGGCGTGTTCCAAGCCTGGATCGACGCCGGCAAAATGGACCCGATCGACCCGGTTAACCTGATCTTCCTGTTGTGGGGCAGCACTCAGCATTACGCCGATTTCGCCACGCAGATCTGCCGTGTCACCGGTCGCACCAAGTTGACCAAGCAAGACATGGAAGACGCCGGCGACAACCTGATCCGCATCATTCTCAAAGGCTGCGGCCTGACGCCAACGATCTAAGACACTTATGCCTTTTACCCTCAGCGGTTTTTGCGAGTACCGCGAAGAGATTCGCAAAAGCCGCTTCGTCACTTTCGCCGCGCCAATCAGCAGCCCTGCTGAAGCCCTGGCGTTCATCGAACAGCACAGCGATTTGAATGCCTCGCACAATTGCTGGGCCTGGAAGCTTGGCGACCAATACCGCAGCACTGACGACGGCGAGCCCGGCGGCACCGCTGGCCGACCGATTCTGGCGGCGATCGACGCGCAGGATTGCGATCAGGTCGCGGTGCTGGTGATTCGTTGGTATGGCGGCATTCAACTCGGCACCGGTGGCCTCGCCCGGGCGTATGGCGGCGGCGCCAACAAGTGCCTGCAAGCGGCGGCGAAGGTTGAACTGATCAGTCGGGTGCCGGTGAGTTGTGCCTGTGCTTTTGCAGAGTTGCCGCTGGTGAAGCTTCGGGTGGTGGAACTGGGTGGTTTGGTCGTGGAAGAAACGTTCACGGCCAACGGCGTAGAGCTGCAATTGGCGATCGGCGAAAGCCAGATCGATACCCTGCAAACGCAGCTGGCAGATTTGAGCCGCGGACGCATTTTGTTGCAGCACTAATCGCACCAACAACGTTCACCGCCCTTTCGTCGAACCGGTGCATTTGCCCACATCTACTGTGCACCCGGCTGTGGATAACCTGAGCACACTCGGCTGTAACCCTTCTGTCATGCGGCTTTGCGGGCTTTGCTCACTTTTCGTCCAATCCGCCATCGAAAATGATAAATCCACGTAAAAACAATCAGTTAACGCGGTTTATCACCTTTAGAAGAAAGCCACACGGTGCTTATGCCCGAGCTTCGGGCTTGCGCACAAATACTGTGGAGCAATCTGTGGATAACCCGTTCATGGCTGTCGCCGCCCCATGTCCGGCATGGCTTGGCGCCGGTTGCTTGTTTTTTGACCAAACGCCTTGTGCAAAACCGGAGCCTGATCAACGGCGTTGCCCTCAAGTGGTGCCTGGTGCGGGATCGACATAGGGCGGGGTGTCGTCCTCAAAGCCTTTATCTGTAGCGCATTTGATTTTTCCTGACTCAATGGCCAGGAAATTGCTTTATCCACAGACATCACTTCTATCGACCCGAGCCTGTCATGCCCAACCCCGTGCCGATCTCCGATCCAACACCTCGCCTGCAACTGCGCAACATCAGCAAGCGCTACCCCGGTTGCCTGGCCAACGATGCCATCGACCTGAGCATTGCACCCGGTGAAATCCACGCCCTGCTCGGCGAAAACGGCGCGGGTAAAAGTACGTTGATGAAGATCATCTACGGCGTCACCCACGCGGACTCGGGCGAGATGATCTGGCAAGGACAACGCCTGACCCTGCGCAACCCGGCTCAGGCTCGGGGGCTGGGAATCGGCATGGTGTTCCAGCATTTCTCGCTGTTCGAGACTTTGAGCGTGGCGCAGAACATTGCCTTGGCGATGGGCGCGGCGGCGGGTACACCGAAACAGCTTGAGCCAAGGATTCGTGAAGTCTCCCGGCGCTACGGCATGGCGCTGGAGCCGGGGCGACTTGTCCACAGCCTGTCGATCGGCGAACGCCAGCGGGTGGAAATCATTCGTTGCCTGATGCAGGACATCCGCCTGCTGATTCTCGATGAGCCAACTTCGGTGCTGACTCCGCAGGAAGCCGACGATTTGTTCGTCACCTTGCGCCGACTCTCCGGCGAAGGCTGCAGCATTCTGTTTATCAGCCACAAACTCGGTGAAGTTCGCGCGTTGTGCCACAGCGCCACGGTGTTGCGCGGCGGTCGGGTGGCCGGGCATTGCGTGCCGGCCGAGTGTTCGGATCGGCAACTGGCGCAGTTGATGGTTGGCGAAGTCGCTGCGCTGATTACGGATTATCCGAAAGTCACTGGCGCGAAGGCATTCCTGAACGTGACGGGACTGTCCTGGCACAACCCCGATCCGTTCGGCTGTTCACTGAAGGACATCGAGCTTGAAGTACGCAGTGGCGAGATCGTCGGCATCGCCGGGGTCGCGGGCAACGGTCAGGATGAGTTGCTGGCCCTGCTCAGCGGCGAAGAACAGCTCGGCCGCAACGATGGCGCAACGATCAGTTTCGCCGGGCAACCGGTGGCGCACTTGCGCCCGGATGCGCGGCGCAAACTGGGCCTGGCCTACGTCCCCGCTGAACGTCTGGGCCATGGTGCGGTGCCGGACCTGAGCCTGGCGGACAACGCTCTGCTGACTGCGTTTCAACAGGGGCTGGTCAGCAACGGCCTGATCCAGCGTGGCAAGGTCGAAGCGCTGGCCGAAGAAATCATCCGCCGCTTCGGGGTCAAGACACCCGATAGCCAGACACCGGCCCGCAGCCTGTCTGGCGGCAACTTGCAGAAATTCATCCTCGGCCGCGAAATTCTCCAACAACCGAAACTGCTGGTGGCCGCGCACCCGACCTGGGGCGTGGACGTCGGCGCCGCCGCGACCATTCACCGGGCGCTGATTGCCTTGCGCGACGCTGGCGCGGCGATCCTGGTGATCGGCGAAGACCTCGACGAACTGTTCCAGATCAGCGACCGCCTCGGCGCGTTGTGCAGCGGTCGATTGTCGCCGCTCAAGGCCACGGTCGACACGCGCCTGATCGATGTCGGCGGCTGGATGGCCGGCCAGTTCGACGCCCCTCAATCACTCGCACCCGCAACGGTTTAACGGAGTTTCACATGCTGCTTTCTCTCGAACCCCGTGGCCAGCAATCGCGCCTGATGCTGTGGTGCTCGCCATTGCTGGCGGCTGTCCTGACGTTGGGCTGTGGCTCGCTGCTGTTTATCGCGCTGGGTCATGACCCGTTACTGACCTTGCACACGTTGCTCATCGCACCGCTCAGCGACCTGTATGGCGTCTCCGAGTTGCTGGTCAAAGCGCTGCAGATTTTGCTCTGCGCGTTGGGGCTGGCGGTGGCGTACCAGGCGCGGATCTGGAACATCGGCGCCGAAGGTCAGTTGCTGCTTGGCGCGCTGGCCGGCAGTGCGCTGGCGGTGAATATCATCGGCATGCAAAGCCGCTGGGCGCTGGTGCTGATCCTGCTCGTCGGCACCCTGGCCGGTGCCGCGTGGGCCGGGCTGACGGCGTGGTTGCGCACGCGTTTCAATGCCAATGAAATCCTCACCAGCATCATGCTCAATTACATCGCCCTGAACCTGCTGTTGTTTTGTGTGCATGGACCGTTGAAGGATCCGGCCGGGTTCAACTTTCCCGAGTCCGCAATGTTCGGCGATGCCAGCCGTTTGCCGCTGCTGATGGAGGATGGTCGGGTTCACGTCGGCGTGTATTTCGCCTTGCTCGCGTTGGTCGCGGTGTGGGTGTTGCTGCAGAAAAGCTTTATCGGTTTCCAGATCAAAGTCCTCGGGCTGGACAAGCGCGCAGCGGGGTTCGTCGGCTTTCGCGAGAAACGGCTGATCTGGCTGGCGCTGTTGATCAGCGGAGGATTGGCGGGGCTGGCCGGGGTGTGCGAAGTCACCGGGCCGATCGGCCAATTGGTACCGCAAGTCTCGCCCGGTTACGGCTATGCCGCGATCACCGTGGCGTTTCTCGGACGACTCAATCCCATCGGCATTCTGTTTTCCAGCCTGCTGATGGCGTTGCTGTACCTCGGCGGCGAGAGCGCGCAGATGAGCATGAATCTGCCGCAAGCGATCACCCAATTGTTCCAGGGCATGATGCTGTTTTTCCTGCTGGCCAGTGACGTGCTGATTCTCTATCGGCCGCGCTTGAATTTGCGCTGGACCCGTCGTGCACCAGCCACCGCCGTACACGCAGGAGCGCTGTGATGGATATCGATCTGCTGAGCAATATTTTCTACGCCATGGTCCGCTGCGGTACGCCGCTACTGTTGGTGGCACTCGGTGAGCTGATCTGCGAGAAGAGCGGCGTTCTGAACCTCGGCCAGGAAGGGATGATGCTGTTTGGGGCGGTGATCGGTTTTATCGTCGCCTTGAACAGCGGCAACCTGTGGCTCGGCGTGTTGCTGGCGATGCTTGCCGGGATGCTGTTGTCGTCGTTGTTTGCGTTGGTGGCGCTGGTGTTCAACGCCAATCAGGTGGCCACCGGGTTGGCGCTGACGATCTTCGGCGTGGGCCTGTCGACCTTTGTCGGCGCGGCGTGGGTCGGTAAACCGCTGGCAGGTTTTGAGCCGGTGGCGATTCCTTTTTTGAGTGACATCCCGCTGATCGGACGGATGCTGTTTGCGCAGGATCTGTTGGTGTATGTGTCGTTCGCGCTGTTTGCGCTGGTGGCCTGGGTGATGGTGAAAAGTCGCGTCGGGCTGATCATTCAGGCGGTCGGCGAAAACCCGGATGCGGCCAGTGCGATGGGTTTGCCGGTGTTGGGCGTGCGCACGCTGGCGGTGCTGTTTGGCGGGGCGATGGCTGGGTTGGCCGGGGCTTATTTGTCGTTGGCCTACACGCCGATGTGGGCGGAGAACATGAGCGCCGGGCGTGGCTGGATCGCCCTGGCACTGGTGGTGTTTGCCAGTTGGCGGGTATGGCGATTGCTGCTGGGGGCGTATCTGTTCGGGCTCGCCAGCATCCTGCATCTGGTGGCGCAGGGGTTGGGGCTGGCGATTCCGTCGAGTCTGTTGGCGATGCTGCCGTATGTCGCGACCATTGTGGTGTTGGTGCTGCTGTCGCGAGATGCGCTGCGTACGCGGTTGTATGCGCCGGTGTCGTTAGGGAAACCGTGGCAGGCCGGGCATTAGCGGTTGTCTGCACCGGCCTCATCGCGAGCAGGCTCGCTCCCACAGTAGTACGGGTTTAACTCAGGATTGCGGGTCGACACGGATCCCCTGTGGGAATGAGCCTGCTCGCGATGACGTCCGCACTGGCAACACCTGAGCTACGCCCCACGCCAATTCAAAGACCAGAAAAATCACCAACAGCGAACTGGCGCCATGGAGCAAGGCATAGAGCAGCCAAGCCGAAAACAGAAACCTGCCCACCGCGTCATACCGCCCATACACCTGCTGCGGATCACGAATCCGCAGCACCGCCCACACGCAGACAATCGACCCCAACAGATTGGCCATCAGCATGTGCATTGGCTCAAACGGCGGCAACTCGCCGGACAAATTGAGCGCCTGGCTCACACTCAACAAAACGCCATGCAACGCCGCAAAGCTCCACGGCGTGACAAACGCTGCCGTCACGATCAAGTCATACCAGGCACTACCCTTCACCAACCGGCGATATTGCGTTGAAGTCCACATCCGTTTTGCTCCAAAAAATCAGGGAGCAACAAGGCTAAAGCCTGGAGTATGCTCCAAGGTCAAGCCCTCTCGAGAAGTCATGATGCGCATCGGAGAATTAGCCCAGGCCAGCGCCGTCAGCCGCGACACGCTGCGCTTTTACGAGCAACGCGGATTGATTGCGGCACAACGCAGCGCCAACGGTTATCGCGACTACCCGGCGGACATGGTGCAACTGGTGCAGTACATCAAGACCGCTCAGCGATTGGGCTTTACCCTCGGCGAAATCGGCAACAGCGTCGCCGCGATAGGGCAGTCGCCCGATCCGGACAGCGCCATTACGCAATTGCTGCAAGACAAACTCAAACTGATCGAAACCCGAATCGACGAACTCGGCGCGCTGCGTCAGGAGTTGCAGCAACGGCTCGGTCAACGTTGTCCATTGAATCCGTGATCCTCATTTATCAAGGAAGCCACTTATGTCTACGGCAAAAACCGCACTCATCATCGGCGCCTCCCGGGGCCTGGGCCTCGGTCTGGTAAAAACCCTGCTGGCCGACGGCTGGCAGGTCACCGCCACCGTGCGCAACCCGCAGAATGCCGAAGCCTTGGAAGCCTTGGGCAAGGTGCGGATCGAAAAACTCGACATGGACGATCAGCAAGCGGTCATCGCTCTGAGCCAGCAGCTCAAGGGCGAAGTGTTCGACCTGTTGTTCGTGAATGCCGGGGTCAAAGGCCCGGACGTTCAAACGCCGGGCGGCGCGACCCTGGCCGAAGTCGGCCAACTGTTCTTCACCAATGCGGTGGCGCCGATCAATCTGGCTCAACGCTTTGTCGGGCAGATTCGTCCGGACAGCGGCGTGCTGGCGTTCATGAGTTCGGTGCTGGGCAGCGTGACCATGCCGGATGCGCCGGAGCTGGCGTTGTACAAAGCGAGCAAAGCAGCGCTGAACTCGATGACCAACAGCTTCGTCACTCAGTTGGGCGAGCAGAAACTCACCGTGTTGTCGCTGCATCCGGGTTGGGTGAAGACCGACATGGGCGGTGAAGGTGCCGATATCGATGTGGACACCAGCACACGTGGGTTGGTCGATCAGGTGAATGCGTATACCGGCAAGGGCGGGCATCATTTTGTGAATTACCGGGGTGAAACCATTCCTTGGTAAACACCACCGCACCCTGTGGGAGCGAGCCTGCTCGCGAAGCCGGCAGTACATTCAACATTGTTGTTGGCTGACACACCGCTTTCGCGAGCAGGCTCACTCCCACAGGAACTCATTCCACATCGGGGTTTTGCATCATATGGTCGGGCGAGGCTTGCCCGCCGGCTGGATTTGTTTGAAACTCCGCACCTCGTCCTCGCGGCGACCCTGGATCAGCAGACAGGGTAATCACTGAGCTGGCTAACCTGAACCCCACTTTCAGAGGAGCCGGCCAACATGCCTGCGACCCGTACCTGCCTCGCGATCTTCACTGCCAATGGCCTCGATGCCCGTGGCGGCCTGGTGCTGCAAGACGGTTTGATCGTCGAAGTGCTCGCCGCCGGCCAGCAACCTTCCGCGCCCTGTGGACAAGTCTTCGATGCCCGCGAGCATGTGATCCTGCCGGGGCTGATCAACACCCATCACCACTTCTATCAAACCCTGACCCGCGCCTGGGCGCCGGTGGTCAATCAGCCGTTGTTCCCGTGGCTGAAAACCCTCTATCCGGTCTGGGCCCGCCTCACCCCTGAAAAACTCGCCCTCGCCAGCAAAGTTGCGTTGGCCGAGTTGCTGCTGTCCGGCTGCACCACCGCGGCCGATCACCATTACCTGTTTCCGCAAGGCCTGGAAAATGCGATCGATGTACAGGTCGAAAGCGTTCGCGAACTGGGCATGCGCGCCATGTTGACGCGCGGTTCCATGAGCCTCGGCGAAAAGGACGGCGGCTTGCCGCCGCAGCAAACCGTGCAGGAAGGCGAAGTGATCCTCGCCGACAGCCAACGCTTGATCGCCGAATACCACGAGCGTGGCGACGGTGCGCAAATCCAGATCGCCCTCGCGCCCTGCTCGCCGTTTTCGGTGACCCCGCAAATCATGTCCGCCAGCGCCGAACTGGCGAACAAACTCGACGTGCGCCTGCACACTCATCTGGCCGAAACCCTCGACGAAGAAGATTTCTGCCTGCAGCGCTTCGGCCTGCGCACCGTGGATTACCTCGACAGCGTCGGCTGGCTCGGCCCGCGCACCTGGCTGGCTCACGGCATTCACTTCAACCCGGACGAAATCGCTCGCCTCGGCGCTGCCGGCACCGGCATTTGCCATTGCCCGAGTTCGAACATGCGCCTGGCATCCGGCATCTGCCCGACGCTGGACCTAACGGCTGCGGGTGCATTGCTGGGCTTGGGCGTGGACGGCTCGGCGTCCAACGATGCGTCGAACATGATGCTGGAAACCCGTCAGGCGCTGTACATTCAGCGGCTGCGTTATGGCGCCGAGAAGATCACCCCGGAACTGGTTTTGGGTTGGGCGACCAAGGGTTCGGCGAGTTTGCTCGGGCGTACTGATATCGGAGAACTGGCAGTGGGCAAGCAAGCGGACCTGGCGCTGTTCAAGCTTGATGAGCTGCGGTTCTCCGGCAGTCATGATCCGGTGTCGGCATTGCTGCTGTGCGGCGCTGACCGGGCGGATCGGGTGATGGTCGGCGGCAAATGGCGGGTGATTGATGGGCAGGTTGAAGGGCTGGATTTGAAAGGCTTGATTGCCGATCACAGCCAGGCGGCTCGGCAACTCATCGCCGGTACCTAATCCACCACCTGATCGTTCCCACGCTCTGCGTGGGAATGCAGCCCGGGACGCTCCGCGTCCCAAAAGCGGACGCAGAGCGTCCATTGAGGCATTCCCACGCAGAGCGTGG
>LNAP01005903.1_pt1 | contig 13173 bp, 16 predicted proteins | sample 602601 | NCBI WGS metagenome assembly LNAP01 (sample SAMN02440304, study PRJNA202911) | soil metagenome | biome: Subtropical and temperate rainforests or woodlands; isolation source: soil samples (1 kg each in a 20% v/v slurry with milli Q water) were... ...
AGCGTTCGAATGGTTCAAGGTGGATCGAGCGGTGGGCAATGTGAGAAATCACGGCCCCGAACTGATACAACCGATTAGCGATTCACTTCTCTGACGTAAGCCTGGCACGCGGCCAGTGCAATCAATCCTTGATCGCCGGCGTCGGTGATGGCGACAATTCGTTGAGCATGCGCTGGGTCAAGTCGGGCGCGTGTTCCTCCATGAACCAGGCCGACGGTTTCGGTACCGGCTGGCACTGAACAGCCACCGGCTGGATCCGTGGCGTCGAGAAGGACTGACAGCCGCAGATCAGAAGTGGCAAGGCGATCGCGCAGGCGAGCCTGGTCTTTTTGAGCATTGGTCAAAGCCTCATGGTGTGTTTGGTCGCTAACTGAAAGCCGCTGCTCTAGCGTCAGGCGCTTTTCCTGCTCGGTGCGCGCCTGGGTCGCTGCGACGCTGCTGATTGCGGTGAGGTCGTCCTGGTGCAGTCGGGCCTGCTCTGCGAGCTGTTTGCCGTAACGCCAGTCTTGAACCTTCCAAGTGCCCACCGCACTGCCGCCCATCAACGCCGCAATAAGCACCAGCAGAGCGACCAGCTTCTGCATCGGTGTCATCACGGCACATCCTTGAAGAACACATGCCCGCCCAGTTTAAGGGTCTGCTTCGCCTTCGCAGCCCAAGCCGGCGCCCTCGGCATTGCGATTGCGTAGTAGTGCGTGGCGCCGCCAGTTGGGTCTGGCGTTTTCCCGTCGATCACCTGGTCAGCAACGATCCGCGCCCGGGCGAGCTCTCGAAATGAAATCTGCTTCAGAGCGATCAAGAACTCATAGTTTGGATCGGTCTTATTCCAGCAACTGAATTGATAGGGCTTCTGGCACACGTCGGCATAGCCCTCCCCCCACCACGATTTATCCTTGCCATCAAACACGCGATTGCGCACCGTCCAGGCCACTGCCACTTGGCCTGCCGACGTTTCGCCGCGCGCCTCTCCCCAAAGTGTTCGAGCGAGCACATCTCGATCTTTTTCAGATACAAGCATTACTTTTCTCCAGGCGTAAAAAACCCCGAACTTGTCGGGGGGTTCGTGTAACGTTTTGCGCCGCATATTCGGACGCCGGCGTACATCAGCCACGAGCGCCAATTGGCCAGGCCGCTCGATCTCAACGCGTTGAGGAAAACTCGATCAGCTGCAGCCCTTGGCAGTTTGCCGGTTGTGTAAAGATGGTCATGCAATACTGCGGCCGCATGCCCGTATGCCCCTACGATATCAAACACGATTGGAATGCGCGGCACGCTGGAAAAGTCTGTCTCCACGCCGGAAGGCACCGCGATCAACCCGAAATCCGGGTCTAAATATGAAAACGGCGCCAATAGGCGCCAAGTTGTTCTGCTGGTCTGTTCCACCTGAAGCGGCTCAGTGAACCGCTCCATCATGGCCACCACTTGTCATCGGCGAAGTCGACCGGTATCGGCTCCATGTCCTTGATCGCCCGAGCTGCAAAAATCAGAGCCTGTTTTTGCGCAGCTGCGGTTTTTCCAAACTCGACCATCGTCGGGGCGTCCATCGGAACCAAGCTATTGTCGCTTGCGATCCAGACAAAATCCTTTTCCGGGCTTAGCCAGCGAAAATCCCCAGCTTTTGCACCGCCAACAATTGCCATGAAGGCCAGCTGCGCAGCACCAGCAATATTCTCTCGATCACCGGCTCTGGACTGATAGCTATCGCCTTGGTGTGAGACCCCCGAATCAATTCTTCGATCCCGCTCGCTGTCAATATCCGTTGAACTTAAAGGTGGTGGTTGCGTTACAGGGTAGTCGGGCGGGCCCTCTGCTAGCGGCCTGAACATCTCCTCAGGCATACACCATGATTCGTAGACCCTTGACCATCAAGCCGAACACAATAACCGCTCATAGTCCATCCCTCCACCCTGTCACATATAGGGCGCAGCTCGCCCGATCTGCCGCGTAATATATTTTGCTCGACCGCAAATAAAACTCACCGTGAACCACGGCGCCACCGCCGTTTGAATTTGTATTAATCATTAGTGGCGGAGCGTTAGTGATTGACTGAAACTGCGTGTTAGTTGCTGGCGATGGAGATGCTACCGCTGTTACTGCGATACTTGGCCCGTACCCTAGCAAAGAGAGGGCGACATTTTCAGCAGTGGATGGGACCAGATTCGCGACAGACCCTTCTACAAAAGTTATCGGTGTTCCGTTTGGACTGCCTTGAATCCCAGAAATAACAACTGGAAATGATGGCGTATTTGATCCGGCAACAGGCATACACATAACATTGTTGGCGGACTGCTCGAACGATAGTGGAAACTTATTGGCCGTCTGATCGCAGCGGAACGTGCCCCTTCGCGCCCAGAAATTGAATCCTGTTGCAGGCGAGGTGGGAGAAGTAAGAGAAGAATCCCCGGTTGCTAGCAATACTCCCGTCGTCTTGTTATACCAAATGTACTTGCCATAGACGCCACCCGCAACGGTAGCTCCAGTCGCCATACCGCTGACGGTGGCCGACGCGGCTACCAAAGTATTCAGCGTTAAGCTCACGTTTGTAACGGTTACGCAATTACCTACATGCGGTCGGCAGTGATAGCTATATTGCCTGAGACTCCAGTTGCGCTTGCCTTGTAGTTGGATGCTGTGCCCCTTACACCAGGCCTGATTGTCGGTAGCTGATCCAGAAGGACAAAGTCCGTGCCATCGTAAAGAACATCGGAAGCCTGATCCGCAACAAACACTGCAGGGACTTTCGCCCCTGCTGCATCGTATTGTTTCAGCGACTTGGCGCCCTTACCCGAAACGTTCAGTGTTGGATTGACCCCGCCAGTTACGCTGAATTTTACGTTGAATCGCAGGTACGGGGTGTAGGCCTGGATTGCTGGGGTTGGCGTCAACGTCAAAGCTGTCGCAGTGCCGGCCGTGGTGAACGCCGTGGCCTTCTGAGCCTGATCCAGTTTGTAAATGGCCTGAAGTACCTGGTCCTGCGTGCCTTTGACTGGCGTCACACCGGCGGCAGTCAGAACGCTGATAATCTCCTCTTGAACGTCGTTCGCCCAGTCATCTGTGACCATCGTTGCTTGTACACCACCAACCGGATCGCCATCAGTGAACCTGTTGTCGGCCGTGGCTCCAGGCCCGTCAATTCTGTGCATGCGTCAATCTCCGTAGGCGAAGAGCGCGATCGTGTGCGCTGGCTTCAGTTGATTTATTTTGCATTCGAGGGTGTCATTGCCCCAGGTGCGTAACCTTTCCCCTACGGTCGACCGACCGACTCGGAAGCTTGTTACTGTTACTTCGGGCGCACGGATGAGCCAAGTGAAAACCCAAGGTCCGTTTGTAAGAGAGTCACCTGCACGCGACATCCCCACCCTGAACGGCTTGAACTGCTCGATTGTCACCGTGTATCCAAGGGATGCCGCGAGATCAATGAAGTAACCCGGCGATTGTCCGCCTGTGCTGGATAACTTGGTGAGTAGCGCGTTACGGCGGCCCTGTAAGGTTTCCTCCAGGACTCCCGAGCACTTATCAGGAAGGCCCGCCACACGCTCCCAATCCCCAAGCAATTCGTTTGTGCTGGCTGGATTTGCCTCGCCTGGCAGAGCTTCGCCGCGGCCATCCACTCGGGCGAGTTCGATAGACATGCCATCGAGCAAGCTATGCAGAGTGGTACCGGCGTCTCGTGGGAATGCTTGGCCAGGAGGCAGCAGCGTTTTCAGCTGCTCCAGGTAGTCGGCAGCTGTCGGCATTACGCCTCCTTAAAAGCTGGAGAAGGTTATGGTGCCGGGCACCGCCATGTGTCCGGTAGCGTGAGCCACGTCCGTTGTGGGTGAGGTGATCTCGTTGTTCGCCTCGCCAGCGGCGATGGAAACAGCCTCCCGCAAACGGCTGATCAGCGTAGATGCGCCTGGCTTGGAGTCTCTGATAATCAAGTCTGCAAACTCCGCTCTTACCGCCGCCTGAACTGCAGCTGTGTTTGGCGAGAGCTTCACGCTCATGTTCAGCGGATCAGCAATTGGAGCGGCGACGAACACCTCGGCAGTCACCGGGCGGCGCGTACGGTCATCGATATAAGCCTGAACCTCCGCCACCTTGGCCGGCGGCGGAATGATGTCCGTCTCGCCATCGCAGACGAACAAGACAGTGACAGTTCCAGCCCCCATCTGAAGCGGATAAACCCAGACCCGCGTGACGCCTGGAACTTCCAGCGCCCAAAGTTCGTAATCAGATTCCGCACCACCGTGCGGCGGCTTTTGGATTTTCTTCAGTAATCGGCTGAGCAGTTGAGGATCCTTTTCAACATCCAGCCCTCCGTCGATGTCCGTAGCAGTAGCACCTGTTGACTGCACTCCAGCCACTGGCGACAACAGGAACAGAGGTGTGCCCGCCGGTGTATCGCCATTGGCACCTGCTTCAACGGCGACGACCGTAGGTTGCAGGGTTGTGCCAGTGAATACCCCATCAGCCAAAACGCGGTATTGCACCCCGTCCTGACGCTGGAGAATCGTCCCGGCCGGCACCACCGAACCGATCGCACCAGTGAGCAGAGCAGCCCCTGTTGAATAATCGGCCGACTTGCGGAACACCTTCCAGATAGCAGCCCATCGCTCAAGATATTCCTTCTCAGCGGTATCGATGATCGCCTGCTTGGCTGCCCATTCGAGAAATCCATACAGCATGTGCACCGCGCCAGCTTCGGACCGGGCAAGAATCCCGAGCAGTGACCGGCGAAGGACAGCGCTTTGGACGCCTGTCACGCGGCCGCTGATATCGGTGGTAACTCGGTCTATGAGTTCCGGTAACGTGGGTCGAGCAAATGGCATCAGGCAGCCCTCTTGCCGGCCTGAGCCGACCATTCGTAGTTGTATCGGTAGCGAACAGCCGGGCCGCTTGGTCGGTAGATGTCGATCACCAGCAGCATCCAGCCCCGCGAGTAATACGACGCGGCCACCTCGATCTTCGTGGCCACCACGTCGTCAATCATCCAGGCCAGCGCATCGCGGCAATATTGCTCGGCACGGCTGAGCGTTTGCGGCAGTTCCTTTTCACGCCCAAGCAGCCAGAGCAGCGACCCGGTCTGGTCAGCTGCTGAAACGTTGGTGAGGTCACCCCAGTACCCGCGCAGATCATCCTTCGGATACTCGGGCGGGATTTGCTCGGCACTGGCGCGGCGGTCGGTGAATAGGCTGATGATCACCGCCGTCTCCAGCCCGTCATCACGCTCAAGGTCGAATCCGAACAGCACCAGGTCGCCGCCGAATTCGGTCATTACCATCGCAGCATCTGCCATCAGATAGGCGCTCCTGAGTTACCACTACCGGCTGTAACACCGCTGTGCTGGTGAGTACTGCCGATGTTTTTCCCGTTGTTGATGACAGTGCCCGTCGATTTGATATTGCCGACCACTTCAAGGTCGCCGATCAGCTTGATCGTAGGCGCCAGCACCTCTACATGCTGAACAGCCGTGACCTTCACCATGTCGCGCAGCAACTCGATTTTGTTGCCCTGGTCGTCGTACATGGCGACCTCTCCAGCCTCCAGCGGGATCCGGTACCGGCGGTCATCGACCACAAGCACAATGACCTGCTCTCGGTTCCCGCCAATAGAAGCCGCCGCCACATCACCACCGGTTGGGTGGCTGGTGAAGCCGTAGTTCTGCATATGTTCGACATCATCGCGCAGCTCGCCCTTCAACAGCTCAACCTGCAACTGTTGCCGGCCGTTCGCATCGTTGACGCCGCGCAGCACCCCCCGGCCAAACATCATCATCACGCGGGCGCTGAGATCTCGTACTGGGTTACCCATCCTTTTTGTCCTCTTCCCCGATGGCTTCCGACCAAATGTTTCGTCCGCCCTTCTTGCCCTTCTTCCCTTTCTTTGAGTCCGGTGGTTCGGGCGAAAAGGCCTGCGGGCTTACGATGTCGAGTTTCGTGGTGGTGCCGCCGTCGCCGCGTTCATAGGTGGCCTGCCGGATAATCATTTGCCCGTCCATGCGCAACCAAGGTGCCTTGACCTGCACCAGCATGCCTGGCTCCCACAATGGGCCGCCCGGGCTCTGGCGCCAGCCTTGCACGGTGATGGACGCCGACGCTGACTTGCCCAGCCGGCTGTTGGCCTCCCAGGTCGCACGCTCTTGGGCGCTGCCGTTTGAACTGCCTGATTCGGCAACGACCAACAATGGCCGGTATCGCCTGATGCCGCTGTCATTGGCACCGCCTTCGATATGCGCCTCGGTCTCGCCCTCGCTGTACGGGTTGTATGCGGCCTGGCCTTTGACCAGGTAGTTACTGAATCGCTGGCTGTGGTCGATGCTGCCCGAGGCACTCAGGATGTTTTCGCCCTGGACCAGACCAACCGATGCGCGCTTATTGCCAGCCCGCGTGATCAACAGGCCGCCGGCACCGTCCGGCATCAGCAACAGCCGTCTCTGCCGCGTGTAACGCTCAATCGCTTCGAAAGCCGTTTCACCCTGCTGCAGCTTGCACACCGAGAAGGCCTCGCCTACCGGCGCATCAGCAGAAACCCCAACCCCGAACGGTTTTGCCAGAATCTGGGCGAAGCGCAGAAGGTCGATGTTCTTCCATTCATCAGGGCTATGAACCGCGCTGCAATCGATCATATCCGCCGTTCGGTCGCGCCCTTGGATGTTGATGGTGTGGTCGTTCGCGCTGAACGAGGGTTTGAAGATATCGACGTAGCCGATCACCATCGGAATTCCGCCAAGCCGCACTTCACAACGGTCACCGGGCAGGATCGGCCACGGCTCATCTTGAGCGGCCATGCCGTCCTGGCCTTCCCAGCGCTCTGTCAGCGTCACAGTGAAAGCGCCTGAGGACGCATCTACGGCACGGGTCACACCGAGCGAAGTCCAGCCAAAATAGTTCGAACCGTTTACCAGCAACTCGAGGTCATCCATTTGCAAGAACCTCAAGCTGCTGGCCACCAATCAGGAACCCCGGACGGCGGGGATCGTTACGCGTCACGATGTCCTCGGCGCGGCTGGCATCTCCGTAAAGTTGGTAGGCGACCACAAGTGACGGAAGCGTCTGCCTCGGCGAGAACGTCGCCAGACGGGGCAGGTCCTGCTCGGGATCCGGTACAGCCTGGACTACGGCGGTTCTGAGATCAGTGACCGCGACATAGACCAGATCGCTATTGGTCGTCTCGCTTTCCTCGTCCAGGCGGTCGGCAAGCTCCGTCCGAACAGCGATCGCTGATTCATAGCTGTCGTATTTCGTCGGTGCCGACGTGGTTTTTGTGCCGCCGTTCGATACGTCCTCGGTCGTCTGAGTGACAACCGCAGCCACCGCCGCTTGAGAAATTGCAGTCTGACGCACCAACCCAGCGACGGCGTTGGTGTTCTTCACCACCTGCTGACGACTCGGCGTCCTGCTGGTTGAGCCACTGTCATCGCTCGAAAAGTATTGGTTGTACAAACCCATCAGCATTCCGAAAGCGCTGCCGCCGAAGGCAGACCGGATGCTGCTGATCGCATCGACGACCTGGTCAGCGAACTCGAACGGTTTTTGAATCAGGTCGAATGCATCCGATCCGATGCTTTTGACCTTGTCGTAATAGTCGGAGACTGCCTGTATATCGCTGGAGACGATGAATTCAGGCGAGCTCAGGAAATCACTCAAGCCTTTGATTTGCTTAGTCGCAGCCTCAGCCACGAACGACGGATACCCTTTGGTGAGGAAGTCAGAAACGAAGTTCTCTTTGCCGGCTTCGGATACTTGACCTGCCTTTTCGCTTATTGCGTTGACGCTGTCGACCTTCGCCGATGGGTACGAAGCCTCTCCCGCCTCGAGGAATGTCAGGGAGAGGGTGCATTTCCCCCCCTCTTCTAAAGACTCGCTGACGGTCAGCCTCCGGCAAACCACTGTCAACTCGCCGCGGTACGGATGAACCAGCACACCTGGTCCAGCCTGTTCGCATGCCTTGATCAGTTCTTCCCGGGCTACGTCGTATTCCTTGCCCAGCAGGTAACCGGTAATCCCGAATTCCCGCGACTTGCGGCCGAGGTCTTCGGTGTAGGGGATATCACGCTGCGCTGTTTCGTGAACCGCTTGGCGCCGGCCGTGACTGCTGTCTGCCGTAGCCACAAAAAAGCCCACACCGCGAAAGGTCGCGGCGCGGTAGTTGTCTCGCCAAGCCATGGGGAGCTCCGGTTATGGGGCCATCATCGAGTAACCGATGTCGGTATCGAAGGTCGCGCCCTGGCTGCCCTCGGTTTTCACCTTGGAGCCTGGCGGTACATTGTTGAGGTCTAACTGCACTCTCACCGCTTGCGGAGGTTGGGCCATCTGCTGAACAGCGTTTTGGCCGATCTGCGCGGCACGGCGACCCAGGTCTGTATCGGCTGCACCGGTAGCAGCCGAGGGCGCGCCACCCTCAACGCCTCCGCTAACGCTGGCACCATCAATACCCAAGAGGTTTTTGGCCCAGTCGGGCAAGCCGTTCTTGATAGCGGCAACAGCTTCAGAAATTTTGGTGCCCAAGATTGCGCCAAGGTCCCAACCAGTCAGGTATTTGAGCAGACCGTTAAAGCTCTCCATCATCAACGTGACCGGGTTGAATTCCTTCCACAGCTTCCAGATTCCGTTGATGATTCCATCGCTGAAAGCAGCTTTCACCCCTGCCCATTTCTCTTCGAAGAACGCGACGATCGTGTCCCAGTTTTTGTAGATGATGAATGCCGCAGCGCCAATGGCAGCAATCGCAGCAAGGAACCATCCAACAGGCGTCGTCATGATCGCGACACCGACTCCCTGCAGCGCTACGCCGAGGCTATATAGGCTCACCACAAGCCCTCCCCCGATGTAAGCGCCAACGGCGGCAAGCACCACATTCGCGCCGCCGAAGGTATCCGCCAGCATTCCAAAGACCCGGATGACTGGCTGCACACCGTCATACAGATCGCCAAGGAACCCGGTTATCTTCTCGATGTTGCCCGGCAGATTCTCTGCAAAAGCCAGGGCAAAGGCCTCGATCTGCGGCCGGTACTTGACGATGTTCTCGATGAGCTGACCGCCAAGCTTGTTCAGCTGCGGAACCAGCGCACTGCCAATGGTATTGCCGACACCACTGAGAGCAGCGTGGATCGTGTCGAGGGTGTCACCAAAGGTTTCACCCTCGCGCACTGCGCTGTCAGAGATGACGATGCCCAGGCGGCGGGCCTCGTCGGACATTTCCTTGAGGCCGGCGCTGCCGCCACGGATCAGTGGCAACAACTCGGTAGCGCTTTTGCCGAAGATCTTCACGGCGGCCTGCGCTTGCAGGGATGGGTCTTTGATCTTGGAGATGCGATCGACGAAGGTGTCGAACAGCGCGTCCGAGCTTTTCAGCTTGCCAGATGCATCCTTGATGTTGATGCCCAAGCCTTTGAACATGTCCTTCAGTTCTTTCGAGCCCGCTGTTGCGGCGCCGACGTTGATTTGCATTTTCTGCAATGCGCCGCCGAGTGTTTCAGCCGAAGAGCCTGTCAGCTTCGCGGCAAAGCCCAACTCCTGAAACCGCTCACGACTGATGCCGGTTCGTTCAGCAGTGTCGCCAATCGCCCCGGTGGCATCGGCAAAACCTTGGAAAAACAAGTTCAAGGCAGCGCCGGTAATACCAAGCGTTGCCCCCAGCCCGAGAAGCCTCTTGGTGCTCGAGGCGACTGCGTTGCCCACACCGCCGATCGCACCGCCGACATTCTTCAAGCTGTTAGCGAAAATTGGCAGGCCGGTACGGTCAAGCGCCCCTGTGATACCGGCGCTCGCGGCCTTCACCTTGCCGAAGATTCCTCGCAACGGCGCCGTCACCCGGTCAACCGCCTTGATGATGACGTTTAGGGAGTAGCCTTTGTCTGCCATTCAACCCATTCCTCGGTGCGTTCAAGCCACCAGTTCAGCTCGTCGAAATCCATTTCCATGACTTCCGACGGCTGTACGCTCATGACCTTGACGACAACAGTCACTCCTGACTGCCACCCCCGAGGTGCTTCAGCAAAAAATCGCGTGCCTCCTGAATCACGGCTGCCTGGTCGTCCTCGCTCAGCTCTTCGATCAATGCCGGCGGATGACCTACCATCTTGGCGCCCAGGTCGATCAGCGTGGCGAAGTCGATATCTACACCGCCGCTACCCTTGCCATCGGAGGTAACGCGAAGCGCGTGGCCGCGCAGGTACTTGAGCTTGCGAGTGACGGTCAGTTCGCTGAACGTGTCTTTGCCGAAAGTGACCTGCTCGACCAGTTGAATCGTTTTTTCCTTTGCCATTACTTCACTTCCTCGGCAGACATGCCTTCAAAACGGCAAGCGATATTGCCTTCTTCGGTGTTGCCGGTGCCCTCACTCGCGTACCAGGCTTCACTCAGAGTGATGACCTTGCCGTTAGAGAGTTCCAGCGTGATGGTCGCGTCGTCGAGCGTGACCAGATCTTCGAGACTTAGCTCGTTGCGATCAGTGATCTCGCCTTCAATGAAAGGGACCTGAGGAGTTTCCTTGTAGCCGTGCACAACATCGGCACCGACGACGCCTTCGCGTTTCGGCTTGCCGATGTTGTAGGTGAAGTTGCCCTTGGCGAAGTAAATGTCGCCGTTGACCTTCAAGGCGATGATCCCGCCAATACGGTTTTTGCCTGCCATGGTTTATCTCCTGGCGATTCGCCGTTACAGGCGGAACTGAATTTTGTTGGCGACGATACGCAGCTGATTGACCAAGTCCGGCGGCAGCAACAAATCTGCGCGGTTAGGGTCGCTTTCATTGCGCTCGCTGATCAGGTTGCTTTTGAAATCGGCCATGTTCTCGACCAGGCCGAGGCGCTCCCACTCGCGGAATTTCGAGATAGCCTCAGCTTTCAGCACTACCGGGGTGACGACAGGCTGGCCAACGCCGTAGCGGGTGCCATCGTCTGCCAGCTTGTGCCGCGGGTATTTGCGCAAAATGTAGTCACGCCAGTCATGACGGATGTACATCAGGGTGAACAGGGTTTCACTGTCCAGGTAGCTGATATCGTTGCCGCCAGCGGTGTTGGTTTTGTACGTGGTGATCAGACGCTCAACGACCATCGTGCCGTCGTTGTTGACCTTGCTGGTGGCGATGCCATCGAACAGCAGCAGGTTGCGCTCCTGGTTGGTGAACTTATCGGCCGCCGCCGGCGCCAGGCACCACGCGTATTGCAGATTTTGAATAGGTCGGGCCGGATCGATGGCGGCGTAGAGTGCAGCAATGGCCATCGTCTCGGCGGCCTTCTCATAGGCCGGCATCGGCTCATCGTTGGCCATCATGATGACCAGGTGCTGGTTGTTGTGGCTGTCACCCAGGGTGCCAAGCGAGCCCTGGCTGCCACGGGCCGCAGTGAACGCATGCGCTTCGATCTCGCGGTCCCAGGCAAATCGGCTGTTGAGCTCCGTTTTCACGGTGGCCAGCGTGGCGGCATCCGAGTACGGCAACCCCCAGACCTGAAACCACTCATCACCCAAGGCAGCAAGCGCGGCCCCCAGATCCGGATTACCGGAGCCGCCAGTGAAGGCGCTGATAGTGACCGCAACGCCTGCCGGCAGAACTTGGCCGGTGTAGTAGTTCACGCGAGCATTCAGGGTGTTGCCGGTCTCGCCCTTGTGCCGGCTGGTCAGCGTGACGGTGCCGGTTGCCGCCGCGGCAGTAACTGGCATGTCATCAGCGGCAGTAATTGCCGCAACCACCGCGGTAGCAATGGCTGTCGCGGCATCTCCGCTGATCACTCCAACTGACACACGGCGGCCGGCAATCATCAGTTCAATCGTGCCCGACGCTGTCGCGGGACCGGTGAATGCCAGGGTGGCGGTCGCAGCAACGCCGGCATCGCTATCGATCACCGGCAGCACCTGCAGTTCGGTATAGGTGTCGATGGCCATCACGGCGCGAACCATGCCGGCCAGCATCGAGCCTTTGCCAAACTGGATGTCGGCCTGTGCCGGGCTGGTGATGCGAATCAGGGTGTCGGCTGCGGCCAGTCCTGCGGCGAGCTTTTGGCCAATCAGCAACCGGCGATAGCTGACAGGTTGAGGCCCGCGCACCGCTTTGCTGTTGTCGATTTCGCTGTAGACACCGGGCTTACGAAGAGCGCCGGCACCAGGGATCGTATCCATTCCAATGGTCATTGTTTTTCACCCTTGGTTTCGGCCGGTACCGCAGCCTCTTTGATCACGACGTCACCGGCCTTTTCCTTGCGGATCCAGTAACTGTTGAGTTCCACAGTCATGCCTTCCGGCTTGATCTGTTCGTAGGTGTCTGGATGTCGCACCAGGCGGCCCTCGGCCGGTTTCACGAGCACACGCGTGGTCATGGGTTTAAGTCCTCGATGATGGTTTTTGCGCGGTCAGCCGGATCAGGCTGCGCATTGCCAAGGCTGTACTCGGTTTTGATCGAGTTCAGATCCGGCAGGCTTTCGTTGAAAAGGTCGTCGGGGTGACGGTCGAAGTACTCAGCCTCGAAGATGAGGCGACAGGCTCCGGTCAGATGCTCTGATTGATCGAGCAGCACCATGCGTGAGCGCACGTATTGCAGGTCGTTCGCTGTGTCGCCGAGTGTGTCATCCATGAGCAGCAGCCTCTCGACTTGCCGGGCCAGAGTGTCCAGCGTGTCGTCCAGCGCCTGGTTACCTTCGGCGTGGATCTCCACCACCAACTCCACCCGGCGACGGTACTCGCGAGGCGCCTGGTTAAATATCTCGCTTGATTCGTCCATCGTGTAAACGATGATCGCGGGGAGCTCGCTCTGCCATCCGTTGGAAATGAGCGGCGCCACTCGACTGGCATAAACGCTTGCCCCGGCATTGGTGGCACCCAACAAGACAGCAACGGCCTGCTTGCGGATTAGTTCTCTTGGGTGAGCCATTTTCAAACCTTCCGGAGGGTAATCGTTACGCCAGCCACGCCATCAAATTGGGGTTCGTTGATCATGTACAACACACCGCGCGCCAGAACTCGGTCACGGTTTGTTGGGTTGTTTGGCAGATCAATCAGACGGACGCCGAGGATCGGGCTATTGGTCGATACCGGTGCGCCCGTTTCTGGATCAACAGTAACGTGAGCGGTATCGAACACGGCTTGGGCCAGCGGTACGCCGGGCTCGATTCCATCGGTCAGCCAGTACACGGCCCCCAATGGATCAAGGGCCGCCGTTGGCTCGCTGAAGGTACGAATCGAAACACCGAGCATG
>LNAP01010834.1_pt1 | contig 13171 bp, 14 predicted proteins | sample 602601 | NCBI WGS metagenome assembly LNAP01 (sample SAMN02440304, study PRJNA202911) | soil metagenome | biome: Subtropical and temperate rainforests or woodlands; isolation source: soil samples (1 kg each in a 20% v/v slurry with milli Q water) were... ...
TCAGCACTGACTGAGCAAGTATTGGGATCGTCCCAAGTGTTGCGGGCCTTTCCCACCCAGCGCGAGGTAACGCGTTGCGGGTGTAACAGGTCGGCGCGGGTGTGCGCCTCATGATCTGCCGAGTGGGTCTGCTTCTGGCAGTCCCTCTACAGCGGACTTTGGATTCTTCTGTTTCGTCCCCTGCAAGTCAAGTCGTCAATGTGCTTTATTGAACTAAGCACATGAGAAAGCAAGAAAAAACCGCGAAACAGCAACTGTGTTAGCTTCGATTGCGCAACTCAATACAAGGAAATGGCATGCGAACGTTTTTCCTGACCGCCAGCCTGCTGATCGGCATCTGCCCTGTGTCCATGGCGGCCCAGATATACAAATGGGTCGATGAGCAGGGCGTTACCCACTTCGATGCGCAACCGCCCCAGGGCCGGGAAGCCGCGACCGTGGTCACGCCCTCACCCTCTGCGGGCAAGCCGGCTACGCTGCCACGCAGTAACGCCATCGGTGATCAACAAGCCATCGACAAGACAGTGAAAAAACAGGTCGCCGAGCAGCAAGCCCAACTGAAGGTGTTCTGTGAGCAGGCTCGGACGAACCTGGCGCAACTGCAGAACAATCCGCGACTGCGGGAGGATGTCGACGGTGAGATGCGCCGCCTGACTGACGAACAACGTCAGGAGCGCACCGCAGAAGCGCAGAGACAGATCGCCGAGAACTGCCAGTAACGCCTGTAGGAGCAGAAGCTCGTCCCTACAAAGAACGGGTCAGCGAGAGGCGGTAATCAACAGGTCGAACTCTTTGAGCAGTACCTGCAACTGCCGATCCCTGCCCTGAACATTGCGCGCGGCGAAGACCATTTCGGCCATCTCCTGAATGCCAGAAGCATTGGGCAGCGGTAAATCCTGCTCCAGGATTGTTTTCATGCGAGGCAGGAAAATCCATTGCAGCCACTGCTCGAAATCCAACGTATCGACCGAGAACGGCTCGACGCTGGACAGCGCCTCAGCGGAAGGCGAGACATCGCCCCACCACCCCTGAACGCGCAGCTCGCGCTCGATCAATAGCAACTGCTCGGCAATCTTGGGAAAGCGTGCATCCATCACGACGAAACCTTGGCCTTTTGACGGGCCAGTGATGCGCCTGCGGAATCACCCTGTTTCTCACGAGCCTGCGCAATCAGTTCCCACAGGCTGGCCTGAAGCGCCGGACGACCATTGGCGAACGTCAGACCGCGACGGGCGAACTGTTCGGCTTGTGCCGCATCGCCTTGCGCCATGCGGACCTGAGCCAGACGATAAAGCACTTGCGGCTCACGCGGCGCGACACGCTGGGCGCGTTCGAGACTGGAAGAGGCACCGTTGAGGTCGCCACCGGCCTGTTGCTGCTGAGCGGTGGTCAGCAATGCCAGCACCGGGCCATCCAGCTGTTCGTCGGCAGACAGGCCACCGGCGCTCGACGAAGGAATCCCGCTCGGTGTCGACGGCATGCTGTAGCTGCCCTGATTGATCGGCGCCGACTGAACCGGCGAGGTGTCGATCGGACCCGAGGTCATCGGGCCAGGCGTAATCGGCGAGGTGCTGATCGGTGCCGACGCCACTGCTCCGCCACCCGGCACCATGACCACGACGCCAGTGTCGCCTTGCGGAATCGCTTGCGTCTGGGCTTGCACAGGACGCTTGGTCGTCGTCTGACGAAATCCGCCATTTGCCGAAACCCGTTCACTGTTGGAAACGGCGCTGCCGGCATCCACAACCGGAATCGAACCGCGCTGTACGCTTGAGCAACCGCTGAGCAAAGCCACGGCGGTCACCGCTGGAATCAACCACTTGTTCACTTGAAACCCTCTTTGCTTAATTCATCCAGCCCTTGACCCAATCCATCACCGTTTCACCGTTAACAGGGCTTTCGCCACCGCACGCGGCGCCGGGAGGCGGTTCGCTGCCGCGAATATACGGCATCTGCACGGCGCCTGGGCAGTTGGCATCAGAGCCTTGCCCGGTATGTGAATCGACCCAGGCCTGAACCACATTATCCGGCTGCGGCATATCCAGCGGCAACGGATCGGCCTTGCGCATGAAACTGGTCCAGACCTGCAACGCACCGGTGGCACCGGTAAACGGTGTCTTGCCGTTGTCGTCGCGACCCAGCCACACCACCGCCAGCAAGTCCTGACTGAAACCGGCGAACCAGCTGTCTCGCGAATCGTTACTGGTACCGGTCTTGCCGGCCAGCGTCAGGGTTTTCGGCAACACGTTGTAAACCGAACTGCCGGTGCCTTCACGCATGACCCGCTGCATGGCGCTCTGGATCAGGTATATAGAAGCCGGATCGAAACGCTGCTGAATCTGGAACGGATACCGCTTGAGCGGCTCGCCTTCGGCCGTCAGTACGCTACGGATCCCGCGCATCGGCGTATTGAACCCACCGTTGGCGAGGGTTTGGTACATGGTCGCCACTTCGATCGGCGTCATGCCGCCAGCGCCCAGCAGCATCGACGGAAATGCCGGAAACTCACGACTCACACCCAGGCGAGCCACCGTCTTCAAGACATTCGGCACGCCCACCGCCAACCCCAGACGCGCGGTCGACAAATTGTAGGAATGTGCCAGGCCTTGATAAAGGAAAACCGTGCCATGGGAACGGCGGTCATAGTTCTGCGGTTTCCAGACCTGACCGTCCGCGCCTTTGACCGAGAAGGATTCGTCCGACAGCCAGCTGGTCAACGTGTACTGGGTCGGTTTCTCAAGGGCTGTCAGATAGACCGCCGGCTTGATCAGCGAGCCGATCGGTCGGACAGCATCCAGCGCCCGGTTGAAACCGGCGAAGCTCGCCTGACGACTGCCGATCATGGCCTGGACTTCGCCGGTCTCCGGGTTGGTCACGACCATCGCCGCTTCAACGTCATCGGAGCCTTTACGCCCGGACAAGCGCTTGAACGTATCGTTGACCGACGCTTCGGCTTTCATCTGCAAAATAGGATCGAAACTGGTGAAGATCCGCAGGCCTTCTTCGGTCAAGTCTTCATCGCGATAGTCTTCGCGCAGCTGACGTTTAACCAGATCGATAAAACCGGGGAACGAACTGTCGGCCAGTTTGCCGCGTGTCGTCACGCCCAACGGCATTTTCTTCGCCGCAGCGACCTGTTCGGCGGTGGCGACGCCTTGCTGCTCAAGTACGTCGAGCACCAGGTTGCGCCGCTCGAGCGCCCGCTCCGGATTGCGACGCGGGTTGTAATAGGACGGCCCCTTGACCATGCCTACCAGCATCGCAACTTGATGCAGTTTCAACTCGGACAACGGCTGCCCGAAGAAGAACTGGCTGGCCAGACCGAAACCGTGCACCGCGCGCTGACCATCCTGACCGACGAACACTTCATTGAGGTAAGCCTCAAGAATTTCCCGTTTGTCGTAATGCAGCTCAAGCAGCATTGCCATCATGGCTTCGGTGAGTTTGCGGGTCAGGCTGCGTTCGCTGGTCAGGTAGAAGTTCTTGACCAACTGTTGCGTCAGGGTACTGCCGCCCTGGGTCATCTTGCCGCCCGAGGTGTTGACCCAGATGGCGCGGGCAATCGACTTCGGCGACACGCCCCAATGGCTATAGAAGTCCCGATCCTCCACGGCAATCAGGGTTTCCAGCAAATACGGCGGCACCTGATCGATCTTGATCAGAATGCGGTCTTCGAGATTCTTCGGGTAAATCCCGCCGATCAGCAGCGGTTCCAGCCGCACGACAGAAAGCTTCGAACCGTTGGTCGCCGAGAGTTCGGCCACGTAGTCGCCGGAGAATCGCACGCGCACGGGCTGCGCTTTCTCCAGACCTTCATAGAACTGGAAACCACGGGTATTCAAGTCGACGGTGTTGCCGTTGACTGACGCAGCGCCGGGGCCGTTGCTCACACTTTCGCGGCGATAGCCCAAAGCGTCGAGCTCGGTGAGGAAGTCTTCCTTGCTCAGCTTCTGGCCGGTGAACAGCTCAAGCGGGCGTGCATACACCTTGGCCGGGATGGTCCAGCGCTTGCCGGAGAACTTCTCCTGGACAATAGCGTCGAGGTAAACCGCGAATCCGGCGAGCACCACGAGGCCGACCAGACTGAGTTTAAGGGCCCAGCCCAGCCAAGGGCTCAGGCCCCTGGAAGGTGGTTTTTTGGGGGTGCGGGGGGATCGAGTACGAGTCATGGCGCCGGATTATACGCACTTTATTCATACTCAACAGGAGCCCTCCGAGGTTTGCGTCGGGCGGACTTGCGGCCATAATGGCGACCGTGAATTTTCCCAGACTCTGAAGGAACACCTGTGAGCCAGTCCCTGATCGCCGCCCTGCAAAACCCGGCCCTTTACCCGCATCCGGTAGACGGGTTCCAGGTCATCGAAACCCACATCTCCTGGGTAATTCTCACAGGCCCGTTTGCCTATAAAGTGAAGAAGCCGGTCAATTTCGGCTTCCTCGACTTCACCAGCCTTGAGGCTCGCGAGCATTTCTGCGGCGAAGAGCTGCGCCTGAATCAGCGTCTGACCAATGATTTGTACCTCGAAGTGTTGCCGATTACCGGCAGTGCCGAAGCACCACAACTGGGCGGCGAAGGCCCGGTCATCGAATATGCGCTGAAGATGCGTCAGTTCCCACAGAGCCAACTGCTCAGCACCCTGCAAGCCAATGGCGAATTGACCACCGCGCACATCGACGAGATGGCCGCACAGATTGCGCAATTCCACCTCACCGCACCAAAAGTACCTGCGGAACACGAAGCCGGCACGCCAGACAGCGTCATGGCGCCGGTGCGGCAGAACTTCGAACAGATCCGCCCGTTCCTGAGCGACAAGGCCGACCTGCTGCAACTCGACGCCCTGCAAGCCTGGGCCGAAAGCAGCTTCGAACGCCTCAAGCCGCTGTTCGCCCAACGCAAGGCCGAAGGTTTCATCCGCGAGTGCCACGGCGACATCCACCTGGGTAACGCCACCGTGATCGATGGCAAGGTCGTGATCTTCGACTGCATCGAATTCAACGAACCGTTCCGTTTCACCGACGTCTATGCCGACACCGGTTTCCTGGCGATGGACCTTGAAGACCGCGGCCTGAAAAGCCTGGCCCGTCGCTTCATCAGCCAATACCTGGAGCTGACCGGCGATTACCAGGGCCTGGAGCTGCTGAACTTCTATAAAGCCTACCGCGCACTGGTTCGCGCCAAGGTCAGCCTGTTCAGCATGCCGGCCGAAGCCGACCCGGTGCAGCGCGCCACCACCCTGCGCCAGTACCGCAACTACGCCAACCTGGCGGAAAGCTACAGCACCATTCCTTCGCGCTTCATGGCCATTACGCACGGCGTTTCGGCTGTCGGCAAAAGCCATGTGGCCATGCGACTGGTGGAAGCGCTGGGCGCGATCCGCCTGCGCTCCGATGTAGAACGCAAACGCCTGTTCGGCGAGCAAACCGTCGCGAACGATCCGCAGGCCGGCATTTATAGCGCAGACGCCAGCGCCGCGACCTACACCCGTCTGCATGAAATCGCCGCCGTGATCCTGCGAGCCGGCTTCCCGGTGGTGGTCGATGCCACTTACCTCAAGCGCGATCAGCGTGATGGCGCGGCCAGAATTGCCGAAGCCACCGGGGCGCCGTTCCTGATCCTTGACTGCAACGCGCCACAGGCGGTGATCGAAAGCTGGCTGGCCCTGCGTCAGGCAGACAAAAAGGATCCGTCCGACGCCAACCTGGCTGTGATCGCAGCCCAGCAAGCCAGTCGTGAAGCCCTGACGCCAGAAGAAATCCTCTGCAGCAAGCGCGTTCAGACCAATGAAGCCGGAACCCTCGACACCGTCGTTGCGCAAATTCGCCAACGCTTGCCAGGGCTGTAAGAAAGTATTTCAGCCGTGGAGCCTTCGCCGGCTTCACGGCTGTCAAATAGTGGCACTATACTGGCGTCATAAAACCAACAGGTGATGTGACATGAACCAGCCCAAACTTCTCGACACCCCGCTTTATGCCTTGCTGCACAAAGACGACATCACAGGTTTCAACAACGAACGTCCAAAAGACGGGCCTATCGACATGGTCGGTGGTGATTTCCGAGGCCTGGACCTGCGAGAGCTGAACGCCGACGGCATCGACTTTACCGATGCCTATTTCCGCTCCGCCGACTTGCGCGGCATCGACTTCACTCACTCCAAGCTGGAAGGGGCCAGCCTGGCCCATGCACAGATTTCCGGCGCCTACTTTCCGCCAGAACTGAGTGCCGACGAAATCCTGATGTCGATGAATTTCGGCACTCGCCTGCGTTATCGCCCCCGTTAAAAACGACCGATAACTGACATGTCCAGCGCCCCCGCCTTGCGCTGGACTGTGGGCATTTTCGGCTTGAGAACCTGACACCCTCCTGCCTGTTCCTATCGTGTTCGCGTACTTTTACGCCGCTCATCAATCTTGCCTCTTAGAAGCATTTGCTCCGAAACCGACCAAACAATCACGCTTTTCCTACTGATGGCTACACTCCTCAGAAGCTTGCCCACGCACCGTTCGGCCGTCGCAAGGAGGCTTGATGAATGATGAACTGCAGCACCTGAAGAATCTTGGCAAGACGTCGGCGCAATGGCTGCATGCCGTGGGCATCCACAGCGCCTCGGACTTGCGTCGCCTGGGAGCGGTGGACGCTTATCGGGCCGTGCGCACACGCGGGTTTCGGGCATCCAAGGTGTTGTTGTATGCGATCGAAGGCGCTTTGATGGACGTGCACTGGAACGACATTCCCGCCGAGCGCAAGGAAGCCTTGAATAAACAGCTGGAAGCTATCTCGTCACGCCACAAGAATTGAACGGGCGCAGCGTGTGCTTGCGGAACAAGCAAGTTACGCAGCCAGGCACACCCTGAAACCCAGTGTTTACGGGGCTTTTCGGCGACCGAAAGGTGAATTTCAGATAAATGAAGAATCAGCGGTTGACTTGGTAATGAGAATCGCTATGATTATCACAACTGGTCGCGAGACTGGTCGATATTTGAAAAGCCCTTGGTTCGGACTCTCAGATATCTACGGTTATTTGACCCGGCTCTTGCCGGGTCTTTTTTTTCCTGCGGAAAAGTGCCTGTTACTTGCCGAACTGCTTGCGCATGTCTGCACAGTAATCCGGTGCCGGCGTGGCAGGTGTGTACCAGACGTAATCGGCCATCGCCGCCGTGACCTCACTGCCCTGTTGCGCCAGCATCAATACCGTTGGCGCTTCGGGCGCGCCCAGATCAAGCGTGTGAATCGGGACACCCATGTCTTTGCGCGCGTGATAAGCGCCGGCGAACAGCAGCGCGGGGGTGGGTGCCGCCAGCAGCCGCTCAGCCATGCGTCGATCACGTTGTTGCTGGACCGCGAGCATCGCCGGCATCTGCGAGGTGGGCAGCAAGCCACAATGAGACTCGCTGATCTGGGCCAATAACTCAGCCTTCACCGGTGCGGCATGGGAGCGAGCGCCACTCAATATCGGCGGATGGGCGTAGAAAGCACGCACCTCGACGATGTCCAGATTGGCGGCCAGCAGTGGGTACGGTTGGGTCAGGGCGAAACGGACGATCGGGCCGTAGAGATTCCAGTCCCAGCCAGGTTGCCAGGCCAATGCAGCTGGCAAATCGGTGGGCAGCGTCGAGGCATGACGAGCATCATCAACGCGCGACTGTTGGTCCGGCGTGAGCATTTCCAACAGCAGACTGCCTTGCGGGCGCTGCTCTCCAAGCACCTGCAATAACCAGCGCTGCAACTCGTGGTGATCGCGATTGTCATGCTGTTCACCCACGATCAATCGCGAAGGCTCGGCCAGTCGCAGCACCAGCTCCTGTGCCGTCAGCGCCTGGCCGGTGCGCAGGTCGCGGATTTCGCCGACGACCGGTGGCGGCGTCGAAACATGCTGGCAAGCACTGAGTACCAACACAACCAGAATCACCATGACGCGCATGCACTCACTCCCATCCTGTATCAGCGGGCGATGATCAGCGGATGCCCGCGCTCCGGGTGCTGTTGCACCAGCACTTCCAGCCCGAACACCGCCTTGAGCGGCTCAGGGCGCAACACCTGCTCGGGAGTATCAAGTGCCACCGGGCGTCCGCCTTCGAGCAGTAACAGGCGATCACAATAGCGCGCCGCCAGGTTCAGATCATGCAGGATCACCAGCACCGCCGCACCGCGATCAGCGAACTCGCGCACCGCTTGCAGCGTAGTGTGCTGATGCAGCGGATCAAGCATCGAAGTCGGTTCATCGAGCAACAGCGTTTGCCCCGCTTCACCCGGCCAGAGTTGCGCCAGCACCCGCGCCAGATGCACCCGCTGACGTTCGCCGCCGGACAATGCCAGATAGCTGCGACCACTCAGATGCCCGGCATCGGCGGCCTGCAACGCAGCGGCGACGATTTCGTCGTCCCGGACCCGGCCGCTCTGATGCGGCAAACGCCCCATACCGACGACCTCCTCGACGCGAAAAGCGAAGTCCAGGGTCGAGACTTGCGGCAACACCGCCAGACGCTGGGCTCGCTGGGTGCCGGTCCAGTCACGCAACTCGCGTTCATCGAGCCATACGCGGCCCTGATTCGCCGACAACTCACCACACAAGGCACCCAGCAGCGTACTTTTGCCGGCACCGTTAGGCCCCAGTACACCGAGGACTTCCCCCGGATTGAGTTCAAGTGTGATGTCCGTCAGGACGATCTTGCGTCCCCGGAGGATTTGCAGATCTTGCGTTCGCAACATCAGGCACGCCCTCGGAGCAGTAAATAGAGGAAAAACGGAGCGCCGATGAACGCGGTGACGATGCCGATCGGAAGTTCGGCGGGGGCCAGCGCCAGTCGCGCCAGCAGATCGGCGAACAACAGGAGACTGGCGCCCGCCAGTACCGAGGCCGGCAACAACACCCGATGATCGGGACCGGCCAGCAGGCGCACCAAATGCGGCACCACCAAACCGACAAACCCGATCATCCCCGCTGCCGCCACCGCCGCCCCGACACCCAGCGCCGTGCAGAACACCAATTCGCGCTTGAGCCTTTCGACGTCGATCCCCAGGTGACCGGCCTCCGACTCTCCCAGCAACAACGCATTCAGCGCCTTGGCCCGACGCGGCAACCACAGCGCCACGCCGACACTGATCAGCAATAATGGCCAAAGTCGCGAATAGCTGGCGCCATTGAGACTGCCCAGGTTCCAGAAGGTCAGCGTGCGCAGGGTCGCATCGTCGGCCAGATAGGTGAACAGTCCCACTGCCGAGCCCGCCAGCGCCGTCAATGCGATACCCGCCAGGAGCATCGTCGCGACATTGGTTTGCCCATTACGCCGGCCCAGTCGATACACCAACGCGGTCACCCCAAGGCCACCCAGAAACGCGCATAGCGATAACAGATAAGGTCCGAGGAATTCCGGCAAACCGCCAAAAACGGAACCGCCGACAATCGCAATCGCCGCGCCCAATGCCGCACCACTGGAAACACCCACCAGGCCCGGATCGGCCAGCGGGTTGCGAAACAATCCCTGCATCGCCACCCCCGACAACGCCAACACACCGCCTACCGCCAGCCCCAGCAAGGTACGCGGCAGGCGAATTTGCCCGAGGATCAGTTCGGCCTGCTCCAGCCCGTCGGGCGCAATGGGCAAGCCGATCATGCGCAACGCCGCACGCAAGGTATCGAGCAGCGGCAGGCTCACCGGCCCTAACGCCAATGACAGCCAGATCGCCAGCAAACACAGCAGGCTCAGGCCAATGAACAGCGTTCGGGGTTTTACCAGAACGGTCATTGGGCTGCCGTGCCCGGATAGAAACCGTCACTGACCTTTTTCAACGCATCGGGCAACCGCGGGCCGAGCCCACCCACCAGCAGCGTCGGATCAAGCTCCATGACGCGCCCGTCCCGGGCGGCGCGGGTCGAGGACAGAATCGGGTTTTCCTTGAACAACGCTGCACGCGCTGCGTCGCCGCTCAGTGCGCGGTCGGCAAATACCAGCACCTCAGGGTCCAGACTGATCAAGGATTCATTGGAAAAAGGTTTGTAACCGGTGTGCGTCGCCAGATTGTGCCCGCCGGCCTTCTGGATCAACCAATCGGCAGCGGTGTCCTTGCCGGCGATCAGCGGTTTGCCGCCCGCGTGACCGAGCAGCACCAGTACGCCAGGTGAAGGTTGTGTCAACTGCGCGTGGGTGACCCGAATCCTTTGCTGATCGAGTTGCTGTTGATAAGCCTCGAACAATTGCGCAGCCTTGTCTTCTGCACCGAGCAACTTGCCCAACTGCCGCAAGTTACCCTGCAACGTCGGCAGATCCGGCCGGGCCGAGAACAGTTCGACCTGCACGCCCGCCGTGCGAATCTGCGACAGCACCGGCGGTGGGCCCATTTCTTCGGTGCCGACCAGAATTTGCGGGCGTAAGCTCAGGATGCCTTCTGCGGACAACTGCCGCTGATAGCCGATGCTGGGCAACGCCTTGAGGGATTCCGGATGCTGGCTGGTGGTATCGACACCCACCAGTTTCGATTCGCCGCCCAGCGCACTGACCCACTCCGACAAGGCCCCGCCGGCGCTGACCCAGCGTTGTGGCAACTCGGCCGCCGCGGCATGGTGACTGACGAGGAGTCCGACACACAGCGCGGCAACGCGGGTACTCAGGCGCATAAACAGCTTCCTTTAAAGGTTTTCCCGGGCATTGAAGTGACAGGCCAAGTATCCTCGGCATCCGCACCTGCGCCTGATGGGCAAGGCGCCATTTGATAATTGTTTGCATTTGAACGTCAAGCTCGGACATATCCGGTCACGAGCCGACGGAGTTGAGGATAGACATGAAGTTTCTTTGCACAGGCTCTGAGCTGGCCGAGTCCGGCAGCCGCGGTTTCGACCTCGACGGCCAGAAGCTCTTTGCCGTGCGCCGGGCCGGTCAGGTCTACGTCTACATCAACCGCTGCCCACACCGTGGCGTCGGGCTGGAATGGATACCCGACCAGTTTCTTGACCCCAGCAACAGCCTGATCCAGTGCGCCACTCACGGCGCACTGTTCTTGATCGAAGACGGCGAGTGCGTCTCCGGCCCGTGTGCCGGGCAATCCCTCACCACCATTGCAAGCCGCGAAGACGATCAAGGCGTCTGGATCAATCTTTAACCGCCGAACACCACCTCCAGACGCCGGTCGACCACCATTTCTTCGTGGGTCAGGCGCACGCCGTAAGCCAACACCTCGACCCCGCACGACACCGCTTCCCGCAAAGCGGCCGCATAGGCCGAATCGATTTCGTCTGCAGGACGCACGGCATCGATGCCGGTGAGGTTCACGCAATACAACTGCACCGCGCGAATCCCGTCCCGGGCCAAATGGGCCAATTCCCGTAAATGCTTGGCGCCACGCTGGGTGACCGCATCGGGAAACGCCGCGACCGATGAGCCATCGAACCCCAGCGTGACGCTTTTGACTTCCACATACGCCGGCCCGCACGGGTAATCGAGTCGAAAGTCGATGCGACTGCTTTCCTGACCATAGGCCACTTCACGCTTCAGTTCGGTGAAACCGTTAAGTTCGGTGATGACGCCAGCCCTGAGCGCCTCTTCGATCAAACCGTTAGCTCGTCCGGTGTTCACGCAAAACAGCCGCCCCTGAGGGGTTTCGCCGACTTCCCAGGTGCCCGGCAATTTGCGCTTGGGGTCATTGGAACGACTGAACCACACCTGCCCGCCCTCGACCTGGCAATTAAGCATTGAACCGGTGTTCGGGCAGTGAATGGTCAACAACTCGCCGTGAACGGTTTCGATATCGGCGAGAAAACGCTTGTAACGTCGAATCAGGCGGCCTTCTTCGAGAGGAGGATGAAAGCGCATCAGCCTTGCCAGCTCTTCAAGCCGCGAGCGATGCGTTCAACCGCTTCCTGCAAGCGCGGGAGACTTTGGGTGTAGGCAAACCGAACGTGATGACCGGCCTGATAACGCCCGAAGTCGAGCCCCGGCGTGATCGCCACGTGCTCCGTTTCGAGAAAATGTCGGCAGAAGGCGAAGGCATCGCCACCGAACTGGCTGATATCGGCGTACAAATAGAACGCCCCTTCCGGCTCGACGGCGATACCGAAACCCAGCTCCCGCAAGGCGGGCAAAAGGAAATCACGGCGACGGCCGAATTCGGCGCGGCGTTCTTCCAGAATGGCGATGGTCGCGGGTTCAAAGCAGGCCAGCGCCGCGTGCTGGGCCATGCTTGGGGCACTGATGTAAAGGTTCTGCGCAAGCTTTTCCAGCTCACCGACCGCCGCTTCGGGCGCCACCAGCCAGCCGAGCCGCCAGCCGGTCATGCCGAAATACTTTGAAAAACTATTGAGCACGAAGGCATTGTCGTCGACTTCCAGCACACTGGCCGCGTCGGTGCCGTAAGTCAGGCCGTGATAGATCTCGTCCACCACCAGATGGCCGTGGCGTGCCTTGATCGCGGTCGACAGCCCCGCCAGTTCGTCGCGGGTCAGAATTGTCCCGGTCGGGTTAGCCGGCGACGCCACCAAAGCGCCAACGCTGTCGTGATCCCAATGACGATCGATCAAGTCCGGTGTCAGTTGATAGCGCACGTCCGGCCCCACAGGCACCAGCTGCGCAGCGCCTTCCACCAACCGCAGGAAATGCCGGTTGCACGGGTAACCCGGGTCCGCCAGCAGCCAGTGTTTGCCCGGATCCACCAGCAAGGCGCTGGCCAGCAGCAACGCGCCGGAACCGCCGGGCGTGATGAGGATTCGCTGTGGGTCGATGTTCAAACCGTAACGCTGTTGATAAAAGCCTGAAATCGCTTCACGCAGCTCGGGGATGCCACGGGCGGCGGTGTAACGGGTCTTCCCCGCCGTCAGTGCAGCCTGGCCGGCCTGGATGATCGGCTCGGCGGTGGTGAAGTCCGGCTCGCCGATTTCCAGGTGGATCACGTCGTGACCGGCGGCTTGCAGCTCATTGGCCCGCGCCAGCAGCGCCATGACATGGAACGGTTCGATTGCGCGACTGCGGGCACTGTAGGACTGAGCCATTAGCCTTCCTTCAACGGGAAAAAAAACCGATTCTACCCAAGCGCAGGAACGAGCGAGAACCTAAAGCGGTCAGACGCGTTAAGACCCTGGCCACAAACGACTCATGCGAGTGCGCAAGGTTTGACTAAAATCATTAATTGATCAGGTCTCCAGCACCACCAGTCAAGGCTTTGCAATCTTTTGCAAGCCCTTCG
>LNAP01004331.1_pt1 | contig 13168 bp, 21 predicted proteins | sample 602601 | NCBI WGS metagenome assembly LNAP01 (sample SAMN02440304, study PRJNA202911) | soil metagenome | biome: Subtropical and temperate rainforests or woodlands; isolation source: soil samples (1 kg each in a 20% v/v slurry with milli Q water) were... ...
CGGTACGCATCTGATCAACAAGCTTATGTCGGACTTGCATGTTGTTTTCAAGGAATCGGAACCTATCTTCAGAAATCTGTTCGAGGTGCGCTTTCTGACCACCCAAACAAACGATGCCATCATCGTGTTGCTATACAAGCAGCCTTTGCCACCAACATGGCAAGCTGCAGCAGAGGAAGTGTGCAAAAAGCTCAACGTGAAGATTGTCGGGCGCGCACGGAAAATGATGCAAGTTGCCGGCGGGGATGAGAACGTGCTCGAAAAATACACCGTAAAAGGTCAGACTTACAGCTACTACCAAACCGAGGGAGCTTTCTCCCAGCCCAACGCCGGCGTGTGCGAGAAAATGCTCACTTGGGCGGTGGAGCGCACCGAGGGAAGCGCCGAAGAAGATTTGCTGGAGCTGTACTGCGGTGGTGGCACTTTTACTGCACCGATGGCTCGCAATTTCCGTAGCGTTCTTGCCACTGAGATCAGCAAGGCGTCTGTCGATCTGGCCAACAAGAACTTCGCCATGAATGAAATCAAGAACATCAAAGTAACCCGCCTGTCGTCAGAGGAGTTTAGCGATGCGTATTCGAACCACAAGCCTTTCCAGCGCTTGAAGGAGAACAACATCGACCTGCAGAGCTACCAGATCAGCACGGTGTTGGTGGACCCACCCCGCGCGGGCCTCGACGCCGACACGTGCAAAATGATTAGTCAATTTGCCAAGATTGTGTATATTTCATGCAATCCCGAGACCCTGGCACGGGACGTGACCAAGCTGAAAGAGACCCACGATGTCGTGCGGGTGGCGGCGTTTGATCAGTTTCCGTACACGCATCATTTGGAAGGTGGGGTGTTTCTGGTGCGGCGCGCAGATGCCCCGGTGGCGGTGGAGAGTGAGGAGGCCGCCGAGCAATCAGCAAAGAAACAACGAGTAGATTAATTTGTTTTTGTGAATGTTTTGTAAATGTAAAGAACAAGTTTTGAACCATTCTTGTTTAATTCCGTTTTTGCAAACATCAAGAAGGAAAATCTTGATTTTATCGTGCGCCGCACAGTATGTGCAAAAATAGAATCTCAGAGAGATACAACGTACACTGCAAAACCCTGTTTAATTATTACACATTCGCGAATGAATACCATCATCCAAACTGCTGTTTTCAGGCACATGGGCGCTCAAAAATGAACAAAAATTTTCAACAAAGACATTATTTTTTACAAGTTGCCTGTCACGCGGAGAATTGCGCTGACCGAGGTCCAGCTGAGACTGCCAAACAACACCACTAAAAAGATAATTCCAGCCGGTCTCGACCGGTCCTTGTTTTTCGCCAATTCTTCCTGTTCTTCCGCGTTGTTCGGCAGCAAATGCAGCCACAAAATCGGCAACAAAGCGAGCATCGAGGTGAGCAAAGAGAGTTTCCACAAACCCGAGACGTCCCCTTCCCTCAAGGCACCGTTGCTTACGTCCCAGATTCCGGCCATCAGGTTGCCCAGGTTGCTCGCGCACACCAAAGCGATGTTGCCAAAGGTCGTGAGCATACTGTAGCTCGCGCCTTCGGCACCATCGGGACACAGTCGCATGTACATGATACACACCGGCAAGAACTGAATGCCGTTAATATACGCCGAAATCACATCATCCCCCAGGGAGAAGAAATAATTACTCATGTGCAGGTAGGTGATGTTCCACTGGAAAATCAGCACCAACTGCAATAAGGAGAAGAAGGTCGTCAAAAACATCGTGCCGACGTAAATGGACCGCCAGGAGGTCTTGAAGAAGTAATGCTTATATGCGGAGACTCCGGCGAGGGTCATAAAACTGCCCAAAATCACCGTCAGGCCGAGAATCCAAGGCGGAAAGTGCAATGTGAGCTGCAGATAGGACTGCCAGGCCACGTTGGGGATCTGCAGGAGGTTGTAGGTGTACACGAACAGCATCGGGCGCCACACGGACTTCAGCTGAACGGTCTCCCAAATATCGTTCAATTGGATAAACACTGGGTGAGTGTCGGGCAGTCCAGGGTCTTCTTCTTCTTCCACAGAGACCTCGCCGAGTTCTTGGTCAATCTGGGACCCACGCTTGGGCGAGGACATGTAGCCCCCGCGCACCTGGGGCGAGGCGGGTGCGTTCAGATTGGTAGAGCGTTTTACTTGGGGAGAACTGGTCAGGGCGGCTTGGAGAGGAGTGCGCTCGGTGGCGGTCCCTGCGGTGAGTTGTTTCTGCTTGCCAGGCGTGCCGATTTCACTGTTCCGGCGGGTGAGAATCGCCATCACCTTGGCGGATATTTTGAATCGCTCTTTTAAACTGCCAAATTGAAAAAAAAACGGAGATAAGAAACACCAAACAGAACAAGAACAAAAAACAGAAAGAATAGAAAGAATGAACAGATGAAGTATACCTGTACAACCACGGCACAATCAGAACAAACGGTACCATGCCGATGAGACAGGACACTTGCTGGAAAGTCAGGCCGACACCCCAGGTGTCTTTGTTGCACACAGAGGCACCACAGATGGCTCCAATCACTCCGCCTGCGAAACGCACCGAGTAGAAACTCGCCTGCATCTGACCCCGCTGGTCTTCTTTCTCAAAGCGCGAGCGCTGCACACACATGGTGTCGGCCATGACATCCACCATGATGAGGCCCAAGGTACCAATGAAAATACACAGCGCCAAGAAGGTCACGCTGTCCACACCGGATATTGCATAGGCTATGAAGGCAAAAGAATACAATACAGTGCCGATGGCCAGGTAAGGTTTCCTCTGCATTCCATAAATAGGAACTGAGTCCGACAAGAAACCGAACACAAGCTTCAACGACCACGGTAAGGTCTGAAGAATTCCAATTGTGTTCTGGAGCGATGGCTCAGCGTTCAGGACCTTTACCATGTACACATTCAGTGGCGTCTGAATGAACGACATCACCAACCCGACCGTCAGGTACGACATGGTGATAGCCATATTGCTTTTACTGAATATGTCACATCGTTTATCAGTCTTGTGCTCTTGGCCATCAAGAACGTGTTCGATATCCGCCGTTGGAAGGGCTTCGTAGCCTTTCTCTGTTTTGCTCATTGTTGTTGTTTTTTTTCTTCTACAATCGATAAAATACAGATCACTGTCTCGCAGGATGAAGCTATTTGAACACAGACAGCAGTTAGCGGTCTCTTTCTTCTCTACTGTAGATGAAGTAAATTTGTGTGGCACAGAAAAATTGACCGTTTCGGACGCGTCGGAAAAAAGGTCGGACAAAAAAATTGCAGGCCGTCAGGCCTGCAATTTTGTGGTCAAACTCAGGGTCAAATTACAATGTTCATATCGATACTCTTCACACTCTGTTTGGTTGACTATTGTGATTTACTATGGCACTGAGCTTTCGTATTGATGGCGAGCCAGTCACTTGGAAACGTCCAGTGTGGCTCCGCCGCGGCGTTGTTTATTCTCCAAACACTCCCTTTATGCAAGACATACAAGTGCAACTAAGAGGGCAGTTTACTGGACCCATATTACAAGGACCATTGCGGGTGGAGGTAGCCTTTTACTTTAAAAGACCCAATAACCATTTTGCTGGTTTCATTCGCCGTGCCGATGCTGCTACATGGTATGGACGGAGGGTGGATCTGGATAACTTGAACAAGTTGTCCGAAAAGAAGTCAGAATTGAAACGATCCCGGACGGTCGGTAAGTAACGGCCATAAACTCTTCCATCATTTTTCAATAGTTTTGCGCCTAGCACTGTACATGACACTATATCAACGTCTATTTATAAGCGAATCGGAGTCTAGGAACCTAGACTTGATCTCAGGGTTGAACGGTCGCATCCAACATTTTGTTGAGATCCGTCACAATTTTCATTACCGTTGTAGTGTTATTCATGTCTTTAGGAGTATCTGCCTCTTCTGCGCAAAGCAGAAAAATTGCGAGAAGTCTGGCATCTACCCAAATGGCTGTCAACAACGCCATGGGTTCAATGAACCAGGCAAATGCTACTCTTGACGCTGCCAAAACCGAGCTAATTGGCTTGTCTGACGCGCTGGAGGAGATGTTGGAAAATTTTGATTTTATCACTGGATCCAACATCCTTATCGGCCCAAACACTTTGTTGTCAGCACACTATTATCTCTCCGATGTAACTGAGATAATGAAAGCAAACATGACGCATGGCCAACTCGTCTTCCCAAACGAACTGTCCGACCATCCTCTTGACACCATGTTTGGGGATCCACAACCATCGGTGGAGAAAGCTCTTGTTGTGACATGGATTGACAAGAACCTACAACTTCAGAAGCGTGCATTCAAGCAACTCGATGTTGAAAGCCAGGGTTGCAAGCTGTGGGATGTGTAATTGCGTTGTTACTGGTATATAGTGAATTTGAATTAGCAAAACGTGTGCTGTGAATCACCATATGTAAAAAGAATTGGTTTATACGATGTTGTGGTATTATATTTTTCTATAATTTAACGCCAAGGATCAATCATAAAAGGATAAACGAAACTGTGCATAAAACCCAATAGACTATAATGTAACACAACAGTTCTAACTGCACAATGCCACGCAATCTCATGTGCTCATGTTATTGCCAGTGTGAAACTTACACCCAAGCTTCCTTTTTGCCCAGTCCGAAGGTGCTCTCCATCAAATCAGTGACGGTGCCGTTGGCGTTGCGCTCCTCGAACATGAGGGGCATGAAGAAGTCCGGCATGGGCTTGGGCATGTTGATCTGAATGCCGCCCAGCAGGTACAGGTTGGGCTTGCCGCGCTCCTTGAAAGTATCGTCGAAGTGGATATTCCGGTTCATGAATTCCTACAGAGTAATCGAAGGGAGGGTGCGGTGCGTTAAGAAATGATTTCGGTTAGAGTAAAAGACGAGGAAATATTATGCGACTAGACATACCTTAGCGATTTCAAACATAGTGAAAGCCAGCTTGGCTTGTTTAGAATCCTCATCAGGGGCATTAATGATGTCCTCCAAGCGCTCGTTGATCTGAACATTGTTGGTAGGTATGAGATAAAGCTTGTTTGAAAAGGAAATCTTACAAAATAATGTGCGCGTGCAGTACCTGAGAAGTGATGAACTCCATCTGATAGTCACCATACACTTCTCCGGGCTTCTTGATACCCTTGGTCTTGGGACTGCCTAACAAACGGTTCTCCTCTGCTTCCACCTTGCAGTCCTCACAGAACTTCAGTGCCCCACAGGCGGCTCCACAGGCCGTGCCGCAGCGGTTTTTCTGTCCTGCGCGGGAGTACTTGCCCAGCTCGCCAGCATCGCTGATTCCAATGTGAGGCGCGAAGAGAATGAACAGGTTTCCATCTGCAGTGCAAACGAAGCAATTGAGCTATTATAAACTGGCATGATAGAAACCTGCGGGTACTTTCAAATCCAACTTACCATCAGGGACGTGATGAGAGAACGCAACGAAACCTGTCTTTCCGGTGAAAGGAATGCCACCAAGGCCACCCATGTGGAAAACCTAATGGAAAAGAAGGTACTATTCAAACCTATGTTTTCACTTAATTTGACAAAAGGAAACTAACCTCGCCCATGCGTTTGCTGAAAAGTTCGGTAATGTCACCGGATTCGTGGTTGATCTCATCAGGGCAAATAGACTGGGCATACAGCGTGTTTTCAGCAGTGCAACCGAGTTTGAGAAGGACCTCGTCAGCTTTCGATAGAATATCGGTACCGCATTTGGCAGCAGGAAAATGCTTCTTCACCACGGTAAAGGCGTTTTCGTATGTGTTGAGAATCTCCGCGGCTCTCTCATAGGACATAACTCCTGACTCCTGCATCTCATCGGCGATAACTTGAGATGCGGTTTTGAAAGCCGTCACATCTTTCATCTCAACGCTTGTGTCCCCGCGAATGTGCTTGTTTCCCATCTTTATCAATGATTGTGGTACGCGAAACTTTGGTGATAAATAATGACATGATGAACTGGTGGATAAAAAGACGGGATTGTGCTTGCTCAACACCTGTCACAGAATCGGAAATCCGTTACACCGGCGAATCTGCGTAGAATTTTCATCTGAATTTGCGGGTTTGTGTTGATTTGCATGTGTTCAACGCCTGTTTAATGCACACTGTACCGTTAAAATAGACGTTTCTAGAACGAGTGACACTGACGTCATTTTGGTGGTGTGGCACCAAATGATTCTACAAGTGATGTGCATAGACTAAAACTTAATGATGCAAAGAAATGAGCTATATCGTCAACAACTGCGAACCTCAATTTCTCACGGTGTTGCCCAAGGTCGTTGTGTTACGTGAGCTTCTTTCTAATGAATGTAAATGCTTGAAAAATTTCAAAATCGAAGTAACTGACCTTTTTGTGACAACATTTTTTAACAACACATTACCAAAATGGGATAAAACAAAAGAAAGGGTTGCGCAGAAAAGATCTTGTCTCGAAGAGTTGAAACATCATCTCGAATACTAAAGTACTCTACTTCGTAGTGTACACATAGCATTGTAATCTTGGAAAACCTCCCGCTATGATTATGTTGTCCAGTGTGGTACCGCATACTATATATGACCATAAAGTATGAAACATCGTGACTGTTCATTTGAAAAGTATTAAACATTGTTCGTGGCAGATTTGAAAGTGCTTTCCATCAAATCGGTAACGGTGCCGTTGGCGTTGCGTTCCTCGAACATGAGGGGCATGAAGAAGTCCGGCATGGGCTTGGGCATGTTGATCTGAATGCCACCCAACAGGTACAGGTTGGGCTTGCCGCGCTCGGCAAAAGTGTCATCAAAATGGATGTTTCTGTTCATAAAGTCCTATAAAAGAACACGATAGAACGGAGACGTTGGTGAGACGAGAAGCATGCAACATACAGTTACTGAGGTATAACACAGTGTAACAACAATAGGTTACAACATCAGAGACTATTCTGACAGGAAGGAGACTTTACCTTGGCAACGTCAAACATAACGTGAGCCAGTTTGGCTTGCTTGGAGTCCTCGTCAGGAGCACTGGTGATGTCGCCCAATCTCTGGTTGACCTGAGAAACAAATATATATTATTAACGTTTATAAGTTCAGATTCTAAATTACGTGCTGGTATATATTCAAAGAGGGGGTACCTGAGAGGTAATAAATTCCATCTGATAGTCGCCATAGATCTCTCCAGGCTTCTTCATGATTTTGGTCTTGGTGCTGCCGGTTCTCATGGCAAAATCATTGTCAATCTTGCATTCCTCGCAGAACTTCAATGCACCACAGGCTGCTCCACAAGCCGTGCCGTCACGATCGATCTGTCCCTTGCGGGAGTACTTGCCCAGCTCGGCGGAGTCACTGACACCGATGTGCGGCGCGAAGAGGATGAAGAGATTGCCTCCTGAAACACAAAATGACACGATATGTTAAGTGAATGCAGCAAATGCGATTTCAAAGTTAACGATGATTGAAAACGTACCATCGGGAACATGGTGAGAGAATGCCACGAAACCGGTCTTGCCAGTGAAAGGAATGCCCCCAAGTCCACCCATATGAAACACCTGAGAGTGACATTACACAGGTTAAAAGATGAGTATAATGCTTCTCAAGCCAATCACCACCAATCATACCTCGCCCATGTGTTTGCGGAAAAGCTCCGTGATATCACCAAATTCGTGGTTGATTTCATCGGGGCAGATAGATTGAGCGTAAAGAGTGTTCTTAGCCGTGCAGCCGCGTTCCATTAAGACCTGATCAGCTTTTGACAGAATGTCAACGCCACATTCTGCTGCGGGAAAGTGCTTTTTAACTACGTTAAAAGAATTCTCGTAAATCTGAAGGATGGACGCTGCTCTTTCGTAAGACATGGTCCCCATCGCCTTCATCTCATCTGCGATGACTTCTGAAGCCGTTTTGAATGCAGTCACGTTGCCCATGCTGCCGTTTGCACCACTCACCAACGACTTAACATGTCCATTTCCCATCTTGCAATGTCCTCTGACGAAACAATGATGCCATCTTGCAACATCGCTGGTAACAGTTCAAAATGCACCATTTCGGTTGGCCACAACATCAAGTTCTGAATTAGTTCCAGATAGGACAGTATCAACGGTACAGTCTCATTTGTATATGCGCTAATGACCTTTAACTAAACTAATAGTCGTCAATAAATAGGATACAATACAAAGATATTTGGCGGTGATTATCATACATACACCTGGCATTCACTGCCTGAAATGAAGTAATTTGATCGTTTGGTGTCGCTGAACTATTAAGCTCCTGGAGCTGCCGAAGTATGCGTTGGTTGTATATCCTACTGGTAGCACCATAATACACCATTGATTGAGCAAATTGAAAGCTTTAAGCGTTGTTTGTTAGAAGATAATTGTATGTGGAATTCATAACATGGCTGCAACATAACAAAACTGTTGAACAGACAAACTAAAACAAAAAGCAGTAACTACTCTAGTTACTATACTGTATAACTTCCTAGTATATCACCAAATCCCAGAACTACTAAATGATACTGTATGTTGCATACTGTATTGTACAACATTTATTCGTTTCTACATCTGCTGAAGTGGTCCGAAGGTGCTTTCCATCAAATCAGTGACGGTGCCGTTGGCGTTGCGTTCCTCGAACATGAGAGGCATGAAGAAGTCCGGCATGGGCTTGGGCATGTTGATCTGAATGCCACCCAACAGGTACAGGTTGGGCTTGCCGCGCTCCTTGAAAGTGTCGTCGAAGTGAATGTTCCGGTTCATAAAGTCCTGCAGAAAGGTCGATTAAGAAAGAGTTAAAACGTCTCACTTTAAAGATAAAAGAGTCGGTTTACGCACCTGAGCGACGGTAAACATCACTTGAGCCAGTTTGGCTTGTTTAGAATCTTCATCGGGGGCATTGAGAATGTAGTCTAAGCGCTCGTGAATCTAATATCAAAAATATATGCACTTAGTATGTTACTGGATGCGTACTCATGTGAGCAACAAGGCATTGAACATACCTGGGCGGTAATAAACTCCATTTGGTAATCGCCATACACCTCTCCGGGCTTCTTGACCACTGACTTGCGACGGGCTATTGGGGTACTCAAGTCAACCTCTAGCTTACAGTCCTCGCAGAACTTCAATGCCCCACAGGCGGCTCCACAGGCCGTGCCGCAGCGGTTCTTTTGTCCTGCGCGAGAGTACTTGCCCAGCTCGCCAGCATCACTGACTCCGATGTGCGGTGCGAAAAGAATGAAAAGGTTGCCGTCTAAAGTTTGTGAAAAGAAATGTGTTAGCAAAATTACTAACTGCGGTTTTCACAGTGATAAAGAAACAGCTCTTACCATCAGGAACATGGTGGGAAAAGGCCGCAAAACCAGTCTTGCCCGAAAAGGGTATACCGCCAAGACCACCCATGTGGAACACCTAAAAGTGTGGTTGTTGGTTAACCCTCAGTTGTGTGGTTGTGAAATGTTACCCTGCAGCACAAAGAGTCAATAAAACAAAGCATACCTCGCCCATGTGCTTTTCGAAGAGCTTCGCAATGTCGCCCGATCCGTGGTTAATCTCGTCGGGACAGATTGACTGTGCATACAGTGTGTTGTTGGCTGTGCAGCCGAGTTCCACCAGCACTTGGTCCGCTTTGGATAGAATGTCAGTGCCACACTTGGCAGTGGGAAAGTGTTTCTTTACAACGGTGAAAGCATTTTCGTAAATGTAAAGTATGGATGCGGCTCGCTCGTACGACATGGTGCCCAACTCTTGCATCTCTTCCGCAATCACCTTGGACGCGGTCCTGAACGCGGGGATGTCCTTCATGCCAACCCTTGCCTCTTGTAGGTGCTTAAGTTGCGAGTTTCCCATGGTCTTGCGGTATATTAAGCTTTTATCGGAAAGTTGGAAATGAAATTACAAAGATTCTACCACAGGTCACAACGGTTGATCACGAATAATGGCAGCGATCTGCGGGCCATCCAGCTGGCAGAAAATCGAAAAACCGTTACGCGTGTGCAATATTTATTGACACAGAAAGTATATGATATGTTGAAGGTCACGTCGATAAGGTGGTAACTGTAAGTTGGTCAGTTCAACGATGAAGATTCAATCCGCAAATATGTTCCCGAAAGGTCGCTGATGTACATCCTCCAACAAAAGAACAGAGAATCAAATCCCCTCAAGAAGCGCAAGAAACCATATGTCTACGCCATCGTTCACCATGGAAGGGCAGTACATGCCTCCGCCACCTCCTGGTTCAACGTCTGCTAGTCGAAAAGAGGGAGGGCGCGCAAGTACGGCAACATCGAAGGGTTGGCAGGAAGTTGAAGCTGACGACGATTTAACGGTTCCATGCCAGCGTTCTCTTCATGCTGGAGCTATCTGGAAAGACTGTTTTGTTGTTTTCGGTGGCTATGATGGACATCGTCGGGTGAATGATTTGTACTCTTTCAACTTTACTCTTAACCAATGGAAAATGTTGAGCGGTGTCAACGCTCCAACGCCTCGTGACAGACATGTTGCGAATGTATTCGACGACTCTTTGTACATCTTCGGCGGCTTTGATGGAACAATGCGTGTAAACGACCTTCACTCATACAACTTAGAAACCAATGAATGGTCACCGGTAGAAGTGTTGGGCGGAATAGCTCCATCCCCCCGACACTCGCATGCCGCCGTTGTGTATCAACAGTCCATGTTTGTGTTTGGTGGATACGACGGCTCCTACCGAAGTGACCTTCATGAGTTTAACTTCTACACGAGGCGCTGGACTCAGGTAAGTCAATCAAACTTTGCTTCTTCATTGTTTAGATGTTTTGACCGAGTGAATGCACATTCTTTTTCCTTCGCTTCTTTTTTCTTTATTAGGTACAATACAGCGGTGACGTGCCTCGTGCCCGGTACCGCGGCACCTGCGTCGTGAACGAAGACTCGATGATTCTACACGGCGGACACGACGGCAACCGTCATCTTCAAGACACCCATGTCTTCGATTTTGTGACTTGTACGTGGAGCACCCTGGCCACCGAAGGACCCATCCCTTCCCCGCGCGACAGCCATGTGTCGGTGATTTACGGTAACTCGATGTATCTCTACGGTGGATCGACGGGAAGGTAAGTGTGTTTGCAACGCGCCCTCTTTGTTTTCTGTGATCAGAAGTAATACTTCGATCATCGAAACAGTGTTTTGCAGAATTAAGACCTTCTTTCTTGATCATCTTTCTTTCCTTTTTCAACTTTTTTCAGTGCCATGGGCGACTTCCACGAGCTCAAATTAGGATTTCGGCGAGTCTGGTCCCCGGTGGACAGCTCCTCTTCTTCTGTGGGCTACTATGGAAGTGGAACTTCGGTAGGAAACCAGGGAACACACAGTGGAGCACGTGCTGCGGCTCGGCCCATCCCTTATCGCACTGGCGGTGCGGGCACCGGGTCAGGAGCAAGTACAGGGATGGCATTTAGCCCCGCCACCTTGCTCGGCACGTCCCCGTCCATGTCCATGTCCCCTTCTCGTAATAATAACATCATGCTCCACTCGAGTGGATTTTCCGCTGTGCCCAATACAGGTGCTAATGCCACAGGAGGAGAAAACAGTGGGTGTGAGAGTGCCGTCGAGGTGGGGCCTGGTGTGCGGTTCTGTCATGTCGGTGTGGTGTACGAAGGAGCATTCTATATATTCGGCGGCTACGACGGCACACAGAGGTAACGCTACTGTTTGATTTGTTGTGTGTTTTGTTCCAAGACTTTTTGCTGCGAGAAATTACGTGCGTTGCGTATGCTCAATACCTTGTGAATTTCGCGTTATATTCAACAACTGTTTGTGTCTTCTGACCAAATGTGCGCATTTACCATTTAAAATATGATTATGAAGACTCAATGATTTTCTGCGATACCGGTTCGACCAAGGCGAAACGGAAATGCCCTCCCCGCCCTCCACTTTGGTGAGTAATTTTTAGTTTTTGTTTACTTTTTGATTCGTCCTGTGCGCATCCACCAAAATCTGGAGTTGGCAGACATTTTGACAGACGTTTTTTGTAACATTAATTATTGTGTGGCCCTTATACTCACTTTACTTTTGCTGGTAATGTTGCTCCTTGTTCACGATGTTTAAAGATCACGGACCTGCGGAATTACGTGAACAACGAAGTGTTGAGTGATATTCAGTTCATCGTGGAGGGCATCCCCATTCATGCCCACAAGGTAATTACCCTTTCTCTTCTGGTTTGTTTTGTATCCACTTTTCTCCGTCCGATAATGTACTTTACTTGACTATTACCTCATGCTCATTTTCTTCTCTTCTTCTTTTTTTCTTTCTTTTTTCAAATCTTTGAATAGATATTGTGTCTGCGGTGTCCTTACTTTAACAACATGCTGACTGGAGAGTACATGGAAAGCAGGTGATCAAAAAGTATATTTTTGAAGTTTTAAACTAAAATGTCACTAAAACCCAATTCTGGGTGAATGCGTATAGTGACTGTTGCTTCATCTCGGTCTCTTGACCCTTCCCTCTTGATTGTTTCTTTACCTATTTTCTTCTCTTTCTTCTCTTTTTCTCTCTTCTGTGTTCATATTTGATATTTTGTAGAGCCCGGGAAGTGGTGGTGCACGATGTGAAGTACACCACCTTTTTGCTGGTGCTGCACTACCTCTACACCGATGAGGTGCAGATCCAGATCGACAATGCCATGGACCTCTTCCAGGTGCGTGCCATATTATGTGCTGTTACTTATTCTAATTGTTTTTTTTTCTGTGTTTTTGAATCTGATAAGCTTTGATGAATTGTGATTAAATGCAGTCATTTAATTTTGCCTAATACCTTGAACAACTACCACTCCATTATTGCACACCCAGGTGGCGGATCGGTTTGGTCTGGAGCGGCTGAAGCGCCTGTGCGAGCTGGAGATGCAGGACGCCATCAACATCGACACCGCGGCGCACATTCTGTACACGGCCGACCAACACAACGCGGAGGTAGGACTTGTAATGCTGTGTAGAATGTTTACGTTTTTGTTTGCAGTTGCTTTTTGTTTCCACTCACTTTGCGTTCATGTGGGTCAGGCCTAACATGAATGTCTACACTAAGGTTAAAATCTTTCTTGTTCTATCTTGTTAATTTTATCGCAGAACCTACGGGAGCGCTGCATGGTGTTCATCTTGGTACACTTTGATGAAATCTCCCGGACCGCTGGCTTCGAAGAAATGGGACGCACCAACGTAGAACTAGGTAATATACTCGTACGTGAAAGTTTGCATATATTC
>LNAP01004332.1_pt1 | contig 13165 bp, 11 predicted proteins | sample 602601 | NCBI WGS metagenome assembly LNAP01 (sample SAMN02440304, study PRJNA202911) | soil metagenome | biome: Subtropical and temperate rainforests or woodlands; isolation source: soil samples (1 kg each in a 20% v/v slurry with milli Q water) were... ...
CTGCAGATCGAAGTAGCCCGGCATCCAAAGGCCGCGCTGGCGGCGCTGGTGCATGGCATGGTGCAAACCATCCTGCAGATCGGGCATCACGGCGACAGCATGCCGCTCGGCATCCGCCTGACTGTGCGGGATCGGCTCGACAGCCTAGCCCCGGACTGGTCGGAGTCGTCCGCCGCCGTGGCGTTGTGTGAGCTGCGCCAGGCCTGGAGCGAAAAGCTGTCGCTGGACGGTGACGAGCTGTTCGCCGTGCTGCTGGCGATGCCCCAGGACGAGCTGGTGCGGCTGCTCGCGGTGTGCGTGTCGGCGACCGTCGATGTGGTCACGCCTCGCGCCGCCCAGTACCAGCCCGGAGCCGGTCTGGTCCAGGCCGTGGGGCTGGACATGGCCGAGTGGTGGAGGCCGACCGCCGAGGGCTACTTCAAGCACATCGCCAAGGCGGCGATTCTGGAGGCTATGGGCGAGTTCGCGCCGAAGCACGTTACCCAACTGGCCAAGCTCAAGAAAGTCGACATCGCCAGCGAAGCCGAACGACTTGTCGAAGGCACCGGCTGGATGCCCGCCGTGTTCACGTCAGGGCAGGGGGCGGAGACGCAGGCAGTCGAGGAAGTGCCGGATGAGCTGGAGCCAACAGATGCCGATGAGGAGGCGCACGGTCACACCCTGGCGGCCTGATGCACTCAGCGCCCCGGCAAGGAAGCCGGAGCGTTGCTGCGCAGGCGGTATCTTTCCTATGACCGGCAAGATCATCCGAGGCCGTGGGGGGGGGGTAGGCAGTGCCTGAAAGGGGGTAGTTGCTTTTTGCTGGCTATCCATACAGTATTTGTTGGTGGGAGCATGTTGGCCATACAGCATGCGGTGGCCTCCCGTGAGGTATGGCTTGATACCTGTCTCCCCAACTGCAACACCTTCAACCTCCGCCACTTTTCAAATTCAGAATTTAAGTAGGGTATATGGAAAAAAGAACTCTGTTTATTAAGCCAAGTAGATCTTTGGGTGGCGAGGAAAAACTAGACCCCGTTGTGGTGGCGCGAAATTACGCAAGAGGAATTGAAACCTCATTGTCTTTGGATACCAACATCCTTATAAGCATGGAGAAGGTGGTAAAGAATGGAAATAAATGGTCGTCTGTAAAAGCTCAAGGGTTGCATAATTTGGTTAGTTTGTTACAGAGGTGCCCGCCTAAGAGTATTTGCATTTCTCCCGGGTTGGCGCTAAAGGAAATGCCGCCTGAGGCGGCTAATAGGTCGAGAGAGTATTACGAGTCCTTTTTGTCTGTACACCTGCCTGGATTTGTTGATACTCCGAATAGCACGCGTACTATTTTCAAAGCGAATAGTGATAGTTATGGCTTCGAGGATCTTCCTCCCGAATCGCAAGCAGTTATGGCTGTGCCGTTTACATGCATTGCGTATTTGAATCTGGTTGATAAAAGGAGTTATGGTAGGCCTATTGATAAATTCAAGGCATACTTGGATTTTTTGGAGAAGAAGGTTGATATTTTAAGTGCTGCGGAGATTGAAATTGCAAAATACTGTTTTGCTGAGCCACCGGCTGACTGTAGGGAGATTATTGACATTAGAAAGAGGGTTAGGAAGAACTTTCTGAAGACGGGCGATGATAAGTCTCCTCGTAGTTCTTCAGAGGTGTTGGCAATCGCCTTTAATGGGGCAAGTGATTTGTTGCTTCTTCAAGCGGCAAATCATATGGATGAGTACGGTCTTGACGGTGTAAGGCAAGACTCATGGGTTGCAACAAAAGATAAAAAATTGGTTGAGTTTAGCGATATATTTCATCATGTGAATTTAGATGGTGAGGCTGGTAAATATGCTGCTAGTTTTGTGAAACTGGAGCACTCAAGGGATAGTTACTGGCAGCAGGCGGAAATGGATTTCGGGAGAAGAAGTATTCAGCGCGCGCATTATCATCAAACCAGAGAAATAGATATGGACGTTTTTGTTGAGGCGGCCCATGCTGTTATCGAGGAAGTTCGGCTTCAGTTTGAATGATATAAATTTGGACAGTTAGGGGTTGGCAATGGTTAGGGAGCAGGACTCAAAATTATCGCCTTCGCATTTTATGCGGCAGCTGCGTCCGGAGTTCTACTCCGATAGTGCTGATCGGGTGTCCTATCTGCTGGACGCCAAAATGCTTGAGTACTGCCTGGAAAGCATTACCTCACGCAATGAGATGCATGACTTCGAGATTTTCTGTCGAAAATTGTGTGAGCGGATGATCTGTCCCAATCTCAAACCATCCACGGGACCTGAAGGGGGAGGTGATAGTAAAGCGGATGCAGAGACTTATCCTATTGCCGAGGAAATTGCTGAACATACCTACATTGGCAATATTGCGGCCGGCCAGGAGCGCTGGGCCTTCGCGTTCAGCTCGAAAAGGAAGTGGGCAGAAAAGGTACGCAATGATGTCGCTGGAATCATTGCAACTCAACGCGGATACAAGAAAATTATCTGTGTTACGGGGCAATTTGCACCTGCCAAGAAGCGTGCGCAATTAGAAGATGATCTTTCAAAGCTGTACGGAGTTATCGTCACGATCCTAGACCGTAGCTGGATCGTTGATAAGGTCATTGACCATGACCATAGAGACTTGGCCTACCACTATCTGCACGTCGGGCAGGAGGTGGCCGATAGTCGCCGCCTGGGGCCTTCCGACTACTCGCGTAACCAACAATTAGAAGACCTTGAGCAGGCGCTCGCACGTCCCGACGAGTTCAAGGGAATGGAGATGCAACGAGCGACGGAAGCGCTCGTAGCTGCCAAGCTGTCACGTAACCTGGAGCGTCCTCGGGCAGAAACAGATGGCCGGTTCGAAAGAGCCATCCGTTTGGCTGCGCGTTACGGAAATCACCGTCAGAAGCTTGAGGCTCACTACGAAAAGCTCTGGACTGCCTTTTGGTGGTTCGACGACATAGCGTTGATGAATGAGGGGTACGAGGCATTCGAGCAGTTGGTTCTAGATACCGACCATGCCAGGAATCTTGAACTGCTGTGCAACTTGGCTCAGCTGCTGTTTAACTCGGTAATTCATCAGCACCTTACTGTTGAGGAGGCTCAGCTTTATGGGCGTATTCGTCGTCTACGTGAACGGTTGACCTTTATGGCGGCTGAGCTAGAGCGACCGAACCACGCTTTGGAAGCAAGGACATCAATGCTTGTCCTCGACGTCAATCGAGCCGCATTGGTTGGTGACCAGCAACTACTAGCTGAGCTCTGGCCGCAGTTCTCAGAAGTGCTCCGGCAAGCGCGAGGTCTAGGAGAGTTTTCCGCGGAGCGGTTAACGAACTTGATCGAGGTTTCCGGCAATGTCGCAGCCAATGACCCAGGCTATGCTGCGCTGGTAGATGAAGTGGCGGCGTTCGTGACAGAGCGTACGGGCGAGGCGCAGGGGGCTCTGGTACTTCTGAAGCGAGCGAAGCAGATCGACTTCAAGGACAACTTCGAGATGATACGGCTGCTGGGCAGGGCAGTCCGACAATTAACCAAGAAGGAGTACTCCGAAGCTCTGATCGAAGCCTCACAGCTTCTCGCCTTGGCATATCGTAGTGCGGGGCTGCTATGGGCAGCGCGCGCCAGTTGCATTTTTGCGATTGCATCAATGTTTATTGCTGCCGACGAAGACCATGATCTTCCTGCATCGATCGTTCCGACGTTGATGATTCTCGTCTGGGTGACTGTCGAACTTCGCCATCTGCCCGACCTGCTTGAGGCAGTTCGGCTGGTACGGGGCTGCGCGACTGGTCTACCGCTAGATGATCAATCCCAGGAGCGAGTCAAGAAACGCCTTGGAGAGTTGGATCTTATCCTTGCCAGCCAAATTGTGAACTTAAACGAGGATGATCTTCGGCGAGTCACTCAACTTCCAGAGGTGCTGGAAGGGTTGGGTTTGGTGCATAGCCGAAATGCTCTGCTCTATGTTCTGGGTCACGAGGCGAGGCTTCGAGAGGAAGGGACTATCCCTGAGCAGGAGGCGCCCCAGCAGGTTGCTGAGCTTTTCTCCCAGATTGCCAGTCAGCCAGCTGGCAGCAATACCGATTATCCCGTGATTTTCAATGAGGGGGCATCGCAATGTTTCGTTTCACGGGTGCAGGGAATTCTGGTTTCGATTCAACATCCATGCACTGAGACATCGATTCCCTTGGCGGAAGCCATCTTGGGTATTATCGAGGCCCTTTTTGCTACCACTCTCCAGCTCAAAGTCGCAGCGCACACCGAGTGTTTCAGAATTACCCTCCAAGAGGCCGGACAGCATACGGCACCTGGATTCAACGCCAATCCGGAAGACATGACTGCTACAGTGACGTGGCCTAGCGGATTGGCGGCGAGCTCACACGCTCGGACACAAGAGATTCAGCAGACGCTGATCCATCTGGCGACCACAATCTTTGCCGCGACCTGCCATGTTCCTGACTTAGAGACTACCCTTGATCAGCTGTTCGAGGGCGAAGCAGTGCTGGACCGGATCGCCATGATCGTGACGGTCGGCAACAGCCGGCAGCGGCTTTTCAAACATTCTTTTTCTACGATCACTGAATGGTCCGAAATGGCGAACACGGAGTTTGCTCTCGAGCCCGCACGGCCTGTGATTAAACGTGTCCCCCTAACGGTGCGTAGCGATGAAACTGCTGCGGACGATGAGGGTGCCCTGATTTCGTCCGACTCGTTGAGTGATCACCGCCAACTCGGGGTGCGGTCGGTCATTGATGTCCACCTTTGGGATCAGGCTGGCTGGCGAGGAGTCGCCGTCGCTGATTTGGCTCCCAATGCTCCGCCGGCTTTGGCATTGATGTTCACAGACGCGGGTGCTGCTAGAAAAATCTTTGCACGCTGGCGTGAGCGCTTAGGTAGCGCTGATCGCAATGATGAAATCTATGTGGCGGTAATTCAGGGGATATCTCGGGAACACCCAGCTCATTACCGGCTCCTCATTACGTCGACCCCATCTGAGACAGAGGAACCGTCGAATCGGAAGGTGCACATGATGGTTTCGCGCATGCAGACTATGGAACCAGCCAGCGATGCCAATTTGCTGCGCTTCTTGGCCGCTTATCAGCGGGCGGGCGCCTATCTTCTTCTTCCAGCTGTTCTCAAGGCTGGGCAGCCAGAGCTTCTCTTTGAAATGGCGATCCTGAAGAGAAAACTGGTAGTCCGGTCCGCTACGGACATCGGAAAGAATGATTTAGAGGTAATGGCGCTCGGTTCACATCTGTACCGCGAGCGATTTGGAGAGCCAGGGGCGGGTGATGATGAAGGGGCTGGTTGATACGCCATGACTATCAATTATTTAGAGGCCTTTCCACTTCCTCTGGGTTGTCTGCCAGAGCGTTTAAAGCAGCTCTTGGCGCCAGTAGGCATGTCGCCGCGGCAGATGGTGGAGGTGGCGGCGCTCTATGAGAATGATCAGTATGGGACGGAGGCCGAGCATCTTCATTTACTGATGGCTGTGGTGCCTGTTGGTCAGGCAGTCCCGCTTGAAGTTCTAGACGAGGGTGCTAATGGCGTCGTTGAGTACTCTGTCCCCATAGGCGAGGTTCTTGGCTGCTCCGCGAGCTTTACGCCATCCATCTCAGGGTACGATTACATTGTGGCGTCATGGGGCGACAGCTCCTTCTACACCTTCAACCTCGCGGAAAAGGTTTGGATGTCACTCGGATTGACTCCACGCTGCGTTGGCAACGAGCATCAGAGTCTGGTGTTTGATGACTTGGGGCTTCCAGAATTTGGTGTGGCTGAGGGAGAGGTGTCCAGTGAGTATCACTGGCGCTTGAAGAGGCCCGTCAGTTGGCGCATGTCGAATGAGTACCTCCGTCGCTATCTTTGGCTTCGTGGTGCCCGGGGGGTGCGAGTTTTCTACTACTCAGCCCAGTTGCCAGATCTCCCCGATATACGATCGATTATGAGAGGGGAGTCTCATGTAGTTCGCATGCCTACCGATGGCGTTGCCTGGTACGAGCTAGACATCCGCGAGCACAAGGAAGGCCTCCTGCTACAGCTTTGGGCCTCAGTTGAGGCGGTAACGCCAGAGCTCTGCCCAGAGCAAACTGCCGAGGGAATCCTATGGCCAGGTTATGCTCAGTCGATGACTCGCACACGTGCAGATGCATTAGTAGGGCGTGATGTGGTCTATCTCGACGATCGGTTCCTCCAGAGGTATGAGCAGAGTGCTTTCTACGACTCGGTCCCGGCTCATGTTTGGGGGCAATGGCAGTGCAGCCCTTCATACAGGGGGCAGTGGAGCTTCACTGAATGCCGACGGATTGGAAGAAATCTGCTCCAAGTGCCAATGCGTGAGTTGTATAAGCCGAAGCCGGATCGCGAGATAGTGCATGCCCGATCATTCGCAGTTGATCCGGCCGACTTAGCGCATGTGGATCTGAATGAAGAGCATGTGGTTGCGAAGGTGCAGCGGCTGCTCGATGTGCTTTTGCAGTTGGGCGACGGCCTTTCTGCACTAGGTAGCGTCGTGGGCCTGAACAAGTCAGCAGAAGAGCTGACAGGCTTTCGGCGAGCAGAGGTGGCGGCGAATGGTTGGTTGGCCTATCCAGCGATCAGCCGCCTTGCCCAAGTAGCACCCTTGGACATGACGCAACAGATGTTCCTCGCTCGCTGCAAAAGCTTGCACGAGGTCTGGCAGCGCGTTCCAAATGGCTATCTCAAGTCATTGTTGGAGCATGCTGGGTGTCCGAGAGTGGCGGTCAAAGACCTCGGAAGTCTCAAGCTTCTGCAAGCCCTGTTGAATGTCATCGAAAGGCTGAACGTCCATGAGGAGACCAGCGATGCGTTCGCCTCAGGTAGTGAGCCTGAGGGCTGGAATGATCGCAATGTAGCCATGGCCCCCTTGTTCTTAAACAACGATCTCAGAGTCGCTGATGCTCACGAGGCTATGGAGCAGTGCTTGAGCACACTGCAGCAGCTTGGTTTCGATATCGCAACTGTCAATGCAGGCTATGGACGAGCTTTAGATTTCGTTATGGACGGAGTTATTGACGCCCTGAGCAAAGTTTCTGCTTCTATCCAGAGTTTGATAAGGCGTAGTCGATCTTAGTCTCTTTTGTAGAGGTTTCCTGATCAGGCTACGACAAGGCCCGCCAATCGGCGGGCTTGTTGTTTCCGGTTCCGCGAAGTATGACACTAGCTCTTATGACAGCGCCGCCAAAAGCGGCAGCGCCTGTGTGGCAATCACGCCTCCAGCCGCGTTTTCCAGAACGGCCTTAATGCTGCCTGCAGTCGCCTTGATGACTGCCCATTTGGGCTTCGGTGAAGCCGCCTGTGCCTGCAGGGTCGCCAGCTCGGCTTGCAACTCGTCGCGAGCCTCCCCTGAGATGCGTCCCTGCTGGATGGCATCATGTAGTAGTTCGATCAAGGCTGACAGTGCGGCCATGCTACTATCTGACTGCATCTGGGTCTGGTTGGAGCCGTTTGATCCTATCTGGATTTGAGAACTGCTCACGTCCCCGAAGTGGTAGTGCTGTTGTTGCACGATTTGCTTTTCCTCCTGAGAAAACGTCATGCCTTCGCCGACTACACCCTTGGTCTCTAGATCGAGCGCCCATTCAAGCACCCGGCTTCTCACCTTCTCGATGATTCCTTGTACCTGAACTGTGGAGAATCTGAGCGCCGGGCGCATCATCACGCCGTTCGTCTCACGCATCATCTGCATCAACGTGTGCTCCACGTTGGCCGGGAAATGGCTATAGATGCCAGTTGTGCTTTGGGCAAGCTGTATCAGTTCAGGCACTGATTGCCGAACCTCGAAGTCCGACAGCATCTCAGCCATTTCAGGAGGAGCGAAGAACGGAATGGGACCATGAATAGGGTTCTCCGCCATCAACTGTCCCTGTACTCGGCGATAGTCGGGCACTTCGCCCGAGTAATAGCCGTTCAGCTCGCTGCTGATCCAATCGATCAGCTCAGGTACTCCCAGCCGCCTGGTGGCGACTAAAGCGCGACGTAACAAATCAGCCGATGACACTGAGGTGTCAATCGCTGCATTCACCAGTTCGGTAACGAGCGCAGGCATCCCTCTCCCCTAATCGTGATGGCAAAGCCATAGCATGCCATCTTTCTTGGTTGTTCACTCCATGTACACGTGAAGGCCCCCCGGACTAACAATGCTAGCCCTGCGCTCCGGCTGCTTGTCAGAATGAGCGTGGAACGGGGGGCCGGAGCAGCGTGGGCTGAGTGTCCAAATGGCGTGGAATCCGCAGATAGATCGCAGACTTGCAGCAGGCAGAGCTCGCAAAAGTTGCAGCTGAAGAGTGGAGGAAGGAGGATGCCTGGTCCCCCGTACTTCGCTCCGACACAGCGTTACCAGATTCCAGACTCCCGGCGCATGGCGTAGGTTTGTTAGGCTAACGAGGCCAAACTTCGCGCCAAATTCGAAGCTGACTGGGCCGCCGGTGAGCGCATATGAGCCGCAGGCATTAACCAATCGGATGACCGTATTTGGCCGCTTTCTGTCGATTACGCCTGAGGAATGATCGTTGGATCGACGTAGTCGGCCCTCATCGCCAATGCAAATTGGTGGTGAAGATGTGCATTTCGCAAAAGCGGCAATCGGCGCCCGCTGGGGCGGGACGCGATGGGCTATGCCCCGACTTGCTGTGACAGGTTGTACGTGTGCGTACCGCCCTCGACTCTGATGGTTCGTTGTTCCAGGTCACGAAGGACGGGCCACGGGCATGCCGCACGGCCACGCTATGGCGCTTCCAGTCCACGCTTCAAGCCTGTTGCCGCAGGACGAGGCAAGGGCGTTCTCGTTCATCGTCAGGGTGTTGGCCTTGCCCGCGTCAGGGTGCAGACCGGTGAAACCGTCACGCGGGGAGACCGAGTCAGCCCCGTCTCCTTTCGGGGGAGTTCGGCCCGTTGCGTCCTTGGCCTGTCGTGAATCCTGGCGGTGGCACGGCTGCGCCTAGGGCTTCATGGCCGCAACCGTCCGGTGCAAACAATTTCCCCTCCGCTGCGCGGATTCCTCGCCCACAAATTCTGTGCGCCTCCCGGTCCTCCACGCTGTTGCGGCCGCTGCGCGGTGCGGCCAGCCCGTCCTCCACCCGACGGATCACAACAAGGACGCGATGGGCGCGACCTTGGTTACCCCGCAAGGAGAAATCATCATGGCCAACATCGGCACCTTCACCGCTCAGAACGACGGCTTCACTGGCACGGTCCGCACCCTGACGCTCAACGTCAAGGTCAAGTTCGTCCCCAACGACAGGAACAGCGAGAACGCCCCCGACTACCGCATCCAGTCGGCCGGCGGCTACGATATCGGCGCGGCCTGGAAGAAAGTCAGCCAGGCCGAGCGGCCCTACCTGTCCGTGACCCTCGACGATCCTTCGTTCCCTGCGACGATCTACGCCCGGCTGATCGAGGAGGAGGACGGTACGCACAACCTGATCTGGTCGCGCAGCAAGTCGGTGGCCTGACGGCCACCCCGGCGCCCCGCCCGTTGCGGCGGGGCGCAGTGCTGCTTGGGGCAGCGTCATGCGCACGCCTACGGTGTGTCGCGTTTGTTCAAGATGCTCTCCAGCTCCTGTTGCACCTGCACCAGGAGCGGGTCGATCTTGCTCGTGCTGTCGCCGGCATAGGCCAGCGTCAGCAGTGTGAGCGGGTGGATCTGCATGACCTCGCATAGCTCGGCCAGCTTGTTCAACGTTGGGCTTTTCAGTTCGCGTTCCAGCGAACTCATGTAGGTGCGGCTGGACACGTCGGAGAAGGCTTCCTGGCTTAAGCCCCGCGCTTTCCTGACTGTCCGCAATGCCGCTGCCAACGAGGGTTTCGCTGTCATTCACTGGCTCCCATAAAAGCCAAGATGACAGCCGATTGCGCCCTATAGGACTACAATCTATAGTGTTCATTCTGACGCATTCGGCGCCGCTTTCGTGTTTTTACGGAAACCCGTACCGGCGGATTTCATCAGAACCGCAGAGGTGCCTCCGTGCCTTTCCTGACTTGCGCAATGCCGATTTCACGCCTTGGCGCCTTTACGGCTTCACTGGCATGCGCATTCGTGCCTTTGGATAAATGCACGAATCCGCATCGTCGGATTGGCGAATCCGTGCGAAAGCACCTCTGTGCATCCACGCCTGCAAGCAGGATGAGGGTGCATTCTGGCGTGCAACTATGACCCAGTTGCTCATCACCGACACGGAGCGCGCACAGATGCTGGAGAACGGTCGCGCCAGGGCGTCGGGCCAGGCTATCGATCCGTTGCCGGTGGTGCGCCTGTTCACCCCCGACGCGCATGCGACCTGGCTTCTGGCTTCGCTCGATCCGGCCGACGAGGATACGGCCTATGGCCTGTGCGATCTGGGTATCGGCATGCCCGCGCTGGGCACCGTGAAGCTCTCCGAGCTGGCGTCCATCGTCGGGCCGCTCAAGTGTCCGGTCATGCGCGACCTGTACTTCCGGGCAACACGCACGCTGTCGGACTACACGCGGTTGGCGCAGATCAACGGCTCGATCATGGACTGATCGAGCCGCTTAGCCGCCCAGGTCGTCCTGTGGGGCACTGTGACCGATTCGGTCTGAATCCAGACTGACGCTATCTCAATCGGCATTGTTGCAATCAGCAGAGCAGGCCTGACCCAATCGGTCATGATGGCCATCGCTCAAGGCTGCAGGCTGTATCTGGCGCCGCACCATTGATGGTCGGCGGCTCTGTCGCATTCGGACGATCCGCGTAACGCTTCGGAGTCAATCGGTCTTGATGCTGTCGTTTGACGTCTTTTCATATGATGCTGTGCCGAGGAGGCCTTGACCTCGCGTTGTGAACCCGTGGCGACGGACCCTGTGCAAAGGGAGGTTGCCCCATGGCCGATCACAACGCCGAGCATTGGTATCCCACCGCCGCTTATCTCTACGTCCTGCACTTGGATAACCTCGCCCTGGCCTGGGAGTACCTGCGCCGTAACCCCGAGTACCGCCGCGACTGGCGAGATCGCCAGCGCCGACCTGAGGCGGCGCAACACTGGGGGCTGCGCCTGCTGGAAGACCCGGGATTGGACGCGCGTGATGCGCATCCGGCCTGGTTTCCCGACCTCCCGGAGCTGATCCACCTGTATCCCGATGTCGATCCCATGCCCGACTCCATGGCCTTCGATTTCTGGCGCATCCCTGGCAGCAAAAGCTTGGTCCATGATGGCCGGCGCCTGCTGTTGACGACACGCTGGCCGGGCTGCTGCCTACGACTGACCGTCGCGCCAGGCCTGGAACCGGGCATGGCCTATGTCCATGCGGTCCGGGCCTGCGCCAGGCCCTGCGCACGCTACTGCGCCCTCGCGACTGAACTGGAGAGGCTGGCTGCCTCCGACGATGCTGTGCCGCTCGCGGTGGCTCGGTGCCGCCCCAGTCCGGCTGCACTGTTGGAGCTACATACCCTGCAAGCGCTCGACGCCACCCTGGCGGGGGCGTCCTTGCGCGAGGTGGCCGCAGGGCTGTTCGGCCCAGCAGCGGTGATCGACGACTGGCACGCCGACAGTGGCCTGCGCTCGAAGGTGCGTCGCCTGGTTCGGCGCGGCCGGACGCTGATGCATGGCGGCTATCGCCGCCTGGCACAGCTCGACGGGCGCGGGGAGGGCCGTCCGACACAGCCCGCAAAACGACCCTGAGCAGGCCTCCAAACCTTTCTGAGACTGCTTCCATCCGGCTGCGCTGGTGTGGTCGGGCTGTCCTGAACGATGGAGGCTCACCCCATGCGACCCGCTCCCGTGCGACCTGCTGTCGCCCACGCCAAGTCCCTGCAACCCGCTGCTGCTGCCCAGCCGCAGCGCTACCTGACCAACGACGAGGCGGCCGTCTATCTGCGCCTGTCGCCGCGCACACTGGAGAAGCAGCGGGTGATCGGCGGAGGTCCGCGCTTTCGCAAGTTCGGCCGGCGCGTTATGTACGCCGTCGCCGATCTCGATGCCTGGGCCGACCAGCACAGCTTCGAAGCCACCTCCGATCCCGAGTACGCCGAGCAGCACTCGGCCGACAGCCGTGCGCACTGATCGGCGGCTCGCCGGTGGCCATTGCCATGGAGCGGGAACAACTCGACCTGTTCCGCGCCTTGCCGGGCGACATGGCACCGCGCGACAGCCAGGACCTGATGGCCTACCCGTTTTTCTCGCTGGGCAAGTCGCGACGCACCACGCCGATCGACTTCCAGTCCCGCGGTGTCACCGTGCGCGTAGAGGGCACGCGGGAGCACGGCATCGCCACGATCTGGGATGCCGACGTGCTGATCTGGGCGGCCAGCCAGATCGTCGCGGCGCGCGACGCGGGCCTATCCCCGTCACGCCTGATGCGCGCCACGCCCTACGAGATCCTGCGCTTCATCGGGCGCGGGGTGTCGCTGCGCGACTACCAGCGCCTCAAGGCCGCCCTGGATCGCCTGCAGTCGACCACGGTGGCCACCTCCATCCGCGAGACCAGTGGACGGCGCCTGCATCGTTTCTCCTGGATCAACGAGTGGAAGGAGCTGGCCGACGCCCGCGGCACGCCGCTGGGCATCGAGCTGATCCTGCCGGACTGGTTCTACGCGGGCGTGCTGGACGCCGCCCTGGTGTTGACCATCGACCCGGCGTACTTCCGGCTCACTGGCGGCATCGAGCGCTGGCTGTATCGCCTGGTGCGCAAGCATGGTGGCAAGCAGCCGGACGGCTGGCAGTTCGACTTCCGCCACCTGCACCGCAAGTCGGGCAGCACGGCGAGGCTCGGCGACTTCGCCTGCGACCTGCGCGCCCTGGTGGCGCGGCAGTCGCTGCCCGGCTACGTGCTCGGCATCGAGCGCATACCGGAGGCCCGCGCGGAGCTGCTGACGTTCCGGCCCGTGTCGCCCACGGCACGGGGATAAGCGCGGTAAAACCTGTGAATGGACTCGTGCTATCAGGCGCACGAAATTCTCTGCAGGCCAGAGCCCACACGGGCTTCAGCCTCCCTTAACTTCTCTAACTTAAAAGCTCTAACTTTTTGTAGAGGCGCGCCGTTTCGGTGGACAACCGCGAAACGGCACGGCCAGGCCGACTTTCCAGCAGGGAGGGCCGCGCCATGATCATCGCCTTGCTCAACCAGAAAGGCGGCGTCGGCAAGACCACGCTCGCCACCCACATCGCGGGAGAACTGGCGCTGCGCGGTGCGCACGTCATCCTGCTGGACGCTGATCCACAAGG
>LNAP01004334.1_pt1 | contig 13161 bp, 10 predicted proteins | sample 602601 | NCBI WGS metagenome assembly LNAP01 (sample SAMN02440304, study PRJNA202911) | soil metagenome | biome: Subtropical and temperate rainforests or woodlands; isolation source: soil samples (1 kg each in a 20% v/v slurry with milli Q water) were... ...
GCTTCGTGCATAGAACTTCTGACCGTTCCCGGTCAGAAGTTCTATGCACACACGGCGGCCAGCCCAGTGAACTGGTGCAGTCGCCTTCTGAAAACGACACGCACACCCTTGTCGCATAACTTAGGAGTTATGCGACCTGAATCGCCCTGGTATTCCTAGACAGTCTACGAAACTAGGGGCGATTCAGATCTATCGTCCTGGTAATCGCGAGCAAATGCCGAATGAACCAGAGTCCACACGCCGCGCACAGGATGCTCAAAACCGCCAGCAGCGCCAGCTTGCTGTAAACGCCCATACCTGAGCAAGCAAAGATCAGGCACGAAACCATGATGCTTGCCGCCAGTGACCACCAATGCTGGCTTGTCGGAAGCCTCAGTTTCCCCAACATAAAGGCCATGCCTGTTGAGTCGACAAGGATTCGAAGCGTCCAGGCCCAGGCGGCCCCTTCAATACCGAAGCCCTGGATGCTGGCATACAGCAGCGGCAGTAACACGACGAGTTCCACAAGATGCATCTTTGCCATCCAGGCTGCATGACCACGCCCCAAAAGGTACGTCTGGAAAATCTGGGCCAGGCAGTTGACCAACACCCCGATTGCCAGAATTCTTAGCGCTGGCGCTGCCCCACGGCCGAACTCCGGTGAAACCCACCACCCCAGAAGTTCTGGTGCAAACAGAATGATCAGGGCAACAACCGGAGTGACCGACGCTAGCACAATGGCACTTCCCAAGACTAACAGCTGGTTACTTATACCAATAAACTTGGTACTTCGAGCCATGTACGGAAACAGCACACTGCTCAAGGCTGAAGGAAGAATGAACAGCTTGGTAACGAACTCGTAGGGCGTGGTATAAAGCGCGAGAGAGGAAGCAAAGGAACTCGATACTAGAAAAAACCTGTCCATGTACAACATCAAGGCGCTTGCCAGGTTGGACACGGTTATCCAGCCGCCGAAGGTCAGCAGGTTGCGCAGTTCGACCTTGCGTCTGGAACGGCTCATAGTTCCTTTTGCAAGGTAGGTTCGGCAACTCCACACCATGATCAGCGTTCCGACAATGCGCGCGGCAAGCATGATGACGATGATGTGATCAATTCTTGGGGATGACGCCAGAACAAAAACCGGTGCAATAAAGGTAATAAGTCCGAAGCCCAGACGCACCGCAGAAACCACCGCAAACCGATGCATTCCCTCCAGTATTCCGCGAAAGCCTCCACTGATAATCACCAGCGGGATGCTCACGGCCAGTAGCAGCACACTCTGCTTGAATTCGTCTTCGCCCAGCCCAAAGCGCTGGTAGTCGAACTGGCACGTAACGATGAGCGTGAGTACGCCCATCACCACGCCGAAAAGGCTCATGAGGCACAAGCCTGAACGAATTAGCGAGCGTAGCCTCTGCATCTGCCCTTGCAAGGCTGACACGCGTTTGGTGAGTGCTCTGGAAATTCCCAGGTCAAACAGGCTAGCGTAGCCGATGATGGCCCAGACCAGCGTTAGGACGCCGAAGCGCTCAAGACCCAGGTCGCTGATGATGTGCGGAACGGTTATCAGGCCGACCAGCAGCGGAATGGCCAGTGACGAGAGGCTCAGAAAACTATTGCGAAAGATCATTTTGCGTCTTCGTGCATAGAAACATGGCGTAAACGCCAAACAGCCCAGCCGATCAGAATCAGAGCTGCCCCAGAGAGAAGTAATCCAGGTGTTGGATAAGCCAGCATGTTAAGGCGCTGGTACAACTCAGGTACGTTGCTCAGGCAGGCAGGGTCATTGAATGAGTACATTCGACTGTCGACGGTCTTGAAAGAGCAGCCGGTGAATAATGTCAGTTGCAGCCACCCGACACTCAGACTGAAACACACCGTATAGAAGAGCCAAGTCCGCCAGAGCGCACGCGAGAATGGCATGTGCGTTTCGAGGATTCGCCACCCGCCAGCCAGTAAAAGGCTGAGTGGTGCAATCAAGGTATGCAGATACCAGCCAGGAGCGCCGGCGCCTACCCCAGTGGCGGCAATACGTACGAGCAGGTAGTAAATCAGCCCGCCAATCACGGCACCGATGATCATGAGTGCCAAGATGAACAGGTCTCGGCTTCTACCTCTGAGCAACCCAATGGACAGCCCGATCAGACCCACAAATATCAGTACCGCGGGCAGAACGAACATGACCGGAGGGTAAGCACTCGAGGCGGTACCGCCCCATATGAATGTCATGAACATACCCAGCACCCCCTTGATCACTTCAAGCGGGTGCTGAAGTGCACCTACCCAAAACAAGGCGCCAGGCGCTTCAGTTCCCGACAACTCAGCCAGCCCGCTCAAGGAGCCTCGCTGTGAGAGGTTGGTGAGATAACTTTCGCCATTCATTGCGAAATAAACGGCAATCGCCAACAGGGCGCCAAACCAGGCATGCAAGCGCTGTTTCCAGTCAGACGCCTGAGCGCCCATCCATAACAGCCATCCCAGCACAGCGATCGACACAGGTAAAAATGTCACTTTGGTCAGGCCACCCAGCCCCAGCAGCACACCCAGACCCACGTACCAGTAAAGGCGTTGGGGAGTAATCAGGCGTTGAACCAGCAGTGCCCAGACCAGAGAGAAGAGCAGCAGCACCAGAGAGTCGTTACCCAAGCGTGCAAACTCCGGGAAAAATCCGGGGAACAGCAGCGGCCATGCCAGAGCAATCTTGTTATATGTGCCACTGAGTTCGGGGCGCACAACGCGGACAACTCGGGCAGTAGCACACACGGAAATGACCATCCCGGCAAATGCCAACGACCAGGACAGCAGCCTTAGAAAAAACAGCTGCGCAGTCCAGGAAAAATCGGCGGTCATCGAAACCAAGGGCGCGATCAACCGATAATAGAGAACAGGATGTTGAGCCTGCCAATTACTGATGGTGCCTGCAGAAAAATGGCGCTCACTGGAGGGAGCTTCATGTGCAACCTTGCTTGAAGCATCCTCTTGTGAAAACCATGACCGATAGGTAATGCCACCATTCTCATCAAACGGCAATGTCGTGCTGTAGGGCGTTGGCGCAAGACGTTTATAGGCTTCAACGTCTTGAGACAACCTGCCTTTCTCGACAGAGGGCGCTTGCCCCGTGTCGGCAAGTTGCTGGGCATAGGAGTAATGAGCCACCTCATCGTAGCCTTCCCAAGGGGGAAGGAAACAGATGAAGGCAATACCCAGCAGGTAAATGACGAGCCAGATCCAGCGAGTTGCAGGATCATGTTCTCTTGAGCTCATACGGCTGTACCGCGAGTTGATGTCGTATTAATGCTGCTCAAGGACAAATACTCGACTCTGACAGCCCAACAATTGCGGCAGTCCGTTTTGCAGGAATGTTCAATTGACGATACCGCGCAGCCGAGACATCAATGGATGTTCCCATCCCAAATGGAGATTGCGTTTTGATCTGGATGCGGGTGTCACCACTCGTAGGAAACACAGGGAACCTAACGGTCTTCTCGTTAGGGTTTAACGTCAATGGAACTGCAAGTCGATCATCAATCAACGCAAGATGCCTGGCGCTGCTTCCTAGTAGGGGCAGCAGGCGTTGCCAGCCAGAGATGGTGTAATCAACTTCCACCTCATAAGCCGTTACTTTGCATTCGCCTTCAGGAGGCGTACTGCCGGTAGCCAGCGTTAAACTCTGTTGGTCCCCATCCTTGGTGATATTCACATTATTCCACTTTGCATTATTTTCGTAATGCTCACCTTTCTTCCAGAACGACTCGAATTTAGAGGCGGCTACAGGATCATAGGAAAGTAGCAGGTACTCATAGACAGGCCATCTGGCGCGAGTGAGCCAGTTATCATACCACACGAAGTTATTGATGTACCGACCGGAAGGGACAGTAATATATTCTGGTGAAAGACGCGTTAAGCCGTCCATGTACTCCGCGAGGAGTGAACTGCTGAACGTATGAAAAAGAAAGTCTATGTTGGAGCCCGTAGCGGAGTGTCCAAAGGTTTTTACGCTGAGAATTCCTTTCATGAATTGAAATACAGGGGGGATCTCACCGATAACGCTAACAGCGGACTTGTTCAAATCACCAAGGTGAAATCCATTCCGGGCATTAGAAAGCTTCAGGTAGCCAATGACGTCAATCGTTGCGCTCGCGTTGTTAACATCCAGTACGTTAAATAATTCATTTGTGTCGGCGACGGCTAATTTCCCTTGATCTCTAATGCTGTTTAGCAGGAGGCGGTCATTAAATTTAATGCGCGTAATAACTTCTTCATTGTCTTTTTCTGAGGATACCGTCAAATGTTCTTTGAAATTATTATAAGCTTCTATTTTTTGAGTCACGGTAAAAGTAGCGCCGTGATTGAAATCATAGGGCAGCGGGTGTACAGCTGAATCGAGCACAATGATGCCGTTCGCATGAGCCGCTGTTACTTTGTAGGTGGTTCCAGCTAAAACAATGCCATCACCAACACGAACCCTCGCTTGTTCAGATGCTCTGATTTCAATCTGTAACGTTTTCCCTCTAAACAGTCCGTCATAAAAATTACTATCAAAGGTGTTGTGTTCGATATGCAATACACGGTCATTGAAGGGGGCGTAGGGTTCGCTCTCTTTTCTGTAGCAACTGATGCTTTTTGATAAGCGATCTCCCGACTTTTTCAATCGACTGTATATATTCAGGTATAAGTAGTTAGAGGTACGGTCGAGATCCCCGATTGAAAATTCGGCCTCATTGACACGACAAAAATCACCTACTGCTAGAGCGTTTGGAATGGGTTGCGACAGCTTAATTCTATAGAAATGTTTAATTCCTTCACTAAAGCCATCGACAAAGGTGGACTCAGGATAAAAAATTCGGGCTGTTTTATTTCCTAGAGCATACGCTAGTGCCAGAAACTGTGATGCATGATAGCGCTCAATGGTTTGCACACTGAGAGTTGTCAATGGCAGCTTGACGCCGAGGTCAGGCTGGTCCATGAAAAGCCCGGATTTCAAGAGTTTGTGTAGATGGTAGTTGGTTGGGACTTTCAAGACCGTCACGGTGGTGTAGACGCACCCAAAAAACGTGATAGCCAGCAAGATTGGAGCTGCAGAGATAAGATCGGTAGGTATCCGATATTTCTTTTCTTTCGCTGGCAGGGCGTTGACTTCCTTAAATCCCAGTTTGATCAATAAAACAATACCAACAATTAAGAAGCATTTAAGTTCGTTGTCAGCGTATTGTTCTCCAGAGTAACTGGAAATGAAAGAAGTTAGTCCGATTAGCCCGTAAGCACCGCCAATTAACGTAAAGAAACAAAGCTGCTTATCTTTTTTTTGGACAAGAAACCAGGTAAGCCAAAGCAAGGCGGGGAGGCCAAGAAGACAGACGATCAGTTTTGCGGAGACTTTAAACGTTGAGCTCCGATAGCGCGAAAAGTCTAACGCGCTATGCAGGAACTCATTTGGGTAGCTGGCGTAGAACCAAGTCTGATTTTTTGATATCTCGCCCAGATACCAGAGCGGCTTCTGTGAGCCAAAGAGTAACTCATTACAAAGTAATAAAAGTGAAATAGACACGACGACGAGGAACACTGTAGCCAGTATCACGCGCCACGGTTTTAACCCAATAGCGACAAGGTTGGCAAGCATCATGGCCGCCAGCAAATAGAACGCCTGCTCACTGCCTAGGTAAAAGGAAATAACAAAAACGAAGGATTGTATAAAAATAGTTTTTTTGTAGAAGTAGCTTGCAAAATTTTCTAAATAATCAACGTCGGCCAATTGACGCGCGAGGAAGGCAATGTATAAGAAAGGAATCAATGATCGAAGGGAATATACATGCACGCCATCAATTGGATTTTGCGTTCCGAAGGTAAAGCGATCGGTGACCAGTAAACCAATGAGCAGCACGCTCGCGAGAAGCGATTTTACTCTGTTTAGCCCCAGCCAGCGGAAAATAATAAAATAGCCAATGGGGATAACCAGATCTACTAATTTCGATGCGAATTGTGAGGCGAAGAAATCTCCGCCAAATAATTTGAATAATGGATAGATAAGTACGGGAATAAGCTGGCCGTGAAAGTAAAAAAAGTCTTTTCCTGGCCATTCACCTGCGTCCATGCGCTTAAGCGGGAAATATAACTGAAAAGCCCCGTCGTATTGAGGCCCATCGTAAATTTTAGCGCCGATATAAGCGTTCAGTCCGCCCCCTAAGAAGTAGACCACTACGAGGATTAAGCACAACACCTTGATCAAGGTGCTGGATCTGACTGGCCAGACTGACAGTTGAAAGGAAATAACCACAGCGACGAACATTACGGCCAGAGGGAAATATTTTATTACCCAAGAGGGGCTTTCGGAAAAGAACACCCCGACGACTGTAAGTAATAACACGGCAATGGCACAGTAAATAAACATGCCACGAGCTATTTTTATATAGTATGAATCGGACTCAAGTAGACTTATTAAGGAGTTCATGATCATTCTTGACATTTATATTCTCGACGCAAAGACAAGTTCTACTATCAACATGCACTTAATATGAAAGCACCGTCGTCATTAACGGCAGGCTTAGTAAATATTACGAGATGGAATTTTTAGTGTTTACTTGGGTTATATACCCCTGAACACGCTTTGAAAAGTGTCGTCAGAACTTCTAGATTTCCTCGGAAAGCACTAATTTTTGTTGGAATCTCACCCTTCGGATAACGGCGGACTGTTGGCAGTTCGACGCACTTGTAGCCCAGGCGCGGTGCGCGATAGGAGAGATAAGCCAGCAATTCATATTTCGTGAAGACGTCACGGAAAATCGAGACTTTTGGATCAATCAACATTTTGCGACTGTAGGCACGGAACCCTTGGGTGGTATCCGTCCATCCAAAGCCTGAAGCCAGGCTCAGCAGAGGAGCATGGATAAAGCGGATAGCAAAGTCTCGGGATTTGGGTGTGTTCTCGGCCGTACCGCCATCCACAAAACGAGAAGCCTGCACGAAGTCGACGCCCTGCTTCATCGCTTCGATGAATGCCAAAATGGCGTCCGGGTCATCTTTGTCGTTGCCATCAATGGTAACGACACCTTCATAACCCTGGTCCAGCACAAACGCATAGGCACAGCGCAACTGAGCACTCAGTTTTCCGGGGGCAGTCTTGAGCAACAGGCCGCGAACGCCTACGCGCTGCAGGTCGTCGAGCTCAAGTGAGCCGTCAGTACTGCCGCCGTCCACAATGATGATGTCGGCAATAGTGTGAATGTTGACCGCAGCCATTCTGGCCAGAAGGTTTTTGATTCGTTCGCCTTCATTGATAACCGGAATCACCACGCACCAAGGGTGCTGCCGGCCTAGCCACATTGATGTTTCAAAGGAGGGTACTTGCCAGGTTTCACGTACAGCAGGAGCAATATCAGGAGACGTCATTGTGTATACCTTCAAGCTACGCGAGCCGTAATCAGTGCTACGCCAGCAATTACCAATAAGATCCCTGCCCCTGTTGTCCAGTGGAAGGGTTCACGAAAAATCAATACCGAAGACATGGCCACGGCGGCAACCGCACCAGCAGTTAAAACCGGGTGGGCAACATTCAAAGGTAGCCGCGCCAAGGCGGCAGCGTAGAGTAGAAACGCGGCGCCATAAAGGCCAAGTCCCAGCCAGAACGGCCAGTTGCTCAACGCGGCCATGGGATCGCTCAAGGATGGGAATTTGCGCGGTGCCATCATGGCCATCTTGATCAAAACACTAGCTGAGGCATTGGAAAGAATGCCGACAATCAGGATGAACCATTTCATTGTTCTGAACCAGTCTGTGGAAAACGGTAATGGCGCGTCGCCACACTTAGCGCTCGCTCGATGGAAATCGGGTGCTGTTCATCTTTGGTTCCCAGCATCTCGATCGAGACCACGGGGTCGGCCAGGAAGCGCTTGACCGCATCAGCCATGTGTCGATGATCGGTTGCGCCATCACCCAGCGTAACCAAATCGGGTTCGCTGGCGTGCACATGACCGATCAATGCAGCACAGTCCTGCAAAACCGTTACTGGATCTTCGCCATTGATCTGCAATGCTCCAGTGTCGAGCTGCATCTTGATCGCGGGGTGCGCCACCGCTCTGACGACCGCTGCGGTTTGCGCGCTGTTGGTCATGAAGTTGGCGCCGTAGCACGTTGGGTTGGGTTCCAGACAGATAATGACACAGTGGTTTTTCGCGATGTCTCCCAGCTCTCTGAAAAAAGGCACTGCAATATCCAGTGCTTGCTGGTCATCCAGCCCTGTCCTGTCTCGGTTTTTCGGAGAGCCGAATACTAGACGGGTAGCACCCAAGCCTTGGCCTATGCGACACACTGCGCTCAGGTGTTTGAGCATGGCGGCACGGGATTCTTGCGAACCGAAAAGATTCAGTCCAGAGGTACCAAACAGCAGTGCTTGCATGCCGGTGATGGCGATACCTCGCTCTGCCCACCAGTCCTTTACGCAGGTAATTTCCTGTACCGAAGCACTGGCAGGGTCGGGGAAGTATTTGCCGGGGGCGATATCTATCCCATCGACTTCGAAACGCTTCAAGAGTTGAAGGACGACTTCATCCTCCGCCGTGTCCCAGGCGATATTGGAGATGGCCAACCTCATGCTTTGGTATCCGCGGCAGCTTTCACTGTTGGAGTATCGGACTGCGCATAGCTTCTGACCGCCAAAACGGTTTCACGCGCGCTGTATTGATAATGGTTCGAGGCGCCGAACAGTACGGCATGCTTGGTTCGCATGTCATAGATTAAAACGGCATTGGCAAGACTGTTGTCGAACGCTTTTCCGAAGCCCAGTTTGGCAATGTCGGCCACACTGATGGGCTCGGAGGTCAAGTGAACCAGCTTGAGGTTGGCTTTCAGGGCTATTTCGATGTCGAACCAGAGGTTGACCATCGGATAGAACTGGAAAACCCCTCGGCTGTCGATGGAGTGCAGGTTGTTATCGTTCAGAAAGTCGAAGATCACGTTTTTGCGCAATCCTGGACCGACCAGACCGGGCAGGCGAACGATCAGATATTTGGCGAAATGACTTTCGACAAACTTTTCCAGGCGGCGGCGATTGAGGCCATACGCGTGCAGGTCAGTTTCGTCGACGGGCGTGTCTTCGTCCACACCCAGCACGGTTTTGAATACATCAACGGTGCTGATCAGAATGAACGTCTGGCATTTGATGCTTGCCAGGTGAGCGATCAGTTCATCGATTTTCTTTTGATCTGCTTCAGGATCGCGATTGGCAATCCACTTTTGCGCAGGGGCTCCGGCGCAAACGACTGTCTTGAAAGACTGGCCCTTGATGTCGCCAATGTTGGTTGAGCGGTAGAGCGACTCGAACTGGGTTTGTTTTAGGAGTGTTCCCCCGACGAAACCCGAGAAGCCGATAAGCGCGTTGTTCATTTATTTCTCCTGACTGTTCTTGAGGGGAGCAGCAGACAGAGGTTCTGCGTCGAGCGTTTCAAGAACGTCGTAAATATTGTCTATCTTTCCGCCAAGCACCGAGTAACAGCCTGGCAAATTCTGATGCCGTTCAAACAGAATGGGGCGCCCGTCATCACCTTCGTTCTTCACCAGTACGGTTTTTACTTCAAACAGCGAGTCGACATGTTTGGCCTTAAGTACTGCCGGCATGTAACGCCCGACATCGCGGACCATGCGATCGACCCGACTGTCGCGCGGGTACTGTTTGAGCCTTTCGTACGGGTCGATCCCTTGCTCATCGCTCCAGTTCAAATGCGGTGTGTAGCGAACATGGGACAGCGTGTGCAAGCCGCGAGCCGGGAACGGCATAAACGAGAAGAACGGCCCGTCCATGACAGTGACTCCCAGCTCGCGAAGCGAGTCGGGCATCTGCATCAAGGCCATCTCGGTAATTTCCTGTTTTAGACCGGAGCATACGCCGGAGAAGTCGCCACCAAACTGATTGAGGCCGCTATAGGTACAGTTGAACACATAGCGGCATGGGATCAGTTCCTCTTCCCCGTTCTCGGACTTCGTCACGACCTGCAGTGGATCCTGTGCGCCTCTCGAGATTTTCGTTACCCGCGTATTAAGGCGAATCTGTACGTTGTGTTCCTTGAGCTCTTGCTCGGCCCATCCCGCCAGCTTGGTCGTGTCAAAGGCGTATTCTTGGACCAAAAAGACGTCTTCGATCAGGCGAGGCTCAAACAGCGCCCGCAAAGCGGAGGGCGCTGGCAGGGTCTGTGCGCCGATTTCCCGACAGAATCGTTCAAACTGTTTGGCGGTTACCTTTGAGTTACTACGGGCAATCGCGTAGAGCTTTGTAAAGTCCTGGCAAACCACCTGTGGCCAGTCCTGGACGAACCTGGGTAGGTTGATCCTGCTTCGATAGGCCGTGGTGAAGCTGCGCGGATAGTGATAGCCGTTATGGACGCGAGCCTGGTTGTTATAAGACGCACGCTGCATTAAGGACGCTTCGCGCTCTACCAGCACTATGCGTTTGAAGTCACGTTGTTTGGCCAGGTAAATGGCAATCGCCGCCCCGTAAAAACCACCACCGATGACGACAGCATCCTGTCTGGAATCCAGGCCCGACATCAGGAGGCTCTATCTGTGGGAACGGTGGTTGGAGTGGGTGCTACATTTTCAATGTTGAGTTTTTCGCGGCGCGTCATACGAGTACTCGTAAACTCCTGCCCCACATGGTAGAGCGGCCCTTCATTGGACAGACTGGCCATGTTCAGGATGTATTCACCCAGCACGAGAAGCACGAGCGATATCAGGAAAAACATGCCTGACTGTTGCAACGAAAAACTGATCCAGCCGGGTGCAACGTCAGTTTTAAGAAAACCGATGACAACGACGTAGATGGAATAGATCAGGTTGGCGATTGCGCCAAACAACGAGAGCGTCGTGACCAGACGCATCGGTGCACGCGTGGTCGAAACGAGCAAGCGCATGCCGCGATCAATGCTCTCTCCCAGGCGCTTGGGACGCGTGGCCTTGGGGGTCGCGCTGTATGTGAGGTAAGAGCGGGCAAAACCACCTGTTGCCGGCAAGTGGCGATAGGTGACCGCCGGTTGTGGGTGCTGAAGGATGAAGTTGATCACTCGCTTGCTCAGCATCCGGTACTGCGGAGCTTCCTTGGCCAGGTGGACGCCATTGAACCAGTTATACAAACCATGGAACAACGAGTAGGCACTGCGGTATGCCAGGCTTTGCGGTGGTTTCTGTTCGTTGTTAGCAAAAACCACGTCGGAGCCCCTTACGGCCTTATCGAGCATTTCCGGCAGAAAGTTGAGATCGTCCACCAGAGGATCAATGACCGCGACAAAATCGCCCAGAGCATTTTCCAGCCCGACCCACGAAGCGGTGTCGGCGTCGACTTCCTTGGTGAGTGCATAAACTTGCAAATTGGAAAAACCATTTTCGCCTGTTAGCCATTTTAACACGGAGATGCTGTCGTCCTCCGATGCGTTGTCGACAATAATCAACTCGTAGTCGCTGACGAGACTGGTGATGACGGCCGTCACATCAGACAGTACACTCTCAATAATTTTAGATTGGTTTCTGACAATAAAAACTACAGACAAAAATGGCACTTTAAAGTCCTTCTTAATAGTTAAAAGTGGTGCAGCCATTATTTTTTCATATGAAATCAGATGACCACCAACTCATTGCATTAATGTTAGTTATTTTTACGGACATCTACCGTCACGTCGAATACATCACCTTCCACTACGCAAACTAGGGCGCCTCTAAAAACCTCTTTTTCCAAAATGTTCTAAAAATAAAATAAGGAATTCATGCCTTAAAAACTCAGTAATTGTAGACTTTTAAAATTGCCTACCAAGGACTATATTCATGGGTTTAGATCTTTTTAATTAAAATTGCGAAAAATAGCCCAATATTTCCAAACAAGGTTTGTCGGTATACACCAGCACGCATCCACCATAAAACTCTTTGAGATATTTTTTTATTTCGTGCATCCTTGAAGTTTCTTAAGGTCGTTTGACTATCTCTGCTAAGACGGTGAGACATAGTTTCAAGCGCATGTATGTTCTGAGCATTCCACTCATAAAAACGACCGTTTAAAACCATGCGTAAACGCTGAAGACGCGCGTACCAGTTGGAGTTACTGCCAACCAGATTCTCATCATGCTGACGGTAAAGAACTCTGGGTACCGGGTCGTAGTGGGTTACTCCCTCTACACCTGAAATCAGCTGATATGCCCACCAATCGTGAGAGGGAACATCAAGGTTATCGCCGGCTTCTTGTATTAGATCACGTGCAGCCTGGTTAAAAACCATGGTGTTACCACCACCAATGCTTTGAACTAGGGCATTGGCGAAGCACGGTGGTAAGCAGAACCTTGGAGAGAATCCGATAGGCGTACCTGACTCATCGATCAGTTTAGTGCGGCCACAATAAAGTGCAGGAATATGCTTTGGGATTGTCTGTAACCAGGCTAGTGCTGCATGTAGCTTATCTTCGGACCAAATATCGTCCTGATCTGCCCAGGCAAAAAATTCTGCGTCTATATCTGTGCTGCAGGTCAGGGAAAGGAAATTTTTAACGAAGCCTCGCTGTGGTCCTTGAACAATCTTAAGGCGCTCTTGGCCCCAGCTATCCATGTATGCCTGTAAAATTTCCAACGTCCCATCTTGAGAGCCATCGTCAGAAACAACCAGACTCCAGTTACGATGCGTTTGCCGCTCAAATGAGTCGATTTGCTCGGCCAAGAAGCGTTCGCCATTGTAGCTACACATCAGTATCGCAACATGCGGCCTTCTCAGAGAGGAATGCGGTAATTTGCCATCGAGATCAGCAACAGGGGGGTGAGCGAGGATGCACATGGACACGACAATTTTCCCCAGAGTGCTGGGCAGACGCATTCTCCCAACACAGTAAATTCAGACAAAAGACAGTCGCACTCAGGCACAACGGTGGCAGCATGCTACTAATTTTCGCGAAAAAGCACCACAAACCATCACATTTTTCGTGACATACAGCACCTGCAACCTGGCAGGCAATTAAACGGCGCTATATGCAGTGCCCAGCGGTTAACCGTCTATTGAGAAACTTGCTCGATACCCAATAGTACCCAGACTTCATGGCCCTGGTCACGCGCGGCTTTCTCTGCCTCAAGCTGGGCCGCGAGTGTGCTGATGGAGCGCGAGCGGTACTCGAAGCGAAAGGGTGGGGAGCCGTTATGACGCACGCTGAGTTCAACCAACGTGTAG
>LNAP01004335.1_pt1 | contig 13161 bp, 9 predicted proteins | sample 602601 | NCBI WGS metagenome assembly LNAP01 (sample SAMN02440304, study PRJNA202911) | soil metagenome | biome: Subtropical and temperate rainforests or woodlands; isolation source: soil samples (1 kg each in a 20% v/v slurry with milli Q water) were... ...
CGGTTCCAAGTCTTAGCCTAATTAACCAGACTCTTGAGGAATGGGCGAATAGATTTATCGCTGATAATCTTAATGCCTCTTGGATATGTGTCTGCAGCGATGAAACAGTTAAAAATGTTTCTCTTGATAGCGTTGAGATAGATACTCAAGATTTAGGCATAGAAGTGTTTACCGATCCACAAGCCATTTCTGACTGGATGAAAAGAGAAACGGCCGGGATCAAAGTCGTCTTTTCTACATACCAAAGTGGTGTAGCTCTTGCGGAAGCAGCAAGGGATAGCTCTTTTACATTTGACTTGGCTGTCATGGATGAGGCGCATAAAACCGTTGGACAAAAAGGAAGTCTTTTCACCCACCTGCTCTCCGATGAAAACATTAAGATCTCGAAAAGGCTGTTCATGACTGCAACGGAGAGACAATTTAAAGGTGATTCTGAAGAGATCTTAAGCATGGATAACGAAGACGTGTATGGGCAAACAATCCATCTATACACATTTAAGGACGCCATTAAAGACAAAATTCTATCTGACTACAAAATAGTCACGATGAACGTGACAGAAAAAGAAATAAAAGCTCTGATAGAAAGTAATTTTTATATTAAACCATCTGGGAAGCATTGGAGAAGAGAAGTCGAATCTCAAATGCTTGCCGCTGTGATCGCTTTGAGAAAAGCTTATTCGAAATTTGGCTTTTCTCATGCAATCTCTTACCACAGCAGCTTGGCTAGAGCTACTTCCTTCAATGATGCCCAGGTATTGTATGGAAAGACGTTCTTGGAATTTGATCTCTTGAAAACTTTTCACGTGCAAGGAAATACTCCGGCAGGCCTTAGAAACAAGATTTTTAAAACCTTCACACAAGCTTCTGCCGGACTGACCACAAATGTGCGATGCTTAACTGAGGGTGTAAATATCCCAAAAATCGACAGTATATTATTTGCTGATCCAAAGAAAAGCAAGGTCGATATAGTTCAGGCGGTGGGTCGTGCTCTACGGCCTCATAAACACAAAAAAATGAGCTACATTATAGTGCCGGTATTAATAGACGAAGACGTTGATGATTTGGAAGCTATTAAAAACAAAACATTTGAGTCAATTTTACAAATTATTCGGGCTCTTGCAACCCATGACGAAAGGATTATTGAGTATTTTCGAGCTATATCTAGCAAACCAAAAAGAGCGGTCAATAGAGATTATTATCCTTTTGAAATAGATATTCCTCTACATCAAGAAATAGATGCTCACTATTTTCATAAGAGCATTGATCTCCTTCTATGGGATAAGCTGGCAAAACTTTCATGGAGACCTTTTCAAGAAGCAAAGCTATTTGTCCATTCCTTAGGTTTAAAAAATCACGATTCTTGGAAAGAATATTGCAATGGTAACTATCCAGAATTGCCTGAAAAGCCATATGACATACCCAGGACTCCTTGGATTGTATATGAAAATGATGGCTGGACTTCAATGGGGAATTGGTTAGGAACCGGATTCGTAGCGACGTCTAAAAGAGAGTATAGACCATTTCTTGAAGCACGTAGTTTCATTCGTCAACTAAATCTTAAAAGTCAGGCGGAATGGGTGAAATACTGTCAGAATAGCATGCCTAAAATAGGGCCTAAGCCTATTGATATTCCCTACGATCCCGCCACCGTTTACAAAAATGACGGATGGATAAGCGTAGGAGATTGGTTGGGTACTGAGGCTATTGCCACAAGAAGTTTAAAATTCAGACCTTTTGAAGATGCTCTTTATTTTGTACATGCGCTTGATCTGAAAACACAAAAAGAGTGGAAGGACTACTGTCAAGGAAAGTTCCCAGAGAAAGGATTAAAGCCTACCGACATCCCTGGCAACCCAAACATCACTTACAAACACCAAGGCTGGGTTAATTATGGACATTGGCTAGGTACTGGGTATGTTAGCCCACGCTATCGACAATATAGATCTTATGAACTTGCCAGAAGCTTTACTCGTACTCTTGGATTAAGATCCCATAAAGAGTGGCGGCTCTATTGCGAAGGCCGTTTTTCAGATAAGCCTGTAAAACCAGACGATATTCCTGCAAAGCCAGACGGTACTTATAAAAATGAAGGGTGGATAAGTTGGGCTGATTTTTTAGGTACTAAAAATATCTCTCATAGCAAAAAAGTGTTTCTTCCTTATGAAGAAGCAAAAGCTATTGTTCATCAATTAAATCTCCAAAACCAAGCAGATTGGAAACAATATTGTGACGGCATAAATCCTCAGTTTGGGCTAAAACCAGCTACGTTACCCACAGCACCGGATCAATTTTACGAAGAATGGATTTCATGGGGTGAGTGGTTAGGTACTGGATATATTGCTTGTTCACAACGAAAATATCGATCATTTGAAGACGCCAGGGAATTTGTTCGTGCTTTAGGAATAAAAAGTCAAAACGAATGGCGCCCCTACACAAAAGGCTTATTGAAGCACTTGCCCCCATTGCCCGCGGATATACCGGCAAATCCAAACCAAACATATAAGAATAGTGGATGGAACGGTTTTGGGGATTGGTTCGGAACAGGAGTGATTGCGCCTAGCTTAAGAAAATATCGACCTTTTGAAGAAGCAAAAAGTTTCATCCATACACTAGGTCTTAAAAACCAAAAAGAATGGGGTCTATATTGTAGAGGGCAGCTTCCCGGCTTTGAATCAAAGCCTGAAGATATTCCAGCCAACCCGCACTTAACTTATAAAAGCAAAGGCTGGAAGAGCCTTGGAGATTGGTTGGGAAATGAATTTATTGCCTATAGCAAGCGCGAATATTTATCTTATGAGGAAGCAAAGTCATTCGTCCACAAATTAAATTTAAAAAATTCAACCGAATGGAGCGAATATTGTTCAGGAAATTTTCCTGATAAAACAGCAAAACCAGAGACTATATCTAATAGGCCAGAAATCACTTATAAAGAAAAAGGATGGACTGGCTGGGATGACTGGCTTGGGCTATCTTATATTCCTACACGTCGGGACTATAGAGAGTTCGAAAAGGGCAGAGAATTTGCACGCTCCTTAAAACTTGAGACCCAAGCTCAATGGCGGCTTTACTGTCAGGGAAATTTGACAGACAAACCAAAGATTCCATTGGATATCCCATTCAAGCCTGAAAGAGCTTATAAAAATGAAGGATGGAAGGGATATCCAGATTGGTTAGGAAATCAAAAGCGAGCCTCACCAAAATTCATTGGTTATCTCTCTTTCGATGAAGCTAGGACATTTGTTCATAATCTCTCACTAAAAAGCTATAAAGAATGGGCTGCCTTTTGCAAAGGACAGCGTCATGATTTGGGACTTAAGCCTCAAAATATTCCAACTCATCCCGAACGATTTTATGCTGATTTGGGCTGGAAAGGATATGGTGATTGGCTAGGAACCCAAACTCCCTCTCCTCACTCAAGAAATTTCTTATCGTATGAAGAAGCAAAAAAATTTGTTCAACAATTGAATTTAAAAAGTCGAACCGAGTGGAATCAATACTGCTCTGGCAAAATACCAAACAAACCGGTTTTGCCTGATAATATTCCCAAAGACCCCGTGACTGTCTATAAAAACAAGGGATGGAGAGGCGTAGGAGATTGGTTAGGAACGAATACAAAAGCTACGCACCTTCGTGAATATTTACCTTTTAACCGCGCACGAAATTTTGTCAGAAAATTAAATCTAAAAGGGAGGAATGATTGGAAGGCTTATTGTAATGGTCATTTTGAATTTTCCCTTTTACCAGATAATATACCTAAAGCCCCTTGGATTGTTTATAAAGATAGTGGTTGGGTAAGTTTATCTGACTGGTTAGGATCGTAAAAATTATTAATCTTAAGAGCCTACTGAATCTTCAAAACCTACCCAAATAGTAATAAAGGGTAGGTTTTGTACAAATGCGAAACATTCAAAATATGCAAAACAGTATACATTTTAGATGATCTTTCATATCACCCTCCACTTGATAAAATGCAATGGGGAATTAGAGCTTATACCAAAGAATCAATCGCTTTATTAAGCTCTGTGCAGGGAGCCTCTAGGTCGGCAAAAGTTTTCCGATAATCTATGATTTTATCAACAATAGGTTCCAGCAGTAAAAGATCTGCTTCTTTAAATTTTGCAAAATTGGATTCAAAGGCATCTCGAAGCTTTGTAAGATATGCCCCTGGAGTGTTTTTAACGCGAGGATCTTTACTTTGACCAATAGCCCAAATAATCCCATCATTTGCTTTCTTCAGCATTCTTAATGCCTCTCTGCGCTTGCCAGAAATATCTTCACCTTGATGGAGATGCATCTCCTGTGCGGCAAATGCATCTCTGCCTGCGATTGCCGTGATAGGAGAAGCTCCTTTCTCAGCTGTAATGTCAGCATTTTGTGCAAGCACATCACCATTTTTTGTCTTAGAAACTGTTTTTTTTATAGAAAGGGCGATTTTTAAGGCTAAAGGGATTGTGATTCCTAAAGCTAGAAGTCCCACAGCCCATTCTATCATCAATTCAAAATTCATTTAACTCTTCCTGATTTATCTTTTTCATAACGAATGCCTTGCTGCAATGTAAGAAGCGCTTGGGTCGTTTTCTGAAGTTCCAATGCGTACAATAATTCCTTCTTCTTGAAGCTGCTTTAGACGAATCCTAGTTGTCCGAGCGGATACTTCCCAAAGCTTCATTGCTGATTTTGCGCTAATAGCATTCTCTTTTCTCAGATATTCGAGGAGTACTTCCCCCCATGAATTGACAGCTATTTCTTTAATTTGTTCCGAATAGAGCGTCAGCCTAAATTGGTTATTTAATTCTTCAATAAGTGGGGGTTTGAGTCCTTGGGTTTTGCAAGCCTCTACAATACGGCGAAGTCCAGATCCCCATTGTTCTGTAAGGTGTAATTCGCGAAAAACACGGGCGATGACACGATTCCTGATTCTTGAGGAACCTGCAAGGGCTTTCTCAATCGTTTGTCCAAACGGAAGCCCTCCAGGATTTGTAAACTCTATGCGATCGTTAAATATAGCGATTTGAATATGGCAACCTGTCATTGCGTAGTCGGTATGGAGCAAGGCATTAATCACGGCTTCTCGAATAGCTACTGGAGGGTATTGCAAAACATCTGTGCGTTGCATACGACCAATTTGACCTTCTTTGGAGACATTTCGTTCAATGAAAGCGATGACGAGATCTGCCGCTAGAGGAAGCGGTGAATTTATATCAATTTGATCTAAAATTTTTTCCCTAGTCAATCCAGCAAAACGTGCGCACCGAATCTGTGCATCAGGGAAAAGCTGCAAACGATTTACTCCGAATAGAAGAATACCCCCATTGCTCGGATATTTTTTGCCGCTTCGAGAAGTTTCAACACCCAAATTCTCAAGAGCCTGCGCCGTCGGTCTTTTTTTTACCCATTCAAAAACATTTTTCATAACTTCTGTATCTAAATGTCCTTCCGGATGAGGAAGTTCATCATAGGTAATCTTCTTAGCTAAAAGACGTAATGAGTCGAGCATCTCAGCATCAACTGAGCGATTTGTAGATCCAAAGCGTACATAAACACCCCGTTCTGGCCCCTCTGATTTCAAAAAATAAGGACCTATACTGTGAGGCACATGAATGATTAACAACTCTTTGCCGCGAATCGATTGAATTTCTATATCAGGGGTCAAAAGAGGGAAGATGCTATCTGTAATCGCATTAGCCAGCCGCTCCTCCTCGGATAGAATTTCAGGAAGTCCCACAAGAACTTTGGTCTTATCTTTTACCCCAATAATAATCGTGCCACCAGCGCTGTTTGCAAAAGCGACTACGGTCTTCATTATACCGCCCAAAGAACGCGCTGTTTCTTTGAACTCAATTGTTTTGCCTTCATTCTCGGCGAGTAGTTGTTCAATCATAATGGCGTAAGCATAGCACAACTATGCATTTTACTGTGCATTACTGTGCATGAAAAAACTGCACAGCTGTCACAACTTGTTGATTTCAAGTTAAATATGACAATAATTTTTTTTGATTTTAGCGAAAATCAATCCATTGCCTTGAAGCAAAAACCAGGCTAAACTGTAAGTCAGTGAATCCACAAAATCTACCCAAATATAAAAACTGGGTAGATTTTGTAGAAATCGATAAACTACGAATATCTTATTAAATACCCCTCGGACGGCATAATTTTTCCATGAGGTATTCTGTGACCATTATCAGGTAAACATAAAATTACATCGGCTTCAATAGGTGGAAGATCCGAGGGAAGGCAAATATTAGGATCATACACCACTGATGCAATTCGTCGTTTACCGCTACCAACTTTCAAGGCATCTTCAAGCTTTTTTATCCTTCTTTCAATAGATTTTGTCATTTCTTCACCTCATGCTCCAACAGATCAACTCTTTTCTCAATCTCAAGCATCTGAATAGCTTTTACAAAGGTATCAATGACTCTAGACAACGCCTCACCTTCACTCGGTGAGATACTCCCTGAGCCCACAGCTCCAACAATCAACGATATCGCCTTTAAGGCATCGTCTGCAGTTTGTAATTTTGGAAGTTGAACATCAATAACTCGATCTCTCTTCGCTGGCAGCACGCGATCCAAAATGAGTTTGATAGCCTGCATATTGCCGATCAAAGCCTCTTCGACTAATCTTTGGCAAATATTGTCTAGTTCCCCTTGTAACAACTGTTCAGCAGCAAGCGTTACGCGATTTTTCGTGCCTCTTGCTTTGCCGCGCGGATTTCCAGATTGTCCTTTCTGGAATTTTCCAGACACCTGCATTTCTCCTGCATTTTCAGGCATATGAATCACCACTTAATTAATCGGATAGTTTTTCGGTTTTTTAAAGCTGGCATTGGAAAACCAAAAAACCACGCATCATCTTTCTAATACTATTCATTCCATTGGTTTTTCGGTTTCTTGATCCTTAAAGGATGGAAAACCAGAAAACGGCTTATAAATCGTTGCATTATTTTTCTTCCCTTTTTCGGTACGCCAGCAAGCAGCATTTATTCCCTCATCTAGAAGCTCCTGAGCCTTTACATTTGACATATTCGCCAATTCGGTTTTGATCTTTTCGATCAAATCTCCTTGGTTGATTCCTTTATCAGGGATTAGAGTTTTAATTTTTTCAAGATTCGTATCAATAAAAGAGGTAAGCTCAAGGACCACACTATTGATACTTTTACCTTTGTGATCCAAAATACCAATATTAAAGGGAATCAGCTGAAATGATAGAGAAGGAGGCAGTTCAGCATCTTTCATTTTTGTTGCGGTCATTGAAATCACACTCTTCTTTTTCTTCACGCAATATTCCGCATCTAAAGCGCCTTTTAGAGCTATTGCCCCTCTTGCGCGCTCTTTATCATTATGACCAGTATGATGAACGATCAGAACACAGCATGAAAAGGGAAGCCTTATGTACATGTCAATAGAGTAAATAAACTTATTCATGTCTTGTGTTTTATTTTCATCCCCACTACCAAAGTTTCGGGCTAGCGTATCAATGATCACAAGAGTCGGATTACCATGAGCTATCGATAGTTTTCTAATAGCCTCAGAAACAAGTTTTGCATGGTTTTCATCCATAAATTGAGCGGGTTGTTTGCTAATGTACAAATCATCTATAATCAATTTATGCTGTTCACTCCATGCCTTCAAGCGTCTTGAAAGGCCATTATGCCCTTCTCCAGCAATATAGAAGACGACACCCTTCTTTATTTCCTTACCCATCCAAGGCTTGCCAGTCGCAACTGATGCAGCAAAACTTAAGGCTATCAAACTTTTCCCAGAAGCTGGATCTCCGAAAAACTCGACTAAACTATTTTCTTCAAGATAGTCTTCAACAATCCATTTAGGACGGGTTATTTCAAGATCACTTGCCTTCACAAATGCAAATTCTTTAAATTGAGGTCTGTCTTTTTTTGAAGTCTCAATGTCATTTTTCTCATGCAATTCTATTGAGCGTCGAAGATTTTCCCTCTCCTTCTCTAGATTTTTTATTTTGACGGACTGTTGGTAAAGATCTTGTTCAATGCGAAAACGAATATCATCATTTGGTTTGTTAGCATCATATGGAAGCGGTTCTTCTTCAAAATCGTGATAAAGCCGATCAGAATCGTATTGATAAGCTTGCGTAACGAACCCGTTAAATGTTTTGTAAATTTCTTGGTCCAGTATGCTCAAACGAGTTTCTAGCCCATCAATTTTTTGGCTTTTTTCAAGGTCGGCAAAAACGTCTATTAATTCAGCCTCTATCATATACTTATTCAAGAATTCTTGAACGTCGCCTTTCTTTGCAATTGGACCAACAAATGCTCTATAGCAATCACTAAATCGGCACTCATGTAGCTGTTTTAAGGTGTTTTTAGCAGATTGTGTAAGAACAACACCCTTTGCAGTCATAATTTTGAAAGCATTATGTTGTATTTTTGGATGATCTTCGATAGACTTGATGTTGTTCGGATCAACTTTTTGGTCTATAAGGATGTCGTCCATAGCCCGGACGGCATCTTTTTTTTCGGAAGGCTTTGATTTTGACATCATTTATCCTCCCTTAAATTCTTTGAACGCTCCCAATATTCGAGGTCAATTTTGTTCCAACGACTTGAGCCAGGGCTAATTTTTTTTGGTTTGGGGAAGTGTCCGTGTTTGATCCACCGCCAAATCGTAGATCGATTTACACCGTAGCGATCGGCAACTTGAGTGACTTTTAAAAATGTTGTGGGTTCCATTTGCACATAGTCTCCTTTGTTGTTAACTATGTGCATACGGTCTCACGCTGGATTCTTTTTAGCGTGGCTAGCTAGAATTCCCTCTTAATTTTTCATTGATTTTTTGAATCCTTTGGTAAAAAGCTTTCTTACCAAATGGTTTACACCGACATCCCTCATGACATATTTTATTATTTTCTTTATAAACATCGCTTCCATCTCTTTCTCTAGGGATGAGAGCCCACAATTCACCAGGAAGTTTACCTGGATTATTCGTTACCAATTCCTCAAGATATTCGTTCAGCTCTTCGCAGCTACGAGGCTTGCTGGCAGCTTCTGAGTGTCTAATACTACTTTCTCTTTCTTTTTGCCGCTTGATTTCAAGTTCCGTCTGCACGCACTTGAGGTCCTTTTTTTGTTGCTTTATTTGAGATTTTTGAGATTTCAATAGCAATTGAGATCGAACCAATTCTTCTTCAGCTGTTCTGATCCCTTCTTCGCGATTTCTTAGCAATTTAGCAGTTTCGCGCTGCTTCTTTTGCTCATTTTCGATTAAGAGATCTTTTTCAAAAGATGTTATCTCTTCGGAGACCGATTTTCTCAATAGGTCAACATGCTCGTTTTCCACACGCTCGGAATAAAGCCATGCATATTTAAGAAATAGAATGATGTCAGGGAGTTGATTGGGAAAGCTTACATCTGATTCTACAAGCCAACCTGTAGGATTAGATGGGAATGGTAAAGTCAATGTGAATCGACTAAGCATCTTAAAAGCACTCATGCCTGCTCTTTCTATAAGGGCTTTTCCGACAGAGCTATCTTCCATCGTTTTTAGAAAATCAACTGAAATATCGGGTTTAAAAGTTTTATACATGAGAACCTCAGTAATGTGATTGTTCAGTGATTAGCTTATTAAGATGGTCTCCAAGTCTTTCCCAAGCTTGTTTCATTTCCGGCTCGTAGCCATACCTTTGATAGATTCTTTTGACTTTGTTTTCTTCAGCATGATTAAGACAACGTTCAGCGACTTCGGGAAGCACGCCCAATGAAGTCATCAGAGTAGCGCCTGTTCTTCTTAAATCATGAGGTTTCCAAATGCCTTTCGAAAGTATCAGAACATCTGTTAGTTGTGTTCTTTTGGTATGGGGATCTTTTTTCCGTTGACGATCGGAAACTTGTTTGGTAATCGTTTTAACGCATATGTGAGAATTTTTCTCTTTTGTCGGAAAACACCATTGACTATTTCCTGTGATCGTCTGAAGCTTTTGAAATAGGTCGAAGGCAAAATCGGATAGAAATATTGTGTGTTCCTTTTCGTTCTTGCTGTGTTCTGCCGGGATTTCCCAAATTTTTTTATTCACATCAAAATGCGACCAACGAGCTCTTAAAATTTCTCCAATACGACAACATGTTGCAAGAGTAATCCAAATCGCAATCATGCTGATTTCTTTCATGTTGGCTTCTGGTAGCTTTTTGGCAAGTTCTTTGATTTCATCTTCACTTAAGATTCTGTCTCGTTCTATATTCGAGCCACCAATACTTATTTTGCTTATCGATGCTGTAGGATCAACTTGTAAAAGATCGCGAGCTACAGCAAAGCGAAACATCTGTCGGATTAAGCTAAAAACTACCTTGGCCATCCGATTAACGCCTCGTTTTAATAACTTGTCGGTGATTTCAAATATTTCGCTCTTTTGCACATCTTTAATATTGAGATGCCCAATAGTAGGAAGCACATCTTTTAGCATCATTCGACGTGCTTCAGCTCCTTTATCTTTGCGATTTACAAGATCTGCTTCAAACCATCTTTCGAAAAGTTCACTGACGAGAATATTATTGGCTTTTTCACGCCGAATTTCTGCTGCCAATTTTCTTTTATCTTCAACAGGATCTGCTTGATTATGTCTCACTTCATTTTTCAATCGTTCAGCTTCCGTGCGAGCGGCATTAACCGTAAGTCCTGCTGCATCGTTTCGTCCGAGTCTGAAGGGCCCAAGTCCTTTTTTTCTTTCCCTCCATTTTCTTTTAGGACAAGGAACTGAATAGCAGAAAATCCAAGATTTTGATCCTGTTGGTTTGACACGAAGAACTAAGCCCTTGACCTGCGAATCGCGAATATACATCGCCTTTTCTTGTGGTTTTAATTTTTGGCAGTAGTCATCCCCGTTGCTACGTGGTATAGTATTGCTCATGCTTATGAAAATCCTTGGGTGGTGAATAGGTGGTGGATGAGACCACATGAAATTCATGGCAACATGATAAGACAAGTAAAATTAGAAATCAATCTCTAAGATATACTGTGAGATTGATTTTGTGAGACAAAATGAGACTGATTGAGATAAGAAAAACACGGAAAAACTTGCATGGGGTGCAAGGGGTCGGAGGTTCGAATCCTCTCACTCAGACTCTTTTCTTCCAAGGACTTACGAAGGCTTGACCACTCTTCTTAAGTCCTTATTTTTTTCCGGGTGGTGGATAGGTGGTGGATGAGTCCACTAAATTACAATGTCTGATGTTACTTTCGGTCCATTAGGAATATCTTTAAGCCCCCAAAAGATCTTCGAAAAAGAGTATAGATCATCAGCACCTAGTTTTCCGACGCGCTTTTTCTCGATTAAAGATTTGTAAGCTTGTAAATAGGTATCTTTGTCACTCTTTAATTCAAAGTAGAATGTAGGCCCTCCATCACAACCACAATTCGCATAAATCTCTACATTTTTAGCTACGGCCTCATTAATCAAAACATTCATCATCATCGCTACAGTTTTAGAAGTTGGGGGAAGTTTTAATTCATCCTTACCTAAAGCAGTATATGATATCCCTAGAAGAAATTTAGCATCCCATTCCTGCTTATTTAACTCATGGATAAAAAGATCTTGTGGCGCAGAAATAATATCAGCACAAAGAAATACATTTTTTGCGATTCCTATCCCATCATTTCTAAGCAAAATTCCAAGCTCCATTTTCAGGTTATGGCCTTCAAAAATGGCAGGTTTCACAAGATATTGTTGAATTACCTTAGGTTGAGGCCTGCGGCCAAACATACCTGCTAAAATGTCATGTGTTACCCTTACAAAACTTGATCCTGCACGCATATAATAATTTAGGCTTTTAATTTCTTGGTGAGGAGCATGATCACTTTTTGGGATCAGAGAAATTACATAACCAGAATTATTTCCTGCCTCCACAACATGACTTCTAACTGTTGGATGGGGCGGAATTGTTCTTCCGCTAACAGCTCCTTCCAACCAGCTCCTAAATCTTTGTGGATTTTCTAACGGAATTTTTCCATAGGCGACATCTGACCCATCATCTTTCTTTTTACAACGCACTCCCCATATAATTACACCCCCTTGCGAATTGCCAAAACCAGATATAGCAACACCAAAATTCGATAAATCATCTTTTGAAAGCTTAGAATTTTCGCCCCTGTCGCTGGACTCCTTAAAATCCAAAAAAAGCTCTTCCGATTCAGCATTTTGAATGAATTCATCGATTGATTTTACGCCATTTTCAACAATTTTATTAAATATATCAGTAGCCCTGTCCATAGAATTCCTTTTGTTAATTTTCATATATGGCTTTTTCCTCTTGGAACCATTGACGAAATTTCAGTGTGAATGCTACCATTAAATCCAATTAATCACAATATGTAAAATCAAAAGAGAAAAAGGCACTAAAAATGATTCCGAGAAAAATCAGATCGGTTTTTGAAATCTCGCTAACCTGGGAGGATTTTAAAGGTAAAGTCGACTCCTTAACTTCAAAAGAAAAAGGTCTCTGTTTTGAGCTGCTAACCAAATTTTATCTCATGATAAATGCTAAATATCGCACCAAGCTTAAAAACGTTTGGTTGCTTAAAGACGTGCCTTCAGAAGTCAGCACCTATTTGAATCTTCCGAATTGCGATGAAGGGATAGACCTTATAGCAGAAACTCACGAAGGCAATTTTTGGGCTATCCAAAGCAAATACCGGGGGAACGAAAATCACTCACTGAATCGTAAAGAGCTGAGCACTTTTACCGATTTAGCTTTTAACGTTTGTAGAAACGTTTCCCATGCCCTTATATGCACAAGCTCAGTAAAACTTAGTCATAAATTTTCACTTTATAAGGAAAACGTAAGTTTTTGTTCTTCAGACGTCTGGTGTAATTTAAATGAAGAGTTTTTTGAAGATATTAGAGAGTTGCTCAAGGGTCATGTTTTAGAACCAAAAAAATTAAACCCAAGAAAACACCAACGAGAAGCTATAGAGAATGCCCTTCTGCATTTTAAAGACGGTGCAAGAGGGAAACTAATTCATCCTTGTTCAGCGGGAAAAACTCTAACAGCATATTGGATAGCAAGAGATATAAAAGCGAAATCGATACTCATTGCGGTTCCAAGTCTTAGCCTAATTAACCAGACTCTTGAGGAATGGGCGAATAGATTTATCGCTGATAATCTTAATGCCTCTTGGATATGTGTCTGCAGCG
>LNAP01004336.1_pt1 | contig 13160 bp, 1 predicted proteins | sample 602601 | NCBI WGS metagenome assembly LNAP01 (sample SAMN02440304, study PRJNA202911) | soil metagenome | biome: Subtropical and temperate rainforests or woodlands; isolation source: soil samples (1 kg each in a 20% v/v slurry with milli Q water) were... ...
TTCCCTGTTGAAGTGTTGACGGATCATCTGCAACTGCTGGCAACCAATCGGCTCAACATTATCAACTGACTGTTGCACTTGGAACCTGAGGCCGCCAACCCCCTACACGTTAGGGGCTTGACTTAGAGAAATAGTCCTTATACAGCCAACCCTTGGAAGCTGGGAATGCTTGTCGTGAAGTCGAGAATGGGTAGTAATGATTGTGTGCAGTTTTCCACGGTGCAGCCAAGATATGTAGGTTTGGTGTTGACGAGCCATCGAACAGATCCATTTTTTCACCAATCCAGTTGCCGTCTCAAATGAGACAGGCAGGAAGAGCGAAGCTTTAGGAAAAAGCGGTGTGTTGGGTTCACACTGTAACCCCGAAAGAAATACTGCAGCCCACTCCTTCTCTGCCGGCGCCTCAAATATCGACAACTCCGATACTGCTACCAATTAACCGCATATGTTCCAGCATCAACTTTTCGTCTTCATTACTGCCATCACCTAATTCAAGCGCAGGCATCTTAGAATAAGCGACACTAAGCTCTTCAAAAACATCTTGCGTAAAAGGATCATCCTTAACGAACTCCACTCCTCCCTTTAGCGCCACGAAAAACAAAGCAGTAAATGCCTCGATGCTTGTCCTGTCAGCTTCGGCATGCAAAAACACATCCATTTCATCATAAGCATAAGCAAAGGCCTGATAGATTGTCAGCCCCTTGTCATGGATGGCCCGCCCATACAAAGCCTGCATCTCATACAACATATCGGAATAACTCAAAGATCCTCCAGACCGCACTTAATCACGTGTAAAAACATTCAACTGGATATTGGGGTACCGCTCCCTAAATTGCAAGACAACTCCTGTGCAGCTAGGGCAGACTGATTTTTCGGAAAGCAAGTTTATGCGCCCCGTTGCGCTGGTATTTTGGCCAAGTCTTTGCGCAATAGTTTCCAGAATCTTGAACTCAGTATCTGCATCCCGCAAATATGCACCCGGGCCGTCTATATATTTTGAAGTCGCTTTTTCCGGCTTGAGAATCCAACTATCCAAATTTCCATCTGGTTTCGGTAGAAAATCGTCAATACGCTGATCGTACCCACTGAACGACTTCATGAGCAATTGTTCATTGGACAAGTTAGGTATACTGACTTCTGCAAAAGCAACATTACCATTGCCGGGCAAGTCCCGTCGAACATCCTGAACTGCCCCTATCAGCCGATTACGAATATCCGGAGAACTTTTGTTATCCAGATATACCAATACGGACTTAGACGTTTGTACCAAGCCGCCCGCAGGTGTTTTCCCGGCTGTTAACCCGGAAAGACCACCTTCCAACGCAGCGCCGATACCAACACCTAATGCAGTGGTGCCGGCCGCATTCGACTGTACCACTGCCGCGCCGCCGCCCTGCATGATATGCAGGTTATCCAGGTAGCTCTTCAGGCGAAGCTCCTCCGGAAACTTCAAGACTGAGTTCCAAGCATCCTGCACATCAGTAGCCGCGCAGCGCGGGCAGTTCACCGCTCCCATTGCCCAAAGCGCCGCCTTTGACGGACCGCTAGCCATACCTTCCAACGCTAGCGCGAAACCTTCCTGGCTACCTCGTCCCTTTGCGTCAAGAACTTCACGCATGTAGCGTGCATCGGTTCGGTAGTCCAGCGGATCAACCAATGCAACGCTTTTAAGCATTTTCTCGAGTGAGGTCTTATCTTTGAACAACTCGACCAAGCCAACACGCTCATTGTTGTAATCCGCCAATGACACCTTGAATAGATTGTCATTCTTGAACTGATTCAACTCGACTCGAAGATAATCTGCCGCTCTGGCTGTCTTGCCTTCCTTCAGCACATTGTCCCAACCATGATCCACCATGGCAGCGGCGGTGCGCAGCAGCTCTGACTCTGCCTGCTCTTCGGTCAAACCGCTCTGCGCCGCGAATCGTTTTACTCGCTCCTTATCGCTCGCAAACTCGATCTCATCCGGGTGCAGTTGACGGTTGTATTGCGTACTGTTCTGCGCAGCCCATGACCCCGTTTGCAAGTCTTTCGCATCGCCGCCACCTGCTGCCGCTGCCAATACCCCGATCAGTTGCGAGTTCATCACCAGCAGCTTTTGCTTCTGCTCGGGCTGCATGCCCCCGTACTGCTTGGCCAATGTATCGGCCACAGCTTCGTTCAACCCTGCGGCCAATGCGCCAATCTTGAAATCACCGCCAGCCGCTTCAGCTGCCAGGCCACCCATCACTGCATGCAGACCGACCTTGGCTAAGCCACCTTCTTTCAAGTCGAATTTCTTGCCGAAGTCCCCTACCCAGTTGAAACCCGCCGCAGCAAAGGTATTGGCCAGGCTGGTACGCAGGGCATTGTCGAACTGGCTGTCACCTCCCAGCGCCCGATCCAGTAAGGTCGACGTACCGTTCTGCAGCAACTGGTTGGCACCAAATCGGACGACTCCCTTCAGGCTCGACAAACCACCTTCGGCCACTACCTTGCCAGCGTTAGGCAAGGCGCCTTCCACCGTGGTGGTGGTACTGGTCATCTTGTCGAAGATACCGGCTGTCATGCCCGCAGTCACACCTGACACCAAATAGCTACGCAAGGCATCCGTAGAAGTCACATCCTTGAGTACCGCCCCCAAGTTGCCGCCGTTATTAATGAAACTCACAGTGGCGTTGCTCGCGGCGCCAGTTGCAACAGCGGTGAGTGCTACGTTGGCCCAGCCCGCCGCTACCGTTGAACCGACAGCAGCCCCACCGGCCACGGCAGAAGCGGACGCCGTACCCGCAGCCGCCATCGCGGAGCCTGAACCCGCTGTAGCCCCAGCCCCGATCAACCCACTGGCAGCACCGGCCGTCAACACCGTCACAACAATGGCGATAACCAGCATCGCCCCGGCCCCCAGACTGGAGTTGCTATAGCTGAAGGAGTCGTGCACTTCCTTCACCTGCTGCCAATCGACATCACCGCGTTTTTCAGCCTCTTTGAGCCAAGCCAGTTGCGGGTCAGCCTGAACCATGGCGTCGATGGTCTGGCTCACCGTCTTCTGGTCAATGTGCTTGATATCGATCTTGAGTCCATCGACTGCATTGATCACCAGCTCACCTTTTGCAGTGAGCTGGCTCTGGCGCAGTGTTTCATCGGTGTGGCCTTTGCCTTTCATCGAATTCCACGCAAGGCTGCTACTGCTCTTCTCGTGGCTTTCCTGATCCAGGTCCTTAACCCCCTCGAAGGTTATCGCTCCACCGCTTTTCAGCGTCAGGTCCTGATCACTGTCAAGCTTGGCCGCCTGGTAGCGCTGGTCCCCCTCACTGATCAACGTGAGGCCCCCTCCAGCACTGATCTCACTTCCTACATGATTGATCTGGGTGGTCTCGTCTCGGCGAGTCCTCTTGCCAAAACCGGTTTTGTTTTTCCGACTGTAAAGCGAGTAATCGCTGTCCTGGGCAGCCAGCAAATCAAGCTCCCCACCAGCCACCAGGTAGGCTTCATCGCCGGAGGTGATGCGACTTGAAATCAGCGCGATATCCTTACCCGCCGAGATGGCCACATCGTATCCAGCGGAAATCGAGCTGCCCACCTGTTGGATGTGATCTTCCTGGGCGGTGACTTTCTTGCTCTTGAAATACGAGTGTTCTTCGTTCGCTACCGAACCCACGGTGACGTTCTCGATCGCCGCCATGGCGATGTCACGCTTGGCCTCGAGCTGACTGGCGACGATGGCAAGATTACGTCCAGCCCCGACAGTCATATCGCGACCTGCGGTGAGTCGTGATTCGTACTGGGTGATTTGTTCCTTGGTATTGTTGGTGCCGTTAGCCTCGGTGTTGTGCTCGACCGCTGAGGTAATGGCAACATCACGTCCGGCGCTTATGGACATGTCTCTGCCAGCTTGCAAGGTGCTACCGATGTTGGAGACATCGCGCCCGGCCTTGATCGTCAGATCATTCGCAGCCTCTATCCGGGCCGCGCTGTCGAGAAATTCGCGATGCTGGTTCCAACCACCGGCCTGGGCATCGTAGGTATTGACGCTGCGTTCATTGATGACGTCGCCATTCAGGGCTGTAAGGCCGACATCACGCCCCGAAATAATCCCCCCCGCCTTATTCACCAGATTATTGCCAGCCAGCAGATCAAGACGGTTACCCGCTTCGATCAAGCCACTGTTCACCAAATCGGTTCCAGCAATAGCAGCCAGGTTTTCGCTGGCCCGCAAGGTGCCCGAATTACTCAGGTCCTTGCCGGCAATGAGCGAGATATCCGTGCCTTGAATCAGGGCTCCATTGGCCGCCAGACGTTGGTTGGCATTTGCCAGGTAAAGCACTGGCACCAGTACTTTCTCACCATTCACCTCGTGTTCTTCGAGCCAGACTATGTCATGGGTCAGCGCTGCGACTTGCTGAGCCGTCAAGGTGACGCCCATCGACAGGTTCAGTTGTTCCTTGCTGGCGATGGCATTGTTCATCAGGTACTTGAACATGGCTTCGTCAGAGGTCTGGCCATCGATGTAACGTTGTCCGGTGCGAGCAAGAACGGCCTGTTGGATCAAACGCTGTTCATAAAGGCCATCCCCCAGGCGCTTGGCACTTTCATCCGGGTTGTAACCAAGGTTCGACAGCAAGTAATCCGAGCTCATGAACTGCTTGAGGTCGGTGAGGACCGGGTTGGTTTCGATCAGGTATTTATGCGGTCTGGACTGGACGCTGCCATCTGGCAACCCCTGGACGCGGTTGATGGTGATGGCAGCAGGCTGAGTCGATTGATCGACGACCTGGGTCGCCTGGCTGATCGCATCATTGGTCGTGGAACGACCTGGCAATGCAGTGCCCGAGACAGGATCCGTACCTGCGACAGTCGCATTGATCTCACTGGCGGTGGTTTCGATGCTGGCCGCCTGGCGAGTCGCCGATATCAGCTCTACCGAACTGGCAGAAACCTGGGCGACATTACCGACCTGGATCTCCCGAGCCTGGCCAACAGGTAGAGCTTGCTGACGTTGTGCGGTGCCAAGACTGGCGCCGCCCATGGTCCAGCTTTGCGGACCGCTGGCCACTGGCGTGCTGCTGTCTTGTCCGCTCAAACGAAAGAGGCCGTTCTGTCCAGACGGCAGGCTGAAGCCAGGTAAGCCCAGAGGGTTGACCTGCGACTGACGCAACTCTGGCGGCAATAGGCTTGCCGGGATGAACACGGCTTGCGAAGCGCTAGAAACGGCGGTATTCGACGTTTGGTTTCGCCCCTGACTCACTGTGGAGAACGGGGTGATGACGCTATTGTTCAAGGAGGATGAAGCGTTGATTGAAACCTGCCCACCGGCCTGGATAACAGCCGGTGCATTGCCCAATGCGCCTGTCACTTCGCGATTCATCAAAGGCAGCGAGTCAAGCCAGGCTGGAGCCGCTACCAGATTGTTCGGGTTATAGAGTGAAGCCGGGCCGGTATAGGTGTAGTAATCCTCTATCCCCGTAGGGCTGTACAGAAAATAGGGCTGGTAAGCCGCTGAGCTTTCTGTATTGATTTCGTAGCCCTCGGTAAACCAGTAGACCTCAACAAATCCACCGGTTCCACTGTCAGATCTAGGGACATTGCGTACATAAGGCACCAATTTCCAGGTCGTGGTTTTAGCCGGAGTGATACCCCAGGCTGGCTCGTACTGCTGATATTCAATCGATGGAAAATCCGGGTTGTTACGCTGGTTGTATTCAAAGAACCCGTCAGTGACGAATCCCGGCATGTTGCCCCGAGACTCATAGGTGCTCTTCACCGAGTACGACCCGACCTGAGCCGCCTGATTCTGAAAGTCATCAGCAGTAATCGAAATATTTCCCGCCGCGGAAATCGTGCTGTAAAGGTTCGAAACCTTGCTCCCGGTTATCCGGATATTTCCCCCAGCCGTCATCAAGGAACTGGCGCTGTCCTCCCCCGCAATGGCTTCAAAGTTCTCGGTCAACACATAGGCGCCTGAACCTTGAAAAATCTTGTTGTCTTCGTTCCAGCAATCGCGAAGGCAGATGGCCCCTAAAGCGCCCGAGATCTTCTTCGAGGAATAAGTGAAACGGTCCTTGGTGTTTTCAAAAGTCGTGGCGGAAAGCGAGAAATCCCCGACAGACTCCATGGTCGAGGATCGATTGGAAACCAGTCGCGCTCTCCCCCCTGCTCCGTCGGCAGCAATATCGATCCCGCCCAGGCTGTAGACATCGGCATACAGGTTGTTGAAGTCCGTCACCCGCAATGCCATGTCTGCGCCGCTGAAGATCAGCCCATGATCATTCAGCAATGAAGGTGCATTCACCGTCAGGTTTTGCCCGCTACCCAAGGTTCCATAGTTCTTCAGGGTGTTGGCATTGGTTGTCAGGGTAGTGGCGGAAGTGATTCGACCGTAGTTGCTCAACTGGCCGGCGACATTCACCAGGGTGTTACCGCCACCCGCGATACTTCCCGCGCTATTCAAACTCAGTTGCGCGGCAGTCAAGCCGAGAGTGCCCAGACTACTGACCCGACCGTTACCGTTGTAGGTACCACCGAGGTTCAGGCTCAAGCTGCCGTCACTGGCAATCAAACCGTCGTTGTACCAATTGCCGCCTGTACCGACGAAGCTGTCGGAGGCCAGCAACTGGCCGCTCGCGGTCTGGCTGAAGCTGTTGACGTTGACATTCAGACGTCCGGCCTGGATGACGTTGCTGTTGCTCCAGCTATCGGCATTGAGGGTCAGGCCGCCACGGGTGACGATGCTGCCGCCAGCCCCGGTGACGTTGGCGGTGGAGATGTCGAAGGTGCCGCTGCCGACATGTAACAGGCTACCGCCGCCGTTGAGGAAGCTGCCGACGCCAAGGCTCAGGTCACTGTTGGCGCTTTCCAGGGTGCCGTTGCGGTTGTCGAACAGGCCGCCGATCTGCAAGCTGGTTTTGCCACTAGTGCCCAGGGCCCGCAGTTTCCCGGTCTGGTTATCCAGGCTGGCGGCCTTGATCGCCAGAGTGCTGTCACTCTCGATGATGCCCAGGCGGTTGTTCAGCGCTCCCGTAAGGTCGAGGTCGATCTGGTTGCCGGCGATCTGGCCATCGTTGTCGCCGCTGTTGTCGAAATGATTGCCGCTGACCTTGACCCGGCCCTTGGCGTAGAGGCCGCCGTTGCGGTTGTCGAAGTCACGGGTGCTGATGGTCGCATCGCCGGTTTGCGCGGCGATACGCCCGCCATAGTTGTCGATACCGCCCAGTGCACTCAGGTTCAGGCGCTGGGCCTGGGCGATACCGCCCTGGCGATTGTTGTTCAGGTCGTAGCCATTTTTCAGCACGCCGGTCAGTTGAGCAGTGAATGCGCCTTGCAGGCTGGAAAGTACGCCACCACGGTTATCGAGGTTGCCGGCAGTGATGGACAGGTCGCCGGCCTTGGCCAGAATACGCCCACTCTGGTTGTCGATATCACCGCCCACGCCGAGGTTCAGGACACCCAGGCTTTGCAGGGTGCCTTTGCCATTGGCGAGGCTGCCGGCCTGGACTTGCAGGCCGCCGTTCTGGCTGTAGATCAGGCCATCGCCACCGTTCTGAATGGCGCCCGGTGTGGTGAGGGTCAGCTGATCGTTAGCTGCGACCGTGCCGCGATTACGGTTATCCAGGCCACCGGTGAGCAGGCTCATCAGGCCTTGGCTGGCGAGCTGGCCACCCTGGTTGTCGAGACGTGCCGACCGCTGCAGCCGCAGCGGTCCGGCACTGGCCAGCTTGCCGCTGGTATTGATCAGGGCACCGAGCAGGTCCAGGGTCACTGCGCCGTTGCCGACCAGGTTGCCGCCGCCGTTATCCAGGGTGGTGCCGGTGAAGTTCAAGGCTTGCTGGGCGTTGACGGTGCCAGCAGCGTTGCCCAGGGTCATCGCCTGCATCGTCAGGGTGGCGCCACTGTCGATCAGGCCGCCCAGGGCATTGTTCAGCAGGTCGCCGACTGCCAGGGTCTGGGCAGCGCCGCTGGAGAGGATGCCGCCGTTGCTGTTGTCCAGGCTCGCCGCGCTGACGCTCAAGGCTTTCTGGCTGACCAGCGCCCCGGCGCCGCTATTGAGGATCGCCCCAGTGACAGAGGCCTTCACATCGCCACTGCGGCTCGACAGAGTGCCCTGGTTGCGGTTGTCCAGGCTCGCAGCCGTGACGTTCAACCCTTGCCAGCCGGAGATCAGCCCAGCCTGGTTGAGCACAGTGTTCGCGCTCACCGTCAGCCGCTGGTTGCTGATCAGTTTGCCGGCGCTGTTATTCAGCTCACGGGCGTTCAGGTCGAGGTTTTGGCTACTGGAAAGTTCGCCGTTCTGGTTATTCAGGTCACGCAGGTGATCGATGCTCAGCGAACCGGCGGTGGTGATCAGGCCGCCACTGTTGTTCAGATCGCCGGTGGCCGCGCCGAAGTCGATGGCAATGGCGCTGCCCAGCAAAGAACCGTTCTGGTTATTCAGGCCGCCGCTGCTGAGGGTCAGTCCGGTACTGGCGTTGATCAGCCCCTGGTTCTGGTTATTCAACAGCCCGTCGAGCTTGAGTTCGAGGTTGGTGCGACTGGTCAGCGTACCGCCGCCGTTGTCCAGGCTGGCAGCCTTGGCGTCGAGTGCCGCTGCCGCGATCAAGCCTTTGAGGTTGCTCAGCGCCTGGTCGATGCGCAGGGTCAGCCCCTGGTTGCTCAACAGTTTGCCGTTGCTGTTGTCCAGGCGCTCGGCGGCCAGGCTGAAGGCCTGAGCGCTGGAGATCTCGCCGCCCTGGTTGCCGACGCCCTTGAGGTTCCTGAGCATCAGCAACGGAGCGTTGATCAGACCATTCTGATTGTTCAACTGACCGTGGTTGAGGTCCAGATCCAACGCCGTGTTGCTGAACAGCTGGCCGCCCTGTTGCTCCAGGCCGCTGACGCTGGCGCTCAGTTTTCCGGCGCTGGCGATACGGCCCGTGTCCTGGTTAGTCAGTTGCGCAGCGCTCAGATCCAGACTGGCACCGCTGCTCAGTCGCCCACCGTGGCTGTTATCGAAGGCTCCGGTGTCGACCACCACCGTGCCCTTGCCACTGAGGCTGCCCTGGTTACGGTTATCGAGACTGGCACTCTTGAGCCTGAGTTCGGCATCGGTAACGATCTCGCCACTCTGGTTGGCGAGCACACCAGTGCTGGTCACGGTCAAGGCTCCAGCGCTGGAAACACTGCCGGCGGTGTTGGTCAGGTCCCTGGCCTGAATCCCGAGCGTGCCCTCGGCGCTGAGCAGGCCCTGGCTGTTGTCCAGGTCACCTTGCAGGTCGATCTTGAGATCCTGTTGCGTGCGCAGGGAGCCGCCACTGTTGTTCAGGCTGCTACCTGTCAAGGTCAAACCGGACTTGCCGGACAGCAAGCCTTTGGCACGGTTGAGCACCTGATCGACCGTCAGCGCCAGCACACCCTCGGCGAATACCCGACCACCATCGCTGTTATCCAGCGAGTTGCCGATCAGCGTGACACCGGCCTTGCTCGACAGCTCGCCACCACGGTTGTCGACTGCGTCGACCTGCATGTGCAAAGCATCGCTGGCCCCGAGCAGTCCACCCTGACGGTTGTCGAGTCGAGCTCCGGTCAACCGCAGAGTGCCAGTCGCCACCAACTGACCAGCCTGGTTGTTCAGGCTCGCCACGCTGGCGGTGACATTGGTCTTGCCGGCGATCTGGCCGTGACTGTTGTCGAGGTCATCGACGCTCAGTTGCACATCGCCGTCGGCAATCACCGTCCCGCGCTGGTTGAGCAATCGACCATCCACCGTCAGTTCCAGCGCGCCATGACTGCTGAGTATGCCGTCGGTGTTGTCCAGGCTAGCGCTCTGCGCGTCGAGGGCCTGGGCGGAAACCAGCCCTTTGAGATTGTTCAGCACCTGATCGACGCGCAGGCTCAACCCCTGGTTGCTGATCAGTTTGCCGTTGCTGTTGTCCAGGTTGCGCGCGGCCAGGGTGAAGGCTTGGGCGCTGGAGATCTCACCGCCCTGGTTGTTGACGTCCTTGAGGTTTTTCAACAGCAACAGCGGTGCGTTGATCAGCCCCTTCTGGTTGTTCAACTGACCCTGATTCAGGTCCAGGCTCAGCGAGGTCTTGCTGAACAGTTCGCCGCCTTGTTGATCGAAACCGCTGACGCTGGCGATCAGCGCCTTGTCGCTGGCAATTCGGCTGGCCACACCGTTACTCACCTGGGTCGCGATCAAGTGCAAAGTATCGCCGCTGGTCAGGCGCCCCCCCTGGGTGTTGTCGAAGGTGCCGGTGCTGACCCGGGTCACGCCCTTGCCGCTGAGCAAGCCACTCAGACTGTTGTCCAGGCTCTGACTCTTGAGGGTCAACGTGCCGTCGGTGGTGACGGAGCCGCCCTGGTTAGCCAGGGCGCCCACTGTTGTCAGGTCCAACGCACCGGCACTCGACAGGTTGCCGAGGTGGTTGTCGAGGTTCGCCGCATTGAGCGCCAGGCTGCCCTCACTGCTGATCAGGCCCTTGATATTGCTCAAGGCGTTATCCAGGCGTATGTCCAGCCCTTGCTGGGTCACCAGGCTGGCGCCACTGTTATCCAGACTCTGGCCGATAACGGTGGTCGCGCCTTTGCTGAACAGCAGGCCCTGGGTCTGGTTGATGATCTGCGCCACTTGCAGGCCCAGGTCGGTACCAGCCAGGACCTTGCCGCTGTCGCTGTTGTTCAGGCTCTGGCCTTCCAGATGCACATCGACGGCACTGGAGATTTCTCCGCCGCGGTTATCCACCTTCTCCACATTGAGCTTCAGCACTTTTGTCGCGCCGACCAGCCCCCCTTGAGTGTTATCCAGGGTGCCGCCGCCCAGGGCCAGATTGCCCTGGGCCACCAGTTCGCCGTCCTGGTTGGCGAACTGCACCACCGTAGCGCTCAGATCGGTTTTGCTGGAGATCCGTCCGCCGCCGTTATCGACACTGGTGGCAGCCAGTTTTACCGGACCGACGGCGCTGAGCAGGCCGCCGCGGTTATCCAGGCGCGAGCCTTCGAAAGCAATCGCCGCCTGGCTGTTGAGCAGACCCTGCTGGCGGTTGTCCAGCACCCCGACCGTCAGTTGCAGGTCTTTGTCTGCGCGCACTTTACCCACGCGGTTGTCCAGCGCATCGCTGCGCAAGGTCAGACGATCCTTGCCTGTCAGAGCACCACCGCGGTTATCGAAGCTGGCGCTCTGCAGGTCGATCAGGCCTTTGGCGCTCAGGTCGCCGCCCTGGTTGTCGAACAACCCCGCGATACGTGCCGTCAGGCTGCCGTCGCTGACCAGGCTACCTGCATGGCTGTTATCCAGACTGGCGGCGTTGATGCTCACGCCCACTCCGGAACCCAACACACCGTTCTGGTTGTTCAGTGCCCCAGTCAAACCGATGTTCAAGGCAACATCGCCCGTCACCTGGCCATCGCTGTTGTCCAGGCTCGCGGCCTTGAGTGTGGTGTCGGTGGCGCTGGAGACTTCGCCGGCGCGATTGTTCAGGGCGCCATCGAGGGTCAGGTTCAGGCCCGCTTTACTGGTGAAGGTACCGTCGGTGTTGTCCAGGCTTGCGGCTTTAGTATCAAGCCCGGTGGCGGAAACCAGACCATTGGTGTTGTTCAATGCCTGGTCGAGACGCAGGGTCAACCCTTGCTTACTGATCAGTTTGCCGTTGCTGTTATGCAGATTCCGGGCGGCCAAGGTGAAGGTCTGCGCACTGGAGATTTCACCGTTCTGGTTATCGACGTCTTGGAGGTTCTTCAACACCAGCAGCGGCGCATTGATCAGGCCACCCTGGTTGTTTAGCTGTCCCTGGTTCAGGTCCAGGGTCAACCCGGCGCTACTGCTGAGCTGGCCGCCGTTACGCTGGTCCAGGCCGCTAATCGTGACGGTCAGGGTTTGGTTGCTGGCAATCTTCCCGGCATTGCGGTTATCGACCTGCCCCCCATGCAGGTTCAGTGCACCGAGACTGTTCAGCTTGCCAGCCTGGTTATTCACCCCGCCACTGGCCGTAATACTCAAGGTTTTACCAGCCGAGACCAGACCGGCAACGTTGTCCAGCGAAGCGATCTGCAAGGTCAGGGTGTCGAGACTGGCAAGTTCGCCTGTGTTGTTATTCAGGTAACCCGCCTGAATGTCCAGGCTGCCAGTGCCCTTGAGCAGACCACCTTGGGCATTGAACAGTTGATTGGCGGCAACACTCAGGCTTCCGGCGCTCAGCACCCGGCCCTTGTTCTGGTTATCCAGGGTCGCGGCGCTGACGTTGGCGCTCTGCCCGGCACTCAAGGTGCCGCCTTGGTTGTTCAGGGCTTGTGCCGTGTTCACCCTCAGGTTGCGGCTGGCGATCACGCTCTTGCCGTTGTTATCGAGGGTCTGCGCGCTCAGGCTGACATCGCCATTGGCATTGCTGATGTCGCCGGTTTCGACCCCGGCCTCGATGATGCCGCTGTTGCTCAGGCGGCCGCCGGCGCTGAGGTTGATGCTGTCGCGCGCGGTCAGGTTTTGTCGGTTGTTCAGGTCGCCCTGGGTTTGCACAGTGAGTGTGCTGCCGGCATGCACCGGACCTTGGGCCTCCAGACTCGCCGCCTTGACCTTGATTGCCGTATTGGCCGAGGCCTGGACCAGGCTCAGGTGACCGTTGGCATCGAGCTGGATATCGCCGCCACTGGCGATCAGCTTGCCGTCGAGTTTTACCCCCACCCCGGCTTCAGTCCCCACCAGCTTGATCGCCCCGGCATACATCCCGCCCAGGGCCGAAGAGTCGATCGCCAGTTCCGGCTTGGCGCTGCCGTCGTCGGCGCGAGCCGTGGCGTTCAGGGTGCGGGCATCGACGTCGTTGCGCCCGGTGACGATCGTCAGGTTTTTCGCCTGGATCTCGGCGTTGATCTTGGCGCTGCGGGTGATGATCTCGAAGCGGTCGACGTTGCTGGCGTTGAGCAGGCTGCCCTCGATGGTCACCTGCCCCTGGTCGACCTGATATCGGCTGAGCTGGCCGTTTTCGATCACCGGTTTGCCGGTGGTCAGGGTGGCTTTCGGGGTGTTGATGAAGCCGCAGCCATTGCAGCTGATGCCATAGGGGTTGGCGACGATCACATGGGCCGACTGCCCCGCCACCTCGGTGTAGCCGCGCAGCTGGCTGGGGCTGCCACCGTTGACTTCGTTGAGGATGGTTTGCGCGGCGACGCCCTTGAGGTTCGGGTTGCCGACGATGATCCCGCCCAGTTGGGTGCTT
>LNAP01004337.1_pt1 | contig 13160 bp, 20 predicted proteins | sample 602601 | NCBI WGS metagenome assembly LNAP01 (sample SAMN02440304, study PRJNA202911) | soil metagenome | biome: Subtropical and temperate rainforests or woodlands; isolation source: soil samples (1 kg each in a 20% v/v slurry with milli Q water) were... ...
GCAGCGATGCCGGGGCATGCAATGGGCCGTTAGCTCAGTTGGTAGAGCAGAAGACTTTTAATCTTTTGGTCGATGGTTCGAATCCATCACGGCCCACCAATTGCATCAAAGACTTAAAGGGCGCCCTAGGCGCCCTTTTTGTTGCCTCCTGAAAACACTCCTGAAAACGATGGGAGTTTTGCAGGTTCCACGAGGGGCACTTCGTGGTCGTATCGCTGCCGCATACGTTCGGATTTGTGGCCTCCTGACGCCTTGTCTTTGCTGTCGGTGATGCCGCGGTGCTTGATGCCATGGAGGGTGAAGTGCTCGCTCTCCTGCAGCAGGGAAACTCCGTCCTCATCTGGCTTCATCGCCAAGGCCATGAGCCGCTGCCAGGCTGTGTCGAGCGCCGACTTCGACAATGGCGTGCCACGCTGACTGACCACCAGGTAGCGCAGTTCCGGTCGAAGCTGCGCGGGCCTGTCGTGCCGCTTCTCGGCGTCCTTGCGAAGTTTGACCAACGCGTCCCATGCGTCACGCAGCTCCGGTGTCCAGCGCGTCACGTTGTCCCGGCTCCCCTTCCGGCGGTTACTCAGCACACCGTCATCGGTGGCGTTGGCGTCGGTCAAGGTCACAGCCTCAATGCCGCGCAGGCGGCATGCGTAGGCGATGATCATCAGGTGGCCCAGGTAGGGGGCGACACTCCCCTCGGTGTGCGCCTTGCGCTCGCCCCGTGCGATAGCGAAGTGCGCCACCTTGCTGAATGTCTCGGGCGTAGGCATCTTGAACTGGCCGCGTTCCTTGACCTGCGCCGCCCCGCTGGCGGGGTTGTTCTGGCACGCCCCGTGCTGCACGCCCCACGCGAACACACGGCTTAGATATCGCAGGAGGTGGTTCGCCTTCGATGGCATGCCGCGCACTTCGCCCCGACCCTTGGCGATCACCTCAACAATGCGCTGAATCGCCGGCACCGACAGCCTCGAGACGGCCAGCTTGTCGAGGGTCAGGCCCAGGCCGGTCTTGTATGTTCGCACTACCTGTCGCTGGTGCTCGTAGCCCTTTCTTGTGCCGGCAGACAGCTCGGCATACTTGGTGCTCTCGTGGAACCGGTCCATTACGTAGCCCACGGTGCCGCGCGCTGCCGTGCCCGCGCGGGCTTCCATAATCGCGTGCAGGTCGGACAGGAGCGCCTTTGAACTGGCCACGGTCACAGCCTTGCGAGGAAAGTCGAGCACGTACCACCGTCCGTTGCCGGAGGAATCCCAGTAGACCCCTTTCGGAATCTTGGGTTGGTCGATGTGGGCAGGGATGGTGGGGTTGTGCTTCCGTGGCCGTGGCATTACGCGATGTCCTCAGGTGAATACTGCGCTTCGACAGCACCAGGCTTCTTCAAGCCCAAGGCGACGTTGAGGGCCTGGTGCGTGGTCCAAATTCCGCCGTTGCCGTCGTATCGATAGGCTATTCCTTCCCGGTCCGCCCACGCCTCAACGGTGGCGCGACGCGGGTTCTTGCCCGGTTGGCACATCTGCTGCAGGTCCCGGAACGTGTAAATCTCGGGCAGTTTCTCAGCGGCGCCCATACGACCCCCGACCGTCTTGGTAGTGAACTCGGCCATGTGCCACGGGTTGAATCGCCGCCCGCACGGCGCAAAAATCAATGTGCATCGGGTACCTCTTTCAACTCTTGAGACGGCGATCCGTACGATCGCCGCGATGAAAAATCAGTTCGCCAGATTCACCCACGCGGAGCTGCGCGCTTCCGCGTTGGGGTATGCCGCTGGGCTTCGGGAGCAGGCGGAAATCCATGACCTCATAGCTGGAAACCGCGCCACTGCGCGCCAACGTCGCCGCGTGTCGCCGGCCCCGGGGAAAGACCGAAGCATGGCCGACCTCTTCGAAGCGCTCGCGCACCAGGTCCATCACGGCGGCAACGCCGCGGACGGTGCTGAGAAGGCGCTGCAGCAGCCGGGCGCCACACTGTTGTCCGTCTACGGCCCAAAGTTGGCGGATCACCTCCGCAACGCCCGGCACCTGGTGGTGCTGGAAGCCGCGAACATCACCCTGCGCAGCCGCGCGGATGACTGGCTGAGCGCTGTCGATGGCGAGTTGTCCAGGCATGCGCGCGCGCTGGCCAGCAACAGTGGGCTGGCCGAAGTGCTGGCCGAGCTGGAATCGCTGCGGAAATCGTAGAGCCTTCACGCAGCGGCAGCCTGTTGCATCGCGACTCGGTCGAGATTGGCCTCGGCTAGGGCGCGCAGCGGCGGCGGGCTCACGCTATTACCGACCATGCGCACGGCTGCGCTGGTGGTTAGCGGGGTGCCGTTGGCCGTGCGATCGATGATGTAGCCCACCGGGAAGCCCTGCGCGCGGTACAGCTCGTGCGGCTTGAGCATCCGCAGTCCAATATCCACGATGACGTAGGGCGTGCCCTTGATCACGACCGTGACCAGCGCCAGCCGGTCCTTCGTGGTGATGGTGTCGGCCGGGTCGGTCAGGCTCGGCACGTTGGCGCCGGTGCCGTAGTACTTCACCAGGAACGCGGCAACACGCAGCGCGCCTTCCTGATGCTCCGGTGACAGCTGGGCCAGGTCTGCGGTTACCAACTGCTGCTGGCTGCCGGTGGCGGTGATAGTGCTGACCGGGACGCGCGCATCGCGCCCGCCGCCGTCGTAGAAGCCGCCGTTGGCCTGCTCCAAGAAGGCAGTAGCCACGCAGTGGTGTTCGGCCTGCGCGGCAACTGTGGAGAGGGGAGCGCGCGCGTCTGCGCCGACCATGTTCCTGCGCAGGGTGACCAGGCTGGCAGCCGCCACGGCGTGCCCACCGCTGCCGCTGGCCGTGACAGTGCCGACAGGCTCCCGGGCATCCTTGCTGCCGGTGCCCCAGCGTTGGACGCCACCCGGGCGACCTTCACCGTGCGCAGCCTGCACCATGATCGGTGCGGCCACTGCGTGCTTGACGCCGCCTGCCACGACCGTGCCAAGCGGCTGCTGCAGGTCCAGTGCACGCGGCGCTTGGCCAGCACGCTCGCCATAGCCCGTCTGCACCAGCACCGGCGCCACCAGCGCGGTGTCTGCCTTCGCGGTCATGGTGTACAGCGGGTCAGCGCCCGAGCGAGGCTCCGACTGGCCGGCCCGGCCGCCGACGCCGGCGAGGATCGGAGTGACCACCGAGAAGTGGCCGCCCTTCACCCCGGCGCAGACGGTACGAAGTGGCTCGTCGGCTCGCATGCTGCCCAGCGAATGGCTGCTGTTCGCGTGCTCGGCAATGAACGGGGCAAGTTCGGGCATGGCCAGCATCAGCTCGCCGCGGTGGGCAGCGGTGATGGTGCGCAGCGGCTCGTGCACGCCATGGACGCGGTCGGCACCCTGGTGGGTCACCGGCACAATGAACGGGTCCGCCGACTGGATCACGTGGCGCATGGTGCCCTTCGCGATGCGGCGCATGGTGGCGTCGGCCAGCGGCCGCTTCCTCGCGAAGATGGACGGGCAGGGGATGCTGAAGTCCAAGCAGTCGGCGGCCGATACGCGCGGCTTCTGTCCGGGCGCGGTGCCGTGGCTTGCCGCAGGCCACACGATCGGCTCGCCGTCGCGGCGGCCCAGCAGGAACAGGCGCTCCCGGCTGGTGCCGGCGCCATAGTCGCTCGCCACCAGTTTTCGCCATTCGACCGCGTAGCCCAGCGCACGTAGCGCGGCGACGAACTGCCGCCACGTGCAGCCGGCGCGGCTCTTGTCCGGCACCAGCTGCTGATGCTCGACCGGCACGCGCTCGCCGCGCGCTGCGACGGTGCCGTCCATCTTCAAGACGCGACCGGTGGCCTTGCAGCGCTTGGCGATCAGCGGGCCCCACTGCAGAATCTGCCACACGTTCTCCATGGAGAAGATGCGCGGGGCAGTGTTGGTGCCGTTGACCAGGTCGGCGCGCAGCAGCATGCCTATCCACTTCAGCACGACCCATGACAGGGCGCGGGTCTTCCGGCTGCGCGGCTGGCCGCCCTTGGCCTGGCTGAAGTGGGTGCAGTCCGGGGAAGCATGGAACCAGCCGATCGCGCGGCCGGCCACGTCTACGCGCGGGTCCGCATGCCAGATGTCCTCACGGTGGTGACTGGTGAGCGGGTGGTTCGCCGCGTGCATGCCGATGGCCAGCGCGTCGTGGTTGTAGGCGAGCGCCGGGTCCTGGCCCAGCGCCTGTTTCAGCGCCTCGCTGGCGCCGCCGCCGCCGGCAAAGAGGTCGACCACAATCTCACCGGGCCGCAGGCGGGAGCGCTGAGGCAGGGGGAAGTTGAAGGAGCGGGAGCCATCAGCCATGGGTGCATTCCTTGATTTCAGCGACGGCGGGGACGCGAACGCGCAGGTTGCGCGGCGGCTTGACGGTGGCCAGGGTCACCGTGGTGGCCGGTGCGGTGCTGGTGGCGATTCCGTCCGGGCAGAGGACGTCCCGCAGCACTGCGGCGCGCTCAAAATTCATTGCGCTCACGGCAAGGGCAAGTTCCGCCTGCAATCTCTTTCTGCGGTGGTGCTCCGGCACCTGCTTTCGAGGCATATCCGGCGCGTAGGTGAAGAAATTGCGTGCGCTCTCGTGTGTATGGTCACGCGGCCCGGGGCCATAGACGAGCATCCACATGCCGTTGATGCCGCCATACACCTGGCCACGGCGCAGGCGCCCTTGGCGATCGCGCATCCAACGCACCTCCCCATGGGACAACGGCCTGCCGTCGGCATCCTTCCGATCCCAGCTGCTGATCGCGCGCTCTGACGGCCAGCCATCTGGACCACGCTCAAAGCGATGAGTGCCGCGCCTCTTTTCGTACTCGCCATCCCAGCTGGCATTGAAGTAGGCGAGGGGATCGGGATTGGGGCTGCTGACCCGTTCGGGGGTGAACACGTAGCCATCGAAAACGTTCACCAGGTAGTCGCGCAACCGGCACCTCGTGATCTGCATCTGGAGGCGCAACAGGTAGGGCATGCGCTGCTCCTTGTCGAAGTCGTAGCGCCCGCCGTTGCGGTTGGAGACGTTGTGCAGCTCCTGCAACATCGCAAATTCGATGTGACGCCCACCGAGGCGCAATTCTCCATGCAGGTCACACTTGCGGCATGACCTGTAGTTTCGAGCGAAGGAAAGGCTGTATCGGCCAACCATTTCGGCCGGAACCTCGCAGGTCCATCCCATGCGATTCAGCTGCTGGACGATTCGCGCGAACACGTCCTTTTTGAACGCGCTCTCCCACGCATCGTTATCCATCGCAGCCCTGCCAGGCTCTTCCCAAACAGAGAGGCTCGCGTCGTTGAAGCAGACGCTGCCGTTGCGAGCGAGCGCGCTCACGCCCCCACCCCCGTCCCTGCATTGCGCTGGCCGTCGATCGCCGCATCAAGCTCTTCCGGCGTGTGCCCGGATACGAACGCCAGGTCGCCATCGTCATCTGCTTCTTCCACCGACACGGTGACGCCGCTCTGTTCGCGCACCCAGCGCCAGCGGGCGGCATCCAGTTGCTGCCTCAGGTCGATGCCCTGCGCGGCGGCGTCTGCCCGAGCCATCTGCCAGAAGGGCTCGGCCCAGTGGCCAGCCGGCGGCGGGGTATGACCCTGCGCGCCAACCATCAGCGTGCCGGTGATTACGTCGGCGACGCGAGCACGGATGCCGGCCGGGTCCGTGTCGATAGAGTAGGGCTGCGCCCCCGGCTGGCGGGCGGCGAGGTGCTGGGCCAGCGTGCAGGCGAAGTCGGCGGACAGGTCCGTGGTGATGTAGAGCGCCGGCGCCACTGCGGTGAACTTGCCGACCAAGCCCTGCCAGAAAATTGCGAAGCGCTCGCCGTACACGTCGCGCACTTCGTCAAAATCGAAGCCCATGATGAACTCGACAACGTGCGGCGCCACCGCGGCGGGCGAGAGCGGCATCAGCACAAAGCCGATGCGCTCTTCATGCAGGTTGATGGCGGCCACGGCGGCGTGGATCGGGCAGGGCCAGCGCAGCGAACCGTCGCCCGACGGGCAGGTGCAGGTAGGTGCGGGGGTCTTTTCAACGTCCATGCTGTTCTCCTTTCAGGGCGGCCGCGAGCGCATCTACGCGGGCCTGCCAGTGGTTGATCGTTCGATCGCTGCTGCTGCGCAGCGTCTTGTGGTGGCCGAGAGCGGCCGCGGCGTGCACCAGGTCGGCAACGAGCCGGGTGCGTTCATCGGGGTGGAGCTGGTCGGCGCGTAGGTCGCGCACTTCGGTCTGCAGTTGTGCTGCCCGGGCCTCCGCGCTTCTGAGCCAGCCGCGGATCGTGTCTTTGGTGGGCTGCTTCATCCGCCGTGGCGGCCGCTCAGTCACCGCGTCGAGCACGAGGCGCTCATTCATGCCGGCGCCGCCTGCTGCGTGCGCAGTGCAGCGTCCAGTACCGCGCGCGGGTCATCCTCGCCGACCTCGGCGACGGTGCGCCGCTCAGGTGCCGCGCAGTGGAAGTCGATGACGCGCCAGCCGATGTCGGCGTCGTCGCCGCCGGCCACCGGCAGGGCCAGTGGTTCCAGCGCCCAGCAGTGCCGCTGAAGCGCGCTGAGCCGCGCGCTAGCCTGGCGGAGGGCCAGCTGCTCCGCACGCCGCGCGGCCAGGTCGCCGGAACCCTGTACGCCGCCTTCCAGCACTACCGCAAGGAAAGCTGGGTCCAGCTTCCAACCGGCCTCGCTCGCGCCGAGCAGCCGCAGCTCGTTGGCGTCGAACTCGTCCAGGCCCAGCCATCCGATCGCGGCCTCAACGTGCTGCGGTGACAGAGGGCGGCCGTCGTGGAAGATGTCGTAGACCGTCTGGCGTTTGCAGTGCCAAGGCACCATGAGGTCCTGCATGCGGCAGTGTTCTTCCCGGATGTGCCGGCGCAGGACTGCGCGGACGGTCGATACCCCCAGCGGAACGCGCACAGAGCGGCCGCCGGCCCCGCGCGCGTTGTTCGGGCCCTGCCGCGGCATGGGATTGTTGGCAGGCATGCTCAGGCCACCTTCGAGAATTTGAAGGTGTCGGCCAGCAGGTCATACAGCTGCCCCAGCTCGCCCGACTGCAAGGCAAAGCGCGCGTCCAGTTCGGCACGGCGGCCGTCATCGTCGGTGTCTTCCAGCTGGTCCAGCGCGCCATCCAGAAAGCGCAGCTTCCGCACGACCAGGTCGTCGCCGAGGACGAACGAAAGGTGGTCGTTGAGCACCAGCGCCAGCCGGGTAACCAGCTTTCCCGACTGCAGGTGCAGATCGACCTCTTCGCAGCGCAGTTCCTGATGCTGGCACTTCACGATTGCGCCGCCCTCGGCCACGTCGCGCAGCTCGCACTCTTCGCCCAGGCTCAGACCGTCCGGCAGCTCCCCACCGGCAATCCAACCGGTGAGGATCGCCATGGGGGACACCTCGGCGTTCACGTGCAGGGCAGGGAAGCTGCCGACCGCGCTGCGTAGCTGGCTGATCATGTTCTCGCCGGTCTTGCGGCTGCTGGTGTCGACGAAAACGATCCCGCGCTGGTGATCGAGGATCAGGTCGGTGCGAGAGGTGCGGACAAAGGCGCGGGGCAGCAGCTCATGGAACAGGTCGTCCTTGAGGCGTTTGCGCTCACGTCCACCAGGCTTGCGGCCTTCCTTCTCTTCGATTTCCTCCAACTTGTGCGCCAGTAAGTTGCTGACCACCGCGCCGGGCAGAATCTTCTCTTCCGCACCTACAGCCAGCCACATGGCATCGCCGATGCTGTGCGACAGCAGTTCCTTCTCTTCGCGGCCGAAGGGGGAAATGAAACCGGCCGACACCATTTCCAGCGGACCAACCGGCTTCAGCGCGGCGTGCTTGAGGCCATCCTGCCAATCGAACATCGGCAGCTGGGGATAGCTGAACATCATCAAGTTGCGGAAGAACATGGCTCAGGGCTCTCGGAGGACGCTGAAGATCAGCGGGTGGTCGACATGCAGATGGGACAGGCGGGGCTTGGCGCCGCGCTTCCACGCGGACTGGAAGCACTCGCCCAGCTGGATGCGCAGGCCGCGCATCGTGCCCGGGTGCGCCAGGACGGCGCGGTAGTAGCGTTCAAGGCGCTGCTCGGCGGTGATTGGGGCGGTGCCCGGCAGCAGCACTGCGTCGAGCCCACGGCCTAGGAGGCGAAGATTGCTGCTCATCCGCGCACCAGCCGTTCGCGCCGGGGCACGACCTTCTCCGAGTCCTCAACCAGCGCGCGGGCGACGTCCGCCGGCGCATGCCACACCCGATAGGGGTGATATGTCGGCTTCTTCGCGCGCTGCATGGCGGCGACCTGATCGGGGGTAGGTACTGGCACAGGGCGGCTCATGGCGTTGCCCTGTTGTGGACGATCCACATGAGGTCGGAGAACTCCCGCGGCGGATTCGGCATGGCACGCACTGCGGCGTGCGCTGCGTCGATCACCTGGTCGTGCGAGCGGCCGCAGGCGCTTCGCTCGCTTGTCGAATCACGTAACAGGCTGAGCAGGTGCGCCTTGCCGCTGACACCAAGGCTCTCGACCAGCTCCTCAAGGTCGATGTCGACCTCGACGTTCATGCTTACTTGGTGCACGCGTCACCTCCGACGTGCTGCACGAAGCGGTAACCGATGCCCCGGACAGTCTTGATCGTGCTCACAACGCCTGCCGCAGCCAGCTTGTCGCGGGCGCGGGAAATCAGGACCTCGACCACGTTGGATGCGGGTTCGCTGCTGCGTCCGGCATAGAGGGCGGTGTGCAGGGCTTCGCGGGTCACCACGGCGCCAGCCGTGTTCACGAGCATGCCCACCAGCACCAGTTCGCCGGCTGTGAGGGGGATCAGCTTTCCGTCGACGATCAGCGCGCGCCCATCCGGCTTCACCGTCAGCCCGGGGTCGGTGGAAACGGTGGCCTCGGTCACGGGCGCACCTCGACAAAGGCCAGGCCATAGATGACGCACTGCGCCCGGGCCGCCACGGGGGAGATGGCTTCCGCCGACAGGGCGACGACGGTATTGGCCCGGGCACAGGCGTCGGGGGAAACGGCGTAGGAGCCGCTGGACACTGCATCCACCGCGTCCAGGGCGAGCTGCCACCGGGCGGGTTCGAAGTCTGTCGTGAGGGCGACGCCGACGCCGGCGGCGCAGTCCGGTACGCGCCCTTCCAAGGTGAAGCCGTTGAGGGTGGCCTGGGCAACAGTGGCGCGGAGGCCCCAGTCGTTTTCCTGGGCGAGTTCGTACACCGAGAGAGCGGCGCAGATTCGCGGGCTGGTGACGACCAGGTTGGTGGGGCGATGAGAGGCAGCCCCGACCGGCGCCGGCGCTTCCCGTCCGAGGTTTGGGGCGGAGGCCAAGAGCAGCACTGCTGCGAGGCCGAGGAACTTCGGGAAGAACATGATTTGCCCTCCTGGATACGCCGGCCTTCGTTGGAGGCCGCTACGCTCTTGGCGAGGCAAATAAAAGCACGCTTACATTCAGAATGCAAGCACGCTTATACAGCGCGCTTCTATCCTTAACGGACAGGCTGAATGACCGTGGCGGTCAAGCCATGAGGATTTCAAAGGCCAGACACCGGCACAGGGATAGGAAGGAGCGAGAGATGGAACCGGCAATCGGCTTTATGTTGTTCTTGGCGGGAACGGTGTTGGTCACCGTCATTGCCGCAGTGCGCAAGCTGCCTTGGGTGCTCTTCCTGATCGGTTGCCCGATCATCGGATTCGTTGCAGCCATCCTGGTGTCACTGGCGTCGGGGGGGAACGGCGTGGCCATGGCCCTGGCAGGATTCGCTTCCCTTGCCGCAATGCTGGTCGCGGCGCTGGCGATGAAGAGCCGCGCGCAGAAGCTGGCCGACGGTGATGCCGTCGTGGGATACAAGAAGTGTCCGTTCTGTGCGGAGCAGGTGCGCGCTGAAGCGGTGAAGTGCCGGTACTGCGCGGCCGACTTGCCGGCATAGGCATCGCCGGCATTGCGCCGGCGAGCTTTTCCCGTCCTATGGACGAACGGGTAGGAAGAGCTAGACCTCTTCTGCGCTGCGCATCAGCGCCAAGCCCAGGACACGCCCGCCGATGTGTAACTGATCGGCCTCGTTCGGTGGCACAACCTCGCTCAAATACCGCTTATTCGTGCTGATTACGTGTAGCCCATCACGCAGCACCTGCAGGCGCTTGACGTAGGTCTGGCCGTGCAAATTGATCAGGTAGAGGCCGTCGCCGTCGAAGTAAGGGCGTGCGGTGTCCACAAACAGCAGGTCACCGTTCTTGATGTCCGGATACATCGAGTCGCCGCGCACAGTGACCAGGCGCACGCGATCGCCTTCCGGCACGAAGCCGATCTGCTGCCGCAATTGCCACTCGGCAACATCAATCTCACGCACTACTTCAGGAAAGTCCTGATTCACCGCCCCATACCCTCCTGACGCTTCGCCTTCCATAACTCTGAGGCGAACGTACCCGGTGGGCGTCTCACTGGACGATCCAGTAGCGACTGATGAACCGCCATCGCGCTCAGGTGCAGTACCGTCGATCAGCCACTCGATGCGAAAAGGTCGATACACACGCGCCAACTTGACGGCGGTTTCGCCGCTGAGAGACTTCGTGCGCCCGTCCTCGAGCTGGTACAGCGCAGATGGAGTGATGCCTGCCCGGCGCGCGGCTTCGGCAGGCTGGGGTTTCGCGGGGGCTTTGGACATCGAGGGCGGCTCGGAAATGTGAACTGAAATTCTAAGCACGCGACGGGCCCGGGCCGCCCCCGACACCGGGTGGTCCGCGGTCTATTTCATGGGGATTGACGTGGCGCGATCCACGGCCACCGCCGTCACGCTGTTGTTCGGCGATCCCTCGATGACGCGGTCGGAGTAGGTCAGGTAGACCAGCGTGTTGCGCTTGCGGTCGACCATGCGCACGACGCGCAGCTTCTTGAACAGGATCGACATCCGCTCGTTGAAGATCTCCTCCTGCTGCGCCAGCGGCTTCGGGAACGAGATCGGCCCGACCTGGCGGCAGGCGATCGAGGCTTCCGCCTTGTCCTCGGCCAGGCCCACCGCGCCGGCCAGGCCGCCGGTCTTGGCGCGCGAGACGTAGCAGGTGACGCCGGCGACCTTCGGGTCGTCGTAGGCGTCGACGACGATCTTGTGGTCGGGCCCGATCAGCTTGAACACCGTGTCGACCTCGCCGACCGGTTCGGCCCGCGCGGCGACCGCGGCGGCCAACCCCAGCAGGGTCAGCAACGCGGCCAGGGCAGGGCGGCTGGCACTCATCGGGCGCGGTACTGGGTGGCGCCGAACAGGGTCTCGCGCGCCTTGTCGTCCACCAGCGGCTTGCGCTGGGCGGCCAGCACCTCGACCCCGCGCTTCACGGCGGGCCGCGCGGCGATCTCGTCGAACCAGCCCTTCAGGTGCGGGTAGTCGTTCCAGTCGATGCCCTGGTTCTTCCACGAGCGCAGCCACGGGAAGATCGCGATGTCGGCGATGCTGTACTCAGGGCCGGCGAAGTACTTGCTCTGCGCGAGGCGGCGGTTCATCACGCCGTACAGGCGCTTGGCCTCGTTGGTGTAGCGGTTCACCGCGTACTCGATCTTCTCGGGCGCGTACAGGCGGAAGTGGTGCGCCTGACCAAGCATCGGCCCGACGCCGCCCATCTGGAACATCAGCCACTCGAGCATCGCGTAGCGCTCGCGGGTGGTCTCGGGCATGAAGCGGCCGGTCTTGGCGGCCAGGTACATCAGGATCGCGCCCGATTCGAACATCGAGATCGGCGCGCCGTCCGGCCCGACCGGATCGACGATCGCCGGGATCTTGTTGTTCGGGCTGATCGCGATGAATTCGGGTTTGAACTGATCTCCGGCACCGATGTCGATGGCATGTGTGCGGTAAGTCAGGCCGCACTCCTCCAGCATGATGTGAACTTTGTGCCCATTGGGGGTGGCCCACGAATACACTTCGATCATGTTCTGGTTCATGCCATGTTGCCTTGGTTTCAGTGCCCGTTTGACGAGCGTTCACTCTAGTTGATTGGGCCGACCGATGCTCGACTCGCTCAAGCGCATGTTCTCGCGGCAAGGCCATGACCGCGACCTGACGCTCATGTCCGACTGGGCGCAGCAGCGCGGTCACGGCTTCAAGCGCGCCCGCGGCGAAGACGGCTTCGTGATCGACGGCCGCCTCGAGGGGCGGCCCTGGCGCATCGAATGGGGCCCGCCGCAACGCGAGTACATCCGCGGCCACGAACTGCGCCTGCGCATGGAACTCGACCTGTCCTCGGACGCGCAGATGCTCGTACTGTCGCGCCCGCTGATGGACTCGCTCGAGCGCGCCACCTTCGAGGAATTCACCGACAACGTGCAGACCCAGATCGGCACGCAGACGCCCGAGGAGATGCGCTGGCTGGTGATGTTCCCGAAGGTCAACCTCACCACGTCGAAGACGCTGCGCACCCACTTCGGTGCCGTGGCGAGCGTGCCCGAGACCGGGCTGGACTGGATCGAAGGCCCGCTCGCGAGCGCGCTCGAGCATGCCGCCCACGGCCTGCTGCGCGCCGCACCGCCGTTCGTGCTGATGACGTTGCGGGGCCGGGCCTACCTGCGCACCCAACTGGACGCGCCCGACCCGAAGGCGGTCGCGGCCACGCTGGCATTGTTCGAGATCGGCGTCACACAGGCGCTGCGCGTAGTGGGCACCGGAGCCGGGCGCACGCCCGACCGCACCGGCCGCAGTACCGCCTGGCAGAACTTCCCGGCCGGCGGGGTGACGGGGGACGGCACGCGCTGAAACCAAGGCGCGGCCGCGAGCGGACGCAGGGTGGCGAGTCAGCGATGAGAGTGCTGGTGGCCGATGATCAACCGATCATGCGGCTCGGCATTCGCCAGTTGATCCAGGGCGAGTGGCCGGGTGCGCAGGTCGACGAGGCAGCGACGATCGACGCCGCCGCGCGCAGCTTCGCCGCGGCCCGACCCGACCTGATCGTGCTCGACGTGGCGATGCCCGATTCCGTGGGCACCGAAGGCGTCGCCCGCGTGCTTCAGCTGGCGGGCGAAACGCCGATCCTGGTGTTCAGCGCCCATGCCGAATCGGCGCTCGCGCTGCGCCTGCTGCAGATGGGCGTGGCCGGCTACCTGACGAAAGACCGCGCGGCCGATGAACTCGTGATCGCGCTGCGGCCGGGGATGCCGAAGACGGTGGCCCGGGTACCGATTTCCATGCAGTGATGCAGGGTTATGTTTCGATCACGCCGCTGCAACTGGATCGCACCTTCAATGAT
>LNAP01004338.1_pt1 | contig 13159 bp, 14 predicted proteins | sample 602601 | NCBI WGS metagenome assembly LNAP01 (sample SAMN02440304, study PRJNA202911) | soil metagenome | biome: Subtropical and temperate rainforests or woodlands; isolation source: soil samples (1 kg each in a 20% v/v slurry with milli Q water) were... ...
CCTGCTCGAAAAGTGAGCAGAAGCAGTTGAACACCTGGGTCAGTTTTCAGTCGGCAGAAGAGCCTCTACTGGGTCAGTTTTCGGTCAGCGGCAACAGCCAGCTGGTCTGCGCGACTCTCCAGGTGCCGATCAACTGCGTTGTAACAAAGATTGGTTTCTCCGCCTACAAACCAGCGCTGGAATGGCGGTTGTGAGTCGAGAATAATCTCTGGGATTTTGTGCCAGTGGATGCGTTGAGATTGCTCTTTCCAGAAAGCTTCGGGGCTATCAACAGAGCGGCGATACAGCTCCTCGTAAGCACCTGTTGCCAACGAAGAACCCTCAAGCAGACCATCTTGCGTGGTCGCGGCGGCATGGATAGGAGCACTCATGGCTATGCACTCTCGGCTTCCTGCCCAGCTTGTCGCACTTCTCAATGCATAACATGGCATGGCAGGCTTTTGTTTTTATAAACAGACCAATCTGTCTGTATTTTATGTGTCAAATATTGCCCTACGGCCGCGTAATGTCAACAACATTTTTGGCCGTAGAGCACCTTTCAGAAAAGAAACCTATCGAAACTGCAACCCGAAGCTATTTCAGTGTTCACGGATGGCTACAGGAACATCTTGCCGTGACAACGGGGGCGTTTACACCCCGCCCTGAAAGCCAATAAAAACAATCAGTTATTACTACGCGATAGGAGATCCAGCGCGACATCAACGATCATGTCTTCCTGGCCACCGACCATGCGCCGTTTGCCCAGTTCGACAAGGATGTCCAGGGTCTTGAGGCCGTATTTGGCAGCGGCGACTTCGGCGTGGCGCAGGAAGCTTGAGTAGACGCCGGCATACCCCAGCGCCAAGGTCTCGCGGTCGACCCGCACCGGACGGTCCTGCAGCGGACGCACGATGTCATCGGCGGCATCCATCAGGGTGTAGAGGTCGGTGCCGTGGTTCCAACCGAGACGTTCAGCGGCCGCGATGAAAACTTCCAGCGGCGCGTTACCGGCACCGGCACCCATACCCGCCAGGCTGGCATCGATGCGGTCGCAGCCTTCCTCAACCGCGGTAATGGAGTTGGCCACGCCCAGGCTCAGGTTGTGATGAGCGTGCATACCCGTCTCGGTTTCTGGTTTGAGCACGGCCTTGAACGCACGGAAGCGATCACGCACGTCCTGCATGTTCATGGCGCCGCCGGAGTCGGCCATGTACACGCAGGTCGCGCCATAGCTTTCCATCAGCTTGGCCTGCGCGGCCAGTTGTTCAGCCGGGATCATGTGGCTCATCATCAAAAAGCCAACGGTGTCCATGCCCAGTTCGCGGGCATATTCGATGTGCTGTTTCGAGACATCAGCTTCGGTGCAGTGGGTGGCGATGCGCACCACTCGGGCACCGGCGTTGTAGGCGGCTTTGAGGTCATGCACTGTGCCGATGCCCGGCAACAACAAGGTGGTGATTTTGGCATGGCTGATCACATCGGCGGCCGCTTCGATCCACTCCAGGTCGGTGTGGGAAGCAAAACCGTAGTTAAAGCTTGAGCCTTGCAGACCGTCGCCGTGGGCGACTTCGATACTGTCGACCTTGGCCTTGTCCAGGGCGCGGGCAATGTCCTGGATGTTCTGGATCGAGTACTGATGACGAACCGCATGGCTACCGTCACGCAGGGTCACGTCAGAAATATAAATCTTCTTGTCAGTCATCACTCAGACCTCCGACACGTTGAGGCGGGTTTCGGCAATACGCTCAGCACATGCCATGGCGGCGCTGGTCATGATGTCCAGATTACCGGCGTAGGCTGGCAGGTAATGCGCAGCACCCTCGACTTCCAGGAAGACCGAGGTTTTCAGACCAGAGCGCAGGCCCAGGCCCGGCACGTTCACCGGGGCGTCGGCCGGAATGATATCGAACTGCACCTGTTGCTTGAGGCGATAACCCGGTACGTAGCTTTGCACCACCTCAACCATCGACTGAATGGAGCGCTCAATCGCTGCCTGATCAGCCATCTCGGATAGAATGAATACCGTGTCGCGCATCATCAACGGAGGGTCGGCCGGATTGAGAACGATGATGGCTTTGCCTTTCGTCGCCCCACCCAATTTCTCGATGGCCTTGGAGGTGGTTTCAGTGAATTCGTCGATGTTGGCTCGAGTGCCTGGGCCAGCCGATTTGCTGGAAATCGACGCGACGATTTCTCCGTAATGCACCTTCGTCACCCGAGAAACGGCAGCAACGATAGGAATCGTGGCCTGACCGCCACAGGTCACCATGTTGATGTTCGGTGCATCCAACTCGTCATCCAGGTTAATCGCCGGTACGACATAGGGTCCAAGCGCCGCCGGGGTCAGGTCGATAACCTTGATGCCATGCTCCTGCAGCAGTTGGTTATGATGGGCATGAGCACCAGCCGAGGTAGCGTCGAAGACGATCTTGATCTCGGAGAACCCCGGCAGCGCCAGCAGGCCTTCAATACCGCCAGAGGTTGTCACTACGCCCATGCGCTCAGCACGCGCCAGACCATCGGACGCGGGGTCAATACCAACCATCGCGCCCATTTTGATGTGCTGGCCATGGCGCAGAACCTTGATCATCAGGTCGGTGCCAATATTGCCCGAGCCGATAATCGCCACCGCAGTTTTCTTGTTCGTCTTATTCATCGCAGCTACTCCTGGGAAAAGATGGCACGTACCGGGGTAAAGCCTTCGATACGAGCGGTATAAGTCGTACCAGGAACAACCGCAGCCATCGGGCCGAGTGCACCCGTCAGAACAACATCGCCGGCACGCAGTGGGGTGCCGGCACGCACCATGGTGTCGGCTAGCCAACACGCAGCATGCAGTGGGTTGCCGAGGCAGGCACTGCCCTGCCCTTCGGAGACCAGAGTGTCGCCCGCATACATCGCCATCTTCATGCCCGCCAGGTCCAACTTCGACAGCTTCACCGGCTGAGTGCCCAGCACAAACAGACCCGAGGAGGCGTTATCCGCCACGGTATCAACCAGGCGGATATTCCAGCCTTCGATGCGGCTGGCCACGACCTCAATCGACGCCAAGGCATAGGCCGTCGCACCGATGATGTCAGCGACGCTATGCTTCTCGTGGGTGAGATCACGCTCTAGCACCAGAGCGAGTTCCGCCTCAACCTTAGGCTGCAACAGACGCGAGGTCTGAATCTCCTCTCCGTCACAAATGCTCATGCTATCTAGCAGGGTACCGAAGTCCGGGCTGTCAACTCCGAGTTGCCGCTGTACCGCGAGCGAGGTCAGACCAATCTTGCGTCCGACCACCCGACGCCCCTCCGCCAGCTGTCGTTCAATGTTGATGCGCTGCACGGCATATGCCGTGTCAATCAGGGCCCGCGGGTCCTGCTCAGTAAAAAACTCGCGCACAGGCGTACATACCTGGCGCGTTTGCTCCGCCCGCCAGAGCAGGTCGGCGATCGCTTGTTTGTCAGTCATGTCACACCTCACGCCACGCTACCGTCAGTGAAGAATTTCGTGGCCACCGCGTTGAACTCCTCAGGCTGCTCGTACTGCGGCCAATGCGCAGCTAGCCCCTTCATGACATACAACAGGCTACCTTCGACACGAGCATGGGCGGCCTTGACCGTTTCCATATCGTGGATAGGGTTGTCTTCGGTCCACAGAAACAACGTGCCTTGCGGCAGTTTTTCCAGCGGGATAAGGTAGTCATCGTGATGGGCCAGAATCTCGTTCAAGCGCGGAAGCACCGCACGACTGGCTGGCTGCAGGTAAATCCCCAGACGCAGGTTGATCAGTTCGTCGTTGACCATGTGATGGTTGTCTGGGTGCATCAGCCAGTGCAGGCGTGCCTGAACCGACTCATAACTCGGTACGTTATCGATGTTGCGTTTGTTCAACTCGATAAAGTGCTTGAGATCCTGACGTCCTTTCTCAGTCACAATTGGCAGACCACCTGCCGTATTAAGTATCAAGCGATCAACACGTTCCGGCCACCGCACCGCAAACAGTGCAGATACCCAGCCTCCGAGGGATTCACCCGACAGATGTGCTTTGGCAATCCCCATGGCATCCATCAGCTCACCCAACTGCTCAGCCAACATCATCGGCGTGTATTCGCAGTCTGGCTTGCTCGACAAACCATGTCCTACATAATCAAACGCGATTACGTGGAAATGCTTGGACAGAGGAATAAGGTTCTTGGCATAGGCTTCAAAATGACCATTAATTCCGTGTTGAAATATAATGGTGTGCTCATTATGAGCGCCCGCCTCTGCCACTCGAATAGTTCCAAAGTTGCGGGTTTTTACATATCGAATTTCAACACCTAAAAAATCCAGCCACAAACTCATAATCAACTCCTTATATTTATATTTCTCAAATCAAGAACGAACTACCCCCCCACAACCATGTGGCGCCAACTTCCAGCAATAAAACTCTTTTGCTATTTCAGACTATTTTTCAGCTGACGCAATCTGCTGATGGGCAATAATTCTCCACTCGGACATCACCTGTGCATTATGCTCAGGATCTTCCAGGATCAAGGCACGCATCGCAAGTCCACGATAAAGCGCATAACTCGTCCAGACGATATTCTTGGCCCGCTCCGGATCAACACCAAACTTAATTAGTGCTTCAATCCAATACTGCTCAAGGGGAAGACGGTGAATACGCGACAGTTCTTGTACGGTCTCCCGAAGTTGTGGATCTGCATCCCCCATATTCAGTAAGTCCAAGGCAATCGCAAAATTAGGCCCCATAAAAAACCCCTCGGCCTCTTCAAAGAGCAGGTCCAGTGGGTCATCGCCCGGGCGGAGCATTTGTATGCGACTCATACTGGAGGCAGTTGAGTCTGCATACACCCGCTCAAGCACAGCCAACAGCAAACTGCTCTTAGTCGGAAAATGATGGGTTTGCGCGCCCCTGGACACTTGCGCCGCATCGGCAACATCGCTCACGCGAAAGCTTGCATATCCTCTGCTAAGGAGCAACTCCACTGCAGCATTCAGGATTTTTTCCCGAGTTGCGTCTCTACGCTCAGCCTGGGTACGGCGCGTTGTCTTTGTCGGTGCGGTGGAAGTCGACTGCATGGCGAATAGCTCTTTAACAGAAAACTGTTGATTATGGTCGAGTCTCACACAAACACGAAGCTCATCGACCAGTTCTGCTTAGTCTGTCTGAACAACCTGCCGCCAATCCGCTGCCGGATCGGCTTGCTCCTGATCGCCAAACGTCAGATGTGTCCATAATCTCTCGAATACCTGGCCCGTGCTAACCTGCCTAGCCCCCACCTCGTCAGGCGAAAGCAGCCCCGCATTGGCGTCCTGAATCATTGAGCGAAGAGTGCACTCGATACGAGCAGCATCCTCCAAACACCAGGCAATTCCGACGGCAACATCCAGTGTTGGCCCGACAGTGACAGCACCATTGGCTCGCATAACCAATGCATTGGCCTCACCCAATGTCTCAGCCAATTGCTTTGCCAAACCATCATCACGTAGCAAGCGCGGGTCATCCCAATAACGACAATCTGCGGTGAAAGCGCCGACGCCATGCCTAGGCTGGGGAACCTGCCCAAGAGTTGATAGCGCCATGGTGTAGTGCGGCATAATTCGGCATATCCCCCCCACATCTGGTCGTCGCGCATAAACCTGCTGGTGGATGCGTACCTCCCCTAGAACTCCAGCCGGTAAAGGCTCGTCAATTGAAACCACGGTTCCAGGTTGCTGCCCGATTGTCCCCATTGGTTGCGCCGCACAGACCAGGAAGCGCCTCTCATCAATCCGTGCACTGCAATGTCCCCAGGCCTGAACCAAGCTATGTCTGGCCAGCGCTCTGGCAGCGACTCGTACATATCGTTCAAGTGATGCCTGGCTCATTTCGGCTCTCCAGCCAATGGACGAACGCCCGTTACCCACACGTTGCCATCCCGCACCTCAACACCCCATGTACGCAGAGGATGCGTACATGGCATGGCACAAGCCTCTCCAGTGCGCACATCGAAACGACCGAAGTGCCAAGTGCATTCGACTTCCGTCCCTTCCAGCATACCGTCTTCAGATAGTGACGCTTCACCATGGGTGCAGGTATCGTCAGTGACATAGAACTCACCGTTGACGTTATAAACCGCCAACTTGTGCCCTGAGGGCAGCAGTGCCAGATAGATATCGCCGGGGGCTACATCGTCCGTGGCACAGACAGCGACCGGAAACTGATGTCCGGCCACATCATCAATGGTAACGACTTCGATAAGTTGAGCACTCATTGCATGCTGCTCCCACCGTTAACGCTGATAACCTGTCCAGTCACGAAGCTGGATTCGGGCAGCGCCAAGTAGTGAACCATTGACGCTACTTCATCTATTTCAGCGGCCCTTCCCATAGGAATCACGTCAATGAAACGCTGCGCCAGATCGGGTTGGGTTTCGATAAAGTGGATGAGTTGCGGCGTTGCCACCGCGCAAGATGCCACGGTGTTGAAGGTTACGCCACGGGTAGCAAACTCACGGGCCAGCCCCGAAGTCAGTGCATGCACGCCGCCTTTAGCGGCGTTGTAGGCAGCATGATCCCAGAGACCATTACGCACTGAATCCGCGCCGAGATTGATGACACGGCCGTAACCGGCCTCCAGCATCTCGGGCAGGAAGGCACGGGTACACCACAGCACTGTCCACAGGTTGCGGTCCACGGTAGCTTTGAGTGTTTCTGGAGTGTGGTCGAGGAAAGGGCGGATCACCCCGCCCCCCGCGCAGTTGATCAGGATCTGTACCTTTCCAAAGCGCTCACGCGATTGCGTTTGCAATTGCGCCACCACATCCTCGCGGGACAGGTCGCCAGGGCAACTGATCACGCTGACCGGAAACTCCTGCTTGAGGGCATGTTCGGCACCGAGCAGCGCATCGACATCAAGGTCCGAGAGCACCAGATCAGCCCCACTGGCAGCAAGCCTGCGGGCAATACCAAGACCTATACCCCGCGCTGCGCCGGTGACGACTGCCACCTGTCCGGCCAGTGGAGTAACTGACATCGCGTTCATGAACTCACCTCGATAACACCGCTCTTGCCGAATTCTGGATGCGGTACTGCCCCCCAGGTATCCAAAGACTCCGGCACGGCCTCAAGCATCCGCGGCTCTCGTGCCCCAACCTCAGGAAACTCCTCCATGCCGAAGCTGTATTCCAAGGTCATGCCGTCTGGATCTTGAAAGTAGATGAATACGCTATTAGACGGCGGATGCCGTCCTGGGCCGTAAACGATCTGAACGTTGTTCTTTTTCATGCGATACAGGGCTCGACCGATATCGTCGATATCGGTCACCATGAAGTTCACATGATGCAACTGGTTCTCCTTGGCCGGTCCCACTGCAAAGGTATGGTGGAGCGGGTTGGGATGGCAGCGCATGAAGGAAATTCGGTCTTCGATCAAATCGGAAACCTTGAAGTTGAAGTCCTGAATGAAGGCATCGCAGGCCTTCTCGAACTCTACAGCGCCGATCACCACATGCCCAAGGCGCGCAATGTTGGCAACAGTCGGTAGAAACGGCTTGGCCATTTGGGTGGCCTTACTAAACATCTCCAACTGAAGCAGGCTGTGCCGCTCGCGTAGACGGAAGCTACGGCCTTGCTTGAGCAGCGTAGTTTCATCCTTCGACACCCAGGCCGGTTTGTAGCCAAGGTCCTGGAAGTGAGTAAATGCGGCCTCCACATCATCGTCGCTTTCCAGCTCGAATCCCACACGCTTGACACCACGTACCGGCGCAGCGTGCAGCACTACGTTATGGTGGTCGCGGCTACAACGCAGATAGGCGATCTCATCATTGTGTTCGGAGACCTCAAGCCCCAGCAGCGTCTTGTAGAACTCCAACGAGCGAGGCAGATCTGTCACGTTCAGCGCGACATATGCAAGCTTGCGGTACCGGAACGGAAAATTCATATCCAAGCCCCCCATTACAGAATGATACTTACGCGACCATGAGGACGCAGATTCTCAAGATCGAGTTGACACCGCTTTTCAAGAATCCGCAGCTGACCATCCACCTTCACCAGACGGTAGTAACTAGTGCCTACATAGGTGTCGGTGAAGCCACCCTTTATTCGGAAGGTGACGAATGCGGCGCGAGCCAGGATTTCTCCATTGTCCGCATGCTCGAACATCACGTTGCTGACCAGGTGGCGGGTACGCGAGCGCGGCCATTCCGCGTGTGCGGTTTTTTTCATGAGCCGAATCACACGCTCATTCAAGCGGGTCCAATCATCAGCGATGTAGAACAGACTCTTTTCCGGATCGGCATCACGTGGCAGATCGGCCGATGGCACCAGATATCGGCTGTCTTTGGTAAACAATGCTAGCCACTCCTTCAGCTTCCAGCTGTCGAGTAGGTCGGCTTCGGTGTAGAAAAAGTCTTCAATATCGCTGCGTGTAATTGAGTTGGTCATGTTCAATCCTCGGCCTCGCTTGCGCGCATTTGTTCGTTCCAGCGAGTCCAAAACACACGCATCTGTTGCTCGTCGTCGTATGCCGGCTGCTCTTTGTGCATCCCCTTTGAGATGTCATTCCATTGTGCCAAAAGATAGTTCTGGAAGCCCTTCTGACAGGCCTCCAGAGCCTCGACATCGTCCGGCGTGGCAAAGCCTCCAGGGCCGAGGAACTCGAGGAAGTTGTACAAGCGATACTTACGCGCACGTTCTGTCTCTTCACGCGGAGCCAGAGCCCAGCCATTGATCAGCATGTAGTCCGGCGCTTCCGGGTAGAAGGTACGTACCGTGACAGCCATGATGTCGTTGATCACAAGGTTCGGATAAATCAGCAGGTTGCGGTTCTTGCGCGCCATACGCTCAGCCAACTCCTCACCGTGCAACTCGACGAGGCGGGCATAAAGTTCGTCCATCTCGCGCTTTCCTTCCTCGCCGAACAGAGGGATCCACTGCGCAATCGGGCGCCCCCAAGGCGCACTGTATTCCAGCACCGCGTGCCCATTGCCCAAGTCCAGACTGCGCCCCGCAAGAGGTTCTGGATTCAAGCCTCCGTTGGTGTTCTTGATGTAGTCGAAGTAGCTGGCATGAGTGGTGACGGCGTGATAGCCGTCCACACTGTTTTCCACCAACAATTTCCAGTTGGCGCGGATGGAGTACTCCTGAGAGCCGCTAACTATTGCCATGCCACTTTCCGACTGCTTGGAAATTAGCTCTAGATAGTCTTTGGCGTCAGCCAGATAGTCTGGCAGCGAAATGATGTCTGGATCAAAGCTGATAAAGCAAAAACCAGCGAACACATCAAAACGCGGGACGGCTGTCAGGTTGTTGCAGTCGGTCTTTTTACAGGCATCACTGTAATGCTCGGCACCCGCCTGGCTTTTCAGCTGGCCGTCATTGCCAAAAATCCAGCCATGGTAGAAGCATTGGAAGTTCTTGGCGTTACCCGACGGCTCACGACAAACAGTTGCGCCGCGATGAGGACAAACGTTCAGGAATGCATTGAGTTTACCCTTAGAATCACGGGTAAAGAGGATATTTCGGCGAGCCACGGTTCGGGTGACAAAATCACCAGGCTTGCCTAATTCCGACTCATGCCCAAGATACAGCCAGCACTTGTCGAATACCTGCTCATACTCTCGCTCCAATATATCTGGCTTGACAAAAGTAGAACGCGAAACCTTGAATACCGAATTTTCCTTATCAACATCAAGAAATTTTTCAGTTATTTTTATTTTCATAAATCCCTCACAAAACCCAACGAAAATTATTAAACAACACACTTCCGCAAATCTTTCGACGCATCAGACAACGCGTTTTGATCAAGATGAACTTCTTGTTTTATCCAGCGTCGAGCCATGGCCATGTCTTTGGGAGCGTTAATTGACGTACAACCCAATACTTGCCCACTTTCGGAAACTCTGAATATGCTGAAAGAGCCTTCTTTATTCCCCGCGCGATGCACTTCTCGACCACTCAGAGCCGTGCCCACAACTTGCAAGTTCAAAGACCCTTGGTCAGACCAAAACCAAACGGGATGGCTGTAACTTTCCTGAGCCCCGATAATATTTCGGGCCACCAATTCGGCATGCAACTGAGCGTGCTCCCAAGTTTCCACCCGGTAGAAAGAGTCTTCGCCGTAACAATGAACCGCAATATCTCCCGTCGCGTATATGCTCGGGTTCGCAGTTCTTCCGAACGCATCGATCAGTACCCCTTGAGGCACCGTAATATCGCAACCCACAAAAGGGTCGTGATTGGGTTCAACCCCGACACAAACCAGCACATGATCCACTTCGATCTGCTCGCCATTGGATAGACTCAGGACTCCGGCCTCATGGTGGGTCACCGTTAGGCCATAACGGATATCGACACCGCTCTGGCGATGCCAAGTATCCAGAAATTCCGCTGTGCGCTCGCACAAACTGCGAGCCATCAGACGATTGCCCGCTTCGATCACTATGGGTTGGCCTCCAGCAGCCACCACCGCCGAGGCCACCTCAAGACCGATGACACCCCCACCAACAATAACGATACGGCTTTTCGGCTTGATCGCTTCACGCAACCCCAAAGCATCCTCGACCGTACGCAGGTAAGTAACATCTGCGCCAGACAGCCCTGGCAGGAAGCGTGGACGCACACCACAGGCAATCACCAACCGATCAAAGGTTACCTCGGACCCATCAGATAGCAGGGCAATATTTTGCTCTGCATTGATACTCACAACATTAAGCCCAAGGCGCAATTCAATGTCGGCCTCCTGATAGGCATCCTGCCCTCGAATAAGTTGCAGCTCGTTCCCATTGGCCTGCAGCACTTTCTTGGAAAGTTGTGGCCGCTCGTAGGGCAAATGCGACTCGGCGCCCACCAGGATCACTTTCCCCTGATAGCCCTGAGTTCTTAGCTCAAAGGCTACTGCCGCCCCTGCTTGGCCGGCCCCGACGATGAGAACAGTGCGGATAACGCTCTTCATCAACCTAACCCCTCTCTAGCCTGAGCCTGCCAAACAGGCAGGCTTGCTGCTTTCAGTTTGTCACAAACAGACCGTTTGGTCTGTTTGTTTGAAGAGACAATATGTTGCATCGAGTCAGTTGTCAACAGATCAACATCGGCGATCTGAACTGCTTTATGCGCAATGCAGACCCGACCGCCCCGAATCGCGATCTTGCCAAGACGCAGGTCGCGCTACTAACGGGTGGCCTACTGAGGGGAAGAGCCTTATCAGGCGGTCGTAGCAGTCCTGGGGATAGTCCGATGCTTCTTGACACCTTTCGCCGAAAACCGCCTAACGCGCTGGACCAGCGGCATCGTCTAGTGATAGCTCTCGGAGTCCAGCCACTGACTACATGTTCTCGAAATCCGGTTTGACGAGAGCATTGCCCTATCGAGGGGACATGCGCTATCCGCAAGAAGAAATCGAAGCTGGCTGGCACCAGTCATCGGGAGAACAGCTTGACGATAGGCGCCGTTACTGTTCGGTAGTGGCAGCACACTAACTATCCGACGATTTTGATCGAACACAGTGCGGAACACGAGAATCGCAGGCGGAATGGAGAGTCAGAGAAGTCCAGAAGCCGCCTTTATTCTTGGAGCCGGAATGGACTCGTTTTCAGTGGGTATCAACACAACAAGGACGACGACTCAAAGTCGTGTCACGCGAGCGCACTTGCGCTTCTGCGAACACCAGACTACTGGCCCTACCCCCCATAAAAGCTGTCACCACACGTGCAAAAACGCAGAACGGCAACGCATTTATGTGGGTTGATTCCGATAAAAATGCACTGGTAGTCTTCCGCCCAATACATAAAACGCGAGCTCATCTCAGCGTCCATCCGCGCAAGCTGGAACCAGTAAGAACAATGCTTACATCAAGCAAACAGAAGGTTCCGGCCACCAACAGGAAAGAACTCCATGTCATTTGAAACCATACTGCTTGAAGTACGGGATCGCGTCGGCCTGATCACCCTCCACCGCCCGCAAGCACTGAATGCTCTCAATAGCCAACTGATCGCAGAGCTAAATCTGGCTCTCGATCAACTGGAGAAAGACCCGCAAATCGGCTGCATGGTCATTACCGGCTCGGCCAAAGCCTTTGCCGCCGGAGCCGATATCAAGGAAATGGTCAACCTGACTTACCCACAAGCCTACCTGGACGACTTCTTCGCTCCGGCTGATCGGATCGCAACTCGGCGCAAGCCTTTGATCGCCGCCGTTGCAGGTTATGCGTTAGGGGGCGGCTGCGAGCTGGCGTTGATGTGTGACTTTATCTATGCCGCGGAAAACGCCCGCTTCGGCCAACCAGAAATCAACCTCGGGGTATTACCCGGCATTGGCGGCACTCAGCGCTTAACCCGCGCGATGGGTAAAGCCAAGGCAATGGACATGTGCCTGACAGGTCGCCAAATGGACGCCCATGAAGCGGAGCGAGCAGGCTTGGTAGCGCGAGTACTACCAGCTGAGAGCCTGCTTGAGGAAACTCTTAAGGTCGCCCAGAGCATCGCCGCGAAGTCGCTACCAAGCACAATGTTGGTCAAGGAAAGCATCAATCGCGCCTTCGAAACCAGCCTCAGCGAGGGTGTACGTTTCGAGCGGCGCGTGTTCCAAGCAACCTTCGCCACAGCCGATCAAAAAGAGGGTATGAATGCCTTCGTCGAGAAGCGAGCGGCTCAGTTCAAGCATTGCTGAAACCCCAAAAACAGGCATGAGTAGGGTACCGGGGCAGCCGCCAGCATGGCAGCGCCCCCGAATGCTCATGGGCTTCAGAATTGTTGTGCGACCATCTATCGATACCGCTGGAAAGCCAGCTTCCCGATAGCCCAAGACAAGATCATGGAAGGTATACGGCTCCTGGCTATCGTAAAAATGCCAAGCGCGCTGAAGCCCAGCGTAGCCCCGATGCAGCTGCGGTTGCTATGGAATCGAGAGGCGTCTATTGGATCTCTGCTCACGAAATATTGGAAGCGCATGGTCTTCATGTGGTACTGGCCAATGCCCGAGATTCCCGTGCGACGCCAGGACGCAAAACCGACGCGAATGACGCGCAGTGGAGACAACGACTCCACTCCTGTGGGTTGCTGTAGTGATCTATTGAGTCGAAATAACACCTATGCCTCGATCCGAAAATCCATAAAGGACGCAAAAAAATAGTCCCTCTGGGCTTACGGTAAGAGTTTCGTTGGCACATGGCGATGCGCTTTATAGGGCTAAAAATGGTGTTCACAAAATAGGTGT
>LNAP01005116.1_pt1 | contig 13155 bp, 14 predicted proteins | sample 602601 | NCBI WGS metagenome assembly LNAP01 (sample SAMN02440304, study PRJNA202911) | soil metagenome | biome: Subtropical and temperate rainforests or woodlands; isolation source: soil samples (1 kg each in a 20% v/v slurry with milli Q water) were... ...
GGGCGGACGGCGCACCAGCAACGCCACCGGGATCATGATGGTGCCGACCACCAGCGCCACGATCTGCATCGCGGTGCGCCAGTCATGATGGGAGACGAGCCAGGCTGCGAGCGGCGCCATCGTCATCGGCGCCACGCCCATGCCGGCCGACACCAGCGACACCGCGAGGCTGCGATGGGTGTCGAACCAGCCGGTGACGGTGGCCATCATCGGCGCGAAGATCGCCGCGCAGGAGGCGCCGGTCAGGAGGCCGAACACGATCTGGAACGCCAGCAGCGACGTCGCATGGCTCGCGGCGAACAGGCTCAGCGTCAGCACGGTCGATCCCGTCAACACCACCGGCAGCGGGCCGAACCTGTCCGACAGCGTGCCCCACACCATGCTGGTCAAGGCCATCGCCAGAAAGCCGATCGTCATCGCGCTGGAGATGCCGGTCACCGACCAGCCGGTGTCCTTTGCTATCGGCTGCAGGAACACCGGCAGCGAAAACATGCCGCCGATGGCGACACAGCCAAGCAAGCCGCCGGCGGCGACGATCACCCAGCGATAAGAGGAAGCGTTCATTCTGGTCTCCCGTCAGGTCTGTCTGGGTGAAGACGGATGGGAACAGCGCGGTCCGACATCGTCGTCGCGAATTTTTTGCACGCCTGTTCCAGCCTGCTCGACAAATTCTTGACCTTCCATCCCTGATCGCGAATGTGCATTTCGATCAGCCCTCCTGCAACGCCGATGGTAACGACATTGAACACCTCCTCCAAAAAGACGACCGGCCATGTCTTCATCGCCGCCAGCGTCGATGGCTACATTGCCCGGCCCGATGGCGACATCGACTGGCTGAGCAGATACGCAGCCTCCGGTGAGAACACCGGCTACGACGCGTTCATGGATACGGTCGACGGCCTGGTGATGGGCCGCGCCACCTTCGAGAAGGTGCTGTCGTTCGACAGCTGGCCTTTCAAGAAGCCCGTCGTCGTCCTGAGCCAAACCCTGTCGCAAGCCGACCTGCGCGCCGACCTCGGCGGCAAGGTCCGGATCTCGTCGCTGGCGCCGCAACTTCTCATGCAAGCGCTGGCAAGCGAGGGATGGCGACGCGCTTATGTCGATGGCGGTCGGGTGATCCAGTCGTTCCTGCAGGAGAGGCTGATCAGCGACATCGTGCTGACGCGCATTCCCGTGCTGCTTGGCGACGGCATCCCCCTGTTTGGTCGGCTCGCAGCCGAACTGCCGCTCCGGCATGTGGAAACGACGACGTTCACGTCCGGGATGGTGCAGAGCCGATACGAGTTCGGCTGATGCCTTGAAACAATACTCGCGAAAACAACCCCATGCACAGTAGCCGGCGCTTGCAGGATCAATGACTTAGGATGTCGATCCTGCAAGGCCCGGATTTCGGACGCGGTGGCCTCACATCGCGGCACGACGGCGCCAGTCGCCGACGGTGAGCCATATTGCCGAGACCAGGAAATAGAGCGCGCCGACCGCAGCGTAGCCTGTGACGGTCGCGATCGACGGCACCGCGGGCGTGGAGGCCTGGAAGATGAAGAAGCCGCCGGCCAGCGCCGACTGGGCGCCGCTCAGCACCATGGCCCATTGCGCGCCAAAACTCTTCCAGCGCCGGATGGCCGTCCCCAGCTGGAGCAGGCCGGCCAGGATCGCCCAGGCCCCGAACACCGCGAGTACAAGGTTCATGCTCATCTGCAAGGCGATGAGGACCGCGACGGTGGTCGCCAGGCTGGCCAGAACGTTGAGCGCCTGCGTGCGGTTCTGCCCGAAGCCCCCGCTGCGCAGGGCATCGACGAAGTTGGCCGCTGCATCCCATGCCGGGTAGAGCACGAGCAAGGCGGCGGCGATCAGCGCCGACGACGATCCTGCGGCAAACGCGGCCGCGACCCAGGCGATGGAGAACGCCGCGCGGGTGAAGTAGTATTGTTTCAGCCATCGTTCGCGATCGGCACGCACGAGATCCAGTTGATGATGCGTCACTGCAGTCTCCTCTTTACCTACTAGTTGGTAGTTTACTCGCGCGCCGCGCGATCGCGTTCACCCCAGGTGCTCGCGGGGCGTCGTTGTCGCTTCGCCGATGTCTCTCAGTGCTTGCCGGACAGCCGCTCCAGCAGCGGAGCGGTGATCACGCCGAACATCTTTGGATCGCCATAGGCGCGCGCCGACAGCATCGCGCCGTGGATGGTCGCCATGAATCCTTCAGCCTCGACCCGGGCCGTGTCCGAGAATCTCAACCGCCCCTTCCGCTTGCCGCGCTCCATCACCGACGTCAGCCACGACGCGAGGAAGCGGAAATGCGCGCGGACTTCGAGCGCCACCTCTTCCGGCAGAATCGGAAGCTCGCTGGCCAGCAGCGCGCAGACACAGAAGGGAGCCGTCGCGTCGGTGATGCACGCCTCCCAATACGCGACATAGTTTTCGAGCTGCTCGCGCGTGTCAGGAATGTTGCGCTCGAGTGCCGCCAGCCCCGCCTGGGCCTCCTCGCGATAGCGCGACACGAGGGTACGGACCAGATCGACCTTGCTGGCGAAATGGTGGTGAATGCTCGGCTTGCGAATGCCGACCACCTCGGCAATATCAGCGTAGCTGAAGCCGTTGTAACCGCCCGCGATGATGAGCGTGCGCGCGCAGGCCAGAATGTCGTCAGCAGTGGAAGATACGTTGGGCATGGGGTACAACTACCTTCCAGTTGGTAGGGCGTCAAGAATGACGTGCTTCAACCATCCGTGAGTGGCAAGCAGCGTGGCGCTGCATGTCGGAGTACCCTTACAGATCCCCATTGGATTGAGCACTCCGCCAACGACATTCCCGCCAGCGCGCGTTGAGTTGACCGCCAGGACAACCTTTCCAAATCCCCCGCCGCGCTCCACGCTGCGATGGGCATCGGCGGCGCGTTCCAGCGGAAACACCCGGTCGACCAACGGTTTCAGCCCACCCGATGCAAACAGCGGCAGGAAACCTTCCGAGAAGCGACGAACCATCGCCCGCTTTTCGTCCACGCCGCGCGATTTCATGACCGTACCGACCAATCGCAAGTGGTTGTGGAGCAGTAGGTTGAGCGGAATCGAGGTGTCGTGCTGTCCGCCCAGAAGGCCGACTTGAACCAGTGTTCCGCCGGGCCGAAGGCTGCGAAGGTTGCGCGGCAGGTAATCGCCGCCGACGAAATCGATCACGGCGTCGACGCCACGATGATCCGTACGGCTCGCGACCACGCTTTCGAAATCATCAGCCCGGTAGTCGATCACAGTGGCCGCGCCGATCCTGCCGACATCCGCCAGCCGCGAAGCGCTCGCCGTTGCGTAGACGGAGGCGCCCAGCACATGCGCGACCTGCACGCATGCCGAGCCCACTCCGCCGGCGGCGCCGTGAATGAGCACGGCTCGACCTTGTCCGACACCTGCGAGATGCGAGACCGCTTCGACCGCTGTGACGAATGATTCCATGATCGCCGCGCCCTCGACGAATGAGACATTGTCTGGAAGCCTGAGCGCCATGTCACGGTCGACCCGGGCGAACTCGGCATAGGCTCCCCCGCCCACGATCGCCATCACACGTTCCCCGATCGAGACGTCATCGACTTCGCTGCCGACGCCAACAACCTCACCGGCCAATTCGAGGCCAAGCAGGTTGCTCTCGCCAAAGCTCTGGTTGCCGTAGGCGCCGGTGCGCTGAAGAATATCCGCGCGGTTAATCCCTGCCGCCTTCACACGCACCAGCAGGTCGCGGGGGCGAATCTCGGGCCTCGGCACCTCGGCCACGCGGAGAACCTCCGCCGGACCGAAGCTGTCATAGACGACACCTCTCATTTCGCCTGCTCCTGCGCCCGCGCCATGGCGCGCCGCGCGATGCTGGCGGCGAATAACGGCGTCTCGCGGCGATTGTGGTCGCTTCCGGCCGCTTGGCGCGCTTTGGCAGCGTCGTCGAAGGACAGGCCGTGCTTGTCCAGGAATGCCATGAAGGCATCGGTCGGGCGCGCCGTGACGCTGTTCGTATAGCGGGTGCGTCCTCCATCGACGGTTTCGGCCTTCAGCTCCCAGATCACGTTGACCTGGGTCCTGCCATTGGACGTGAACACGTCCGAGATTGAATTCATGCGGCAGTAGGTCTTGCCGGCCTCTTCAGCGACATAGTGCTGAACGACCAGGCCGGTGCCGATCTGCTCGACGTTGATCATCATGCGGCGTCCGTCGTCGGTGGTGCTGACGCCGGCCGCAATGTGATCAGGCGGGCAGCAACGCAGATATTCGGCTTCTGAGAGCGTGAACAGCCATTCGGCAATGTCCACCTGGTCGAGCGATACATCAATGTCCGCGGTGTAGGCCGATTGCGACAGGATGCGATCGAGAACCTTCATGATAGTCTCCTTTGATCAAGGGCTTAGGCCCGCAGGGCCCGCCTTCGAGGGAGGAGATACGGCTTTTGAGGTTTGATGATAATGAACGTTGAACTCGAAACCCTTTTGCGAAAGGCGCAAAGATGAAAGATCCGCGTTTTGCGGAGCATCTGGCCATCTATGTCGACGTGGTTCGTGGCGGAAGTTTCTCCAGCGCCGCGCGTCATCGCGGTGTCACACCCTCGGCCATCGTCAGGCAGATCGACGCGCTCGAGCATAGTCTCGGGGTGCCCCTGCTGGTACGCTCGACCCGCGCGCTCGCAGTGACCGATGCCGGAGAACGACTGTTCGAACGCGCGCAGCGGTTGCTCGATGACCTCGCGGACACGCACGCCGAGATCGCCGCTTTCGATGGTGCGGTCGCCGGCGTTCTTCGCCTTGCCTGCTTTCCGACCTTTGGCAAGCGCTACGTGATCCCCACCCTCGAAACGGTCATGCGGGATCATCCCGGCCTCATGATCGAGCTCGATCTCACCGAGAGACTCGCCGATCCCGTGCTGGAGCGGCTGGACGCCGTGATCCGGATCGGCGAACTTGCCGACAGCACCCTCATCGCGACCAAGCTGGCATCGCAAACCAGGATATTGGTCGCCACTCCGGCCTATCTCGATCGTCATGGTACGCCGACCGTAGGGAAAGACCTCACCGGCCATCGGCTGCTTGACAAATTGCACGGCGCCGATCTGCTCGGCTGGACCGACGTACTCGGTCACCCCGCGGGCGCAGCGCCCGAACAGCAAGCCGTGTTTCGATGCGACGATTTCGAAGCGATGCGTCTCGCGGCGCTCGCCAGCATTGGCGTTGCATTCCTTGCCGACTGGGTGGTCGGCGCAGATGTGCGCGCCGGTACGTTGACACGAATCCCGATCGACGGCGAACCGTGGAACGAGACGAAGACCGGCATCTACCTGTTGCGGGCCCTGGCTCAGCCGTCTGCAAAACTGACCATCCTGACCGCCGCCTTGCGGGAGACCATCGGGTCGCCGCCGGTGTGGGCGTAGTGCGGATGCCAATCACATCATGACCATCCGCCCCATCATCCGCTACCCCGACAGGCGCCTCGCGACCCCGGCCCGTCCCGTGACCGCATTCGACGACGGCTTGCGCGAGCTGGCGGCGGATTTGCTCGATACGATGCGCGCCGCGCCCGGCATCGGCATCACGGCGCCGCATATCGGCGTGCCCTTGCGCGTCGTCGTGCTCGAGCTCGACGCCAGGGAGGGTCCGCGGACCTACGTCAATCCGGAGATCACATGGGCTTCGCCCGAGCTGATCATGCACCGCGAGGGCAGCGTCTCGATGCCTGGGGTCAACGACGAGGTGCAGCGTCACGCACGCGTGCGGATCAGCTATTGGGATCTCGACGGCACCATGCATAGCGAGGAGTCCGATGGCTTGCGCGCCGTCTGCCATCAGCACGAGATCGACCAGCTCGACGGCATGTTCTGGATCCAGCGGCTGTCGCGGCTGAAGCGGGAGCGGCTGGTGAAGAAGTTCGAGAAGTTGGCGCGGGGCTTGTAGGGGGGCGAGCCGAAGGCGTAACCCACCACTGTCTCTCTCCGTGGAAGCTCAAGAGGTGGAGTACGCCTTCGGCTACTACCTGCTTCTGCGTTCGGGCAGCAGCGCTATTTCAGCGGCAGAAAAACATCCGCGACCGTCTCGTGCTCCGGCACCTCCGGGAAGAAGCTCAGCCGCTGGCAATAGACCGGGAAGTCGCGGGCTTCCTCGCCGCTGGCCGGAAGCCAGTCGCGATAGAGATAGAGCGCGGCGGGCTCCAGATTGTCGGTGTAGCCGACCACGCGCAGCACGGCGCAGCGTCCGCCCGGGATCTCGCCGGCCTTGACCGCCTCGCCGCATCCCGCGACCGGCCGGTCGGTCCCGACGCACAGGTCCACGCTGTAGTCAGCCAGCGAGGCAGGACGCCGCTCGGACCGCCAGACATTGAAGGTCGGACTTGTGCTGGGGTGCAGGTTCGCCGCCCTGCGCCAGGCAATGAACCTCTGGATGGTGGCGCGAAGTGCTTCGGGGCTCCCCCGATGCTCCATGATCGCCACCTTCGTGGGTGGCACATCGCGGATCGTCACGTCGTTGGTGGAAAAAGTCGTCTGCATCAGCTTGCTCCTCGCGTTGTCGAGAGGCCCGAAGGCCGCAAGCCACGGCTCCCACACGGGCGATTTCCGGAACGACGACGGCGACTGCCCTAACCGTTGCCGAAAGGCGCGGGCGAAGGCATCGGGCGCGTCGTAGCCGGCATCCATCGCGATGTCGGTGACATCGAGGGCGTCCGCGTAGGCCAGCTGATGCGATGCGCGCTTCAGACGGGAAAGCTGGACGTAGCGATGCACCGACAGCCCGAAGGTCGCCGTGAACTGCCGGTGGAAATGGAATTTCGAGAAGGCGGCGACGGCGCTCAACGTGTCGAAGTCCAGATCGGCGTCGAGGTGACGGTCGATATGGTCCAGCACCCGCCGCATCCGGTCCTGATAGTTTTGCAGCGCCGCCTTCATCGTCCCTGCTCGCCGTGGCAGATACAGTTTTGCGCGGATGGCGGTGACGCGCTCGACCGATCTTGCTGTTTGGCAGGGGATGTTCCCGGTGGCATCCGTTGACCTCCGCTGTCGTCGCCGGGCTCGACCGGGCGACCCAGTACGCCGCGGCCTCTCGGCTCATTCACGATCGTCTCTGGGATCGCCCGATCAAGTCGGGCGATGACGCCGAGTCTGTGGCGCCAAGAGACGATTCAGCAGTCAACCCTACACGCCAGCCATCAACGCCCTCGCCAGCGCCATGTACGCCGGCAGCGTCACGGGATCGTTGGCGGCGTTCCCCGCCACAGGATGCGAGGCGTAGCGCGCGATCACCATCTCGGCCTTGGGATCGATGTAGAGGCCCTGGCCGTAGACGCCGCGCGCCATGTAGGCACCTTGGGCGTTGTGCGTGACCCACCATTGATTGCGGTAGGACGCGCCCGGTAATGTCGCGTAGCCGGCCGGCTTGAATTTTTCGGGGTCGCCGCCGCGCGCGATGTCCTCGACGACGGACGACGGTACGATCTGGCGGCCGTTGAAGCGGCCGTGATTGCGCATGGTCTCACCGAAGCGGGCGAGATCGCGCAACGTGGTCGAGAGACCGCCACCGCCGCTTTCGGTGCCGATGCGGTCGACGTGATAATACGCGTCCTCCTCCGCACCTATCGGCTGCCAGATCCGCTCCGAGAGGAAATCGGACAGCGTCATGCCGCTGACGCGCCTGATGATCCAGGCGAGCACGTCGGTGTTGACGGTCTTGTAGGCGAAGGCCTTGCCGTGTTCGCCCTGCTTTGTCTGCGCGACGAGAAAATCGAAAATGGTGGTCGGGCCGTCATAGTCAGGCGGGATCGGCGCCATGCCGTTGGCGCGCCGCAGGCCCCACACGTGCGAGTTCTTGTCGGTGTAGACCTCGGTGTATGCGAGACCCGTGGTCATATCCGTGACCTCGTGCACGCGCGCATCGCCGAACGCGCTGGCCTTCAGCTCCGGCACATAGTCCGTGACGGGCGCCTGCGGATCGATCCTGCCCTCGCTGACCAGAATGCCGGCCAGCACGCCGGTGAACGACTTCGTCACCGACATCCCGATATGCGGCTTGTGCGGTTTCAGCGCGCCGAAATAACGTTCAAAGATCAGCTTGCCCCGATGCAGCACGGCGATGCCGTCGGTATAGGTCTCCTCCAGCATGCTTGCGAAGGTCATGGGCCGGCCGTCCATCGTGATCGAGGCGACCGCGCCGATGTCGTGATCCTCGCGCGGAAGCGGCGACGCAGGCCCTGCCCCGCGCCAGACGTTCACCGTCGGCACCAGCTGGCGGATGTTGCTCCAGGCCCAGCGCAGTTCGGGGAAACTGCGGAACGAGCCGTCCTGGAAGGTGATGAGGCGGTCGGGCGCCGGCGGGAAACCGCGCATCCAGCCGAGGGTTTCGGGGTCGGTGGAGGTGGCGGTGGACGGGTTGGCGGCGGGGGTGGCGGTAGACATGGACAATGGCTCCAGACGTGCGGCGCCGATGTCGTAGCATCAGATGAAATCGCGGACATCCCGCGTTTGTGCCGGGCACCTGCGCGCCGGACACCGGAGGTGCAACGGTTGAGCACCGGCGTTTGAAGCGAAATCGCGACGTTGGATTAGTATCCGCTGTTCGCAAAAGTCGGCGACTTGCCGTGCGTCAGCCGCGCGAGATGGACAGCCCCGCAAGAAGCGGAGCGTACGCGGTCAGCCTGCGGGATATGAACTCCGCGAAGAGCCGCACGCGCTTGGTCTTGCGTGTCTCGCCCTGGGTGAGAAGCCAGAGCGTTCCGTACATGTGCAAATCGGAGCCCGGCACCCTTGCCAGCAGCGGGTCGGCATCGCCGACAAAGCAAGGCAGTGTCGTCATCCCGAGCCCTTGCCTGACGGCAACGATCTGCGCTCCGGCATCTGTGACCCTGAACGGAACATCGGCGGTGCGAACCTCACCGTCGCTGGCCCAATCCGGAATTCCATGAATGCTGATGACGATCCACCTGATGGGATCAGGCGCGCCCGCACGCCACGCGGCCAGTCGATCCCTGGACATGTAGACGCCGCCGAACACCTCCGGTCCCTTCAGGCCGTGAAGGTTGAGCGGCAGGGTCTTGCGGTCGTAGACGACGCGGAGTGCGACGTCGGCCTCCCGGTTGGTCAGATTGGCCAGCTCGCCGGACGACAGGATGTCCATCTCGATGTCCGGATGCAGACGCGCGAAATCGGCGAAATCAGGCATGAGCAGGTGTGTCGCCAGCGGCGGCGCCAGCGTCACCCGCAGACGCCCGCGCACGCCCTGGTCGCGGCCGAAGACGCGCGTCTCCAGCAGGTGCGACGACGCCTCCATCTGGTCCGCGAATTCGAGGACCTCCTCGCCCGCAGCCGTCAGGCGGTAACCCGAAGGCAGCTTTTCGAACATGTGGACCCCGAGGCGTTCCTCGAGCTGGGCGATGCGGCGCAGCACGGTCGCGTGGTTCACACCGAGGCGCTCGGCGGCAGCCCGCACCGAGCCTCCGCGTGCGACGGCCAGAAAGTAGCGAACGTCATCCCAGTCGATCATGGTGCAATCCCGCACCGCGCGGTGCGCCTTCCAAAGCCCGTATCCAACCCATCGAACGGCCTCACGTATGTGGGTGGCGCGTGGCAATTATCATAGCCCGCACCGAAAGATCCGACTTCCGAACGGCGGACACGGATCGTCACGGCTGGCGTCAGTCGTCCAGCCGGTTCGATTCCGCACCACCGATGTGCGCGCCTCCGCACTCAACGCCTGACGCCGGCAGACCCATCTCGAGGGTCTCGGGGGCAGATGCTGTCCCCACACCACGCAAGGAGAAGTCATGGGAAAGCTTGAAGGCAAGGTTGCAGTGATCACGGGTGGATCGAGCGGCATGGCGCTGGCGAGCGCCAGGCGGTTCGTCGAAGAAGGCGCCTATGTCTTCATCACGGGCCGGAGGCAGGAGGCGCTCGACGCTGCCGTCAAACTGGTCGGCCGGAACGTGACCGGCGTGCGCGGCGACGCGGCCAATCTCGACGACCTCGACCGCCTGTTCGATAGGGTCAAGCGGGACAAGGGCGGGATCGACGTCCTGTACGCGAGCGCCGGCATCGGCGAAGCCGTCCCACTGGGCGAGATCAGCGAGCAGCATTTCGACGCGACGTTCAACCTGAATACGCGCGGCACGCTGTTCACGGTTCAGAAGGCGTTGCCGCTGTTTCGCGATGGCGGGTCGATCTTCATGACCGGGTCGGTCGCATCGGTGAAAGGTTTTCCCGGTTACGGCGTGTATGCGGCGAGCAAGGCGGCGCTGCGCTCATTCGCACGCACCTGGCTCAACGAACTGAAGGGCAGGAACATCCGGGTGAACGTGCTGAGCCCGGGGCCGATCGCCACACCGATGCAGGACCAAGTTCTCACCGAGGAGGCGAAGCGGATGTTCGAATCCCTGATCCCGCGGGGAACGATGGGGCGCCCCGAGGAAATCGCGGCAGTCGCGCTGTTTCTTGCGTCAGACGATTCGAGCTTCGTGAATGGGGTGGAGCTGTCCGTCGATGGCGGCTTCTCCGCGATCTGAAGGCCCGGACATCAATATCAACACGGATCGGAGAATATCATGAGCTTCGCAATTTTAGGTTTCGGGAAGATAGGCCAGGCCCTCGCGCACGCCTTCGCCCGCAAGAACATCGACGTAACAGTCGCAAGCCGCCGCCCGCCTGAGGCGTTGGCGCCGCAGGCTCGGGCGATTGGACCCACAGTCGTCGCCAAGTCGCTGCTGGATGCCGTCGAGGCCGACACGATCATCCTGGCGGTCCCGTTCGCCGAGCATCGCGAGGTCGCGAAGGCCCTCCCGAACTGGACAGGCAAGACGATCATCGACGCGACGAACGGGTTTGGAGAAGAGCTGGACGGTCTTCCGTCCTCCGCCGTCGTTGCGAAGGCGTTCACCGGCGCCAGGCTCGTGAAAGGATTCAATCACCTGGGTGCAGCCAAACTGGCTGCCGATCCGGTCGTCGAAGGCGGCCACCGGGTCGTCTTTCTGTCCAGCGACGACGAGGACGCGATCGCTCCCGTGGCGGCCCTGGCCAAGCAACTCGGGTTCGCTCCCGTCAAGCTGGGAAAGCTCAACGAGGGTGGCGCGCTGGTGCACGCACGCGACCGCGTCTGGGGCCAGTTGATCTTCCAGGATTTGTTCAGGAAGGAGCAGTAATCGATCTACCGTGTGATCGACGCCGAAACCTGGTCGCGCGCGCTAACGTCTTAGAGCAGCGCGCGACCGGTCAACTCCAGTTCTTGAGCCTTCGGTGCAGCCGGATCACTTTTTAGTCGTGCCCTCAGATGGCAGCGCTGCCGACCCGCCGATTTTTGTCGAGACCACGTAGACGTCGACGCCGCTCATCGAGCATTCCTCGCTTGATGCCTGGCTTTTCGTGATGACCTCGATCGTCTTGCCATCCCTGGTGTGAAACGTGATGTCGTAAACCTGCTGGTGGAGGTCTTTGCCGATCTTTTCGGATGCGAGACGAACGGCTTTGGTCTGCGCGTCGATCACTGACGGGATATCAATCAGGCCGGCGTTCTTGAGGTGCGTGAGGGCCATGTTCGTGGGCCAACTCGCGCAGTCCGGAGACTTCGCCAGAGCCACCGCAGCCGGCATGGCAAATATTGCGGCCATCACCACTTTCAACGCGGCGCGCATCAATGCATCACCTTGATGGTGTGGCCGCCACGTTCCCGGATCTGCTTGCGCCTGTTGATGGCGTCCATGCCGTCGCGGTCGCCGCGCCTGTAAAGCTTCTCGCCAGGCTTGAGCTTCTGAAGTCCCGTATCCGTCAACAAGGTATTCTCCGTTCGGTTCGCCGCCAGATACCATCATGGTCCATGATGGTACAGAACCGACCGAAACGGAGCCCTTAAAACGTGACCTCGACAGTACCAGCAAATATGGCGAGATTGGGCGCGACGGTTTGCCTAAATCCTTGTCTTCATCAGTCGTCGCTTTACCGGTGCATGCCGTCTCACTGGGAGGTGCGACAAATCGGCACCGGGTCGAGGAGCAGATGAAAGCGCGAACTCGGGCATTGCGCTGCTGCCGACATGGTCATTGTTTAAAGCAATGCTCGCGGTGCCATTTCAGAAAATGCGGATGAGGCCGATCCGATGGCCTCCTTGGCTCAAGTGCGCGACCGGTCTTGTTGATCACCGATCGAACTCCCTCCAGGTCGTTTGTCTGGCGCGAGATCAGTATTTCCAAATCATCCGCTAAGCTGATCAAACCACGATCGAACATCCAATGCGCCGTACCGGATAGCGCGATCCCATTGCTTACTATGTCCGGCCCCTTTGCCTCCACAGACCGAATGTGCGCCGCCGCGACTTCTGCGCGCCCCATTCCATTGATGAGCTTCAAACCGGTAATGGCGCAGCGCTCGTCGTAGGCGCGCAGTACAATCCGGCGAAAGACGCGGTCACGCAGAACTCTCGATACAGTTAGGCTGACGCGATCTCGCTGTTGCTCGAATATGAACGGGGCCTGCTGCTTTTCGTCAAATTGCGACAACTGAACATCGGTATCAACGCGGGGCAGCAGCGGTGCGCCTTCCGCAAAACCGAGCTCGAATATTCTGTTGAAATCCTCCGGCGAGATTGGTCGGACTGCCGACTGAGCACGCCCCGAAATTCGCCCCTGCTCATTCAGGACGCCGCGTTCGACAGGACCAGCTGGCCCGTTGAAGGAAACCGGATTGGCAAAATCGAGGTAACTTCCGGGTTCGATCAGAGCGAGGTACATCCCCGGAGTGCCTGGATCGGGAATGACTTGCTGAACCCGAGCAATCGCAAAGTAGCCGCGCGTTTCGGCGACTTTGCTCGGCTCATAATAGATGATCCAATCGCCGATGCATGCTTCGACGCGACGAAAATACTGACTGGGAAACTGATATCGTTCAGCCGGGCTGTCATCGTAGATCGAGTCCGATCGATGGATGAATACCCCAAATCCCATGATCTATGCCGCGCTTCCTCTCTGGGAAGTAACGCCCAATTCAGTGATGTTGAACCACAGGAGCGTCCCCTACTCCCACTCAATCGTCCCAGGCGGCTTGCTCGTCACATCGTACACCACCCTGTTCACGCCCTTCACCTCGTTGATGATGCGCGTGGCGGTCTCGCCCAGAAACTTCATGTCGAACTGGTAGAAGTCCGCGGTCATGCCGTCGGTGGAGGTC
>LNAP01021555.1_pt2 | contig 13154 bp, 14 predicted proteins | sample 602601 | NCBI WGS metagenome assembly LNAP01 (sample SAMN02440304, study PRJNA202911) | soil metagenome | biome: Subtropical and temperate rainforests or woodlands; isolation source: soil samples (1 kg each in a 20% v/v slurry with milli Q water) were... ...
ACAGAACTCCCTGAATGGATGGTTCAAGAGCGGCGCCCCCGGCGTCTGGATCAGCGGTGGCGCGGTGTCCATTGCGGTCATCATGACCATTGGCCTGCTCGCGGTGATTGCCGTGCGTGGCCTGGGTCACTTCTGGCCGGCGGATTTGATTCACGCCAGCTACGACGTGCCCGGCCAGGCCAATCACCTGGTCATCGGCGAAATCGTGCAGAAAGAAGAAGTGCCGCGCGAACGCCTGAAAAGCGCTGGCCTGCCGGTGCCCGATGAGGGCCCGGAGTTCATGACCCGCGAGCTGATCAAGGTCGGCAACCGTGACCTGAACGGCAACGACTTCACCTGGATCGTCGGCGAGTGGCTGACTAACCAAACCACTCCGCCAGAACTCATGGCTATCGAGCGTCGCGAGTGGGGCAATTTCTACGGCTATCTGGTCAACGTCAAACAGGAAGGCAAAGTCATTGCTGAAGGCGAAGCCGCGTGGCCTGAGTTGCAGGCTCGCGTTGCCCGCGTCAACGAGCTCGCCGCACAGCTCAAGACCCTGGAAAAAGTCGACATCGGCGCGATCAACGCCGGCCTCGAACGCATCCGCCTGCACGGTCGCAAGCTCGAGCTGAACGGCACCCTTGACGCCGCTGCACAAGCGGACATGGAATCCGACCGCGCCGAGCTGAACGCCCGTTATCAGGACGTCGAAGCACGTCTTGCCGACCTGCACGCCCAGTTCAACCGCGACAGCCTGACGGCCCGCGATGCCAACGGCAAAGAAGTCGTGATCGACATCGGCAAAGTGGTTCACGCCTACCAGCCGAACGCCATGGGCACGATGACCAAGATCGGCTTCTACTTCAGCAAGGTCTGGGAATTCCTCAGCGACGACCCGCGTGAAGCGAATACCGAAGGCGGGATCTTCCCGGCGATTTTCGGCACCGTGATGATGACCCTGATCATGGCGATGATCGTGACCCCGTTCGGTGTACTGGCAGCGGTTTACCTGCGCGAATACGCCAAGCAGAACGCACTGACCCGGATTATCCGTATCGCCGTGAACAACCTGGCGGGCGTTCCGGCCATCGTTTACGGCGTGTTCGGCCTGGGCTTCTTCGTTTATGTGCTGGGCGGCTCGGTCGACCGGTTGTTCTTCCCTGAAGCGCTGCCGGCACCGACCTTCGGTACGCCGGGTCTGCTCTGGGCTTCCCTGACCCTGGCATTGCTGGCGGTGCCGGTGGTGATCGTGGCCACTGAAGAAGGCCTGGCGCGGATTCCTCGCACCGTGCGTGAAGGCTCGCTGGCCCTCGGCGCGACCAAGGCGGAAACCTTGTGGAAGATCGTGCTGCCGATGGCCAGCCCGGCCATGATGACCGGCATGATCCTCGCCGTGGCTCGCGCCGCCGGTGAAGTGGCGCCGCTGATGCTGGTGGGTGTGGTGAAACTGGCACCGTCGCTGCCGCTGGATGGCAACTACCCGTACCTTCACCTTGACCAGAAGATCATGCACCTGGGCTTCCATATTTATGACGTCGGCTTCCAGAGCCCGAACGTCGAAGCCGCACGACCGCTGGTGTACGCCACGGCGCTGCTGCTGGTACTGGTGATTGCGACATTGAACCTGTCGGCCGTTTATATCCGCAACCATCTGCGCGAAAAATACAAAGCGCTGGATAGCTGATTTGCAGCATTGATTTCTATATGTGGGAGCCAGCCTGCTGGCGATTCAGGCACTGCGGTTTAACTCTGATACCGCGGTGATGCCTTCGCCAGCCGGCTGGCTCCCACAAAAACCGAACCGAATTTGTCAGCACAGGGAGCCTCCCATGCAGCACGAAGCACATACCCACGGCATCAACATGTCTGCCCTGGGCCGCGACAAGCAGAGCCTGAGCCTGGCGCAGGAAACCGTGGCCATCGAAGTGCCGGGCCTGAGCCTGTTCTACGGCGACAAACAAGCGCTGTTCGACGTCAGCATGAACATCCCGAAACAGCGCGTGACCGCCTTCATCGGCCCGTCCACGCTGCTGCGCACCTTCAACCGCATGAACGATCTGGTTGACGGCTGCCGCGTAGAAGGCGAAATCAACCTCTACGGCAATAACATCTACCGCAAGGGCGAAGACGTGGCCGAGCTGCGCCGTCGCGTCGGCATGGTGTTCCAGAAGCCGAACCCGTTCCCGAAAACCATCTACGAGAACGTGGTTTACGGTCTGCGCATCCAGGGCATCAACAAGAAGCGCATTCTTGACGAAGCCGTCGAGTGGGCGTTGAAAGGCGCGGCACTGTGGGACGAAGTCAAAGACCGTCTGCACGAATCGGCACTCGGCCTGTCCGGTGGCCAGCAACAACGTCTGGTGATCGCGCGCACCATCGCCGTGGAGCCGGAAGTGCTGCTGCTCGACGAACCGTGCTCGGCACTCGACCCGATCTCGACGCTGAAAGTCGAAGAGCTGATCTACGAACTGAAATCGAAGTTCACCATCGTCATCGTGACCCACAACATGCAACAGGCCGCACGGGTTTCCGACTACACGGCGTTCATGTACATGGGCAAACTGGTGGAATTCGGCGATACCGATACCCTGTTCACCAATCCGGCGAAGAAGCAGACCGAATCGTTACGGCTAGGAAGCTGTGGTTGCTCACTGAACTGACGCTGCGGCCCACCGCACCTTACCGGACGCTCCAAGGACGCCAACATGATTAGTAAAGAAGGCCTTACCCATCACATCTCCGCACAGTTCAACGCCGAGCTGGAGGAAGTGCGCAGCCACCTCCTGGCCATGGGCGGGCTGGTCGAGAAGCAGGTCAACGACGCGGTGACCGCGCTGATCGAGGCCGACTCCGGCCTGGCCCAGCAGGTTCGCGAGATCGATGACCAGATCAACCAGATGGAACGCAACATCGACGAAGAATGCCTGCGCATTCTGGCCCGTCGTCAGCCGGCAGCGTCCGACTTGCGTCTGATCATCAGCATCTCCAAGTCGGTGATCGACCTTGAGCGCATTGGCGACGAATCGACCAAGATCGCCCGCCGCGCCATCCAGTTGTGCGAGGAAGGCGAGGCCCCGCGCGGTTACGTTGAAGTCCGCCACATCGGCGACCAGGTGCGCAACATGGTGCGTGACGCACTGGACGCGTTTGCCCGCTTCGACGCCGACCTGGCGTTGTCGGTGGCGCAGTACGACAAGATCATCGACCGCGAATACAAGACCGCCCTGCGTGAGCTCGCCACCTACATGATGGAAGACCCGCGCTCTATCTCGCGGGTTCTGAGCATCATCTGGGTGCTGCGCTCGCTGGAACGGATCGGCGACCACGCGCGCAATATCTCCGAGCTGGTGATTTACCTGGTGCGCGGCACCGATGTGCGTCACCTGGGCCTCAAGCGCATGAAGCAAGAAGTTGAAGGCACAAGTGGCGAAACCGCTAATGTTCCGGGCGAAGTTGACGATAAGTAAGATTGCCCAAGTAAAGCGCCCGGCCTTTTGGCCGGGCGTTTTTGTTTACGGGCTTACGAATTCGAAGCAGCACCCGCGAACGAAAAGTCCCGGCGTGACTGAAGGTTTTTGGCAATGTGCCATCAGCAAAGCGGTATGCTTGCCGGGATTTTTTTAAGGGGTGATGGATGAGTAAGGTCAGTGTGTTGGTCGTGGACGATGCGTCGTTCATTCGTGACCTGGTGAAAAAGTGCCTGCGCAACTACTTCCCGGGGATCCGGATCGAAGACGCGGTCAACGGCAGGAAGGCTCAGGCCTTGCTGGCACGGGAAGCGTTCGACCTGGTCCTGTGCGACTGGGAAATGCCGGAAATGTCCGGCCTGGAATTGCTGACCTGGTGCCGCGAGCAGGACAACCTCAAGACCATGCCCTTTGTCATGGTGACCAGCCGTGGCGACAAAGAGAACGTCGTCCAGGCGATCCAGGCCGGTGTTTCCGGCTACGTCAGCAAGCCGTTCACCAACGAGCAACTGCTGACCAAGGTCAAGCAGGCGCTGAACAAGGTCGGCAAGCTCGATACCTTGATGAACAGCGCGCCGACCAAAATGAACTCGGCGTTCGGCAACGATTCGTTGAGCGCGTTGACCGGCGGCAAGGCGGAAGTGGTCGCGGCGGCCCCCGCCCCGGTTGCTGCGCCATCCCGAGGTCTGCTCAACAGCCCGCCCGTCAAGGCTCCGGTTGCTGCCGCTGCAGCCTCCGGCGGTCGTGGGCAAGGTCAGCTGCGCCTGCCGAACGGCATTCAGCCATGCGTTATCAAGGCCTTGAGCCTCAAGGAAGCGCTGCTGGTCGTGAAACGCACCGATGCGCTGCCGCAAGTGCTCGACAGCGCCGTGCTTGACATGGAGCAGGGTGACAACGCTGAAGTCGCCCGCCTGAACGGTTACCTGCACGCTATCGTCGCTCATGAGCAGAAACCCGACAGCGAATGGCTGCAGTTGACGTTCCGCTTTGTCGATCAGGACGCGCAGAAACTGGATTACATCTCACGTTTGATAGCACGTGGTACGGCGCAGAAGCATTTCGTACCCGGCGCGTGATCTTCGTCGCCTGACAGTCTGTCTTCGCGAGCAACCCCGCTCCCACATTGGAACGTATTCCCCTGTGGGAGCGGGGTTGCTCGCGAAGGGGCCCTCAAATTTGCCGCACATCCGCTGAACTGCCCATTTTGAAACATCTGCCGACTACCCGGGTCCATTGCAGCTGCTAGGCTCATCCCCAGGCCTTACTCGACAGAATCCTGCCCATGCTTGCGCGCCTGCTGTTTTTCTGTGGTCTGTCCATGGCGTCCACTTTGGCCATGGCCATGACCATCTACAAATCCACCGATGCCAATGGCGTGGTCTCCTATAGCGACCGCCCCACGAAGGGCTCCCAGGTGTTCACGTTTCGTGATCGCATGGTCGAACACCTCGAGCGTCAGGTGTACCTCGTTATCACGAAGAAGAAGGGCGTGGACAGCGTTTACGTGCGCAATGACCTGTATGCGCCAGTAGAGATCGAGCTGAGTTTCGCCGGGCTGCAAAACGTCAGTGGTGCGCCGAGCCGGCCGATTCGCCGGGTCATGCCGGCGCGCAGCAGCATTCGTCTGGCGCTGCTCACGGCGACGAAAGCGGAGATGCCGCTGGCATACACCCCCAAATTCGAATACTCCCTGGGCGACCCCTCAGGGGCTGCCATGGCCTATCGATACCCGTTCCCCTGGCGTGGCGGACCGTTTCGGCTCAGTCAGGGCACCAATGGACAGTACAGCCACTTTGGTCCAAGAAATCGCTACGCCATGGACATTGCCATGCCCGTAGGCACGCCGATCGTCGCGGCGCGAGGCGGGGTGGTGGTGAAAACCGAGAATGCCCAGACCGGGCGCGGCAACGATCCGTCGGGCAACTTCGTGCGGATATTGCACGATGACGGCACGATGGGCGTTTACCTGCACCTCAAGCAAGGGTCGGTAAGCGTTCGCGAAGGGCAGCGGGTGTCGGTGGGCAGTCCGCTGGCGCTGTCAGGCAATACCGGCAACAGCAGCGGGCCGCACCTGCATTTCGTGGTGCAGCGCAATACCGGGTTAGGGCTGGTGTCGATTCCGTACCAGTTCAATCAACCGGTGGGGGCGTTGCCCAACTTTGCGTTGGGCAAGCAGTGAAGGTGATGGCGATCCACTGTGGCGAGGGCGCTTGCTCCCGCTCGGCTGCGCAGCAGTCGTAAACCGGTGAATGCGGTGTGCCTGGAGGATCGCGGTTGCAGGATGTTGGGCCGCTTCGCAGCCCGGCGGGAGCAAGCGCCCTCGCCACAAAAATCCCCGCCGACAGTTAATCCAGCATCAACACCTTGGCCAAAATGATCTTCGGTCCTTTCATCTTCTTGATGATGATCCGCAGGCCTTCGACCTCCAACACTTCTTCCTCTTCCGGCACCCGTTTCAGGGTTTCGTAGACCAGCCCGGCGAGGGTTTCGGCTTCGACGTGATCCAGATCGATGCCCAGCAGGCGTTCGACCTTGAACAGAGGCGTATCACCGCGCACCAGCAGCTTGCCCGGCTGATACGCGAGGATCCCGCGCTCAGCCTTGCGGTGTTCGTCCTGAATGTCGCCGACCAGCACTTCCAGCACGTCTTCCATGGTCAGGTAGCCGATGATGTTGCCACCAGGGCGAAGTGCGAACCGCCTTTGCGGAACTGCTCCAGCAACTGCGACAGCGGCATGTGCCGCGACACACGCTCCAGCGGCCGGGTCAGTTCGGCCAGGTTGAACGACTCGGGAATGTGGTCCAGGGCCGCCAGTTCCAGCAACAGGTCCTTGATGTGCAGCAGGCCGACGAACTCCTGGCGATCGCTGTCGTACACCGGATAACGGCTGAACTTGTGGCGACGGAACATCGCCAGGATTTCCTTGAGCGGTGCGTTGAACTCCAGCGTTACCAGGTCTTCGCGGGAGTTGGCCCAGTCGACCACTTCCAGTTCGCCCATTTCCACAGCGGAGGCGAGTACGCGCATGCCTTGGTCGCTCGGGTCCTGGCCACGGCTGGAGTGCAGGATCAGTTTCAGTTCTTCACGGCTGTAATGGTGCTCGTGATGGGGGCCGGGCTCACCCTGGCCGGCGATCCGCAGAATCGTGTTGGCGCTGGCATTGAGCAGGTAAATCGCCGGGTACATCGCCCAATAGAACAGGTACAGGGGCACGGCGGTCCACAGCGACAGCAACTCGGGTTTACGGATGGCCCAGGATTTCGGGGCCAGTTCGCCGACCACAATGTGCAGGTACGAGATCACAAAGAACGCGGCGAAGAACGACACGCCTTTGATCACCTCGGGCGACTGCACGCCGACGGCTTCAAGGATCGGTTCGAGGATGTGCGCGAACGCCGGTTCACCGACCCAGCCGAGGCCGAGGGAGGCGAGGGTGATACCCAGTTGGCACGCCGACAGGTAGGCATCGAGCTGACTGTGCACGGTGCGCAGGATGTGCCCGCGCCAGCCGTTTTTCTCAGCGATGGCCTCGACCCGGGTCGAGCGCAGTTTGACCATGGCAAATTCCGCCGCAACGAAAAAGCCGTTGAGCAAAACCAGGATCAGAGCAAAAAGAATCATGCCGAAATCGGCGAAGAGTGTCGCGAGGGTCAAGCCAGGGGAAGGGTCCATGATGGAGTTTTGCGGGTTCCGTGTATTCGAAAGGAAAGAAAAAAGTGCACCTGAAAGGCAGGCACAAGTCAGCCAATGTAGCGGCTGACTTGTCGATTGCCTAGTGGCGAGTGCCGGTCGGTATCAATCGGCCGTGCTGATAAGTCGTGTTTTGGTGACTTGGGCCGGCGCGAAATGGCAGGTAAACGTACTGCCGTGGCCCGGTACGCTGCTGATTTCCATCCGTGCGCGGTGGCGCAGCAACACGTGTTTGACGATCGCCAGCCCGAGCCCGGTGCCACCGGTGTTGGAATTGCGGCTGGAGTCGACACGGTAGAAACGTTCGGTCAGGCGCGGCAGGTGTTTGCTGTCGATGCCGATGCCGGAGTCCTGAACGCTCAGGTGCGCGCCTTGCTCGTCTCCCCACCAGCGAATGCGGATATTGCCTTCGGCCGGGGTGTACTTCACCGCATTGAACACCAGGTTGGAAAACGCGCTGCGCAGTTCGGCTTCGCTGCCCTTGAGCTGAATCGTCGGGTCGGCTTCGAGGGTGATGTGCTGATTTTTTTGCCCGGACAGTTGCTGGGCGTCGCCCTTGATCGATTGCAGCAAGCCGTCGATGGCCACGGGCTGGTTGTCCGACGGGTAATCGGTGGCTTCCAGTTTGGCCAGCAGCAGCAAATCGTTGAGCAGCGTCTGCATGCGCCCGCCCTGTTGCTGCATTTGCTGCAACGCACGGCTCCAGCGCGGGTTCACGTCCTCGACATTGTCGAGCAGGGTTTCCAGGTAGCCGCAGATTACCGTCAACGGCGTGCGCAATTCGTGGGAGACGTTGGCGATGAAGTCCTTGCGCATCTGCTCCAGCTGATGGATGCGCGTCACGTCGCGCACCAGCATCAAGTGTTCGTTGTTGCCGTAGCGGGTGATGTACAGCTGAATGCGCAGGCGATCGTTGATCGGCGACGGGATTTCCAGCGGCTCGGCGTAGCTTTCCTGCTCGAAATACTCCTTGAAGCGCGGATGGCGCACCAGGTTGGTCACCGGTTGGCCGCTGTCCTGCGGCGTCTTGAGACCGAGCAGGGTTTCCGCCGCGCGGTTCCACCATTCGAGGTTGCCGTCGGTGTCGAGCATGATCACCGCGTCTTTCAGCGCGGCGGTGGACTCCTGGACCCGGTCGATCACCGCTTGCAGGCGCCCGCGCACGCGTTGGTCGCGGCGTTGCAGGTGATAGATGCTGTCGAACACTTCGCCCCACAGGCCATAGCCATCCGGCGGTGCTTCGTCGGGTTTGTGCAGGCGCAGCCACTCGTGCAGACGCAGCAATTGCTTGAGGGTCCAGGCCAGGTAAAGGCCCAGGCCCGCGGCGAGACTCCAGCCGTAGTAGCCGGTGATCAGGCCGACCACCAGGCAGGCGGTGACCAGTAGCAGCATGTGGCGAATCAGGGTGCCATGCCAGTTTTGGTTCACTTGAACGCGCGTCCTTGTCAGCTTGTCGGGCGGGAAAGGTCCGGATCAGGCTTTGGTAGAAAAGCGGTAACCGGTGCCGCGCACGGTTTGTACCAGATTTTCGTAGGCATCGCCGAGGGCTTTGCGCAGGCGACGGATGTGCACGTCGACGGTGCGTTCCTCGACATACACGTTGCCGCCCCAGACCTGATCCAGCAACTGGCCACGGGTGTAGGCGCGTTCCTGGTGGGTCATGAAAAATTGCAGCAAGCGGTATTCGGTCGGGCCCATCTCGGCCGGTTTGCCGTCGATGGTCACGCGATGACTGATCGGGTCCAGCAGCAGGCCGCCGACTTCGATCGGTGCCTCGCCATCGGTAGGCCCGGCACGGCGCAGCACAGCCTTCAGGCGTGCGACCAGCTCACGTGGAGAAAAGGGTTTGGTGATGTAGTCGTCGGCGCCGACTTCCAGGCCCTGGATCTTGTTGTCCTCTTCGCCCTTGGCGGTGAGCATGATGATCGGGATGTCCCCGGTCAGCTCATCGCGCTTCAAACGGCGGGCCAATTCGATGCCGGAGGTGCCGGGCAGCATCCAGTCGAGCAGGATCAGGTCCGGTTTGCGGTCGACGATGATGGCGTGGGCCTGCTGCGAGTTCTCGGCCTCCAGGCAGTCATAGCCGGCCATTTCCAACGCAACGGCGATCATTTCGCGAATGGGCGCTTCGTCGTCGACGATCAGAATGCTCCTGTCCTCTTGTCATTTAACTGTCTTGCGCCGCATTAGATAACGGAATTATTGCAGTCGTGTGACAGTATTTTAGTCGCCCGGCGATTGTCATGATCCTGAACTAAGCTCTAAGTCCGAATCCTGACAACCACAAAAGGAAGGTTTCCATGAAGCAATACTCGCATTCCTTCAAGGCTCTTATGCTGACCGCAGCCCTGGCGTTGCCATCAATGGCCTTCGCGGCTGAACCTGTGATGATGAAAGACGGTGTGATGGCGGACCACAAGGGCATGACCCTGTACACCTTCGACAAGGACACAGGCGGCAAATCGGTGTGCACCGGCCAGTGCGCGGAAAACTGGCCGCCGTTCAAGGCGGAAGCGGGTGCCAAGGCCGAAGGGGACTGGACGATCGTCAAGCGTGACGATGGCACGATGCAGTGGGCCTACAAGGGCAAACCGCTGTACTACTTCATGAAAGACACGAAACCGGGGCAAAAGGAAGGTGACAAGATGAAGGACGTTTGGCACGTCATCACCAATTCCGGACCGAAGATGTAGCACCTGTTGACGATTTCTGTGGCGAGGGAGCTTGCTCCCGCTGGGCCGCGAAGCGGACCCAAAATCTGCGAGTGCTGCGCACTCGAGCGGGAGCAAGCTCCCTCGCCACAGGGCTTTGTGCTTTATCAGCGGGTCGAGTAATCCAGCACAATCCCGACAAAAATCGCCAACCCGGCCCAGTGGTTGTGCAAAAACGCCTGGAAGCAACGCATCCGGTCCTTGCCGCGGGTGTACCAGAATTCCCACGCAAAACAGCCCGCCGCCGTCAGCAGCCCCAAGTGGAACCAGCCGCCGAGCTCGAATTTCGAACCGGCCAGCAACAAGCAACCCAACGCCAACCCTTGCAGTGCCAGGATGATTACCCGATCCGCGTCGCCAAACAGAATCGCCGTGGATTTCACCCCGATCTTCAAGTCGTCGTCGCGATCCGTCATGGCGTAATACGTGTCGTAGCCCACCGTCCACAGCAGATTAGCGATCCACAGCAACCACGCGGCGGCCGGCAGTTCACCGGTTTCGGCCGTGAACGCCATCGGCATCCCCCAGGAAAACGCCGCGCCCAGCACCACTTGCGGGTAATAGGTGTAGCGCTTCATGAACGGATAAGTGAAGGCCAGCGCCAGGCCACCGAACGACAACCAGACCGTCGCCGCGTTGGTGCACAACACCAGCAGGAAACTCACGCCCATCAGCAATGCAAAGAACACCAGCGCTTCTTTGGAGCTGATCTTGCCGCTCGGCAGCGGGCGCTGTTCGGTACGCTTCACATGGCCATCGACCTTTCGATCCGCCCAATCGTTGATCACGCAGCCGCCGGCGCGGGTCAGCACCACGCCAAGGACGAAAATGACGATATTGGCCAGCGACGGCGAACCTTTGCCGGCAATCCACAGCGCCCACAGCGTCGGCCACAGCAGCAGGTAAATGCCGATCGGCTTGTCCATGCGCGTCAACTGAATGAAATCCCAGGCCCGAGGGTTCAAGCGGTTCAGGGACTTGAGCAGGCTCTGGTACATCAGCAGGTCTCCGGATGGGCGCGGGCGGCGAGCCACAAGGTCGGCAGGAAAATCTCGGCCACCAGCACGCTCAAGGCGCCACGGTCGAAGCGTGAACGCCGGCCCCACAGTTCGGGTGCCCGGCACTCGATCGGCAGCCATTCCTGAGGATAGTGACAAACCTCGATGGCGCGACGCTGAAATGCCTGATCACAGAACAGCAATTCGCCCAGCGAGCGGCTGCCCAGTTCGTCCATGTGCAAACCGTCGCCCTGCAACGCGCTACGTGCCGCCACACTGCGGGCAAACACCCAGGCTTCGCCGTGCCCGCGCAAATACACCTCGCGCACCCAGCCTTCGCTGCCTTCGGCCAGATCCAGCGCGGCACATTCGTCGGCGCGCAGCGGTTGCCAGCCTTCGAACAATGGCGTGACGCTGAAACCGTCATTCGACAGGCGGATCAGCCGTCGGGTCAGCGAGCCTTCGTCGAACAGCCAGTCGAGGGTAGAAGCGTCGGGCAGGGGCGCGAGTTGGCTTTGGGGAAGCCAGAACGGAGGTTTTGAGTGCGGCACAGTGAGTCATTATTGGCAGCAAATGAGGCGGCGAGCTTACCATGTCACTCGGCGATTTTGATTGAACCGGCGCGCCATTGCGCCGAACAGGCTTGCATCTGCCGGGCCCGATCAGTACAAAACGCCCTGAGCCGAACGGCAACGCTGCAATCATCGACCGTTCGCGCCGGCAATAAGCCTGAATCCTGAGGAAGTACCTGAATGAAAAAGTGGCAATGTGTGGTCTGCGGCCTGATCTATAACGAAGCCGACGGCTGGCCGGATGACGGCATTGCGCCGGGCACCCTGTGGCAAGACGTGCCGGAAGACTGGCTGTGCCCGGACTGCGGCGTTGGCAAGATGGATTTCGAAATGATCGAAATCAACTAAGGCATTTGAGAGGAGTAAGGAATGAACGCACCTGTCGTGATCGTCGGCACCGGGCTGGCTGGCTACAACCTGGCCCGGGAGTTTCGCAAACTCGATAGCGAAACCCCGCTGCTGCTGATTACCGCCGATGACGGACGCTCCTACTCCAAGCCGATGCTCTCCACGGGCTTCGGCAAAAACAAAGACGCCGATGGCCTGAGCATGGCCGAACCGGGCGCCATGGCCGAACAGTTGAAGGCCGAAGTGCGCACCCACACGCGCATCAGCGGCATCGACCCGGGGCACAAGCGCCTGTGGATCGGTGAAGAGTCGGTGATCTACCGCGACCTGATCCTGGCCTGGGGCGCCGAAACCGTGCGCGTGCCCATCGAAGGCGATGCGGCGGACGCCGTGTTCCCGATCAACGACCTCGAAGACTACGCACGCTTTCGTGCGGCAGCGGCCGGCAAGCGTCGGGTGTTGTTGCTCGGTGCCGGTCTGATCGGCTGTGAATTCGCCAACGACCTGATCCTCGGCGGTTACGAGGTGCAACTGGTTGCACCGTGCGAACAGGTCATGCCGACGCTGCTGCACCCGGCGGCAGCCGCTGCGGTCCAGGCCGGGCTGGAGAGTCTGGGCGCACGTTTCCACCTCGGGCCGGTGCTCAACCGTTTGCAGCGTGTTGAAGAGGGATTGGAAGCGCATCTGTCAGACGGTCAGGTCATCCCTTGCGACGTGGTGGTGTCCGCCATCGGCCTGCGTCCGCGCATCGACCTGGCGGCCGCGGCCGGTGTGCAGGTCAATCGTGGCGTGATGGTCGACCGTCACCTGAAAACCTCTCACGCCAATATCTACGCCTTGGGCGACTGCGCCGAAGTCGATGGGCTGAACCTGCTGTACGTCATGCCCCTCATGAGCTGTGCGAGAGCGCTGGCCCAGACCCTCGCCGGAAACCCGACAGCGGTGAGCTATGGCGCGATGCCAATCACCGTCAAAACGCCGGTCTGTCCGTTGGTGGTTTCACCGCCGCCACGAGGTCTGGAGGGTGTGTGGACCGTCGAAGGGCAGGGCGCCGACCTCAAGGTTTTATGCCGCGATGCAGCCGGGAAACTGCTTGGTTATGCCCTGACAGGCACGGCGGTGATGGAAAAACTCGCACTGAACAAAGAACTTCCACCGCTGCTGGCGTAAATACCGGTCGTTCTGTCGGAATCACCCCGCTTTTGCCCCTACAAACGTCGCGCCGAGACTGGCGCGGCTCTTCCGTGCGTGCCATTCTCACTCCCGTCTGCCGCAGAGTAGAGCACCTGCGGCGCTTTGGGCGCTGTTCCAACGAGAACAGCACGGACATAACAACAAAAAACCGTCAAAGGGGCTTCACTAATGCGTAAACCAGAACTCGCCGC
>LNAP01004341.1_pt1 | contig 13153 bp, 21 predicted proteins | sample 602601 | NCBI WGS metagenome assembly LNAP01 (sample SAMN02440304, study PRJNA202911) | soil metagenome | biome: Subtropical and temperate rainforests or woodlands; isolation source: soil samples (1 kg each in a 20% v/v slurry with milli Q water) were... ...
TGCCGCAACCAGGCCTGCGCCAGCCGCCGCCACGATATCGATGTTTTTGGCGACCAAGTCGAGGACCTTGGCCAGCTCACCGGTGGCGCTGGTGGACTCGTTCGCCTTGCCGATGTACGCGCCGATGGCGTTGTTAATGTTGTTGAGCGCGTCCATTACAGACGTGCTCATTGCGGCAGCCGCCTTTTGAGCCGAGTCACGAACTTGCTCAAGGCCGAGGTTCAAGTCGCTGAGACTCAGTTTCCCCCCAGCACCGAGCTTGCGAATTTCCTTCGATGTTTTGCCTGTTGCGGTGGCGACAGCCTCAGCCACAGTCGGCATCGCGGTCATGATCGAAACCCAGCTGTCGGCATCGATCTTGCCGGTCTGCAACGACTTGGAATACGCGTCGAGAGCGGTGCCAGCTTTGTCCGCGCTCGCGGCGTTAGTCACAAGCAGATAGCTGAAACTGTCTGTGATGTTCAGCGTTTGCTGGGTGTTGTAGCCCAAGCCTTTCATCACGTCGGCCGTGCGGATGTAAAGCTCCTGGGCCTCGTGCAGTGGACGATACGTTTCCTGGGCCGTGGTGAGAATGTGCTTCTGCACCATCTCATATTCAGAGGACGAACTCGTGGCGGCGCGCATCCGGTCAGCCATCTGACCATAGGCGTCTGCCTGTTTGATCAGTCCGCCAATGAGACCTGCGCCAGCGATGCCAGCCATTGCTCCGCGGATCAGGCTGGTGGTCGCCTGGGCCTTTTTGCCGAGACGGTCAAAGGCGGAATCGGCGCTGCCAAGACTTCGATCAATCTGAGACGCCGCTTTCGCCACCGCCGACTCACCAGCCGCAAGCTCCTGGCGCAGCTGTGCCGTGGTCGCCTCGATGCGGATCAATAGACCTTGTACGTCGGCGTCAGCCATTTACTTTTCTCCAGGCGAAAAAAAACCGCTCAAGGCGGTTCTGGTGAATCGGTGCTTAATCTTTCTTTCTGCCCATGGCCGCCACGCGGAACCCCATCCTGGCCTCCTTGGCCACCGCCTTCTTGTTGGGCTTGTCCTTGTCGTCACCGCCGCCATTGCTGTCAATCAGGAACTGGCGTTTGGCCTCCCATGCCATCAAGGTTTCGACCATCGGGGTATCCCATGCCACGCTCGGCGGCCAGCCCAGCCAGCCGGTGGCGATGTTGAAGATGAAGTCAACAGGGTCTACCTCGGGCCCGGCTTTTACTCGTTTCCCGCCGCCTCCTCTTTTTGCTTCGCGATCTCTTCGTCTGTCTTGCCGGCCGGATTCAGTAGCGCTTGGAGGAACGGCATCACCTGGGACGAAACGGTGTTGACGCCAGCTTCGAAGATCTGCTCTTCAAGAGCCTCCAAATCCTTACGCTTGCCGGTGTCAACGCCAGAACCCGCCGCAACGATCAGCGCAATGGTGCTGATGTTCGCGTGCCCGAGTGCCTGCATCGCCGCGATCACGCCGCCGAAGTGGCGGTTGATATCGCGGAACGCGCGCAGGGTTGGCTTCAGGGTGAATGTGACTTCGTCAGTGGTGATGACGACGGTACCGTGGTTGGTCTTGGACATGCGTTGTTCTCTTTATCGAATACGTGGGGATCAGCGCCGCAGGGTTGCGGCGCTGGATGAAGTCGACCGATTAAGGCTCGACGACCTCGTACACCTCGGAGTTGATGCCCAGGGTCACGGTGCGCTTCAGTACGCCCTCGACACTGATGCCGGTCTTCTTGTTGCTCATGACCTTGGCGGCCATGTAGTCGGTTTCGCCATCGACGTAGACCACCTTGATCGGATAGTCGAAGCGGGAGCGATCGAGGAACGCCTCAACCAACTTGAGCTGGCCAGCGTCACCGGCATCGAAACCGATGGACAGTTCGACCGATCCGGCGTCAGCCAGGCCTTTGAGGTGGCGTGCGCGCCCTTCGGCCAAGCCGGCGAAAGACACATCGTTGATGGTGTCGCCGTAGTCGCCGATGCTCTCGACCTCGCCAACTTCGACGTAAACCAAAGCAGCCAGCAGCGTGATAGCGGCTGCGTGGTCCTTTGGCAGATCAGCAGTGAGGCGCGGACCGATATAAATTCGCGTGCCAGCGCCGGAATTGATAGACATAGGGAGTCCTCCTGGGGACAGGTGATGTAGCCGCAGCGCGGCGTTGGTTCAGCGGTTTAGTGTTGGGTGATGATTCGAACGGTAACGGAGCCCTGGTAGGTGATGCAGTCAGGCTCCGGCGTTGATTGCTTGCGGGTGACCCGGATCGAGACGACGCGTCCAGTGGTCAATGGCATGGGCCGCTCATGCAGCGCCGCGTCGATCTCTGCCATGATTCTCTTGACCTCCTCCTGCCCCTCAAAGTCAGACCAGACCGTGAGGTAGAGCAGCCGGATCTCACGTCGCCCGGCCAGTGGATCGTTGTTGTTTGAGATCTCCAATCCGATGGCGACGTACGGGAGCGGCGCGTTCATTGGCACGTAGTCGTAGGTTTTGCAGGAAACGACCTCCTCCTTTAGCCTGTCGAGCAGCGCGACCTGCAGCGCAAAGGACGGATCAGCCATTGCCCAACCCCTCGGCCGCGCGCTTCAGCGTGTTGCTGACCGCATGACTGATGCTCGCAAGGATGAACTCCCTGTTCACGTCATAAGCCGGACGCAGCCAGGGGTGAGCTGGGCGCGCCGGGATCTTCGGGTACTTACCGAAAAAGTGAGCGCCGTCAGATTTGTTGGTTGCGCGCTTGTTGCGACCGCCCGCCCGCTTACCCTCGGCGTAGCCCTTGGTGCCGTATTCGATGAAGCGAAGGTAATAGAAACGCTTGTTGGCTTTCTTCCCGCGCAGACCGATCTCGGCATCAAGACCGCTCTTCGAAACGAAAGCTGTCAGAGCAGCCGCGCCATCCCCGCTATCCTTGGGAACAAACTCCTTCATCGTCGCCAGGAGCTTGTCTGCTGCCTCCTGCATGGCCGGCTTCAATTCGTTGTCGAGCTGTGTGTGGATGTTGCGCAGCGTCTTCCTCAGCTTAAAGTCGCCGGACATTCGGGATCTGCGGGCGGCCATGGCTTACTCCTCGGCCAGTGCCTTGGACTTAGCGGGCTTTTCGGTAGGCGTCGCCGGCGCAACCTCTACAGGCACCGGCTCTACCAGCTTGCGGTCAATCAGGCATTGGGCATCGACTGCGCTGACGACAAACTCATCGCCCGCGACTTTGCGGCCCATGGGGCCAGAGATACTGGCCAAGGCACGTACTTTCATTTTGATAACCTCTAGGGGTTGGTGACGCTCGAGCACAAAAGCCGGAGCATCGCAGGATCTCGGTCGGGCAACGCCGCACCGATCAGGTAGGTTCCAATTGGACTTACCAGGCGCATGCCTTCAACAACATCGGCCCGGTACCGGATTTTGATTTCAGCGGTGATGTCGACTTCAAGGCGGTCAGCCATTGGAGCGGTACGGCCGGTGGGCAGAGTGATCTCAGCCCAGACCTTCCCGACCTCCACCCAGGTCACGGGGCGCCCACCACCAGGTCGCTCGACCGCCTGCGACTGCATCAAGGTGCAGCGCTTGTTCATTGGCCCGGCTCTCATCAGAAGCGCTTCCTGTACCAAAGGAGCCGGTCAACAGCCATAGGGACTGCCGACGAAATGGTACCGATCACGACCGCCTCCCGGTTGGCATACCAGTGCCCGACCAGCAGCAGCACTGCCTGCTCAACATCCGGAGTAAAACCCATCTGCTCTGGTCCGGCCGGCGCTCCCTCGACCAGCTCGCGGTCGCAGTGCATGGCTACGTGGGACTTGGCCGCCTCGAAGTAGCCGGCAATGAGTGCGTCTTCCTCCTCACCGTCCACCTTCAGGTGGAGCTTCACGCGCTCCATGTCGATCATTTACTTGTTCTCTTTCGGGGCCGCCGACTTCGATTGCTTGGGCGCGGACGCCTTGGTCTTGTCGTCATCGTCGACCTCTTCCACCAGCCCCTTGCCAATCAGGGTATGGGCATATTCGTCGTCGACTTCGCCAAACACCTGCCCAGCCTTCACTGAGGTCGATTCGGCGCCCAGCAGGGCCGCGTTGCCAACGAACCCCCACACTGCTTTAATTTTCATGCTGCCTCCTAAAACAAAAAGGCCGGCACAGGGCCCGGCCTTCGAACGGTGCGGATGTTAGGCCGCGACGGTGAACCGGCCTTTGACCAGGCCTTCACGGCGGCGCACACCCAGGCCGAGGCGCTCTTCAACCAGCAGGGCGCGTTCGTTCTTGATGAACTGATCGTTGATCAGGCCCATCTTGAACAGGAACGACATGCGGTCGAACAGTACGGACGAACGCGCGAAGTTAGCCACCAGGAACTCGCCGCCGGTATCGACATCACCCTCATCGACACTATCGGAGGTGACAACCGGGCGACCCCAGAGGACCGGCGTTACCAGGCCTTGCAGGTTCGCGAACAGGTAGCGGTTCTCGCCGTCCTTTTGCAGTTCGATGTTCATCCAGTCGAGCTCGGTCATCACAATGCCGTCAGCAGACAGCATCGACTGCTTGCGAACCTGGTAGATCGCACGACGCACCAAGTCGATGGCGGTATCACCCGCCTTCGTCAGCGCTGCGTCGTATACGGTGGCCTGGGTCATCAGGCCATTCAGGTTCTCACCGGTGCCGTCGCCCTTCAGGATCTGGCGCTCTTCCTCAAGCTTGAGGTCGTAGCGCAGCAGTTCTTGCAGGTAGGCCATCAGCTGAGGAACGTCGTCCAGCGCCTCATCGGTCACAGGCATCCAGACGGCGATCTTCTTGACCCGGTCGGTTTGGGTTGTGAAAGTCACGTTGCTGGTTGGCTTCAAGCCACCTTCAGCAACCGGCCCCGCGCCACGGGTGTGCAGGTTTTCTTTGAAGTAGGTGTAGTTCTGGCCGGTCACCGGCACCGTGGTCAACAGATCACGAATGCGCAGTTCCTGGCGGATGCCGGGCTGAATGACCGGGTCATAGTTCGGAGCCACGATGCCGGCGCTGGTGACCTTCATTTCCTTCATGGTGGCCATGTCGGACTTGGTCACTTCGATATCGGCAAGGGAAACGCTCTTCGCCTGCAACGATTTGTAGGCGTCGTCGCTTTTGACCAGGTCGATAAAGCTCTTGGCTTCGCCGGGCTGGCTGCGCAACTTGATTCCCTTCTCTTCCAGCTTCTGGACCTGCTCGATCACGCGCTCGATCTCGCCCTTCTGGGTTTCAATCTGAGCCTTCATCGCGGAGGTGACGGTATTGCCCTTTTGCAGCTCATCGGCAACAGCGTCGTATTTTTTCTGCAAGCCGCCGAAGCCCTCTTTCAGCTGGGTTTCAAGCGTGTCTTTTACTTCTTGGATTGGATCGGTCATGGCGACACCTTAAAAAATTGGTCAAAAGTGCTGGAGAGTGTTTTCAGCTCTTCCACGATCGCCGTGGCCTCGCTGCCGCCGTCACGGCGTAGCGCGGGATAGCCGAGTGAGGCGACTGCTGCCGCCTCTTTCTGAGAAAGCCCCATGCGTTCGCGCAGGGCGTTCTCGAAAAGTCGAATGTCAGATTTAACTGTGAGCACCTGAGCCGCTGGATTCATGCCGAACGGCACGAAGGACGCTTCCCAGAGTTCGGCCTCTTTGATGATCCGGACGCGGCGGCCGGCTCGCTCTTCGAAGTCGGCCTTGATGGTGTTGAAGCCGATCGACATGCTGTCGAGGATCTCGGCCTTCATCAGTTCATACGCGTCTCGGGCGTAGCTCACCGCCAAGTTCACGCGCCCCTTCAGCAGCAGCCCGTGATCGTCTTGGGTGTAATCAGCAGCACCGACAAGCCGGGTCAGGTCGTGATAAAGGGCGAGTTTCAACTTGCCGCCGCGGGTGGTCTTCACCCTGGTGAACGCGCCAGGCAGGATGACGTCGTCGCCGAGGTCGACGTTGTTGAACACAGCGGCGTAGCCTTCGAAGTTACCGGCGTCGTCCACCGCCTTCAGTTCAAACGGGACTTCAAGCTTTGACATTGGTCTGCATCTCCCACCGGGTGACCCGGTCGTATTCTTCGCCAGCCAGCGGAGGAAGGTTTTCTTTGCGGCGAACCTCATTGATGGTCATCCACCCCGAACCGCCAGAGCCGCCCAAGGCGCCCTTGTAGTAAGTGGCACGGCCAGCGCTATCGGCGCGCAGCAGTCCCTCGACAACGAACTCGACGAACAACGCCGTCCCTGCGAACAGCTTGTCGTTGATCTCGTCTTCGATTGCTTTGATGTAGGGGCTCAGGCCGAACGTGATGAAGCCGCTGGTTTGCTGCTCCAGGTTCGAGCCCATGATTGAGGTCTTACCGGCGCGGTTGGCCAGATACAGTGGAACGCCCCAGATGCCCGCAAGCGCTTCTTCCTGGAACTGCTGGGACTCGATGAACTGGCTATCCTTCTGGGTCATGCCGGCGGGCACGATGGTCGGCCCACCTTCGAGCAATCCCATCTTCCCGATGTCCTCGACGTCACCGTCGCGAATTTTTGGAAACTTGTTCAGTACCTGGTCGCGCTGTTCGGAAGTGAGGAAGTTCTGGTAGATGACGTAGCCGCCAGTAAATCCGCCCTTGCGCATGAATCGCGCCGACCAATCCTGTGCAGCCTTTGCCAGTCCCATCGCTTCCTTGTGAAATTCCACAGGGGAAAGCCCGGCGATACCATCGGCACTGAATAGTTTGAAATGCAGCATGTTCTCCGGGGAGACCGGGAACCGCTTACCCTTCAACGTCACCCAATAGAGCAGGTCGCCGGCGGCATCGGTGTCGATCTCAACTACATCCGCACCCACCGGCACCAGCCCGATGAACTCGCCGTTGTCTGCGCGCTCGATAATCGCGTAGCCATTACCGCGCAAGGCCATGTTCACCACAGCAGCCTTGATGAAGTTCAGCATTGTCATGTAGGGGTTTGGCTTTGCCAGGATGCGCAGCGCCCGCTTGTTGTCTTTCACAACAACCCGTCCGGTCGGCTGATCCTCGTAAAGTTTCAAGGGCAGACCTGATACCGTCTCGCTCAGGATCTTGATGCATGACCAGACAATCGGAATTGCCAGGGCTTTCTTGGGGGTGATGACAGCGCCTGAGCGCGTCTGTCCGCCGATGTCTGTTTGGACTTCAACGTACTCGCCCGTCTTGGGATCGTTGAAGCCAAAGAAACTCCAGCTCATTGGGTTGTACCAGCGAGACGCCATATTGAGCCTATAGAAGTCCGGAGTATCCGTTTTTGAGGTAGTCGTCGATGTCGCCCTTGACCTCTTCGGGAGAGCCGAGGGTTGCGCCGAACGCCATTGCCAGGGCTGACATTCCGTCGATGCGGCCGGTCGCCTTGTCCTTTGCAAACTTTCGGTTGCCTGCCGGGTCTTTCTGGATCACCGCGTTGGACGCGCACATCGTTAGAACTGGATGCATACCGTGACTTAGCCTCCCGTTGAGGAGTTCTGACTCCAAGGCGTCGATGGCCGGGGTCATGTCCTTGTACCCCTGCCCATACTCGACCAGAGGCAGGGTCACGCCCTGGGCCTCTGCGTCACGCTTGAAGAGATCGATCCGGTATCGGTCGAAGGCAATGGCCTGGATATCGCCGCCGAGCTCGGCAAGAATCCGAGCTATGTCAGCGGCAACATATGCATAGTCGACAGTCGCCCCAGGCGTGGTCAGTAGAAACCCCTCCCGTGCCCATACCTCATATGCCTCTCGATCGCGCTTGGCGCGCTCAGCGAGACCCTGCTCAGGCGTCCAGAAGAACGGCCACACATTCCAATTGCCGTCGCGCTTGCCGATGACGACGAAGGCCGTAAGGTCAGTCCTGAACGAAAGGTCAAGGCCGCCGTACAGATCCATGCCATCCGGGCTATCCGGATCATCGCCGCAGCCGACCCAAACACCTTTTGAGACGAAGACGGAAACCGTCGACACCCGCTGATTCAGGCAAAGGTTGCGGAACGTGTTCTCCGACGCCGGCATCCGGTTGGCGCGCTCGGCCTGTTTCTCCAGATCGGCCAGCGACCGGAATGAACCGAGAGCTGGGTTGGCCGCCTTCCACCCTTCTGGATCGGTGACTTTGCAGTCCTTCGGAGCTTGGTAAACGTGACTGACGATGTGCGGGTCTTTAGACTTCTCCGCATCGTCTAGCCATATGCTGAACAGGTCGCTGTCCTGCGCGGCCTGGGTACTGATCGCAATCAGAAGCGGCGCAGCGTGAGCACCCTGGGCCGTAGTGATCGCGTCAATGAAATCGCTTTGCGGGCCGCGCACCTGACCAATCTCATCGAGGATGGCCAGAATCGGAGACAGCCCGTGCGCGGTTTTCCCTTCGGCGGAAAGCGCGCGGTACTCAACGTTCAGCGGCGTGCCGATCAAAGTCTTGCTGCTCGGAACGATGTGGATCAGCGATTGCAGCTCAGGGTTGAGCTGGATCATCTTCACTGCCAGCTTGAACACCAGACCGGCCTGTTCTCGACTCATGGCGCCGGAAACGATCTGTGAATTCTGAACTGCCTCCGGGCCGACGATATGCGCCAGCAGGATGCCGGCGATCAAACCTGTCTTGCCATTCTTACGGGCGATGCTGAGGTAGGCGGTGCTGGTTCCTGCCGGGTTGTCGTAGACCGCCAGGATGAAATCTTTCTGGAACTGGTCCAACACCAGAGCCTTGCCGACGTGCTGCCCCTCTGGTACGCGGCAATATTTCTCGATGAATGCGATGACCTTCTCGCCGCGCGTTCTGCGCCGGGCAGCCATCAGTGCATCGCTCTGGGGATCAGGTCATCGTCATCCTGGTTTGCAAGGACCTTTTCGGCGGCGCGCTGCTTGGTTGCCTTCTTGCCCTGGTCGCGAGATTCACCCTGGGTAGCCTGGGCGTGTACCTGCAGCGTTCGGCTCAACGCAACAGCGCGACGGCTCAAAGTCTCCAGAAGGCTGTGCTTAGGGTTGATCACCTGGGTTTCGCGCGCGTTTAGAACAACGTCGCCTTCGATATCGATCTCTTTCTGAAGTCGCTCAATGTCCGAAAGACAGCGTGCGAGGTTGCCTGCCATCACCAGATCGGAGTCAGTCCAACTATCTCGCGTGCGCGCGCGCACAATGGAATCCCAAAATGGCTTGTCGGCTTTGCGGATGTTAACGAAACTTGGCGGTTTGATCGGACCAGCGGCAGCGGCCTGCATAGCAGCAACCGCCGATGTCGCGCTATCGGAGCGGGTGCGCTTGGCTGTCATAGGTTTTCTCAATACTGGCCGCAGTGTGTTTTGGCGGCGTTTTCCGGGTTAGGAATGAAGAAGAGGGTCGAGGGCGGTCCTATAACCGAAGAATCGCCACATTTTGACCGCCCCCTGGGGCACTGACGTGCTTCAATCGGGGCTTTGACGTGCTTCAACGCCGATTTGAATAGATTCGGTCAATCGCGATTCCAGTGGTGGTTCGGGTCAACCGGAATTCCAGACACGTCATGACCAGGCAGAATGCCGGTCCTCTCCTGCCTCTGCTTGGCTCCGTCGTGACAGGGCTTGCACAGGCTTTGCAGATTCGAAGCATCGAAGAACAGATCCTCGTCGCCCTTGTGTGGCTTGACGTGGTCGACGGTGTTGGCAGCTTCAACCGTACCCAATGCACGACACAGACGGCACGTAGGCTCGGCCTGTAGTTGGTGCCAGCGAAGTCGATACCAGCGCTTGGTCTTGTACAGGTGATGCCATGGCGAGTTGTTTGCCATTAGTCACACCCCATCAAGCTTTGGCACAACCCGAACCTCACCCCATGCGTGGTAGCCATCAAAGTTGTCGGTACCCGGCATGATCTCCAACGGATGGTAGGCAGCGACTACCAGACCGAGCTGAGTGTCAGCACAGCAAACTGCGTCATCCACCTTCACCCCATCGAGATACACCTCGCGGGCGCCTCGACCGTCATCAACGGTGTGGACGTGCACCTGGGCGAAGTAGTCGGCCTCTGCCTTAGTGATGCTCATGACTGCTCACCTGCTCGAGCTGGATAGCCAGCAGTGCATCAAGGTGCGAGCCGAGACGATCACACAGCGCCGTGTCCTGCTTGGCACCTACCTCGGCCATCTGCTGATGCTCGTCGCGCAGCGCGCGGACGGTCGACTCGATGGCCTGCTCCAGTGGATCGAGACTGAAGCTGATCGCCTCGCCTTGGATGGGGCTCAATGCCTTGGCCTGGGCGCACAGCGGAGCGCTGCCAACTGCATGAGCCCAGTAAGCATCGCGGGATGCCGAGCGGTTGCGCAGTCCCGCTTTGATCTCGCAGGCAGTTGCCTTGCCAGCGGGTACGCCCTGCTCTTTCAAACTGAAGATGGTATCGGACACGCTCGGCTTGGCACCCGGCGAACCGAGCCCGCGCTCGCACGAAAGATCATGAGAGGCGATCTGAACATGGTGGCCATACTCACTACGTAGGGCGCGGTCGATCAGGCCCAATACATGCGACTTACCGGAACCGGTGCCGCCGATAACAACAATCTCGATTACCTTGCTCATATCGCCTCACTCAACAGTTGCGTTAGGCCAGATCCCCTGGACGAATGCCAGTGCTCCGGCATGGTCGTGGTCTTCCGGCATGATCATTGGGAATGGCGGGTAGCCTGGCGCGGTGACAAGCCATGACTTCTTCACTTGATCACCACCGTGAAGCCGCGTGCGATGGTGGCCGCTACCTTGTCGTAATCGGGCTCCATGCATGTCAGCTCACTGAACAGTTGAACGCCGTAGATATAGGGCATCACCCACCAGGCGCGCTTGATGGTGATGGTCTGGCTGATGTTGGCCATGCCCTGCTCCAATGCCGCGCCACGATTTGGCGCATTCGAAAACGTGGCGCGGATTAATCAACCTTGCGACTGGGCAGCTTGAAGTCCGTGACCCGATCAGCAATCGACCGGATCTTCTCCACACCCAGGAAGCCAACCCAACCACCTGCGAAGGTGGCCATGCTCTGTGGCAGGCCGAAGAAGTCCAGGCCACTGATGATGGTCAACGTCAGCCCTCCACAGATGGCGCCCTCGACCAGCATCTGGCGCCGAGTGCCGCCGCCATAGGTGATACGTAGGACGGCCATGACGCAGGACAGCGCAGCCGCATAGAGGATTGGCGAATGCTGGCTCAACCACGCAAGCGCAATCGCCCAGGTGTCTGGATTTTTCTCTGGCATATTCATTCTCTACTCGCCTCATCAGGGCGCTAAACAGCTACGGCCTTCAGTGGCCCTGGAACACCATGCAGCTGGTGATAGCCGAGCTCTACCTCAAGCGCCTTACGAGCCTTGGCAGCATCATCAATTGATGAGTAATAGCCGATACACCTGTGCTTGCCGTTCGCGGTTATTTGCCCAGTCCACTTCATTGCCTTACGACACCAATAAACGCCAATCACCCCGCTCCGATTTGTAACCCGGAGCGCTTGATTCCTTTGATTGTCTGAATGGGTGACGAGTCGCAGATTCGCCAGACGGTTGTCCGTCCCCACCCCGTTCAGATGGTCAATGACTAGGGCCTCATCAATACTTCCGTGCAGCAAAATCCATATCAACCGGTGACATGGGTAGACGCGACCATCCACACCCACTTGTATGTATTGTTTTCCCGCACTCTGCTTCTTGGTTCCAGCTATAGCGCCAGCAAACCTGGTATTCCATCCACGACAACGGCTATCGCTACCGAACAGGGATCGATCCTTTGCCCGCCATCGAAGAAGTCCGCTATCCGGCTCATAGTCAAAAAGGAGGCGCAACTCCTCCTGGCCAAGGCTTATTGGCCTAGCCATCTTCAAGGGCATGTTCGGCATCTCAGGTTCCTCCCTCTCGGGGAGTGAATAGATCCGGCTCCAGCAGCACTCCCGGCTTAGAGCGACGGGTGTGGTGGAGCCGAAAACGAAAAAGCCTCAGCAGATGCCGAGGCTCGAAATAGTTATGCGTGTCTTCCCACGCTGCCCGTCAGCACTACTCCAGGGTGATGGAGCAAGAGCACGCTGACTGCCGGTGGTCTTCTCGTAACACGTGACGACCGGCGATACCGTGTCCAGGCCCACCCGAAGGTCCACCCTGGCTGTGGTCTACCCACAACAAAACGAAGGCATAAAAAAACCCCGCACTAGGCAGGGTCGAGCGTATCAATAGATACAAAGGGAATTCTGTGGATCCTTATGATTGAGAGAGCCGCCACGAATACAGGGGCTCAGGTCAATCGGATCAAAAAGGCCCAACGTGTGGTCGGGCCGTCTGCCAACCCTGAAACAGCTCCCAAGCGAGAGGGAATGGAGAGCTGATCAGAGCAAGCAGTCTCAATAATGCCTAAGTGCCACTACACAAGCAAGGGGCGATGACATTTAACCGGCCTATACGCCTAGAAGGATTACCCAGCTCAGAGCGCAATCCGCCTGGTGCCGCTGTCTAATACAACCCCTCTAGGGTATCTTTCGCGCCTTATAGTCAATGAGAGGCCTGTAATGAGGGTTAAGCGAACACTGGAAACCGATCAATTCGAGGCCCAAAGCGATCTTGGAAAAATCTACACAATCATCGAAGAAACGCAGCAGACCGGTAGCACCTCGAAAGGCACAACGGAGTGGGAGGACGGAGCAAAATCCTATCGCATCGTAGATAACGGTTACGCCAACAGACTTAGCGAGACGACATTCCACAACTCCCGGACTGGCGAAACCTTGATTCGCTCTTTGAGCGACTGAGTCAAAACTCAAACGTGAGCCGCTGAACCTACAGGCTGCGAAGCCAGGATTCAGAAATAAAGAAGCCCGACTCAATGGTCGGGCTTTGCTCGCGGAAAAACCGCAAAGTAACTTAAATCTATATATCGTCCCCGGGCCTGTCAAGCAGCCTGACGACGAATATCTAGAGCCCCATCAATCCAGGCAATGCCTGCCTTCCATAACCCGCGCGTCTTCTCTTCGCCGAAGGCCATCTTCTTTCCGACTTCCATCAATGAGCTGTCGCGGGTGGTGTAGTACTTCATCAGCACCTGGCCACACTCAGGGTAGCGCTTAAGAAGGCGACCCATGAGCCCATCGATCAACAGGGCGTCGTCGTCGGTGATCATCGGCGACAGGATAGTGTTCTCGCGGGACGCGCAGCACGACACACCAGAGCCCAGGACGACCCAGCGGCCCCAATGCTCCAGCAGATCCTCGGC
>LNAP01016356.1_pt1 | contig 13150 bp, 13 predicted proteins | sample 602601 | NCBI WGS metagenome assembly LNAP01 (sample SAMN02440304, study PRJNA202911) | soil metagenome | biome: Subtropical and temperate rainforests or woodlands; isolation source: soil samples (1 kg each in a 20% v/v slurry with milli Q water) were... ...
GCCAAAGTAGTCGAGCGACAGGCGCAGCAGGTGCTCGTAGGTGGTGGTGCGCAGGTCGGCGCCAATGCGCTCGGACACCAGCGCCAGGATGTAGGTGCGCGCCCAGGAGAGGCCCCAGGCGGCCAGGGCCGACAGCAGCAGGCCGCTCAGATACAGCAGCACCAGAGCGGGTTCGATCTGCTGGCCGTTCTGGAACGGGATCAGGATGTCATCCATCAGCGGGATGGTGAGATAGGGCGGCACCAGCGTGGCCGCCGTGGACGCCAGCGTCAAAGCAAAGCCAGCGGCCAGCTGCTTGCGGTAGGGCCGCGCAAAGCGCCACAGGCGCAGCAGCACCCAGGTAGAGGTTTGCGGCGGCTGGGCACGCGCGCAGGCCGGGCATTCCTCGGTGTCGGGGGGCAACGGCGCATGGCACAGCGGGCAGGCAGGTTCATCGGCCTCTTCCTGCGCTGCACCGGCCACCAGGCTGCGGGCCGCTGCCTGCTCGAACCGCTGCACCAGGCGCAGGGCCTGGGGGTGGTGCGCCAAGGTAAAGCGCCACAACGCCAGCCGCGCCTCGGGGGCCTGCAGCTCCAGCGTGCCCACCCCGCCGTGGTCCTGCATGCGCAGTGCCAGCCCGCTCGACAGCGGCCAGGCGCGCCAGGCTGCAGCCCCCGGCTCGCAGGCCAGAATGCGCTCCGGGGTCACCACCACCCAGCCGGTGGCAAAGCGCAGTTCGGCGCTCAGGTCAACCTGTAACGCGGCCAGCACGTTCTCTTGGGGAGCGAGCATGGCCCGCAAATCGGCCCCCTGGGGGCCAGAAAAGACACCGGAGGCGTCCTGTTGCATAGGTTTGGGTTCTCTGCCGCCGGCGAAACAAAGCCGCACGCGGTGCAGAAGCCGGAATTTTGACCGAAACCCGAAACACCAGTGCAAACTGCACGCCCCCTCCACCCATGGATTGGCAAAACAGGCGCCCAACCGGGCGCACAATTGCACTTCCGCACTCCCTGTCCGGCCCGTCCGGTGCCTCCTGAACCGCTCCGAAACATGGCAAAAATCGACGACATCCAACTGCTCCGCATCAACTACCTGCGCGGCCCCAACATCTGGACCTACCGGCCGGCCCTGGAAGTCTGGCTGGACCTGGGCGTTCTGGAGGACCATCCCTCCAACACCTTGCCCGGGCTCAATGACCGCCTCACGACCTGGCTGCCCGCGCTGGAAGAGCACCACTGCGGCGTGGGCGAGCGCGGCGGTTTCCTGCAGCGCCTGCAAGAGGGCACCTGGTGCGGCCATGTGCTCGAGCATGTCGTCATCGAGCTGCTCAACCTGTCGGGCATGCCCACGGGTTTCGGCCAGACCCGCAGCACATCGGTGCGCGGCGTGTACCGCATGGTTTTCCGGGCACGGGACGAGCAGGTGGCCCGCGTTGCGCTGGCGCAAGGCCACCGCCTGCTGATGGCCGCCATCAACGATGAACCGTTTGACGTGCAGGCCGCTGTGTCGCGGCTGCGCACCGAGGTCGATGACCGCTACCTGGGCCCCAGCACCGCCTGCATCGTGACGGCGGGCACCGACCGCGGCATTCCCCACATTCGCCTGAACGATGGCAACCTGGTGCAACTGGGCTACGGCGCTGCGCAGCGCCGCATCTGGACGGCCGAAAGTGAATTCACCAGCGCCATCGCCGAAGGCATCGCCAGCGACAAGGATCTCACCAAAAGCCTGCTCAAGGCCTGCGGCGTGCCCATTCCAGAAGGCCAGGTGGTCAACAGCCCCGAAGAGGCCTGGGAAGCCGCCGAGGACATCGGCCTGCCCGTGGTGGTCAAACCGTCGGACGGCAACCATGGCCGTGGCGTCACGCTGGACCTGCGCAAGAAGGAAGACATCGAGGCGGCCTACCATGTGGCCTACCCCGAAGGCAGCGATGTGATGGTCGAGCGCTTCATCCCCGGCGACGAACACCGCCTGCTGGTGGTGGGTGGCAAGCTGGTGGCGGCCGCGCGCGGCGAGGTGGTCAGCATCACCGGCAACGGCCGGTCCACCGTCAAGGAGCTGATCGACAGCCAGATCAACTCCGACCCGCGCCGGGGCTACGAAGAAGAATACCCGCTCGAAATCATCGACCTGGCAACCGACACCAAGGTGCAGCTCGAACTCAAACGCCAGGACCTCGAAGCCGACTCCGTGCCCGCCGCAGGCCGCCAGGTGGTGGTACAGCGCAACGGCAACATGACCGTGGACTGCACCGACGACGTGCACCCCGAAGTGGCCTACATTGCCGCGCTGGCCGCCAAGGTGGTGGGGCTGGACATCGCCGGCATCGACATGGTGGCGCAAGACATCTCCCGCCCGCTGCACGAACAAGGCGGCGCCATTGTGGAAGTGAACGCCGGCCCCGGCCTGCTGATGCACCTCAAACCCGCCGTGGGCGCACCCCGGCCCGTGGGCCAGGCCATCGTCGAGCACCTGTTCCCGTCGGAAGAGCACGACGACGATGACACCGTCGGCCGCATCCCGGTGGTGGGCGTGGCCGGCACGCGGGGCACATCCACCATTGCACGCCTGGTGGCCTGGCTGCTGCACCTGAGCGGGCGGCACACCGGCCTGGCCTGCCGCGAGGGGCTTTTTCTCGACCGCCGCTGCGTGGAAGCCGCGGACAGCGCCCACTGGGAAGCCGCCCACCGCCTGCTGATGAACCAGATGGTGCAGGCTGCCGTGATTGAAAACGACGCCCGCACCATCCTGCGCGACGGCCTGGCCTACGACCGCTGCCAGGTGGGCGTGGTCACCGACATGGATGGCGCAGAAAACCTGCCTGAATTCGACATCCAGAGCCGCGAGCAGATGACCAAGGTGCTGCGCACGCAGGTGGATGTGGTGCTGGACGGTGGCGCCGCCGTGCTCAACGCGGCCGATCCGCAGGTGGCCGACCTGGCCCCGCTGTGCGATGGCGATGTGGTGCTGTATGCCCAGGACGCCAGCCTGCCCGCCATCGTGGAACACCGCGCCCGCGACCAAGGGCGCGCCGTGCTGGTGCGCAACAGCCGCGTGGTGCTGGCCACGGGCAGCGCAGAACATGTGCTGGGCACGCTCGCCGAGCTCACGTTCGGGCGCAACGCCATCGTGCCCGACACCGATGCCCTGCTGGCCGCCATTGGCGCGGCCTGGGCGCTGGACATTGCCCCCGACCTCATCGGCGCCGGCATCAAGACGTTCGAGCCGGAACTGCCGCCCGTGAGCACCCTGCCCGCCTGAAGCCCAACCGTTGTTGATGCCATCGCCTTCGAACTGACCGGGGCCTGCCAGCCCTGATGGACCACAGAAAGACACTTCCATGGATGTATCCCGCACCCGGGCCCTGCGCGGCCCCAACCTCTGGAGCCGCCACATGGCCATCGAGGCCGTGGTGGCCTGCGCCGAATCCGAACGGGCCATCCGGTTTTGAAGCCCGGCTGCGCGCCCTGTTTCCGGCCATCGGCATGCTGCACCCCGAAGGCGGCAGCGGCGATGTCTCGCTCGCCCATGTGCTGCAAACGGCGGCGCTGGCGCTGCAGGCCCAGGCCGGCTGCCCGGTGACCTTTGCCCGCACCACCGCCACGACCGATGCCGGCGTGTACCAGGTGGTCGTCGAGTACAGCGAGGAAGCCGTCGGCCGCCAGGCCTTTGAAGACGCCCAGCGCCTCATCAACGCCGCGCTGGGTCAGGGCGAGTTCGATGCCGAAACGGCCATTGCCAACCTGCGCGAGCTCGACGAAGACGAGCGCCTGGGCCCGAGCACCGGCTCCATCGTCGATGCCGCCGTGGCGCGCGACATTCCGTTTCGCCGCCTCACCCGCGGCAGCCTGGTGCAGTTTGGCTGGGGCTCCAGGCAGCGCCGCATCCAGGCCGCCGAGATCGACTCGACCAGCGCCGTGGCCGAATCCATCGGCCAGGACAAAGACCTCACCAAGCGTCTGCTGCATGCAGCCGGCGTGCCAGTGCCGCTGGGCCAGCCAGTCAACACGCTGGAAGAAGCCTGGGAAGTGGCCCTGAAAGTGGGCCTGCCCGTGGTGGTCAAACCCCAGGACGGCAACCAGGGCAAGGGCGTCACGGTCAACATCACCGACCGTGCCCAGCTCGAAGAAGCCTACAAGAACGCGGCCGACTACGGCACCGTGATGGTCGAGCGCTTCCTGCCCGGCCACGACTTCCGCCTTTTGGTGGTGGGCGACCAGCTGGTGGCCGCCGCCCGGCGCGAGCCGCCCCAGGTGCTGGGCGACGGCCAGCACACCGTGCGCGAGCTGGTGGACCAGGTCAACCTTGACCCGCGCCGTGGCGAGGGCCATGCCACCTCGCTCACCAAGATCCGCCTCGATGACATTGCCGTGGCCCGCCTGGCCGCCCAGAACCTGACCCCGGACTCTGTGCCGCCCAAGGGCCAGCGCGTCATCCTGCGCAACAACGCCAACCTGTCCACCGGCGGCACCGCTACCGACGTGACCGACGACGTGCACCCCGAAGTGGCCGCGCGCGCCGTGGCCGCCGCCCAGATGGTGGGCCTGCACATCTGCGGCGTGGACATGGTGGCCGAGACCGTGTTGCGCCCGCTCGAAGAACAAGGCGGCGGCTTTGTGGAAGTGAACGCCGCCCCCGGCCTGCGCATGCACCTGGCCCCCAGCTACGGCAAGCCGCGCAATGTGGGCCAGGCCATGGTGGACCGCCTGTTCGGCCATGGCGACGACGGCCGCATCCCGGTGGTGGCAGTCACCGGCACCAACGGCAAGACCACCACGGCACGCCTGATCGCCCACCTTTTCACGGCCCAGGGCCTGCGCGTGGGCATGACCAACACCGATGGCGTGTATGTGAACGGCCGACAGATCGACAGCGGCGACTGCAGCGGCCCCAAGAGCGCCCGCAACGTGCTGCTGCACCCCGAGGTGGACGCGGCCGTGTTCGAAACCGCGCGCGGCGGCATCCTGCGCGAAGGCCTGGGGCCAGGTGGCCGTGGTGACCAACATCGGCGCAGGCGACCACCTGGGCCTGAACTACATCACCACGGTGGAAGACCTGGCCGTGCTCAAGCGCGTGATCGTGCAGAACGTGGCCACCACAGGCTACGCGGTGCTCAACGCGGCCGACCCCATCGTCGCCGCCATGGCGCCAGCCTGCCCCGGCAAGATCATCTTCTTTGCCAGCGACCGCCACCACCCCGTGATGGCCACGCACCGCGCGCAAGGCCACCGCACCGTGTATGTGGATGGTGACTCCATCGTGGCCTCGGAGGGTTCGTGGCGCGAAACCATCCACCTGCGCGACGTGCCCATCACGCGCAACGGCAAGATCGGATTTCAGGTCGAAAACGTCATGGCCTCGGTGGCTGCCGCCTGGGGCGCAGGCCTGCCCTGGCAGACCATTCGCCGCGGGCTCTCGGGCTTTGTGAATGACAGCGACAACGCTCCAGGCCGCTTCAACCTCATGGATTTCAAGGGTGCCACGGTGATCGCCGACTACGGCCACAACCCCGATGCGATGCGCGCCCTGGTGCAGGCCGTGGAAGCACTGCCTGCCAAGCGCCGCAGCGTTGTGATCAGCGGTGCCGGTGACCGGCGCGACGAGGACATCCGCGAGCAAACGGTGATCCTCGGTGCGGTCTTTGACGACGTGATCCTGTACCAGGACGCCGCCCAGCGCGGCCGAGGCGACGGCGAAGTGATGGCCCTGCTGCGCGAAGGCCTGGCCGGTGCCACACGTACCCAGCACATCGAAGAGATCCGGGGCGAGTTCATTGCCATCGACACCGCCCTCGACCGCCTGCAGCCGGGCGACCTGTGCCTGGTGCTGGTGGACCAGGTGGAAGAAGCCCTGGCCCACCTGGCACGCCGCTGCGCCGAAACCGGGGTGGCCGCATGACCACCGCACGCCGCCGGGCCGCAGTGGCGGGGGGCCTGCTGGCCACCACCTTGCTGGCGGGTACTGCGCTGGCTGCATCGGGCGAAAAAATCGGCACCGTGGATACGGCCTTTCAGTGGATCGGCCGCGACCACGACATCATCGTGGAAGCCTACGACGACCCCGGCGTGCAGGGCGTGACCTGCTATGTCTCGCGCGCCCGCATCGGCGGCGTCAAGGGCACGCTCGGCCTGGCCGAAGACCGCGCAGAGGCATCGATTGCCTGCCGCCAGGTGGGGCCAATCCGCATCCCCGAGCCTTTGAGGAAGCAGGAAGAAGTGTTCAGCGAGCGCATGTCCATCCTGTTCAAGCGCCTGCGCATCGTGCGCATGGTGGACCCGGCGCGCAACACGCTGGTCTACCTCACCTATTCAGAAAAGCTGATCGACGGCTCACCCCAGAACAGCGTGACCGCCGTGCCGGTGGACCGCGCCACACCCATCCCGCTGCGCAAATGAACCGGGGGCGCAAAGCCCCCGATTTTTGGATGGAATGGGCCTCTAGCGCTTATCCATCCAGCGCAAGCAGCTATTGATTGAATAGCAGACTCACCCTGTCAACCCTGTGCCGCAATCTGGCGCAGCGCCTGCTCGAACACCTCCACCGGCTGCCCACCCGAGATCAGGTGGCGGTCATTGATGATGATCGCGGGCACCGAGTGAATGCCCTGCTGCTGATAGAACTGCTCGCGCTGACGCACCTCGCTGGCATAGCGGTCTGAGGCCAGCAGCTCGCGCGCCGCGTTGGCATCCAGCCCCACCTCGCCCGCCACGCGCACCAGCACCCCATGGTCGCCAGGGCTTTGGCCGTCGGTGAAATAGGCCTTGAACAGCGCCTTCTTGAGCGCGGACTGCAGACCCTTCTCTTCGGCCCAGTGCAGCAGCCGGTGCGCATCAAACGTGTTGTAGATGCGGCTGCGCTTGTCCATGTTGAAAGTGAAACCCAGCTCCGCCCCGCGCGCGGCAATGGCCTCGCGGTTCTTCTGGCTCTGCTCAGGCGAGGCGCCGTACTTTTCGTGCAGGTGCTCGCCAATGTCCTGGCCGGCGGGGCCCATCTGCGGGTTCAGCTCGAAGGGCTGGAAGTGCAGGTCGAGCGCGACTTCGCCCTTGAGCCGGTCCGCAGCCTGTTCCAGCGCCTGGAGGCCGATGATGCACCAGGGGCAGGAGACGTCGGAGACGAAATCGATCTTGAGGGTTTTGGTGGTCATGGCGGGTTCGCAGAAAAATTCAGCCCACGATGCTAGACCGAAGCATTGGCCTTTGCAGGCCAGGTTTTTTTCACCCAAGCATCTTCCTCAACGCCGTCTTGAGCACCTTTCCGTAGCTGTTCTTGGGCAGCGCCTGCACCCACCGGTACGCCTTGGGCCGCTTGAAGCGCGCAATGTGGTCGTGGCACAGGGCGTCGAGCGCGGCATCCTCCACCGGCCCGCCATCGCCCGCCACGACAAAGGCGACCACCACCTCGCCCCAGTCGGCATCGCGCTGGCCAATCACTGCCACCTCACGCACCTGGGGGTGCAGCAGCAGCACTTCTTCCACCTCGCGCGGGTAGATGTTGGAGCCGCCGGAGATGATCACGTCCTTGGAGCGGTCCTTGAGCGTGAGAAAACCGTCGCCATCCAGTTGCCCCATGTCCCCGGTGCAGAGCCAAACCATCGCGCAGCGTCTGGAACGTGGCGGTGGGGTTGTTCCAGTAGCCGGGCATCACGGTCTCGCCGCGCACAACCACCTCGCCCGTCTCGCCCGCAGGCAGTGGCTGTCCGGCCGCATCGACCACGCGCACCTCCACCAGCGACTGCGCCACGCCGACCGAGGCCATGCGCTCGGCCCAGCGCGGGTGGTTGCGGTCGGCCAGCTGCGCGCGGGCCAGTGCGGTAATGGTCATCGGGCTTTCGCCCTGGCCGTAGATCTGCACGAGGCGGTTGCCCATGGTGGCCAAGGCCTGGCGCAGGTCGTCGGCATACATGGGGCCACCGCCGTACACGATGGTCTTGAAGCCCGCCACGTCAGCGCCCGTGGCCCGCACATGCTCCACCAGCTGGTCGGCGCCGCAAACAGCGTGAGCTGGCCCACCGAGGCGGCCAGCTGCACCAGCTCGGCGGGATCAAAGCCGCCCGACACGGGCACGACGTGGCGTGCGCCCCGCAGCACCTGGGCGTAGTTGTAGAGCCCCGCGCCGTGCGACATGGGCGCGGCATAGACCATGGCATCGCCCGGGGCGATGTCGTCCACGTCGGTGAAATAGCAGGCCGTCATGGCCAGCAGGTTGCGGTGCGTCTGCATCACACCCTTGGGGCGGCCGGTGGTACCCGAGGTGTAGAACAGCGATGCAACATCCTGCGGGGCACGGTCGTGGACCTCCATGGGTGGATGCAACACGGCAGCCCGATAGGCATCAGAGCCGAAGAGCAGCAGGCCAACCTCCGATGCGCCGGCCTCGCGCGCGGCCGAGGCGAGCGATTGCGATGCCAGAACCATGCACGCCCCGGAATCAGCCAGCACATGCGCCAGCTCTTTGGCATGCAGTTTGTAGTTGACCGGCACCGACACCGCGCCCGCCCACAAAACAGCATGCAGCGCCTCCAGATATTCCGGACAATTGGCGGCGTAGATGGCCACGCGGTCGCCGGGCGCTACGCCGCCCTGCTTGCGCAGCCAGGCTGCCAGGGCCGCGGTGCGCGCACCCAGGGCGCCGTAGCTCAGCAGCACCTGGTCGCCGTGCAGCACGGCGGGTTGATCGGGGTAGCGCTGGGCGCTGCGGCTGAGCAGATGGGCAATGTTCATCGGGTGCGATCCATCACGGAAAAAGGCAGTGGGCCATGCGGCACTGTAGGCGATTCGAGCGGCTGCGCGCAGACGCTGCAAGGCCCAATGGAAGTGCGCAATCCCCACCAACGGGGCGTCAGAAGCACCCGGTAACTTCGCGCTGCCAATTCCCCACAGTCTGTGGCGTTGAAACGCGCTTGCCTAGACTGCATATGTTTCGCACATGCCCGCGCGGCCTCTTTTGTCGTGCGCCGGGGTACGTGCTTTTCACGCCCTCCTTCCTTTATTCACCACTCCCCGCGAGCTGCAACGCATGACACTGGACCAGCAAAAATCCATCCTCACCATCGCCCTCTTGGCCGCGTTTGCGGACGGCAACAAAGACGACGCCGAGCGGGAAGAGATCCGCCGCATCGCCCAGTCACTGGCTGGCGATGCGGACCTGGTTGACCTGCCGCGCATCTACCAGGACGTGCTGCTGCAGCGCACCGGCGTGCAGACAGCTGCCGAGGCCTTGAGCGAACCCATGCACCGTCAGCTGGCCTACGAAATGGCGGTGTGCGTGTGCGATGTGGACGGCCGCCAGACGGCTGCCGAACGCGATTTTCTGGCGACACTCAAAACGGTGCTGCAGCTCGATGGTCAGCAGACCGCCGCGTTTGACCAGGAAGCAGATGCGCTGGTGGAGGTGGCCGAAAATGCCATTCCGGCCGCCCTGCCCGCAACCACCGCGGCAGCGGGCGCCGCACCCACCATGGGCACATCGGATGCGGATCTGGACAAATCCATCCTCAACTACGCCCTGCTCAACGGCGCGCTGGAGCTACTGCCGCAGTCCTGGGCGTCGATGGCCATCATCCCGCTACAGGTGAAGATGGTGTACGGCATTGGCAAGGCCCACGGCGTGGAACTGGACCAAGGACACATCAAGGAGTTCATTGCCGCCGCCGGGGTGGGCCTCACGTCGCAATACCTGGAGCAGTTTGGCCGCAAGCTGCTCGGTGGCCTGCTGGGCAAGGCAGTGGGTCGAACCATTGGCGGCATGGGCAGCGCGGCCACGGGCATGGCGTTCTCGTTTGCCACCACCTATGCGCTGGGGCAGGTGGCCCGACGCTACTACGCGGGCGGCCGCGTGATGAGCACGACCATGCTGCGCGACAGCTTCCAAAACCTGCTCGGCCCCGCCAAGCAGCTGCAGACGCAATACCTGCCGCAAATCCAGCAAAAGGCCGCCACGCTGGATGCTGGCCAGATCCTGGCAATGGTGCGGGGAGCGTAGGCACCAAGGGCCCTGTCACGCCCCATTTTGCTTCGTTATTGATAGCTTCAAGCGCTTTCACAGAAAGCGCCAGAAGCCATTTTCACCTCTATCGCAGCGCCTGTTAACCTGCATCGGCGCCGAAGTGCTTAGCGCAGTAGCGGGCACGGCCGCTGCGCCGTTGCAACACTGGCGCAACACCCCGTGGCGGGCGCAGCGGCACATGCCAGAATCGGCCATGCACGCCGCCACGGACCCTGCAGCCACCACCGCCCTTCAGCCGTCCAAGCCCCGCTCCGATAGCGCCATGACGGCCCTGTACAGCGCGGCGCTGGGGCCCGTCCATCTGTCCCGTTACCTGCCGGTTTTTGCGCGCTTTGATGAGGCCGGCCGCACCACCACCAGCTGGAACTGGGCGGCCAGCCTGTGCACCCTGAACTGGATGGTGTTTCGCCAGCTGTGGGGCGCGGCGCTGGTGTATGTGGCGGCCGCCGAGGGCCTGGCGCTGCTGGTGTTCGGCCTGGGGCGGCCGCTGCTGCAATGGCCCCAGGCAGTGGAATGGGGCGTGGTCGGGGCGTTTTTTCTGCTCGGTTGCGCCGTGCCCGGCCTTTACGGCAATGCCCTGCTGCATGCCGACGCCCACAAGAAAATTGCACGGGCACTGACCGCCACACACACCTTGAACGAAACCCGCGCGCTGCTGGCACGGCAAGCCAGCTCCTGGAAACGGCTGGCCTGGCTGGCGGCGGGCAACCTGGCGCTGGCGCTGGCCGCTGCCGGTGTCTACCTGGCGATTCCCTCCACGGTAGCACCGCAAAGCGCGGACCCGGCCACGCCCACACCAACCGCATCAGCACCCCAAAAAACCGATGCACCGGCGGCGACAAGCGCCGCCACGCCACCCCAACGCTCTGCGTCCGAGGCGGCAGCCATCCCGGCGCCGCCGGCCGCCCCCGAACCGGCGCAGGCTCCACCCGAACCGGCGTCCTTAGCGCCTGCCCCTTCCGCAGCACCGATGGAGCGGGCCTCGCGCCCCACCATGGCCACCGCGCCCACCGCTCCCGCCAAGCGCGCATCGCCATCCCAGGCCAAGGCATTGGCTCCCGACACGGCAGCTGCCTCGGCCGAAAACAACAACGCCCTGCCAGTGGTGGGCACCGCGCCTGGCTACTACATCAACGTGGGTCTTTTTACCAACGAAGCCAATGCCCGCAGGGCCCAGGCGCGGTTGCTCAATGAAGGACTGCCCGCATTCCGACAGGAAATTCTCACGGCCAAAAAACGCCGGCTGCGGGTGCGGGTGGGCCCCTACAGCGACCACGCCGATGCCGACGCAGCGGCCGTCACCATCCGGTCCATGGCGCTGGAAGCAGTGGTGATCAAGCTGGGGGCCTGAGCCGGTTGCATTGCCAGGGCACTGCCTATATCCAGCAAAACAGGCTCCAGCGCTTGGTGATATTGCGCATATAGCTATCACTTCAATAGCAAAAGAATCCAGCCGAAACCGTGGATACGCAGCAACCATCCAGCCTGCTTGGTGCGGCCCCTCCACAGCGCCTGCCCGCAGCACGTCTCCACTCCCCCAATCCCCCAAACGGCGGGGAAGGTCTTGAAATAGACACAAATGCCCGTATCATTAGCACTCACCCCGAATGAGTGCTAACAAGCACTTGTGCGGAGGAAGTTTGGTGGCGTCCGAAATTTCGGGCGCTTCGTAATCCAGCTTTTTATTGTCAGTCAACAGGAGCAATGCAATGAACCTTCGCCCTCTGCACGATCGCGTGATCGTCAAGCGTATCGAAAGCGAAACCACGACCGCCTCCGACAACGCCGCCGAAAAGCCCGATCAAGGTGAAGTGCTGGCCGTCGGCCCCGGCAAGAAGAACGACAAGGGCGAGCTGATCGCCCTGAACGTGAAGGTCGGCGACCGCGTTCTGTTCGGCAAGTACTCGGGCCAGACCGTCAAGGTCAAGGGCGACGAACTCTTGGTCATGAAAGAAGACGATTTGTTTGCAGTGGTCGAGAAGTAATTTCTCGCCCTCTGAATCACTCATCTTTTCATAGCTGCTCCCGCTTATTGAATAAGCGCTAGCAGCCAATTCGAATCAAATTTTCAGGAGCTCCAAAATGGCAGCAAAAGACGTAGTTTTCGGCGGCGAAGCCCGCGCACGCATGGTTGAAGGCGTGAACATCCTGGCCAACGCAGTCAAGGTCACCCTGGGCCCCAAGGGCCGTAACGTGGTGCTGGAGCGCTCGTTCGGCGCCCCCACCGTGACCAAGGACGGTGTGTCCGTGGCCAAGGAAATCGAACTCAAGGACAAGCTGCAGAACATGGGCGCCCAGCTCGTGAAGGAAGTGGCCTCCAAGCTGGTGACGGCACCACCACCGCTACCGTGCTGGCACAAGCCATCGTTCGCGAAGGCTTCAAGTACGTGGCCGCTGGCATCAACCCGATGGACCTCAAGCGCGGTATCGACAAGGCTGTGACGGCCCTGGTTGCCGAGCTGAAGAAGGCTTCCAAGCCCACCACCACCTCCAAGGAAATCGCCCAAGTGGGTTCGATCTCCGCCAACTCCGACGAAACCATCGGCAAGCTGATCGCTGACGCCATGGACAAGGTTGGCAAGGAAGGCGTGATCACCGTGGAAGACGGAAAGTCGCTGGACAGCGAACTCGACGTCGTCGAAGGCATGCAGTTTGACCGCGGCTACCTGTCGCCCTACTTCATCAACAACCCCGAAAAGCAATCCGCGATTCTGGACAACCCCTTCGTGCTGCTGTTCGACAAGAAGATCAGCAACATCCGCGACCTGCTGCCCACGCTGGAGCAAGTTGCCAAGGCTGGCCGTCCGCTGCTGATCATTGCCGAAGAAGTCGAAGGCGAAGCCCTGGCTACGCTGGTGGTCAACACGATCCGCGGCATCCTGAAGGTTGTGGCTGTGAAGGCTCCAGGCTTCGGCGACCGTCGCAAGGCCATGCTGGAAGACATCGCCATCCTGACGGGCGGCAAGGTCATCGCTGAAGAAGTGGGCCTGACGCTCGAAAAGGTCACCCTGGCCGACCTGGGCCAAGCCAAGCGCATCGAAGTGGGCAAGGAAAACACCATCATCATCGACGGCGCCGGCGCTGCCGCTGACATCGAAGCCCGCGTCAAGCAAGTGCGCGTGCAGATCGAAGAAGCCACGTCCGACTACGACCGCGAAAAGCTGCA
>LNAP01013709.1_pt1 | contig 13149 bp, 12 predicted proteins | sample 602601 | NCBI WGS metagenome assembly LNAP01 (sample SAMN02440304, study PRJNA202911) | soil metagenome | biome: Subtropical and temperate rainforests or woodlands; isolation source: soil samples (1 kg each in a 20% v/v slurry with milli Q water) were... ...
TGCGCGTGGTCACCGTGCCCACCTCGCGCGGCCTCGAAGACGTGGTGCTGCGCCTGCGGGCGGGCGCAGGCAGGCGCCGCATGCAGATCGGAATGGTGTTTCATGGTCGTGCTTCCAGAACTGGCGGCCGATTTCGGATCGGCCGCCCATGGCCAGCGGACCAGCCTACAGTTCGCGCAAGACGGCGCGAACCGGGCTGGCATCGGCCTGGACCAGCGCCAACGGCAGTGCGATCAACTCGTAATCGCCTTCCGGCACATCGTCGAGCACCAGGTTCTCCAGTACCCGCATGTCATGCCGCAAGATCGTATGGTGGCTGTCCAGGGTCTTGCTGGACGCGGGGTCGATGCTGGCCGTATCCAGGCCGATCAGCATGACGCCGCGTTCGGCCAGCCATTCGATGGTCTGGGGCGCGTAGGCGGAGAAGTCGTCGGTCCACCAGTCCTGCGCGGCATGCTTGGCAGTGCGTACCAGCACGCGCGGCGGCAGGTTCAAGGCCGCATGGGCCAGGTGGTCCACCGTGATGAGGGGGCCGCAATCGATGGCATGTATGACGCGACAGGGCCCCAGGAAGGGTTCCAGGGACACCGCGCCGATGGCGGCGGCGCCGTTCTGGTAGTGCAAGGGGGCGTCAGCATGGGCGCCGATGTGCGGCGACAGCGTGATTTCGCTGACGTTCACAGGGCAGCCGGGCGCAAGCGACCATTTCCATTGCTGGCGGTACGGCGTGTCGCCAGGAAAGACGGGCGACGCCGTGGAGACGGGCGGGGAGATGTCCCACAAGCGTTTCATGTCAGGCGGAATGGGTCGGAAGATGCGTTAAGCCTAAAACAATTGCGGGCGCTAGTCTAACGAATTCGGGCGCCGGCCGCAGCCCCTACAGGCCGCCGAGTTCGGCCATGGAGATGACCGTGCCGGCGGCGACGATCAGATGGTCCACCAGCCGGATGTCCACCAGCGCGAGCGCCTGTTTCAGGTGCTGCGTGAATCCGCGGTCCGCGGCGCTGGGCTCGGCCAGGCCGGAAGGGTGGTTATGGGCGATGATCAGGGCCGCCGCATGGTGCCGCAAGGCCTCGCGCACGACCTCGCGGGGGTAGACCGATGCCTGGGACAGGGTGCCGCGCGCCAGCTCGCCCGTGGCGATGAGGCGCAGCCGGTTGTCCAGATAGAGCGCGATGCAGTGTTCCACCTGGCGGTGTCCCAGCGCCATCTTGCAATACTGCTTTACCTGCATCGGGTGAGCCAGGTTGCTATTGCGGGTCAGATCCTCTTCGATGGCGCGTCTGGCCAGTTCCAGCAGGGCGACCAGCATGCAGGCCTTGGCCGCGCCCAGGCCCGGGACCGTGGTCAGCTCCTCGGGCGTCGCGCCCAGCAGGCCCCGCAGGCCGCCGAATCTGGCCAGTAGCTGGCTGCCCAATTGCACCACGTCCAGGCCCGGAATGCCGGTGCGCAGGGCGATGGCGAGCAACTCCGAGTCCTGGAGCGATCCGGCGCCATGGCGCAGCAATCGCTCCCTGGGGCGCTCGTATTTGGGCAGCCGATCGGACAATTTCATAAGAGGCTCTAAAATCAAGGTTTATTCAATTGCATATACGGTGGCAGATCTTGAGCATCGCCTCTAATGAAGTGAACGTTTTTGTCCGTCCGGATTCCTACCTGACGCTGCACTACCGCATCACGCTGGCCTCCGGGCCGGGCAAGGATTCCGTGTTCGCCGACACCTTCGACGGCCGTCCCGGCACGCTGCAGATGGGCAGCGGGCAATGGGCACCCGGCCTGGAGGCCGCGTTGGTCGGCCGCGCCGAAGGCGAGCGCTTCAGCGTCACGGTCGAGCCGGCCGACGCCTATGGCGAGCGCAACCCCGAGCTCATCCAGCGCGTTACGCGCGCCATGCTGGCCGAGCATGCCGGCGCCGACGCCACCTTCGAACCGGGCGACCTGGTGGAATTCGCCGCGCCCAATGGCGGACGCTATTCGGGCATCCTGAAGGAAATCAACGACGAATCGGCCCTGTTCGATTTCAACCACCCGCTCGCGGGCATCAGCTTGCGGGTCGACGTGGCGCTCTTGGGAGTCCTCTGATGAGCCAGGCGCCGCCGACGCCGAAGTCCTGCTGGCGCAGCCGCGCGGTTTCTGTGCCGGCGTGGATCGCGCCATCGACATCGTCGAGCGCGCGCTCGAACTGCACGGCGCGCCCATCTACGTGCGCCACGAGATCGTCCACAACCGCTACGTGGTCGAAGACCTGCGCGCCAAGGGCGCCATCTTCATCGACGAGCTGGACGACGCGCCCGCTGGCGCCATCGTGGTGTTCTCGGCGCACGGCGTCTCCAAGGCGGTGCGGGCCGAGGCCGAATCCCGCGGACTGCGCGTGTTCGACGCCACCTGCCCGCTGGTCACCAAGGTTCATATCGAAGTGGCCCGCATGCGCGCCGCCGGCCGCGAGATCATCATGATCGGCCACAAGGGACATCCCGAAGTCGAGGGCACGCTGGGTCAGGCTCAGGGCGGCATGTACCTGGTCGAGACCGCCGAGGACGTCGCGGGCCTGCAGGTGACCAACCCTGACAACCTTGCCTACGTCACGCAGACCACCTTGTCGGTGGACGACGCGGCAGCCGTGTCCCGTGCGCTCAAGCAGCGCTTCCCCAATATCGTCGAGCCCAAGAAAAGCGATATCTGCTACGCCACCCAGAACCGCCAGGACGCGGTCAAGGTGATGGCGCCGGATTGCGACCTGGTGCTGGTGGTGGGCAGCCCCAACAGTTCCAACTCGAACCGCCTGCGCGAGGTGGCCGAGCGCAAGGGCGTGGCGTCCTACCTGATCGATGGCGCGCAGTCCATCGACCCGGCCTGGCTGGTGGATCGCAAGCGCATCGGCGTGACGGCGGGCGCTTCCGCGCCCGAGATCCTGGTGCAGCAGGTCATCGACCGGGTCAAGGAATTGGGCGCGGTGTCGGTGCGCACCATGCCGGGCCTGGAAGAGAATGTGGCTTTCCCGTTGCCCAAGGGCCTGTCCCGCAAGTCGGCGCAGACGGAATCGCTGGAATAAGCAGGCGGGCGCCGTCGCAGCGCGGCGCTGCCTCAGAACACCGAGGAGACTTCATGCAGTTGTACAGCTACTTTCGCAGTTCGGCCGCGTACCGGGTGCGCATTGCCCTGAATCTCAAGGGCTTGCCCTACGAGTATTTGCCCGTGCATCTGCTGAAGGATGGCGGTCAGCAGCTGTCGGCGGATTACCGCAAGGTGAACCCGACCGCGCTGGTGCCCACGCTGGTCGACGGCGACGCCGTCATCGGCCAGTCGCTGGCCATCATTGAATACCTGGAAGAAACGCATCCCGAAGTGCCGCTGCTGCCGGCGGACGCGATAGGCCGCGCGCGGGTGCGGGATCTGGCGCTGGGCATCGCCTGCGACACGCATCCCTTGAACAATCTGCGCGTGCTGAAGTACCTGAAGCACACCCTGGGCGTGGACGAGGCCGCCAAGACCGCCTGGTACAAGCACTGGGTGCATCAGGGCCTGGAAGCCCTGGAAGCGCAATTGGCGGGTTCGTCCGCCACTGGCAGTTTCTGCCACGGCGATACGCCCACGATCGCCGACCTGTGCCTGGTGCCCCAGGTGGCGAACGCGCAGCGTTTCGACTGCGACCTGTCGGCCATGCCCAATGTCGTGCGCATCGATGCCGCCTGCCGCGCGCTGCCGGCCTTCGACGCAGCCGCGCCGGGCAAGCAGCCCGACGCGGAGTAGCGTCAAACCGGTGCGGACCGGCTCAGCCGATCTGCACCGGCACGAAGATCTTGTCTTCGCCGCGCTGTACCAGCAGGGCGACCGTCTTGCCCGCCTTGGACAGCGCTTCCTTGACCTGCGCGACGTTGTGCACGGGTACCCCGTTCAAGGACAGCAGCACATCGCCAGGCTCGATCCCGGCCTTGGCGGCCGGCCCGATCGAGCGTTCGATCAGCAGGCCCTCGGCGCCGGCCGCCTGTTGCTCCTGCGGGCTTAGCGGGCGCAGTGCCAGCCCGAGCTGGCCGCGCTGCACCTCCTGGTCTCCTGCAGCAGTCTGGGCCTTGTCCTTGGGCACGCCGCCCAAGGTGGCGACCAGTTCCTTCTGCGAACCATTGCGCCAGACGTCCAGCTTGATCTTCTCGCCCGGCGTGGCCAGCGTGATGGTGGAGGCCAGGTCGCCCGAGGACACGATGGTCTTGCCGTCGATCTTGCGCACCACGTCGCCGGGCTGCAGGCCGGCCTTGTCGGCCGCGCTGCCTTTCTCCACGCTGGACACCAGCGCGCCCGAAGGCGTATCCAGCTTGAAGGAGTTGGCCAGGTCCTGGTTTACCTCCTGCACCGTCACGCCCAGCCTGGCGTGCTGCACCTTGCCGTGTTCCAGGATCTGGTCCTTGATCTTGTAGGCCACGTCGATCGGAATGGAGAACGACAGGCCCTGGAAGCCACCGGTGCGGCTGTAGATCTGCGAGTTGATGCCCACGACTTCGCCGCGGTCATTGAATAGCGGTCCGCCCGAATTGCCGGGATTGACCGCCACGTCAGTCTGGATGAAGGGTACCGAGGTGTCGTCGGGCAGCGAGCGGCCCTTGGCGCTGACTATGCCCGCGGTGGCCGTGTTTTCCAGGCCGTAGGGCGAGCCGATGGCCAGTACCCATTCGCCCACCTGCAGCTGGTTGACGTCGCCCACCTTCACCACCGGCAGGTTCTTGGCGTCGATCTTGAGGACAGCCACGTCGGTCTGCGGATCCGAACCCAGCACCTTGGCCTTGTATTCGCGGCGGTCGGTCAGCTTTACCGTGACCTCCTTGGCGTCCTGGACCACGTGCGCATTGGTCAGGATGATGCCGTCGGCGCTGACGATGAAGCCGGAGCCTTCGCCGCGCATGGGTACTTCGCGCGAGGGCATCTGGCCGCGCGCGCCGGGGATCTGGCCGAAGAACTGGGCGAAGGGATCGCCTTCGTCGGCGGATACCTTGCGGGTGCCGCTGACGCTGATGTTCACCACGGCCGGGCCGAAGTCGCGCGTTATTTGCGCGAAGTTGGGCGGGCTGGACGTGCCGGGCGCCTGGAGGGAGGAGGTGATGGCCGGCGCGTCGGCCGCCATCGAAACGCCGCCGGTGAGGGCGGTTGCGCCCGCGCCGCCTATGGCGCCGGCTGCCAGCAGCGCCAGCATCAGGCGCGAGGGTTTCATTTGGGTGGTCTTCATGTCGGCTCCTGCGTTCATGTTGAAGGACATGGCGCAATCTTCGGGCCTGACACTTAGGCGAGCCTTAAAGGCGAGCCTTAAGTCGGGAAAGCCACCTTCACGCGCAGGCCTTCGCCGGCCGGCGTGTCCTGCAGTTCTATGGTGGCGCCGTGCTGGTCGGCGATGCTGCGCGCGATCGCCAGCCCCAGGCCGCTGCCATGCTGCGCATTGCCTTCGACGCGGTAGAAGCGGTCGAACACGCGTTCGCGCTCGTCCGGCGCGACGCCAGGGCCTTCATCGTCGATCAGCAGGGCGGCCTCGTGGGCGGCCTGTTCCAGATGGAGACGGACGCGCTTGCCCGTGGGGGTGTACTTGATCGCGTTGTCCAGCAGGTTGCGCACCAGCAGCGTCAGCGCGTCGCGTTGTCCTTGCACCCATGCCTGCGGCGCGCCGTCCAGCTCGATGCTGATCGATTTGGCGTTGGCCTGGGGCAGCATTTCGGAGAGCGCCTGGCGCAGCACGTCGGCCAGGTCCACCGCTACGGCGGGCGTCTGCCCTGCCGCGCTTTCATGGCGCGCCATGGAGAGCAACTGCTCCACCAGGCGCGTGGCGCGGTCGATGCCGGCGGCCAGTCGCTGTTCGGCCAGCTGGCGCGCATCCGCGTCGCCCGCGCGTTGCAGGGCCTGCAGTTGCAGGCGTAGCGCCGTCAGCGGCGAACGCAGCTCATGCGCCGCATCGCCCACGAATTGCTTCTGCTGCGCGAAGGCGCCGCGCATGCGTTCCAGGAGCAGGTTCAGTTCCTGGACCAGCGGCCGGATCTCGTCGGGCAAGCCCTGCACGCTGATGGGGGAGAGATCCTCGGGCTGTCGCGCCGCGACCTGGGCGCGCGCGCGTTTCACGGGCCGCAGCGACCAGCTGACCACGCACCAGACGATCAGCATGAGCAGGGGCGCCGCGGCAGCGATGGGGGCGATGGTGCGTAGCGCCAGCGCACGCGCCATGCTGGTGCGCACGCCCATGTCCTGCGCCACCTGGATGACCTGGAAGGGCGTGGCCAGCGAATACACGCGGTAGGTGCTGCCCTCCATTTTCGCGTCGGAGAAACCGAGCACGATCTGGTCCGGCAGCGGGCGGCGCGAGCGGGAATTGAAGATGCGCACGCCGTCGGGCGTCCAGATCTGGATGATCAGGTCATCAGCGACCGGAGAGCCCGCGCCGCGAGCGTGCGTCGGGCCTGTGCTGAGCAGCCCATCGCCGGTGCCCAGCGACAGGGCGGTGCGCTGCAGCAGCGAATCGAAGATGTCGTCGGCTTGCGCCAAGGTGCTGCGGTAGGCGATGGCGCCTTGCACCAGCGCGCCGACCACGATGGCGGCCAGCAGGAAAAAAAGCAGCCTGGCTCTCAGTGAGTAGCTAAGCGGAATGCTCATGTTTTGGGGATGACATAGCCGACGCCTCTGACGTTCTGGATCAGGTTCGGACCCAGCTTCTTGCGCAGGCCATGAATATAAACCTCAACCGCATTGCTGCTGATGCTCTCTTTCCAGCTGTACAGTTTTTCTTCCAGCTGGGCGCGGGAGAAGATCATGCCGGGACGCGCGATCAGCGGTTCGAGCACGGCCCATTCGCGCGCGGTCAGCGTCACGGGGGTGCCGTCCACCATGGCGGCGTGGGACTGGGGGTCTATGGTGATGCCCTCGTGTTCGAACACCGGCTCGGCGCGGCCCGCGCTGCGCCGGATCAGGGCGCGCATGCGGGCCAGCAACTCGTCCACGTCGTAGGGCTTGACCACGTAGTCGTCGGCGCCGGCGTCCAGGCCCGCGATGCGGTCGCTCACCGCGTCACGGGCGGTGGCGATCAGCACCGGCGTGCGGTCCTTGCGCGCGCGCAGGTCGCGCAGCAGCGACAGGCCGTCGCGCTTGGGCAGGCCCAGGTCCAGGAGCATGAGGTCGTAGGTGTCGGTGCGCAGCGCGAGTTCCGCGGCGTTGCCGTCCTTGACCCAGTCAACGGCGTAATGTTCGGCGCGCAGGCAGTCCAGCACGCTCTCGCCTATCATGAGATCGTCTTCAACAAGAAGGATGCGCATGTCGTGTCCGCCAGGATGGTCCAGCAGGTTGGATGCGTGGTGGCGGGCGGGAGTTCCCGGGCGGGGATTCCGTGTGGAAGGGGGGGCGTAGAAAGAAGGGCGCGGAAATGAAAAAAGCAGCCCGAGAGGGCTGCCTTTTGAAATCTGGTGCCGGCAATAGGAGTCGAACCTACGACCTTCGCATTACGAATGCGCTGCTCTACCAACTGAGCTATGCCGGCAAGACCATTTGCTTCGTTCCCGCGATGCTGGAACCGCAAGCAAAACATCTTGATTTTCCCCGTCTCTTGGCCCTGATTTATGGGGTCCGATCCGGAAAGACCGAGATCATATCAGAGTTTTTTGGCGATGGGAAACCGTGCGCACAAAACACCGGAAAAACTCAGCGATTTGCGCAGTCTGTTTTTTTAGTTCATAATCTCGTTTCTTAGCAGTTCCCCGATAGCTCAGTCGGTAGAGCGACGGACTGTTAATCCGCAGGTCGCTGGTTCGAGCCCAGCTCGGGGAGCCAAAGAATTCAGGGCCATTCACGTTTGGTTTGCCGCATCGGAATGGCGGGCATGGAGATCGGACATGGGCGACAAGCGCATAGGCGTGGCGGTGATTTCCGGTTTTCTGGGCAGCGGCAAGACGTCGTTGCTCAACCGGCTGTTGCGGGATCCGGCGTACGCCGACGCGGTCGTCATCGTCAATGAATATGGCGAAGTGGGCGTCGACCATCATCTGGTGCGGCAGGCGCGCGACAACATCGTCCTGGTCGAGGGTGGCTGTCTGTGCTGCGTTGTCAGTGGCGCGGTAGTCGACGCGTTGCGCGACTTGTTCATGCAGGCGCTCAGCCGCAAGATCAAACCCTTTCGCCGCGTGCTCATCGAAACCAGCGGACTGGCCGATCCCGCGCCCATCCTGTTCACCCTCAAGCACGACCGCTTCCTTTCCGAGCGCTATGCATACCGGGGAGCGATCGTCCTGGCGGATGCGCGCTACGGACTGGATCAATTGGAACGGCAACCCGAGGCGTCGCGGCAACTGGCCCTGGCGGATGTGGTTGTGTTCAGCAAACCGGACCTGTCGGACGCGGCGAGCCTGGATCGCCTGGAGCGGGCGGTCGCCGACATCAACCCCGGCGCGCAGCGCTGTGTGCAATGGCCTGATGCGCCGCTTGCTGGCGCGCTGCGCGCGGGGCTGGATATGCAGGCCAGGCGCGATGGCGCCTCCTTGGCGAGCTGGCTGCGGCCGTTTGCACAGCCGCGGGCGGCCGGTCACGGAAATGTGGGCAGTTTCTCGCTGGTTTTGAACGCTCCTGTCGGGCGGGGCGCGTTTCTTGCCGGCATGTCGCAGATCCTGGAGCGCTATGGGCAAGGCTTGCTGCGCATGAAGGGGCTGGTGTGCTTCGAGGGCGAGACGCTGCCGTGCGAGGTGCATGGCGTCCATGGCGAACTCTATCCAGCGAGTCAGCTCGATCAGTGGCCGGACGGCGATCGGATATCGCGGCTGGTTTGCATCTTGCGCGGGCCTGGGGTGGCGGAGGTGCGAGCCGCCTTGGGGGTTGCGCTTGGGCAGCCTGTCCCTTGATTGTCCGTGCTGAAGGCCTGGATCTTCCGGGTGATGTCAGCGATTTTGATGTCGGTGTTGCACCGAAATACGGTATAACCGGAGCAGTCTGGTGCAAGAATCGAGACAATCATGGATCGTTTGAAGGCCATGCAGGTGTTCGTGGAAGTCGCTGACAGGGGCAGCCTGTCGGCGGCGGCGATTCATCTGGACATGTCGCGTGCCATGGTGTCGCGCTATCTGGCGGAAATGGAGCAGTGGGTGGGGGTGCGCCTGCTGCATCGCACGACGCGGCGCCTGAGCCTGACTCCTGCCGGCGCTGAAACCTTGCCGCGCTGCCGGCAGATGCTGGACATGGTGGGGGATCTGCGCAATGCGGTATCCACCCCTGACGACACGCCGCGGGGGCTGCTGCGCATCACCACCAGCATGTCGTTCGGCTCCCGCCATCTGGCCAGCGCCATCACCGACTACGTCAAGCTGCACCCGGGCACCTCGGTTGACTTGATGCTGGTGGACCGCGCCGTCAATCTGGTGGAAGAGCGCGTGGACCTGGCAGTGCGCATCACCAATGATCTGGATCCCAACCTGATTGCCCGCAAGCTGGCGGTCTGCCGCTCGGTGGTGTGCGCCTCGCCGGAGTATCTGCAGCGCGAAGGCGTGCCGGCCCGCATCGAGGATCTGTCCTTGCGTAACTGCCTGACCCATTCGTACTTTGGCAAGAGCCTGTGGCGATTCGAGCGCGACGGCGAGCCGGTGGATGTGCCCGTCAGCGGCAACATCAGTGCGAATGAGGTGTCGGTGTTGTCGCGCGCGGCATTGGAGGGCGCGGGCATCGCCATGCTGCCGACTTACTACGCCGCGGACGACATTGCGTCGGGCCGCTTGCGGGCCATACTGACGCAAAGCAAGCCTCAGGAGCTGGGTATTTACGGTGTTTACGTCTCGCGCCGCCAGATGCCACTGATCTTGCGGTCCATGCTGGATTTCCTGGTGGGGCGCCTGGAATCCACGCCATGGGACAAGCCTGCGCCGTAGTTTTCGCGCCGCGTTCGGCGTCGCGCGAGCTTGAGGGCGGGGTATATGGCGGTATAATCGAACAACTGCTTGAACATGTTTGACGTGGCGGGCTTAGGCCTGTCAGCGTGTAGTCTCAGAAAACATCCAAGAATCGCGGTTGTGGCTCGGGTGAGCTGCGGCATCGCGGAACCTGTTTCCGCGTGCGCCAGGGGAAGCGTGTCGGGTTTATGGATTGCCGCGGTCTGTCCGCGCTGCCCGAACCTTGATGATTCAGGTCCTTGATATCGATTGCCGCAGGAAGACGGCGCCGGGTTGTCGGCGTGCTCCGCGGGCTGGCCGGCGATTTCTGCCGGCTTTTCCAGAATTTGCTTGAGTGTTTGCCGTGCAGGTCACGGTAGGCATTCCGCCCAATCCCGATTGGCGCGGTCGTTTCGGCACATGTCCGGGGTACGTATATCCGGGGCGCATGGCGGTAAACACAGGAATCCAGTGAAAAATTCGCAAACCAATGCTGTCTGTTGCTGGCGAGCCGCCAAGGCTGCCGGTCTGGCGGCGGGTGCGCGTGCCGGCATGCAGCTGTGTGAGCCGGCGGGTTTGCCGTGCTTGTGGATTTTTTCCGGCGCCGCAAATGAAAAAGGCCTGGCGAATGCGCCAGGCCTAGATCAATTTGGTTGCGGGGGCAGGATTTGAACCTACGACCTTCGGGTTATGAGCCCGACGAGCTGCCAGACTGCTCCACCCCGCGTCTGAGAAATGAATCCTAGCGCAAGTTAGCCCTTTTTGAATTTGAATGTCGATGAACGATAGTGAGGCAATACTCGTGTTGGAAACCGCGCTGCTTTGCGCGGCGCAGCCGATGCACCTGTCCGATATGCGCAAGCTGTTCGGGAACGATGAACAATTCGACAACAGCGCGTTGCGTACGTTGTTGGAAACGCTGCAGGCCAATTGGGCCGACGGCGGCCTGGAGTTGGTGCAATTGGCTACCGGGTGGCGCTTTCAGAGCCGCCCGCGCATGCAGCGCTACCTTGAGCGCCTGAATCCGGAAAAGCCGCCGAAGTACTCGCGCGCCGTGATGGAAACGCTGGCCATCGTGGCCTGGCGCCAACCGGTGACGCGGGGCGATATCGAGGATATCCGCGGCGTTACCGTGTCTTCGCAGATTGTGAAAGCGCTCGAGGACCGGGGATGGATCGAGGTCATCGGCCACCGCGACGCGCCGGGCCGTCCGGCGCTGTTCGGTACTACGCGCCAGTTTCTCGATGACCTGGGGCTGCGTGCCCTGGACGAATTGCCCGCGCTGGAATCCGCGCAGGCGGCTGCTGCGCTCGCCGGGCTGGATTTGGGTGAAGTGCAGCAGGTGCTGGGTGGTGAGGAAGCCGCTGCCGCGGCCGAGGGCGATGCGCCTGGCGACGGCGAGGAAGCCGCCGCGCCGGGTGAGGGCGGGGACTCCGAAGTCAGTATTCCGGTTGCGGAATTGTCTGTTTCGGAACAGGATGTACCCATAGCTCCCGCCGATAGCGTAGAATTCGTGCTTTCGCGCACAGAAGAAGGCGCGGATCCCGCAGACGAATCCACCGTCCGGGAGCAAGCCGAAGGCTTGTCCAATACGTCAGCCATGTCCGGTTTTCCCGACGACGCGGCTGACAACGACATTTCCGATATGGCCGCCGATGCCCCAGAAGCCGGTGCTGCAAAGGAAAGCGTCGAGAACGCAAAACACGCGGAACCGACCGACCCGATTGACGAGACCGATACTGCGGCGCCTGGCGCCGCCGGGCATGCGCCCGCTTCCGGTTTTGCCGATCCTGTTCGGCCTGGCCCGGATGCCGCCTCCCCGGAATCGGACGAGGCAGGCTTCGAGCGGCCCGAGGCTGATCGAGAGTCGGCGTCCCCAGATGATGACGAGCTTGCCGCAGGCAGGCCTACCCAAGTTTGAAATTCGGAGCTGTCCCAGTGACAACGAATACTGCAATGCAGGACGACAATCCCCGTTCGGATGATGCTGTTTCCAACGGCCAGCCGGAATCCGCCGCGCGTGAGCCGGCAGCAGAAGGCGAGTCGGGTGCCCGCGGCCGAGGCCGCAAGCTGAGAACGCCGTTTCGCCGCCGTCGCGGCGATGCGACGGCCGAACAGGCGCCGGCCGTCGAGGGCCAGCAACCTGCGGCCGCCGCTGCTCCGGTCGAGTCGCCTGACTCCCGTGGTGGCGAGCAGGAAGCCGAGCAGGCCCTGTCGTACCTGGACTCGGCCGACCGCATGGAGCAGCGCCTGGGCAAGTACCTGAACAGCGATTCGGTCATGCCCAAGCTGCACAAGGTGCTGGCTGACGCCGGTATCGGTTCGCGCCGCGAGATGGAAGAGTTGATTGTCGCGGGGCGCGTGTCGGTCAACGGCGAGCCGGCCCATATTGGCCAGCGCGTGGCGCCGAATGATCAGGTCCGTGTCAACGGCAAGCCGATCATGCGCGTGAATACGAAGAAGCCGCCGCGCGTGATCCTGTATCACAAGCCGGCAGGCGAGATCGTCAGCCACGACGATCCGGGTGGCCGCGCCAGCGTTTTCGCGCGCTTGCCCAAGCTGCGCACCGGCAAATGGTTGTCGGTCGGGCGCCTGGACTTGAATACCGAAGGTCTGCTGATTTTCACGACCTCGGGCGACATGGCCAACCGCATCATGCACCCCCGGTACGGCACCGAGCGCGAATACGCGGTCCGCGTGTTGGGCGAAATGGACGAGGCCCAGCGCCAGTCGCTGGTCGATGGCATTGAGCTGGAAGACGGCCTGGCCGCTTTCGGCGCGCTGGAATACCTGGGTGGCGATGGCAGCAACCGCTGGTATCGCGTGACCTTGCAGGAAGGCCGCAATCGCGAAGTCCGCCGCATGTTCGAAGCCGTCGGCGTCACGGTCAGCCGCCTGATCCGTACCCGTTTCGGCGATGTGGTGCTGCCGCGCACGCTGCGGCGCGGCCGTTGGGAAGAATTGGACGGTTCGCTCGTGACCGCGCTGATGGTCCAGCTAGGACTGTTGCGTGAAGACGACGAATCCGGTGGCAACCGCCGCCGCTCGAAGCAACCGCAGTCACATGACAGCGCCTTGCCTCCCGGCTTCGGCACCATGGACCGCAATGGCATGAATGGCGCCCGCATCGGTCGCCGCGGCAAGCTGCAGGGCGGTCGTCTGGGTAGCGCAGGCCAAACGGCCGCGTGTCCGTCGGATCCGTTCGGTACCGGTTTGATGATTGCCGGTGGCTATCCCACCGCCCATCCGTTGGCCGCGGAAGGCGCGGGCGGCAATCGCAAGG
>LNAP01004342.1_pt3 | contig 13147 bp, 11 predicted proteins | sample 602601 | NCBI WGS metagenome assembly LNAP01 (sample SAMN02440304, study PRJNA202911) | soil metagenome | biome: Subtropical and temperate rainforests or woodlands; isolation source: soil samples (1 kg each in a 20% v/v slurry with milli Q water) were... ...
CATTGCTAGCAACTAACGATCCGTTAATTGACAAGAAAATGATGAGGCGCCAACCATGGCAGATTTATACGAAAACCCAATGGGCCTGATGGGCTTTGAATTCATCGAATTCGCATCGCCGACCCCGAACACCCTGGAGCCGATCTTCGAGATCATGGGCTTCACCAAGGTCGCGACCCATCGTTCCAAAGATGTGCACCTGTATCGCCAGGGCCAGATCAACCTGATCCTCAACAACGAACCCCACAGCGTCGCTTCGTACTTCGCGGCCGAGCACGGTCCGTCCGTGTGCGGCATGGCATTTCGCGTCAAGAATGCCCAGCAGGCGTTTGCCCGGGCCCTGGAACTGGGCGCCCAGCCGATTCACATCGAAACCGGCCCGATGGAACTGAACCTGCCCGCGATCAAGGGCATCGGCGGCGCGCCGCTGTACCTGATCGACCGTTTCGGCGAAGGCAGTTCGATCTACGACATCGACTTCGTGTTCATCGAAGGTGTCGACCGCAATCCGGTCGGTGCTGGCCTGAAAATCATCGACCACCTGACCCACAACGTGTATCGCGGTCGCATGGCCTACTGGGCCAACTTTTACGAGAAGCTGTTCAACTTCCGCGAAATCCGTTACTTCGACATCAAGGGCGAATACACCGGCCTGACCTCCAAGGCCATGACCGCGCCAGATGGCATGATCCGCATCCCGTTGAACGAAGAATCGTCCAAGGGCGCCGGGCAGATCGAAGAGTTCCTCATGCAGTTCAACGGCGAGGGCATCCAGCACGTTGCCTTCCTGTCCGATGACCTGATCAAGACCTGGGATCACCTGAAAAGCATCGGCATGCGCTTCATGACCGCGCCGCCGGAAACCTATTACGAAATGCTCGAAGGTCGTTTGCCGAACCACGGTGAGCCGGTTGATCAACTGCAGTCGCGCGGCATTCTGCTGGACGGTTCGTCCGAATCAGGCGACAAGCGTTTGCTGTTGCAGATCTTCTCGGAAACCCTGATGGGCCCGGTGTTCTTCGAATTCATCCAGCGTAAAGGCGACGATGGTTTCGGCGAAGGCAACTTCAAGGCGCTGTTCGAATCCATCGAGCGCGATCAGGTTCGTCGTGGTGTACTCTCCACCGACTAAGCCATTTCAGATGTAAAAAAGCCCGGTCAGCAGCAATGCTGGCCGGGCTTTTTCGTGCCGGTTCTACATCGATTTACGTCGATGCCGGACCAGATGCTTGAACCCTTCGAACACCAACACAACCACCGCCAACCAGATCGGAATGTAGGTCAGCCACTCACCGGGCTTGATGCTTTCCCCCAGCAGCAACGCAACGCCGAGCAACAGCACCGGCTCGACGTAACTCAACAACCCGAACAGGCTGAACGGCAACAACCGGCTGGCGATGATGTAAACCACCAGCGCCGAAGCACTGATGATGCCAAGCACCGGGATCAGCAGCGAGAGCCACGGGTATTGATCGAACACGTTGAAACCCTGTTCACCGCCCTGAACGAACCAGAGCGCCACCGGCAACATCAAGGCCATGTCCATCCACAAACCGCCAAGGTTGTCGGTCGCCAGTCGTTTGCGCAGGATGAAATAGAGCGGATAACCGATGACGACCAGCAAGGTCGCCCAGGAAAAACTGCCGACCTGATACAGCTCGTTGAGCACCCCGAGGGACGCAAAAAACACGGCAACTTTTTGCAGGTAAGACAGGCGCTCGCCATAGGCGAACCGCCCGGTCAGCACCATGGACAGCGGCAACAGGAAGTAGCCCAGGGACACGTCGAGGCTATAGCCATTGAGCGGCGCCCACATGAACAACCAGAGTTGCAGGCCAAGCAGGGTCGCGGAAACGATCAGGCCGGCAAGCAATTTTGGTTGAGCAACCAGCCGCCGGAAAAGGGCGATTACGAGTTTCCATTCACCAGAGACCACCATGAACACTGTCATGCAAGGCAGGGTCAGGAGCATTCGCCAACCGAAGATTTCCACGCCGCTCAAAGGCGTGAGCAACGATGTGAAGTAATACATGACGGCAAACAGCACCGAGGCTGAAACCGATAGAGCGATACCTTTAGACAAACTGTCCTCGCGAAGTTGAACGTGAAACGGCTGCGGAGGATACGTGGTTTTCGAGTTGAATATTGATCAACAGAGCCTGATCGTTCCCACGCTCTGCGTGGGAATGCAGCCCGGGACGCTCCGCGTCCCTTTCGAGAACTGGAACGCAGAGCGTCCCTTGAGGCATTCCCACGCAGAGCGTGGGAACGATCAAGCGATCAAGGGATAAATCTCAAGCCAGGTGTGATTTGCGTCCCGATACAAAGTGGCTCACATCATTAAACCCCGGTGTCGACGCGTGCCCAGGCACAACCAGCGAATCAATGAACGCTTCATCCTCAGCCGTAATCTTCACCGCTTGCGCCTTGGTGTAGGCATCCCATTGTTCTTCAGTACGCGGCCCTACGATGGCCGAGGTGACGGCGCTGTTATTCAGCACCCAGGCGATGGCGAATTCGACGATGCCCACGCCGCGATCCTGGGTGTACTGCTGGATCTGCTGCGCAATGCGCAGGGATTCGACGCGCCATTCGGTTTCCAGAATGCGCTTATCGGCGCGGCCGGCGCGGCTGTTGGCGTCTGGCTTCACGTCCGGCGCGTATTTACCGCTGAGCACGCCACGCGCCAGCGGGCTGTAAGGCACCACGCCCAGGCCATAGTTTTGCGCGGCGGTGATCTGCTCGGTTTCCGCCTGACGGTTGACGATGTTGTACAGCGGCTGACTGATCACCGGCCGATCGACACCCAGGTGATCGGCCACACGAATCACCTCGGCGATGCGCCAGCCACGGTAATTCGACAAACCCCAATAGCGAATCTTGCCCTGGCGGATCAAGTCGCCGATGGCCGACACCGTGACTTCCAACGGCGTGTTGTGGTCTTCGCGGTGCAGGTAATAGATGTCGAGATAGTCGGTGCCTAAACGCGTCAGGCTGGCGTCGATGCCATTGAACAGGTGCTTGCGGCTCAGGCCGCTGCGGTTCGGAACGCCGTCCACCGGGCCGAAACCGACCTTGGTCGCCAGCACCCATTCGTGACGGTTACCGGCAATCGCTTCGCCGACGATCTCTTCGGAGCGGCCGTTGGTGTAAACGTCCGCGGTGTCGATGAAGTTGATGCCCTGGTCCCAGGCCTTGTCGATGATCCGCAGGGAATCTTCGGTGCTGGTCTGTTCGCCGAACATCATGGTACCCAGGGTCAGGGTGGAAACCTGTAAACCCGAATGACCCAGCGTGCGGTAGCTCATGACGAAATCCTTTTACCGGTGGGAGAAAGGCTCAATCAAATACCAGAACGACTGTCCAGAGCAAACGCAAATCTCGAACATCCGGTGCCGATCGTTCCCACGCTCTGCGTGGGAATGCCTCAAGGGACGCTCCGCGTTCCAGCTCTCGAAAGGGACGCAGAGCGTCCCGGGCTGCATTCCCACGCAGAGCGTGGGAACGATCAATCAAGGGACCCTCGTCAGACGCGCAGGGTGCGGGTCATGCGTAGCGCCAACAAACTCCCGCAAACAATCACGCCCGCCAGCAGGTAAAGCGCGGCATCGGTCGAGCCGGTGCTGTCCTTGACCCAACCCACCAGATACGGACTCAGGAACCCGGCCATCTGCCCCATGGAGTTGATCAGCGCCAGACCACCCGCCGCAGCGCCCGCGCTCAGCAGCGCAGTCGGCACCGGCCAGAACATCGGCAGGCCGGTGAGGGCGCCCATGGTGGCGATGGTCAGGCCAAGGATGGCGATGGCTGGCGTAGTCGCAAAGTTCACCGCGATCAGCAAACCGACCGCGCCCATCAGCATCGGCACCACCAAGTGCCAGCGACGTTCTTTGCGCAGGTCCGCCGAGCGGCCGACCATCAACATGAACAGCGCTGCCAGCAGGTACGGAATTGCACTGAGCCAGCCGATTACCAGGTTATCGCTGAAGCCCAGATTCTTGATGATCGACGGCAGCCAGAAGTTGATCGCATAGACGCCGCTCTGGATGCAGAAGTAGATCAGACCGAAAGCCCAGATAGCGGGATTCTTGAACACGGCCAGCAGCGAGTCGGTGGTGGTTTTCGGTTTGTTGGCCAGATCGATAGCGTGGTCGGCTTCCAGCACCGAGCGCTCGAACGGCGTGAGCCATTTGGCGTTGGCGTAACTGTCGCTGAGCAGGAAGTAGGCGAGGGCACCGAGGATCACCGTCGGAATGCCTTGTAGCAGGAACATCCACTGCCAGCCCGCCAAACCACCTTGGCCTGCGGCGAAGTGATTGAGAATCCAGCCGGAAAACGGGCTGCCGAGTAGGCCGGACACTGGGATCGCGGACATGAACAGCGCCATGATGCGGCCACGGCGGAAGGTCGGAAACCACTGCGAAAGGTAGAGCACCACGCCCGGGAAGAACCCGGCTTCAGCCGCGCCCGTAAACAGACGCAAGGTGTAGAACTCGGTCGGAGTGGTGACGAACAGCAAACAGGTCGACAGCGTGCCCCAGACGATCATCATCAGCGCGATCCAGCGGCGCGGGCCGAATTTGGTCAAGGCCAGGTTGCTGGGGACGCCGCACAACACGTAACCGATAAAGAAGATCCCGGCCCCGAGGCCGTACACGGTTTCGCTGAATTTCAGCGCATCGAGCATCTGCAGCTTGGCAAATCCAACGTTCACCCGGTCGAGGTAGTTGAACAGGTAGCAGATGAAGATGAAGGGGATCAAACGCAAGGTAATGCGTTTGTAGACGGCGTTTTTTTCGTCAACGATGGCCTGGGTAGCGGCGGCGCTCTGTGACATGGCGGGCTCTCTCTTTATTATGATTTTTTGCGATGCAAGGGTAACGTTGACCGCCCGGTGAGTCTCGGCCACCGCTTGGGTCATTGTCTTTGTGCCTGAGCACAGGGTTTGCAACCAAGGCCTGTGCGGGTGAACAATCCGCTCCATCACGCTTTCAAGGATCCGCGCTATGTTCGAACTCGATCACGACCTGGCCCAGGACATCGTCGACCGGGCAATGGCTATCCTGCCGTACAACGTCAACGTCATGGACAGCCAGGGCCTGATTCTTGGCAGCGGCGAACCGGAGCGGGTCAACACCCGGCATGAAGGCGCGCAACTGGTTCTGGCCAATGGGCGGGTAGTGGAAATCGACGCCCAGACGGCGATTCATTTGAAGGGCGTGCAGCCGGGCATCAACCTGCCGCTGTTACTCGATCAGCGTTTGATTGGCGTGCTGGGCATCACCGGTGAACCCGAGCAATTGCGCACCTATGCCGAACTGGTGCGGATGACCGCGGAGATGCTGGTCGGCCAGCGCAATCAGCAGGCCGAACAGCAATGGCGGCGCCAGCGATGCGACGATCTGCTGGCATTGCTGCTCAGCGAGGCCGGGGATTCGCCACGGTTGATCGATGAAGCGCAGCAGCTGGGGCTCAAGCCGCAGATGACGCGGGTGCCTTATCTGTTCGAGTTAGGGATGGAGCATGGTCCGGGGCAAACCGTCGAGGCACTCAGCGCCTGGCTGACCTCGCGCTACCCGGACAGTTGGTGCGTGAGTTCAGCCAAGTCATCGTTGCTCTGGTGCCGACCGGCGGCGCAGGCGATCGAGAATGACCGGTTGCTGGAAAAACTCGACGGCCTTGGCTGGAACATTTTGCGCATCGCCGTAGGCGGGCAGGCGGATGGATTGTCCGGGCTGCGTCGTTGCTATCGACGCGTCGGCGACTTGCTGGCCTATGGGCGAGAGGTGTTGCCACACTCGCGTTTGCTGACGCTCAACCGTTATCGGTTGCCGGTGATGCTCTGGCGCCACCGCAACGACGACGCGCTGGACGAGTTGCTCAAACCGCTGCGTAAAGTCATCGCCAAGGATGGCAACGGCCAACTGCTGGCGACTCTGCGCTGTTGGTGCGATCACGATGGCCAGAGCCAGGCTTGTGCCGATGCGCTGGGCATCCATCGCAACAGTTTGCGTTACCGGATGGAGCGGATTGCCGAGCTCAGTGGTGTTGATCCGCTAAGACTCGACGGGATGCTTGCGCTCTACCTAGGTGTCCAGCTACTCCCACAAACCGACGCACCGAACACCAACCTGTAGCAGCGCCACAACGGCAGCTGCTACAAGGAATGTGTAGGGACAGATAGGTTTTGTGGAAATGAACAATAAACGCCACACCGGCTTGTGCAGCGGACCGGCGTTATTGTTCTTGCCTGCTGGCAGCATGGAACGCATTGGAACTGGAGAATTCGCATGAAAATCGTCATCGCCCCCGATTCGTTCAAGGACAGCCTGAGTGCCCAGGGTGTGGCAGATGCCATTGCGCTGGGGTTGGCGCAGGTTTGGCCCGACGCGCTCCTGGTCAAATGCCCAATGGCGGACGGCGGGGAGGGAACCGTCGAGTCAATACTGGCGGCGTGCGAGGGCGAACGGCGCCGCACCCAAGTCTGTGGGCCGCTCGGCGCAACGGTTGAGGCCGCTTGGGGCTGGTTGCCCCAGAGCCGTACCGCGATCATCGAAATGGCCGAGGCCAGTGGACTGCAACTGGTTCCGCCGGGCAAGCGTGATGCCTGCATCAGCAGCACGTACGGCACCGGCGAGTTGATCCGCGCGGCACTCGATGCTGGGGCGCAACGGGTCATTCTGGCGATTGGCGGCAGCGCCACCAACGATGGCGGGGCGGGAGCGATGCAAGCCTTGGGCGTCAAACTGTTGGACGCCCAGGGCCAAAAACTGGCACCGGGCGGCTTGGCCCTCGCGCAACTGGCGCGAATCGACATAAGTGAAATCGATCCGCGTCTGGCCGAGGTGCAATTCGACATTGCCGCTGACGTCAATAATCCACTGTGCGGCCCTCACGGTGCCTCAGCGATTTTCGGTCCGCAAAAAGGCGCATCGCCCGAGCAAGTCCAACAACTGGATCGCGCCCTCGGGCACTTTGCCGAACGCTGCGCTCAAGTCTTGAACAAAGACGTCCATGACGAACCGGGTAGCGGTGCGGCAGGCGGTCTGGGGTTTGCTGCCAAGGCGTTTCTGAGGGCGCAATTCAAGGCCGGGATCGAAGTGGTCGCTGAACTGGTTGGCCTGAACGATGCGGTCAAGGGCGCCGACCTGGTGATCACTGGTGAAGGTCGTTTCGATGCCCAGACCTTGCGTGGCAAGACGCCGTTTGGTGTGGCGCGTATTGCTCGGCAGCACGGCGTGCCGGTGATCGTCCTCGCGGGGACCCTGGGCGAGGGTTATCAGGCGCTGTACGAACATGGCATCGATGCCGCGTTTGCCTTGGCCAGTGGGCCGATGACGCTGGAACAGGCGTGTGCCGAGGCACCACGGTTGTTGCGGGAGCGGGCGAGTGATGTAGCGCGGGTCTGGCAAGTGGCCGCTCGCAAAACCTGAAGACCCCCGCGATCCTGTAGCAGCTGCCGAGCTTGCGAGGCTGCGTTCGGCTGCGCAGCAGTCGTAAATCCGGTAGCCGGTTTTTCCTGACACACCGCGGCGCATGACTTCACGACTGCTTCGCAGCCGAACGCAGCCTCGCAAGCTCGGCAGCTGCTACATGGAGCTAGAGTGTTTCATGGATGAAACACTCGCAACCTCCTGAAATTTATTTCTCAACGCCCCGCAGGAAACCTCATCCCCCGCCGATACAACCAATAGGCCCACACAAACCTATTCCAACAGTGGCGCCAAACTGAACGCGCGTGCGCCGCCGCCCGCCCTTCAGCGATCACGCAAGGATGCTCGTAGCCTCATCACCCGAGAATCATCCTATGTCACTGCGTAATCTGAATATCGCGCCTCGAGCTTTCCTGGGTTTTGCCTTCATTGCCTTGCTCGTCATCGTGCTGGGTGTGTTTGCCGTGAACCGCATGACGAGCATCCACCAAGCCTCCATCGAAATGGAAACCACGCAGCTGCCCAGCGTCGGGTTTCTCGGAAACCTGACGGAAAACGTCCTGCGCATGCGCATTCTCTCGTTTCGGGTGTTGGTCAACCGTGATCCGGCCGCGTTGCAGGAAGCCCAGACGCGTATCGGCGTGCTGGTCGACAAGGTTCGCAGCGCCCAAGCCAGTTATGCCGCGTTGTCGGCCTCGCCGGAAGAAGCTGCGCTGTACAAGACGTTCACGGTAACGCTGGACAACTACATGCAAGCCCAGAACCAGATGCTGGAACTGTCGCGGCAGAACAAGCTCGACGAGATGCGCACGCTGATCAACACCCGGATCAAGGAAGGTACGGACCAGATGGGCGAGCAGTTGAACAAACTGGTGGCGCTGAATAATTCCGATGCGAAAACCGCATCGGCCGCAGCGGGCGATCTGTACCGCAGCGCGATTACCGGCATCGTCGCCGTGGCGGTCATCGCGGCGCTGATGACCGTGCTGCTGGCCTGGCTGCTGACCCGCAGCATCGTCACGCCGCTGAACCGCGCGTTGCTGGCGGCGCAAACCATTGCCGGCGGCAACCTGACCAATGTCATCGAGGTCGACGGCACTGACGAACCGGCCCGCTTGCTCAATGCCTTGTCCGCGATGCAGGCCAGCCTGCGCAAAACCATCGAACAGATCGCCGGTTCCGCCACCCAATTGGGTGCGGCCGCTGAAGAACTCAGTACGGTCACGCAAGAAGCGTCCCGCGGTCTGCAACAGCAGACCAACGAAATCGAACAGGCCGCCACTGCGGTCAACGAAATGACCGCCGCCGTGGAAGAAGTGGCGCGCAACGCAGTGTCGACGTCCGAAGCCTCGAACCAGTCGACCCAGGCCGCCCGCGAAGGTCGCGACCGTGTGGTGGAAACCGTCGGCGCGATCCAGACCATGACCCACGATGTGCAAAACACCTCGGTGATGATCGAAGGCCTGGCCGCTCAGGGGCGCGACATCGGCAAGGTGCTGGACGTGATCCGCGCCATCGCCGAGCAAACCAACCTGCTCGCACTGAACGCCGCCATCGAAGCCGCCCGTGCCGGTGAAGCCGGGCGCGGTTTTGCGGTGGTGGCGGACGAGGTCCGGGCGCTGGCCCATCGCACCGCGCAATCGACCCAGGAAATTGAAAAAATGGTCGCCGGCATTCAGAACGGCACCGGCCAGGCCGTCTCGTCGATGCAACAAAGCAATCAACGCACTCAAAGCACCCTGGAAATGGCCCGCGCCGCGGGTGTGGCGCTGGAGCAGATCACTCAGTCGATCCAATTGATCAACGAACGCAACCTGGTGATCGCCAGCGCGTCCGAAGAACAGGCCCAGGTGTCCCGCGAAGTCGACCGCAACCTGGTGAACATTCGTGACCTCGCTACCCAGTCTGCCACTGGCGCCAACCAGACCAGCGCCGCGACGCACGAACTGTCGCGCCTGGCCGTGGATTTAAATGCCATGGTGGCGCGTTTCGTGATTTGAAGGCCTAAAGCTGGAGCGACTCAACGCTCCAGCTTTAGTGGAACAGTAGCGGTATAAGCTGGAAGAAATGAAAGAGTGCTGTTAGTTCTATAATGCTCTCTACAACCGTTTTGTTTTTACATTCCACTCACTCTGATTGGCTGATACCGAGAATTGCGTCCTTCGTTACCGGCGCGGTCGTTCAGCGAATAGAACGCGAAGTGGTCTCCATCGCCTTTCGCACGAATAATGTCCCCTTTGAGTTTGAAAACCGTGTCGGAAGCTGAGTCATGGACGGATATCTGCAGACCATTATTTTCGGTCGCAGCGCCAAAATAGAACGTGATGACGTCGCACGGCCGTTGACCTAAATAACGTGCGATGGTGACTTCCACCTCGTCGTTGTGTGCTACCAGGTATTCGGGAGTGATGGTGCGATCAATCAAATCCTGTGGAAACAAAGGCAATGGGCCAGGATTACCTAAGTTTGGTGGAGTCCTATCGACGGTGAAGGTGTTGAGGTGCGACACGTACTCATTTCCTCCGATATCTAACTTATAGTGGACTTCGTATTCGCCCTCCTGCGAAAAAAGCTGGGGTGCAATTTCTGCGGTATAGGGGAACAGGCCGGGGTTGATTGGTGGTTCGAAATAGTATTCTGTGACTGGCAGGGTTTGCCCATTCCAGCCTAACCAGAGTGTCAGAAATGCGGGAGATTCCAGCTCTTGCCAGGTGGGAATGGCCACTTTAAGCGGCTCGAAAAGCAATGCCCTTGGCAGCAGATTATTTTCACTACCTGGAAAATTGGGCAATGCTCCAATAATTTCGGGGCGCGCCAGTTCAAGGACTCCATCATTCAAATTCGACATGTCGATGCTCCATCGTTAGGTAGTTTTCGGCAGGAAACTGCATCGGGAAAACGAAATTCCTGACGTCATTGAGCCGCCCGATAACACCCTCGTCTACTGTCAGATCTGTCAGGTAGACGGCCCACGAGAATGCAGCCAGATTAGTGGGTTTTACACCGCGAGCTGCGGGTGATGCCAAATAGCTGGCGCGTTTCGTGATTTGAGATAGGGTTGTGGCTTGGAACCTGCGCGACTGGAGAATTACATGCGCTATTCAGCCTTGACCAAACGAATCGCCGGTGACGGCGCTGCGGCCTGGCAGATTCATGATCGAGCACTGGAACTAATTGAGCAGGGTGTTGATGTGCTGTTGCTATCGATCGGCGATCCCGACTTCGATACACCGCAGCCTATCGTTCAGGCGTGCATCGATAGCTTGTTGGCCGGTGACACCCACTACCCGTCAGTACGTGGTAGTCGGGGCTTGCGCGACAGCATTGCCAACCGTCATCGACGTCGCAGTGGTCAAGCGGTGGAGGCCGATCATGTGATCGTGTTGCCGGGCGCGCAGTGTGCGGTGTATTCGGTCGCGCAGTGCCTGCTCGATCCGGGCGATGAAGTGATCGTCGCCGAGCCGATGTACGTGACCTATGAAGGCGTGTTCGGTGCCTGTGCCGCCAAAGTGGTGCCGGTGGCAGTGCGCCCCGAGAATGGCTTTCGGGTCGATCCGGCGGACGTCGCGGCGCTGATCACACCCAAGACCCGCGTCATTTTGCTCAATAGTCCGAACAATCCTTCCGGCGCCAGTCTGCCGCTGATGGTCTGGCAGGAACTCGCATCGCTGTGTGTTCGTCACGATCTGTGGCTGATCAGCGACGAGGTCTACAGCGATCTGTTGTACGAAGGCGAGCACATCAGCCCGGCGAGCCTACCGGGCATGGCCGAGCGAACCGCGACCATCAATAGCCTGTCCAAATCCCACGCCATGAGTGGCTGGCGCGTGGGCTGGGTGATCGGGCCGAAACCTTTGGCCGAACACTTGGTGCACCTGTCGTTGTGCATGCTGTTTGGCATTCCGGATTTCATCCAGAACGCCGCGCAATTGGCGCTGGACGAAGATCTGCCGGAAGTGGCGTTGATGCGCGAGGAGTATCGCCAGCGTCGCGACCTGGTGTGCGCGAGCCTGAGTGATTGCCCGGGCATCCGGCCGATCCGGCCTGATGGCGGGATGTTCGTGATGATCGATGTACGCCAGACCGGGTTGTGTGCCCAGGGTTTTTCCGAGCGGCTGCTGGAAGGTTATGGTGTGTCGGTGCTGGCGGGTGAAGCGTTCGGCCCGAGTGCGGCGGGGCATATTCGATTGGGGTTGGTGGTGGATCAACTGAAACTGGCGGATGCGTGCCGACGGATTGCGTTGTGTGCGGCGGACCTGCTGGAGGCGCGTCGGGCCTGAAAGTCTGTATTGCCATTGCCGGCCTCTTCGCGAGCAAGCCCGCTCCCACAGGGATCTCTGGCGTTCACAAAACCCTGTGGGAGCGGGCTTGCCCGCGAAGGCTGCCTGACAGGCGCCGAATTTCTTAAGCCTTCCACGCCCCGACATTCACCAGATTCTTCGGCCGCTCACCCGCCAGCGCCGCCAGTAGATTGTCCACCGCGCACGTGGCCATCGCCTCCCGCGTCTCATGGGTCGCCGAACCAATATGCGGCGTCGCCACCACATTGTTCAGCTGCAACAGCGGCGAGTCGGCGTTAAGCGGCTCGCGTTCGAACACATCCAGCCCCGCTGCGCGAATCTGCCCCTCACGCAAGGCCCGGATCAGCGCCGACTCGTCCACTACCTTGCCCCGTGAAATGTTGATGAAGATGGTTTCCGGGCGCATCAGAGCGAATTGCTCTGCGCCGATCAGCCCTTCGGTTTCAGCGGTCAGCGGCAAGGTCAGACAAACGAAATCCGCCTGCTGCAACAGCTCCGGCAAGCTGCGGTATTGCGCATTGAACCGCTGTTCCACCGCCGGTTTCGGCGAGTGACTGTGGTAAATCACCGGCATGCCAAACCCGAAATGTCCACGCTGGGCCAGGGCCTCGCCGATCCGCCCCATGCCAATGATGCCCAGGGTTTTACCGTGCACATCGGTACCGAATTGCGCTGGACCGACATTGCGCTTCCACTGGCCGGCGCGAACCATGTTCGCCAGTTCCACTACGCGCCGGGCGGTTGCCAGGATCAGCGCGAAACCGGTATCGGCGGTGGTTTCGGTGAGCACGTCCGGGGTGTTGCTGAGCAGGATCCGTCGTTCGGTCAGGTAGTCGATGTCGTAGTTGTCGACCCCAACGGAGACGCTGGCGATGGCTTCCAGCCCGGGGGCCAGATCCAACAATCCGGCATCCAGTTTCAGGCTCGCACCGAGCAACCCGTGGGCGCGGGGCAGGGCTTCGCGCAGCGTTGCCAGGCCATCGGCATTGAGGTTGTCGATCAGCGTGACCTCGGTCTGCTCGTGCAGGCGAGCCATCAGCAGCGGCGAGAGTTTCTTGTACAGCACAACCTGCTTTTTCATCGTCATCATCTCAACTTCAATTCAGGAATGAGCGGCCGTAGACCGTTGCACAGCGGCCTTGGCCACGACCCGGTCACTGGCGCCGGGCTTGAGGAAAATCGTCAGCACCACCGAGAGCATCAAGGCGCCGCTCATCAACAGATAAGAAGCCCCCGGCGAGCCGGTGGAGCTGTTCAGGTAACCGACCAGATACGAACCACCAAACGAACCGAGCGCGCCCATGCTGTTGATCAGCGCCATGGCACCCCCGGCCACGTTGGCTGGAAGGATTTCCGGAATGATTGCGAAGAACGGACCGTAAGGCGCGTACATGCAGGCGCCAGCGATCACCA
>LNAP01004343.1_pt1 | contig 13146 bp, 15 predicted proteins | sample 602601 | NCBI WGS metagenome assembly LNAP01 (sample SAMN02440304, study PRJNA202911) | soil metagenome | biome: Subtropical and temperate rainforests or woodlands; isolation source: soil samples (1 kg each in a 20% v/v slurry with milli Q water) were... ...
CGATGGTTTGGATCACTCCCATTCGAGCGCTCCCTTCTTCCAGACGTAAATGAAGCCCAGGAACAACATGCCCACGAACAGGCCCATGGTGACCAGGGAGCGCGCACCGATTTCCATGAACACCTGGGTCCAGGGCACGATGAAGATGATTTCCAGATCGAAGACGATGAACTGGATGGCGATCAGGTAGTAGCGCACGTCGAACTTCATGCGCGCGTCCTCGAATGCCTCGAAGCCGCATTCGTAGGGGGAGAGTTTCTCGGCGTCAGGGCGCCTGGGGCCGATCAGGCGACCGATGACGATCAGCGAGATGCCGATGCCGGTGGCGACGATCAGGAAAAGCAGGTTCGGCAGGTAATTGGCCAGCACTCGCAGTTCTCTCTTTATAAATCCGGCAACCTGGGCACAGTCTACTGCTGCATTGCGGCAAGCGATGCGAAGGTCGCAAACGGGTCCGGTCTTGCGGGTCCACCTTTGCGGTGGGCCTGGCGCTTGGAAGGCGCGACCCGCGTCTTCCGTACTCCGGTCCGGCCAAGCCGGGCGCTCCGCATCAGCTTCCTTCCGTCGATTCGTACCGGACACTGCTGCGAACCCGTCAATTGTAGCGTTCACTGAACTGCCGAGTAAACGTTTTGAGGCGCCCTGGTCATCGATGTCGACCATTGATCGAAAGCCCCGGCGAAAAGGCCCATCAGGCGGGTCAACCGCCCAAATCGCCGGTGCCGACAACGCAAAAGGGCCATGAAGGCCCTTTGTCGTGTCCTGCCAAGTTTGGTGCCCAAGAGGGGACTCGAAACTTTGCTCGAAGACCTCAAATTAGGCTCCTTCTTGACAGAGGCCGGTTTTCTGACCCCCACTTTGACCCCCAACCTTACGTGACAGAACAACCGCGCTGCCAAGGCCAGTTGGTGGCCACAACTCCATACCGCTATACACGCACCGCACGAACAAGCGAGGCATGCATACACGCCTCGCTCATACCTTATGGGTTAGGCGCAACGCCGTCGGGTGACTGACCGGCTGCGTACTCTGTTAAGGATACCCAAGTAGGGGCATTCAGGACAAGCAGCCGAACCGATATTTCACATAAGGAGCCGCGCGCTCCCGGTCCACCTTCTTGAGCAAGCTCAGTCGGCAACAGCACCCTGCTTCTTGCCCACTCCCGACTCAATTTCCGCATCCAGACCAGACTCGGGGACAATTGCGCTGTGACCGCCCTCGTCGTGGCCCATCGTCTTGTGGCAGGAGAAGCCTCGCCCCTCATCGAGCAGCGCAGCAGAAATCTGCGAGCATTCATTGCGCTTCGCCCGACCCAGTGGACACCCACCGTACCCAGTCGATCTCGTAGGCCGCGCTGCGCCCCTTGGTCGCAGTAGGAGCAATGCAACCCAACTCCACCATCTGCGCCAGTTCGCGAAACGCGGTAGCGCGACTGACCTTGGTCAGCCCCACATACTTACGTGTGCTCATACCGCCCTCGAAGCCATCCGGCCCGGCATCCAGCAACCGGTTCAGCACCTTGCGCTGGCGCTCGTTAAGCGCGGAGGCACCGTAGTGCATCCAGAACCGCGCCTTGGCCAGGACCGCGGCCAGGGTCGACTGGGCCGACACGCAGGCCACCTGTACCTGCTCTAGGAACCATAGCAACCAATCGGTTACCTCCAGTTCCGCCCTGCCCGCCTGCTCCAACAAAACATAGTAATGGCTACGGTCACGCATGAACTGCGCCGACAAACTGAACAACCGCAGGCTGCGCCGCTCATCCTGTGCCAGTGCCATGTCCATCAGCGCCCGCCCCACCCGCCCGTTACCATCCTCGAACGGGTGAATCAATTCAAACCAAAGGTGCGCCAAGCCGGCGCGAAGCAACCCGTCCAGGTCCGATGGCGGCTGTGCGAACCAGGCGAGGAAGCGGTCCAACTCTGCCTCCAGGCGCCGGCGAGGCACGGCCTCGTAATGCACCTTCTCATGTTCGATGGGACCGGAAACCACGCGCATGGGTTCTTCCCCTCGCAGTTGCCCGGCACGGACAGGCCGCAGTAGAGGGCGGCCCTCGGGAAACAAGGCCGCCTGCCAGGCGCACAAGCGCTCCAGCGTCAGGGGAGCCCGATACCGCCGGGTGGCATCCAGCAGGACTTCGACCAAGCCTTCGGTGGCCCGTTCAGGTACCGGAAGCCCGGCATGCGGCAGGCCAAGATGGCGAGCAATCGAGGAGCGCACCCCGTCCGGATTCGGGTGCTCACCTTCGATGTGGCTGGTTCCCAGCGCGTCCTGCAGCAGCAGATCGGCCCCAGCCCGCGTTTGCAGTTGAGCATCGAGCAGGCGAGCTGCACCGGCCAACTCTCCCTGCGCCCTGCGGGCGGCCGCCATGGTTGAGGCCAGCCGCGCCATGTCCCAGGTGAAGCCAGGCCAGTCCGGATGCTCCCAGATCCAACGGTGTGAAGCCATTCGAACACCTAATCACCTCACTAAATGAAGCGATTATGCCAGCCATTCACCTCATGTCAACGACAGTCCGCAAAGTGCTGCTACCCGGCCAGTACCCTGACTACTCCTGCAAGGGCTCCTCGAATATCTGATTGGTCACGCCGCTGAGCACCTTCCCTTCCGGACGCTTGCCCACCCCGTCCAATTCGTCCATGACCCTTCCGAGTACTCCCGACTGAAACAGCAACCCATCGTGGGCCAACGTCCGGAGCCTGTTGATCCGCTTCGTCCCCTTGGGGAAGCGGATCAGGTCGTCATAGAGCTGGGGGTGCTCCTCCCGACTCATTTCGAAGATCATCCGGATAGGCGGCGATATCTGACCGTTCATGCCCCGCCTCCCTTGCCGCCCTCTTCCCCACTGGCACTCAGGGCATAGTGAACCTGTCCCGCCGGAACGGACGCCAGGAAGCGATACTTTCATCGCACCCTGGAGGTTCCCATGCAACGCATTACCCGTCGTCGCTACACGGACGATTTCAAGGCCCAGGCTGTGGCCCTGGCCAAGTCGATCGGGCCGGCCAAGGCCGCCCGGCAACTGGACATGTCGGCCAAGACACTGGCCAACTGGCTTGGCGCATCCCGGACTGGCCAGCCACTGAGCTCGCCCAGCCGCAAGCCGGTCAGTGAGATGGAGAGCGAACTGGCCCGGCTGCGGGCCGAGAACGCCACGCTCAAGATGGAGCGCGAGATCCTAAAAAAAGCGACGGCGTTCTTCGCCAGGGAGTCCCAGTGAGGTACGCCTTCGTCGCACGTGAACGGACTCGCTATCCGATCCGGATGTTGTGCCGCCTGCTGGCGGTCTCGGTCTCCGGCTTCCACGGCTACCTGCATCGTCGGGATCGTCCGGATCCAGATGATGCCCTGCGTGCCGACCTGCGCACGATCCACGCCGGCAGCCGCGGCACCTACGGCCGCCCGCGCATGGTGCGGGCGTTGCGCGCCTGCGCCCACACCGTGGGCCACAAGCGCGTGGCCCGACTGATGCGCGAGGAAGGCTTGCGGGGCAAGGCCAAGGGCCGCTTCACGCCCCGCACCACCGACAGCCGGCATGGCCGGCCGGTGGCCGGGAACCGGCTCGACCGCCAGTTCGCCGTGGACAGCCCGGTACCGGCCTGGGTCGGAGACATCACCTATCTCCCGACCCGCGAGGGCTGGCTGTACCTGGCCACCGTGCTCGACCTGCGCACCCGACAAGTCCTCGGCTACAGCCTGTCCGAACGGATGCCCGACGATCTGGTGCGGCAAGCGTTCCTGAATGCCTGGTCGGCCTCACCGGTCGGGGCGGGCGTGCTGTTCCACTCCGATCGCGGCAGCCAGTACGCCAGCGGCGCCTTCGGCAAGACACTGGCCGCGCACGGCTTCGTGCCGAGCATGAGCCGCAAGGGCAACTGCTGGGACAATGCGGTGGCCGAGAGCTTCTTCGCCACGCTCAAGAACGAAGAGGCCACCGGCGTGTATGAGACGAAGGCGGCTGCCCATGCCGCCATCGCCAGCTACATCCATGGCTTCTACAATCCGACGCGCTTGCACTCCGCACTCGGCTATCTGTCGCCCAACGACTATGCAAGGAGGCTCAAGCAAGCGGCTTGACCCGATGCTTCTTGGCGTCCGTTCTCAGGGGTCAGGTTCATAGTTGACGCCCGCCAGCTGGAACCCCCGGACATTGGCGTAAAGGGGATCCTTGACCTCGTGGATCCGGTGCCGGGGGAAAGCCTCCTTGACCGCCTTCTTGAATAGGAAGGCCCCGCCGCCGACCAGAATGATGTTCTGGAAGGCATAGTCGGCCCCGATCCACTGCATCATCGAGGAAACTGCCTGCTGTGCAACGGTCTGCGCGATCGGCAACAGCTTCGACAAGTCGTACTGCTTTTGGTAGATCATCAGCCGCTTGCTCGTCCGCAGCGCTTGATCGATGGCATCCAGGTCCGTGTACGGCGTGCCGATGTCGGCACTGATCTCGGCCGCAATGACCTGCAGCACGTCGAAGACCCCACGATTGAGCGAGTGGCTCTGCTTCTGGACCAGCCGCATGCCCCGTGCCACCAGCCAATCAAAGGTGCGGGAGCCTGGGTCGATGATCAGACTCTGCTCACTGCCGATCACGTCCAACTTCTGGTTCTGGGCGGCGTAGTACACGAGCGCCCCTTGCGGCTGGGCAACTACCAGCACCTTCCGGACCAGCACCTGCCGCCCATTCCCCAAGTCGTGGTAGCCGGTAACCAGCTTCTCCACGAAGGCCCGCTTGCCGGCCACGGCAGATACGGGCAAGCCAAGCACCAGCAGGTCGATCACGCCGACCCGCATCAAGGCCAGGGCACCGCGCAGCAACGCCAGGTACTCCGGGGTCTCCGTGTAGCGGTCATGCAACTGCGTGGCTCGAAACGTGTCCGCGGCCAACCGAACCTCCGGCCCCACTTCATAGAACAGCCCATTGATCGGAACAGTGACGGTCTTCCTCCTCTCCCCATTGTTTACGGACGGCTCCCTGGCACTGGGATAGGCCAAGGAGGGAAAGCTGGCGCAACGTACTTCCGCGCCGCTCATGCTGCTGACGTATTTGGTATTGCCGAATCCAACGTCGATGGCTCTTACGATCTGTTGCATAACCTGTTCCTCGTGAGGTGACTCCCGGCGAGCATCAGTAGCCACCAGCGGGAACATCCAAAGGAAATCCCCTCGTGTAGCGGTCGATTTCGCCACTAGCCGCCGACTCGCGGCGGTGCTGCTCCGGTCGAAGCCGACCTGCACTGACATTCGGGTCACGCGGGAATCGCGTGCGGACAGTGGCATCACCCATGCGCTGCGACTGATCGACCTGGAGCCGCACCACGCTCACACCAAAAAGTCAACCGTCAACTGGAGAAATCCGATCACCGCCTCGGCGACATCGAGACGAAAATCCAACTGCCAGACCAGAGGCGCTATCAGCCCCCGTCAACTCCCTTCACCACTTCCACATTTGCTGCCCCTACGAGATAAAGCCACCTCAAGCGGCCCTCGCAAACGCCGTACGAAACTGTGCTTGGCCTGCTTGACGACATCGTCGCCGCGATGTCAACTGTCCGTACCCGAAGGCTCCTTGCCCTGCTCCAGTCGTGGAGCGGAAAGGCGTTGCGGTCGTCACCCGCCTCCTGCCCTGCCGACCTCTGAGCCGGCACCGTGTCCGCCATTGAGCCGACACCGGAAGTCCATCCCCGTAGTGCAACCGTCACGACCAGCGGCTTTTGCCGGGCGCTCCCGAAGCGTCGTCGTCTCCGGTTCGACGTGTTGCAGCCGCCCATGAGGCCGCTGCCCAGTTCCGTCATCAGCGAGCGTGCGTTGAACGCAGCGCGCAAGGTCGTCCGATGGGACGCCTGCGCGAAGTAGCTTGCACACCCGACATTGCCCCGTCCTTTCGGTCAGGGGCGATTCCCTGACGGTGGATGACGGCTACGCATCAGAACTGATCCCCCTTTCGCAATGACGCTGGACGCCATTGCCGATGCCGACCCTGCCCCCGAGGCTGGCCGCCATCCCCAACCCCGTATCGCGCGGAAACGTGCAGGCGGGCCGGATCACCGTTTCATTTTTAAGAACGACCGAGCTGCCTGCCCCGCGATGCGGGTGCGCTCGCGGCAAACCCAGGGACACGTAACACGGTGCGGCGCGGCGGTGGCCACGCGCGGCATCGGCAACACCCAGGTCATGCGCGGCGGCGGTGCGGTGATCGCTGCCTGCGCTTCTCCGACTGCCGCTTTCGACCTCGGCGCGACCGCACGGGTGGCGCGTCGCCAACGGAGATTCCGAAATGAACACCCTCTGGAAGAAAGGCCCGATGCGTCGTGTACGCCCGCCGCGGCAGTCGCGCGCAGCCCATCAACCTCGTCGCGGCGCGGAGCCGGGCATGCTGTCGCCGGTAGAAACGCTGGCGCGACATCCGATAGGGCACGCGCAGCCGCTGTGGGTGCTGGAAGTGTTGCTTCAGATCCACAACTGCCAGCACACCGCCTTGAAGAAGGGCGTCTCGCACAAGACCCGCTGGGACCGGGCGCAGTTCCTGCGCCGGTTCTTCCGTGACCTGCACGCCAAGGCCGGCTTCAAGACCCTGCCGGACCCGCGCAACTTCGGCCAGAAGCATATCCAGGCAATGGCGCGGGTATGGCAGGCCGAAGGATTGGCGCCGGCCACCGTCCAGACCTATTTCAGCTTCCTGCGCGGGCTGGCCTCATGGGTCGGCAAGCAAGGCATGGTGCGCGAGCCAGCGCACTACGGCCTGGGGCTGGAGCAGTACCAGCGGCAGGAAGTGGCGCGGCGCGATCGCAGCTGGTCGGCGCAGGCGGTGGACATCGACGCGCTGGTCGAGCGCATCTGCCTGCATGACCGCTACGTGGGCGCATCGCTGCGGCTGATCCGCGCGTTCGGCATGCGCCGCAAGGAATCGGTGATGTGGCGACCGCACCGGAACGTACTCGGCTTCGGGGCCACCGGGCTGCCGCCAGAACAGCGGGAGGCCGAGCACTACATCCGCATCAAGGAAGGGGCGAAAGGCGGACGCGAGCGCTTCGTTCCCATCGACACCCCGGCGCGCGCGGCGGCGGTAGCCTATGCGCAGCAGGTCGCGCTCGGCAAGGATGCGCACATGGGCAACCCGGCCAATGACCTGCGGCAGAACCTGCACCGTTTCGACTACGTGCTGGCCAAGTTCGGGGTGACGTTCCGGCAGCTGGGGGTAACGGCGCACGGATTGCGCCATGAGGCGCTGATCGACAAGTACCGGGAGATTGCCGGTTCGGAGCCGCCGGTGCGCGGTGGCGCACTCCCGCAGGAGGATGTCGAACTGGCGGCCCGCGAGGCCGTGGTCCGCTTGGCCGGCCATTCGAGGGTTCGAGTGGCTGATGCATATCTTGGCCGCCCAGCCCGCTCATAGGCTGCACGGGTGCCCCGCCTTCGGCAATAATTGCCCGAATCCACCTGACTAGGAGCCATGATGGCCACCAAGAAGTCCGCAAAACCCGTTGCCAAGACCCCGACCGCCAAGGCCGCCCCGGCAACCATCAAGCCGATCAAGGAGAGCTTCACCAAGTCGGCGCTCATCAAGCATCTGGCCGAGCAAACCGATACCGAAACCAAGACCGTCAAGGCAGTGCTCGCCGCGCTGGAAAATACGGTCCTGGGCTCGTTGAGCAAGCGCGGCATCGGCGAGTTCTCGCTGCCGGGCCTGGCCAAGTTCCAGGCGCATAAGGTGCCGGCCAAGCCCAAGCGCAAGGGCATCAACCCCTTCACCAAGGAGGAAGTGGTGTTCGCGGCCAAGCCGGCGACGCTGAAGGTCAAGGTGCGTCCGCTGAAGAAGCTCAAGGACGCAGCGCTGTAAGCCGGCGCCTGGAGCACGTTCCGGGCATCGCTGCCCGCCTGCCCGGAATTCCCCCGGCGCGTGCGCCTAGGCAAGTGCCTCCGCATTGGGGACATAGCCGAACCGCGCCCACGTCGCCGGGTCGATGTCGATGGGGCCGCTGCGCTTGGCGTCGAGGTTGACGACGACGCCTTGCTGGGTGATGCGTCCCCGGCTGAACAGCTCGTAGAGCAACTGCGCGGCGAAGCGCACGGCCAGATCGTTGACGAACAATCCTTGCGCGGCCAGCGACATGCGCACCGAGCAGGATGGTTGGTTGTCGTCGGCGACGCTCTCGTCCAGTAGTTCGGGGAACAGTTCGGTGACGCAGGGCAGGCGCATCGCGTCCTCTCTCCCCACGCCCCACCGGCCCGCGCCCTGCCCCAGCACGACCTGCGCGGTCGCTTCGGTGTTGCCGAGGTCCAGCCAGTAGCCATAGTGCGAATGGCGATGGAACACCCGCGCGTGCAAGGCGCGGCGCGCGTGGCGCGTGTCCACGCAACTGATGAGCAGGTCGGCACTGTCAAACGTCATCCGGTCGCCCATCACCTCCTCGTAGGTGCGCGGCTCGGCCTGCCAGTCCAGTCCGTAGAACTGGTTGAGGCGGTGAATGGTGACGATGGCCTTGTGCCGACCGATGTCGCTGGGGCTGTAAAGCTGGCGACCCACGTTCGATTCGCTCACCCTGTCGGCGTCGAAGGCGATGACGTGCAAACCGTGTGGATGCCCCAGCGCGCGCATCGCCACGTCCAGCCGCGCGAGGCAGGCCGCCATCTGCGCGCCATTGCCGCCGACGCCGACTAGATGCACCTTGACCCGGTGGTCGAGCAGGTGCGGTTCGATCAGGTGTTCCATTTGCGCCCCCAATGCAGCAACCTCAGTGCCAGCTTCCTGCGCAAACCGACCGGGGCAACTGCGCGCTCCCGCGCCGCATCCGCCACCGCCTTCCACGGATGCGGCAAGGCGCGGTAGCTGCCGTTTAGTACTAGCCGGAACGCGGCAGAGGGTTGCGGTCGATGCAGATCGCCGAACACGCCGGCGATCTTGATGCCGGTGTCGTCGCGGTCGTCGGTACGTGACCAGAACGCCGGCAGCCGTCCATGCGTGTGCAGATCGACCGCCAGCGATTCGTCCGCCGCCATCGCCGGCACGCCATAAGTGATGTGGCCCGGCGATGCCGACACTGGCGGATGCACGACCAGCCGCAGGCTGGCGCGGGTGCGCGAATAGACCAGCGCCCCGGCTGTCTCGTCGGGCAGGCGTCCCCTGCCTGCCGCGATGAACTGCTCGATCAGGTGGATCGGCAAGCGCCCGAAAGCGAAGGCCATCCGTTCCTGCACGATGCCATACGGCAACGGGAAACCGATCGCGGGCGCAAGCTGCTGGATGCAGTCCAGCCAGTCCAGCTTGACCTGCACGAACAGACCGTTGGCGGCGATCAGAATGCGCTGGCCGTTGTCCATCGGCGGCAACGCGCCGAAGCGCGGCGCAGCCAGTACCGGGCAGCTTGCCTGCAAGGCCAGGTCGCGGGCATCCATTTCGGTGAGCGTGAAGGTATCCATGTCGATGCACTCCGATCAGGCCAGCAGTCGGCCAAGGGTCGCGTCGGTCGCCACCAGCGCTCGCTCGGGAAAACGACGATGCTTCCCGTCGAGCAGGTCGCGCCAGAGCCGGTACGCGCCGCCGCGATAGGCCACCAGCTTTCGCTGTACGTTGGGATGCGTGAAGTAGGAGCGGAAGAAGGCGTCGTTCCATGCCGCCAGTTTCTCGGCGGTGGTGCCGTTGGGCACCTGCACGCTGCCTTGGCAGATGTCGCCACGGTCGTTGACGTTGAAATACGGCGCTTGGTACAGCACGCTGTCCGGGGTCGGTCGCGTGGCGCCCTTCACCGCCCAGACCCGCCATACCCCGCTCGATGCGGCGAACACCACGCCCGGGTGAGGCACCACCTCGCCGCGTTCGGCGCCGCCGAAGTCCTCAGCGTGCTGCGCATCGACCCGAAACACGACGTGGCGCTTGGCCGGTGGTACCCACCACAGAATCAGGTCACCATCGACGTAGAGCACGTTCTCCGGCAGGAAACCACCGTGGGCGATGCCCTTGCACAGCGAACGCGACAGTGCCAGCGCCGCGCGCAGCGTCACCGCTTGTCCTGCGCCGATCACCGCATCGCCATCTACGTCCTCGATGCCGTGGACCGTGGCCAGCACGTTGCCGCTGCGGCCCTTGTAGATCAGGATGGCCTGCGCCAGTTCCAGCGTGCTGTCGCTGGGCGTGCGCAACTGGAACTCGGCCTGATTCATCGCGCTGCCTCGTCTCATCAGGGTCGGTCCCAGTCTCCCGCCGACAAGGCATGGATCAAGCGGTCGATCAGGCCGATGGCACGGAAGCGCGCACGCATCGCCGCGCGCCATCCGGCGAACAGCGCCGGCTGGTCGAGAGGCAATTCGATTTCGCCCATCCGGTCGCAATACTCGACCTGATGGGCCATGTTGATGAGGTCGTCGTAGATGCGCACGGTCACATCGTCCTCGCACCACGACAACACCCCGCCCCATGCGATGAACTCACCGTCAATGTCCGGGCGGAACTCGTGCTTGAAGCGCAGGCGTGATAGTGCAACTGCATCTTCGACGATGGTGCGCAGGCGCGCGTCGTCCACGCCGCAAGCGCGCTTGCGCAACTTCGGCCGCGCCCGCCTCGGCATGAAGTTGCAGGCCCAAGCCGGGAAGGAACATTCCAGCATCTGCCGGGTGACCATCTGCTGGCGCAGTTCCTCGCGCTCGGCGAGGTTGTCGCCGCATTCCTCGTCCAGCGCCATCTCCTCGTCTTCTTCGCCGTACCAATACAGGTACGAAGCGACGCTGCGCGCCATGTCCGGGGTGAACAGCGGATAGGCCAGATGCGCGCGCTCCAGCACGTCCAGCACCGCCGCGCCCAAACCGGCGCTGGCCCGTTCCAGCGCGTCCAGCCCCGGCCCCACCACCCATTGCCGTTCCTCGCGCTCGGCCCAGCACAGCGTCGCCGAGGCGTAGCTCGCCGGCTTGCGCCGCGGCGACGGGAACGACCCCTCGTCGTCGTTCGCCATCAGTACGAACACCGGCGACAGGCAATGCAGCGGGCCGATCTGGCGCTTGATCCACGCATCCAGCGCGCGCCCGCAGACCTCCAGCACGTCGCCCCATGCCTGGGGGATGTCAGCCTCGGTCAGCGCGCCGGCTTCGACCAGGAACCGCGCCAGCCCCGCATTGGCGTGGGCGCGATCGGTCGGCACCACGGCGCGCGGAATGAACGCAGGGATGCGCGGCAGCCGGTAGGCGGCATTCACGGCAGCGGCGCCAGCGATTCGCTCGGCAGCACGATGCGATGCGACGCGGCAGCGTTCGCGGTTCTGACCAGCGATTGCGTGGCGAAAGCATCCCACGCGCGCGAAGCGCGCTCGGTGCCTGGGCGCCGCAGCGCCTCGGCCAGCCGTACATCGCTGGGCGGCAAATGCCCATCGGCCTGCGCCTGCACGTCAGCCACGAACCGCGCAAGCCGCCCGTTGCGGCGTCCCGTGCCCTTGGTGCCGACCGCCTTGCGGAACGTGAACTCCTGCAGGCCCTCCTGCTCCTGTATCGGCCCGGCCTCGATCTCGGCACTGAGCAGCTCCGGGTACTGCGCAGCGTACAGGTCGCGCACAGCCCTCGGTTCCAGTCCCGGCACGTCCGGCAGGGTGATGCCGTTGTAGAGGAAACGGCGCGCGATGGGTTTGACTTCGATGGACATGAGGGCTTCTCGGTTGCAGCGCGGCCTTCGCCGCCTCGCCACCAGTGTCATAACGGAACGGGCGGCATCAAGCCGCCCGACACGCGATTCAACCGAACAGATCCTCCGACTGCGGTTCAGGCAGCGCGTTCGCTTCGCCCCGTTGCGCCGCAGGCGCACTGCCCTTCGGCGTGCCGATAGCCGGCTTTGCCGGCGCGGTGGCGGGCTTGCTGGCCTTGCTCGTCGCCTCGCTCGCCTTCTTCACCGATGCCGCTTTCGCCGCTTCCAACACTTCATGGGTTGCCGCCGCCTGCTCGGCCAAGCTTGCGCGGACTTCGCGGTAGTTGCGCAGCGCCGCGATGAACCCGGCATCGAACTCCTGCGCGGTCGCGGTCAGGCTCAACGGCTGCCGCAATCCCGCCTCGCCGCTGTCATCCTTGGGCTTGGGGATGACCGAAACCGTCATCCGCCCACTGGCCGCATCGGCGCTGACGATCAGGGTCAAGGTCGCGTTGCTGGCCAGCGCGAACAATTCCTCGAACATCGACATGTCGTTCTCCTTAGCTGTGGGCCTGTCGTGTGCAGGCACCTGCATTGATGCTAGGACAGCTTGGGCACCCGTCCACGGCCTGTTCTTGGCAGCGGCAGCGACCGGCGATAGATCGCCAGCGCCTGCTGTTCGTTGTCGGCTTCGACACCTGCCAACGCCTGCCGGTTGCCGAGAAACTTCCGACTGGAGTCGGGCGTACCGCTCCAGACGAACACCTGCATCGTGTAGTTGCTGTAAACGACGGTGTAGGTTTTCCTGCCCATGACCTGCACTCCACTAGCCTGCATTCGCTCATGCCGCGACCGCTGCATCCACCTCGTCCAAGGCTTCGGTTTCGGCCCCTGCCTCCTCCTCAGCCAATGTGCGGCGCGGATAGCGCATCACTGTCGGCACCGGATACGTAAAGTCATTGGCTGACAACAGCACCTTGATGAAATCGGCCTTCTTGCCGGCGCGGGCGACACGGAAGCGCGCGCCCAGCGCCTCGGCCAAGCCGGTTTCCAGTGCCAGGCTTTCCAGTTCCGACATCGTGAACAGTTCGAGGAATGCGCTGTCCCACTTGAAGTAGCGAGCTTCATCGACGGCGAGGTAATTCAGCAGCGTTCCAAGCTGGAACCTGTCGATGCCGAACGCCGCTGCGGCCGCCACGCCCTGCACGATCCGCTGCATTACCGCGACGTCGATGCCATCGGCACGGCGCAGCCCTTCCTCCAGCATGATCGAACCAGCCACCTCGTCCTCGGTCAGCCGCGCCACCAGCTTGCCGAACTCGGCCGCGCGCACGTCGCCAATGCGACCGGACAGCGCCAGCGCGATCAGCACCTTCGGATTGCGCTGCGCATCGGCCATCAACGCATTGGCAATCCACTTGCGCCACTGCTCATGGCGATAGTCGGTCACCCGTTGCGGGGTCTGGTTGCCCGGCTTGGCCGGGGACGTGGCCTTGCCCTTGCCGGGCTTCTTGCCCGCACCACCGACGGTCGCGATCGCGTCC
>LNAP01004687.1_pt1 | contig 13146 bp, 12 predicted proteins | sample 602601 | NCBI WGS metagenome assembly LNAP01 (sample SAMN02440304, study PRJNA202911) | soil metagenome | biome: Subtropical and temperate rainforests or woodlands; isolation source: soil samples (1 kg each in a 20% v/v slurry with milli Q water) were... ...
CGGTGGCGCCGGTTTTATCGGCGCGAATTTCGTTCTGGACTGGCTGGCCCAATCCGATGAAACGGTCATCAACCTCGACCTGCTCACCTACGCCGGCAATCCTGAGAATCTGTGCTCGCTAACCAGCGACGGACGGCATGTCTTTGTGCAAGGCGACATCGGCGATTCCAGCCTGGTGGCCCAACTGCTCGCCAAGCATCAACCCCGCGCCATCATCAACTTTGCCGCCGAAAGCCACGTGGACCGCTCCATCCACGGCCCGGAAGACTTCGTCCAGACCAACATCGTGGGCACCTTTCGCCTGCTGGAAGCCGCGCGCGGCTACTGGAATAGCCTGCAGGGCGACGCCAAGCAAGACTTCCGCTTCCTGCACGTCTCCACCGATGAGGTCTATGGCTCTCTCGGCAAGGACGACACCGCCTTTACCGAAACGCATCGCTACGAACCCAACAGCCCGTATTCGGCAAGCAAGGCCGCCAGCGACCATCTGGTACGCGCTTACCATCACACCTACGGCTTGCCGGTTCTCACCACCAACTGCTCCAACAACTACGGACCGTACCAATTCCCGGAAAAGCTCATCCCGCTGATGATCGTCAACGCACTCGCGGGCAAGCCCCTGCCCGTGTATGGCGATGGCCAGCAGATCCGTGACTGGCTCTACGTCAAGGACCATTGCAGCGCGATTCGCCGCGTGCTGGAAGCCGGCAAGGTCGGGGAAACCTACAACATCGGCGGCTGGAACGAAAAACCCAACCTCGATGTGTTCGCTGCTCGACGAATTCCGGCCCCGCGCAGATGGCCAACGCTATAGCGAGCAAATCACCTACGTCACCGACCGTCCCGGCCATGATCGCCGCTACGCCATCGATGCCAGCAAGATTGCGGCCGAACTCGGGTGGAAGCCTGCCGAAACCTTCGACACCGGCATCCGAAAAACCCTTGAGTGGTACCTGGAAAATCAGGAATGGGTCGCCCATGTCCAATCCGGCAGCTATCGTGAATGGGTTGAAAAGAACTACGCTGGGCGCGCAGCATGAAAATCCTGCTGTTCGGAAAGAACGGGCAAGTCGGCTGGGAGCTTCAACGCAGCCTGGCCCCCTTGGGTGAGGTGATCGCGCTGGCCTCAGGCAGCCGGGAACTATGCGGTGATTTCACCAATCTGGAAGGCATCGCCCAGACGGTTCGCGCAGTCGCGCCGGACATCATCGTCAATGCCGCTGCGCACACCGCCGTCGACCAGGCCGAGAGCGAGGCCGAGCTGGCCCGCCCCCTCAACGCGCTGGCCCCAGGCGTGCTGGCGCACGAGGCCCAGCGCAGCGGTGCATGGCTGGTGCACTACTCCACCGACTACGTATTTGACGGCAGTGGCGACACACCGAGGTCGGAAACCGACGCTACCGGCCCGCTCAACGTCTACGGAAAAACCAAGCTCGAAGGCGAGACCGCCATCCGTTGCAGTGGCTGCAAGCACCTCATCTTCCGCACCAGTTGGGTGTACGCGGCACGCGGCGGCAATTTCGCCCAAACCATGCTGCGACTGGCCCAGGAGCGCGACCGCCTCAGCGTCATTCATGACCAGATCGGCGCCCCCACTGGAGCCGACCTACTGGCGGACGTCACCGCCCACGCCCTGCGCACCGCAAGACAACTCCCCGAGCTTGGCGGCCTGTATCACCTGGTGGCAAGCGGCGAGACCTCTTGGTATGACTACGCCCGATTCGTGATTGACCACGCTCGCCAGGCCGGCATCGACATCAAGGTCGCACCCGAGTCCATCCATCCCATTCCCACCAGCGCATTCCCCACTGCCGCCAGGCGCCCTCTCAACTCGCGCCTGGACTCCCGCAAACTGCAAACCACCTTCGGCCTGCGCCTGCCTCAATGGCAAGACGGCATCACCCGCATGCTGACCGAAGTACTCGAGAAACGATCATGATCCAGCGCAAAGGCTTCATCCCCACAGGCGGCCCCCGCACCTGGCTCTATCCCGTAACGCAAGCGGCCTGACACCGATGACTGCACCTCGATCAATGCGATCAGGTCCTGCCACGAAACCAGTTGAGGTATTGGGCATTCCCGGACAACTCCATCAACTGACGGGCAAGGGTCGTTTTCCCCACCTGGCGCGGTCAGCAGCACCATCTTGGTGGTCAAGTCTTTCAATACCCATTCATCAAGGTAGCGTTTCATCGGCTAAACATACAATAAATGAAATAAAGTCGCCACTTTATTATTCATCTAATTAAACAATTCGCAATAAAATGCCTATGCGCCAGGTTCAGGCACAGCCCAGGCCGGATAGGCTCGGTAATCCCCCCATTTCTAGCGATCACCAGAAGTAGAGGCTAAGGGTTTGCAGCGGAGAACCCCAAATCCCGGTTCAGCCCGTGCCGCACGTTATCGCCATCCAGCACATAACAGGCACGGCCCTGGTCGATCAACGCGCGCTCCACGGCGAAAGCCAGCATGAATTTGCCGGCCGCGGAGAAGCCGGTGAGCCAGAGCGTTACCGGTTGCTGGCCGAGCAGCTTTTGCCGCGCCGCCGACGTCACCTGGCTACCATGCCAAACCACCAGCGGGGGAGTTTTTTCGTTCATATTTTTTTCACGATCACTAGTATCGTTAGAAATGCTACCCATCCCTTTAAGGGCGCGCCTAAGGGCCAGCGTGCCCACTTGGCATGTTTTGGCGTTTCACACATTTCCAGCACCTTGGAGGCCCATTAAAGCTGTTTATCGATTAACCAGGACAATTGGCTCATTACGAATAGTTACGAATACGTTGAATCAAACCCGAAAGACCCCCATTTTTCAGTACTCTTAATGCCGATTGTGCAATATGGATACCGACGCTCGGCGAAAAAAAACCTTTCATCATCCGTCCAATCACTGTTCTTTGTTTGGTGTCGGCACTGTTAGGTGAAATGAAATTGCCGTGCGTAATTTCAGCCTTCCACCAACTTAGAAAACATGGCTCTGCAACACTGTACGGATCTGGAAATACCTTCTGCACTTCCGGCCTTGTTTGATACAAGCGCCGAGCTTCGCGCGAGATAGACTCGCCATTTTCATATTGACCGTAATGCCAGCCCCTATATTTCGCATCACCTTGTCCTTCAGCGACCAAGTCCTTTCCGTAGGTGTCCCACAGTTCATGCGCTATCTTTTGGTTGGCGGCATACCGCAAAAGCATGCCAAAACCATCGCCACTATCGTAGCTGGTGAAGTGATAGAAACGCAGTGGTACCTCGGCGGCAAAGAATACGCCTGCCTCATTCTTCGAAAGGCAACGATGGGCGAGATTCCATGTCGCAACATTGCAGCCACGATCCCTGACAATTCCTAGATTGCTGAAAAATGCGGGGGCAAGATCGCACCAACGTTGATCAGTGAACAATCCTTCTGGGATATCATCCCGGCAGAAATTACGCAGTCGACTGGCCCACCAGCGGATGAAATCCATGCCCTGCCCCGAGGTTCTTGCTGCAAAAAATCCCAGATTAAACACGCCGTGCTTCAAAGCTGATATCTCGTTGTCATGAATCGCGCCTATCTCACTCTCGGCGTCGAGTAGATGTGGAGTCAACAGAATTTCTCGCTCATCCAGTTGAGCTTCAAGTGCAGCCAATGAGTTGAATACCTTTATGTCCGGATCAAGGTACATGATCTTTTCTACAAATGGACGCTGTGCTAGCAATTCAGCCGCAGGCCCTTTAACCGCTGTGCATAGTTCAACTATGGCGTGGCCGAAAGCCCAGGTTTTCCAGTTTGGTAGCCCAAGTTGCTCAATAGTGAGCAACTCGTCGAACGGCTCCTGCGCAAGATCGAACCCTGCTGGGAGATCATCGGAATATAACAACACAAAGACCCAATCGGGATGAAATCGCTTAAGCGACTTTGCCAGTACCCGTGCCTTTGGAAGATAGCTTTTGGTGATAGATGTATAAACGAGCATTACTTTAAAGCCTCATTTGCAGCCTGAAACGCGGATTGCACCGCAGCCAAGATAACCTTAGGCGCTGAATTCAATGGAATGACCCTCCCGAGCCTATATTGTCTGACCCGGCGCCCTTGTGCTCCAAGTTCAAATGCGACAATTGGCATTCCCATCTTTATGGTCTCGGAAATCGTATAACTGAAGGTTTCTGGCACGATGGTAGGCATCAGAATGACATTAATACCCTCGCGCCGCACGATCTCCGGTAGCGTCCGGTTCTCGTACGCGCCCAGCACTCTTATTCGCGGCATAGTCGGAACGACGCTCTGTCCAATGACGGTAAGCGGAATATTTGAGCCATGTTTCTCAAGATGCTCAGCCAGCGAATTGACAACTGCAGCACCTTTGACGGTCGTCAGCGTCCCCAACACGCCAATGTGTATGGGGCCGGGCAGTGAAACTGCTGTTTCACACCTGAAATACTCATCGCCGTGAGGAATGACCTGCATTTTTTGGCTACCCAACTGAAAGCCTCTCTGCAAGATGACCTGCGATGATGAATCGAAGACACTGATGACATCCGCTATGTTAAACAGGTCATCAAACATCTTTCTCCAATTTTCAATATTTACTGGCTGTTTGCTCGCCCAATGTGCTGCCAGGTTCACTTTCAGACAAGCATTACATGATGCATGGTCAACAGGCACACCACAGTACTTTTCATTCGCATCAAGGAGATGTTGCGAGGGGCAAAGGGCATAAAAGTCGTGAACTTTATAGTCCAGCGTGGCATCGAGAACTTGCTTCAGTTTGATTACACGAGAAATGACGTCATCAACGTACGGATAACCATAGAACGAATTCACGATTATTCTCTGACTCCCCAACAACGCCAGAGTCTCGAAAATTTCATCTGTGTTAAAAGAAGCAAAGATCAGTCCGTCATCTCGCCCGACCCATTCAATGAACCAACAATCGTTGGAATAATAAACCCTCAATACCGAGCTTTGATCGAGAAGAAGCGTATCCAGCAACGCCCGGGTATAGCGATTAGTGCCGCCGCCTATATTGTGATCAAACATGATAGCAGGCGTATTCACCAAGCCTCGTTGATGAAGTTCACGCAATACCGTTAGCGGCGCCGCACCAGGTTGCGGACCGGCAAGTTGCCTCGGCACGAATACCTGGTGATACAACCCCTGTTTCTGTGCAAAATACGGGAACATCCGCTCAATGGCATGCGCAAGTGTCGCGTCGTCCTGCCCCGCCTCTGAGTCGAAGTCCCGCAAACTGAGCTGTAGTCTGACGAACGGGTCAATTGCCTTGCCACGAATCCAGAACATCCCACCAGCCGGAAAATCCCCTGGATTGACGCGCCCTACTTCAGCACCGTCATAGCCCGCTCGAGTGAGCAGCATAGCCATGTGATGTGCATTTCCGCCGAGCCTCATGAATGGGATCACTGGGCAGTAGACCTGCGGATAAACAATACCCAACCGTTCGTTCCGCGAGAACTCACCAAGTATTGCCCTGACTTGCCCTTTACTGCCGAGCAACGACGTCATCAGATATCGCCGCCAGCCGCGCAATTCCAAGTTATGTGGAGAGCGCTTGGTGTGTATGTGGAGCACCACATCGTGCTTGGCAAGTTCCACACCTAGAGCCACGATCATGGGGGCGATATCCCGCCCCCTATTCTCCACTACGCGAACAGTGAGGGTGCTTGCATTTTCCATGTCAGAAAAGGTCTCCCTGACAAGCTCCGCCTTTTCAGCTGTATCGGTCGTCACATAGCAGTGAAACTTGACCGGCATATTCTCCAGGTGAGCACGAACTTCTGATCGGAGGTCTGCATAATAGATGTGCGCATGTACCGCGACATCTATGGGCGACTGAGCAGACGAATCCATCTCATCCTCGATCACTAGCGGTGCCATTTGTGGTGTAAGCGTCACCCCTAATCTGCTCCGCTCGTGCAGCACGATATTCCTGCGCAGAGCTCCTATGCCCCCTTTCCGAAGCGCATATGCAACTTTGTCAAGCAGTCGTAAGACTCCGCTCCAGCCAGGATAAATCTGGCGATAGCCTCGATAGCTTCGAATAAGCTGGACAAACTGCAAGCGCAGCCTCGACACCCCCCTTAACGGTTTCGTGACGCGCCATGAGGTAGAAGAACGAATCTCCTCAATCGCGCCCGCCAGTTCTTCGGAGAGGTTCTCTAGTTCCGCCTCCCGGCGCGTTAAATCTGCAATCTGAGCGTCGCGCTCGGTTACGGCCTGGCTCAGGCTGGCGATCTGTCCGTCGCGTTCCACTACATCATGTTTAAGGCTGGCGATCTGGCCGTTATGGGCCGACAAGGATTGGTTGAGCTCGGCAATTTTCCAATCTTGACGGGTCATGTACCGTAACCCGGGCGCAAATTCCTTGAGGTACCCATCTGCCTGTTGAACACAATTCAGCGCCTCTTCTTTTTCAAGCGACCATTCATCCCCTGCAACCTTAACAAGAGCCTGATAAAGTTTAATTGCAGATTGCGGAACAGATGTATCTAGTCTTAAATCGTTTGCATCAAATTTCGCGTGACACAATCCAGGATCAAGAAATTCCTTTTCGTACTTTGCCAACTCTTCTGGATGAAGCCGACCTTCAAGTTGCAGAGCTTCCGCAATTCGGGTGAGTTCAACACGTGGCCGTTCCATCATGTTGTCATAATCAACGACCACACGCCGCATGCCCTTGGTTTCCAGGATGCTCGGCACTAGGTGCTCAAGCCACAAATAACATGATTTTTCCTTTTCAATTCGATCACGAGCCTTCAGCGACTCCGCTACGCTAAGAGGATTTCGAACTACAATGACATAATTAACATTAATGCCCAATTCGCCAAAAACAGCCTGCCAGAAAGGCAGCAATCTTGCTACGCGCGGGTCTTTTATTGCCAGTATTTCTTTAGTCGACTGCATCTTTTCACGCATCAACTCAATCGCCTTTACCTTCAGGTCGGCAAGACTTCCGCTTTCCAGTTGGACTCCTGTAACTGGCGATAGCGTGTGCCACTCTTGAGACAATGTCAGCAATATTGCTTCGTTGATACCGACGATATCATTGTCTTCAAAAAACCCTTTCTCATTTACACCAAGCATCGCCGTCTGCAGGTTGGCGCCGAAATCCGCGCCCAGCACTTGAAGACCACGCGTAATGGCACTCGTACCACTGCGGTGCATGCCCAATACGACAACCAGCCGGTTGCTCTTGTTATCCATGAGTTCTGTTCTCTAAATTCAGTTCTTGCTCAGGTCGATCTCTGGGTAGCAGCCGAAATCAACGGTGCCTGTCGCCAGATTTTCCGTATCCGGCAATACTCTAAACATAGCGATATCAATCAGGCGATGGAGGTACGTTTCGCCGCCATTTATATCGCCCACGACCCCTGCATTCAAAAAATACACGCCAGTATTCAGCGCACAGCGGAAACGGAATTCGACGCGATAGCTTGATCCTGCTCCAACATAAGCCAGGCTATCTCGCGGTGAATTTGCCGATACCCCTCCGCCCAGCTCAACACCTGATGTGGTCTTGATGAGCATGCCAAACCGGACATTGCTGGCACTCCTGGTGAACTGAACTGTGTAGACATAACGATAGGTCTTGCCTCGTACGAGGTTGTTAACCTGCTCGCCAGCCAATGTAAGCACCGCCGGCGAATCGATGTAAGCCCCATGCGACTCATATTCAATGGTGCTGCTCGGCCTTAGGTTCGGGTCAAAGTTTTCTTGCGGTTCGTGCGCGTGCTCCCCATGTGATTCTTCTTGGCGCGCCCCTGCCTCTACGGTATTGGCATGCAGCTCCGCATGTTCATCCATCCGGCGAATTTGCTCACGAATGGTTTCACGCTTGTCCGTCGGAGCATAAAGCAGCTTTTGGTAACGGCCCACGATTTGCTTGGGCATGCCCACGGCCAGCTTTTCACCAGATTCCATCAGCACGGCACGATCACATAGCTCGACGATGGTTCCGCCGGAGTGTGAGACAAACAGGATGGTGGATCCGCTTGCACGAATGGTCTCGATGCGAGAAAAACACTTACGCTGGAATAGTTCGTCGCCCACGGAGAGCGCTTCATCTACGATAAGAATTTCCGGATCGACGTTGATCGCCACAGCAAACGCCAATCGCACCATCATGCCGCTGGAATAGGTCTTTACTGGCTGTTCAATGAAATCACCAATCTCAGCAAAAGCGGCGATGTCGTCAAACCGGGCGTCGATTTCTTCCGTACTTAAGCCAAGAACAGCACCATTCATATAAACATTTTCACGCCCGGTGAATTCAGGGTTAAAACCGGAACCCAGTTCCAGGAGAGCCGCAATGCGGCCACGGGTTTCCACGCTACCGCCGGTGGGCGATAGCGTGCCGCAGATCATTTGCAACAAAGTGGATTTGCCTGAACCATTGCGCCCGATAATGCCGACGGTTTCACCCTTCTTGACTTCGAAGGAGACGTCCTTGAGCGCCCAGAATTCGCGGAAGTATTGCTTCGGCTGTTTGCCGATCAATCTTTGCAGGCGTGGCATTACAAACTGCTTGAGCCGGTCGCGCGGAGTGTCGTAGATGTGGTAACACTTGCTCAAGCCTTCAACCTTGATGGCGATGTCGTCGCTCATGCGCCAGCCCTCCCAAAGTCCGCGCTGGCAGGACGGCGCTTGATGTTACAGAACATCTGCGAATCCTTTGCGGGTCTTTTGGAACCAGGCAAAGCCAAGCCAGGTGATGACGCTGGTAGCCAGCCAATAGATGCCAAGCGTGGTGAAGTCTGGCAACTTGCCCCAGTACAGAACGTCCCGGGTCATCTCGATGACGGGGGTCAGCGGGTTGAGGTAAAGAATGTGCCGGTAATTTTCAGGCAAGGCGCTGACCGGATAAAAGATGGGGCTCATGAACATCAATACAGAAGTCGCCACACCGATGATTTGCGACACATCACGCAGGAACACCCCCAGTGAAGCCAGGGCCCAGCTCAGGCCCATGATGAAAAGTGCGAATGGCAGCATGATGAGCGGCAACAGCAAAACGGTGGCATGGGGCACGCCGAACAGGACAAGGTAAGCGGCAAGCCACACGCCCAGGCTGATGAGCGTGTGGTAGAAGGCAGAGAGCAGGCCGACAAACGGCAGTATCTCAAGCGGGAAGACCACCTTCTTGACGTAGTTGGGGTTGGAAAGGATGATGCCGGGTGCGCGGTTGATGCATTCGGCAAACAGGTTGAAAATGAGCAAGCCGGCAAAGAGCACGAGGGCAAACTCGGTTTTCGAATCACTGCCTTGACCCCAGCGGGACTTGAACACCTCGCTAAAGACGAAGGTGTAGACCGCAAGCATGAAGAGCGGGTTGAAAAAGGACCAGAGCAGACCGAGCACGGAGCCCCGGTAACGGCCCAGCACTTCTCGCCTGGCCGAGGCATGAATCAGGCTGCGGTTGCGCCAGAGGCTGGCCACCATTTCGATGGGGGTGGCAGGGAAGTTACGCATCAGGCAAACATCTCGGCTTCAGTAAAGGTGTTGCCCTGCGCATCTTTGGCGGAAAGGATGGGCTGGATAGCTCTTGGCCAGTCGATCTGGAGTGTGGTGTCGTTCCAGAGGATGCAGCGCTCATGGGCAGGGGCGTAGTAGTCCGTGGTTTTGTAGATGAATTCGGCAGTGTCCGATAGCACGACGAAGCCGTGGGCAAAGCCCTCGGGAATCCAGAGCTGGCGCTTGTTGTCAGCAGAGAGGATTTCACCCACCCATTGGCCGAAAGTTTTGCTGCTTTTGCGCAGGTCAACCGCCACATCGAAAACCTCACCCTCCACCACACGCACCAGCTTGCCCTGGGGCTGTTGGATTTGATAATGCAAGCCGCGCAGCACATTCTTCGCGCTGCGGCTGTGGTTGTCTTGCACGAAGTGCACGGGTTTGCCGATGGCGGCTTCAAATTGCGCCTGGTTGAAGCTTTCAAAAAAGAAACCGCGTTCGTCACCGAACACTTTGGGTTCGATAAGGAATACATCGGGGATAGCGAGCGGGGTGGGCTTCATCAGAAAACGTTTTCCTTGAGAATTCTCAGCAGATACTGGCCGTAGCCGTTCTTGGTCAGAGGCTTCGCCAGCGCCTCGAGTTGCCCGGCATCGATCCAACCCTGGCGAAAGGCGATTTCTTCCGGGCAGGCCACCTTGAGTCCCTGGCGGTTTTCCAGGGTGGCAATGAACTGGCTGGCATCGAGCAGGGATTCGTGGGTGCCCGTATCGAGCCAGGCGTAGCCACGGCCCATGATCTCCACGCTGAGTTGCCCCTGCTCCAGATACAGCCGGTTGAGGTCGGTGATTTCCAGCTCGCCACGCGGCGAGGGCTTGAGGGTCTTGGCCAAATCAACCACCTGGTTGTCGTAGAAATAAAGCCCGGTGACGGCATAGTTGGATTTGGGCTGCCTGGGCTTTTCTTCCAGGGACAGCACCTTGCCTTGGGCGTCGAATTCGGCCACGCCGTAGCGTTCCGGATCATGCACATGGTAGGCGAACACACTGGCGCCCTCGGTGCGGGCCATGCCGTTGGCCAGCAGGTGGTGAAAATCATGGCCGTAAAAGATGTTGTCGCCCAGCACCAGCGCGGCGGGGTGGTTGCCGATAAAGGTCTCGCCAATCAGGAAGGCTTGCGCCAGGCCATCCGGGCTGGGCTGGACGGCGTATTGCAGGCTCAGGCCCCACTGGCTGCCGTCACCCAGCAGCTGCTGGAAGCGCGGCGTGTCTTGCGGGGTGCTGATGATGAGGATGTCGCGCATGCCCGCCAGCATCAGCGTGCTGAGCGGGTAGTAGATCATGGGTTTGTCGAAGACCGGAAGCAGCTGCTTGCTGATGGCCAGCGTGGCCGGGTGCAGGCGGGTGCCGGAACCGCCGGCGAGGATGATGCCTTTGCGGGTCATGCGGCCACCTTTTCACCATGATGCCGGCCCATCCGCTCGCGGTTGGCGCCACCTTGCACGCGCTGTACCCGCTCGCGATAGCCCAGGTGCCACTGCACCGTCTTGCGTGTGCCAGCCTCGAAGGTTTCGGCGGGGCGCCAGCCGAGTTCGCGCTCGATCTCGCGTGCGTCGATGGTGTGGCGCTGACCGTGAGCGGGGCGGTCCGTCGCGGGGGTCATTTGTGTTTTATAGCCGCTGCCGTAGACCTCGTCGGTGCTGACATGCAGAAGGCGGAAAGCGGCTTGCGCGTGCTCGGGCAGGCCGCGCGCTCCCCGTCCGCCCAGCACGAAGACATGGCGCGCATCGCCCTGCTGGCTGGCGAGGTTTTCCAGGTTGCCCGCGCAAGTGCGTTCATCAGGAGTGACGAGGGGCTCATCCGACTGGGCCAGCCAGTCGAGCCCAAAATTGCTTGCGCTGAAGCCGGCACCGCCGGTGGCCAGAATCGCCATGTGTCAAAGTTTCCTGAAAACCGCAGCTGCAACCAGTCCAAGGTTTCCGAGGACTGTCTGACGGTAAAGACCGCTGCGTTTGAGATTGATAAGACGAGGGATCAGGCTCATTTCGCGGGCTCTAGCGAAACGCTCGAGTATTTCCCGATTTTCCGGGGTAAGACGATGGCTCAAGGCACGCAAGGCGGCGATGTTACCGTCGTTCCAAGCACGAAAGCGGCCCTGCCAGAACATGCGGATGCGCTTGAAGCGAGCAGACCATGTCGCATTCATTCCGACCAGGTTGTCATCGTGCTGGCGATAACGAAGCGTGGGTTCGCTGTCGTAAAAAACCTTGCCACCACACCCGGTGACCGCCATGTACGCCCACCAGTCGTGGGTGATGACAGGAAGGTTTTTACCCGCTTCGCGCAGGAGGTTCCGCGTGGCATTGTTGAAAACCATGGTGTTGCCACCCCCGATGCTTTGCATCAGGGCATTGGCAAAGCTGGGTGGTTTGCTGAAAAGCGGGGACAAGCCGATTTCGTTGTTATTGGCGTCCACCAAGCGGGTGCGTGAACAATACAAAGCGGGGACATTCTCTGGAATGGTTTCAAGCCACTCCACCGCGCGGGCAAGCTTGTTTGGCTCCCAGATGTCGTCCTGGTCTGAGTAGGCGTAGTAATCCGCTTCGATGCCAGCCCTGCAGGTCAGGGAAAGAAAATTGGCCGAAAAGCCCTCGGCAGGGCCAAAATGAACCGAGAGACGGCCTGCCGGCCATTTCTGCCGATACTCCTCGAGTATGGTATGGGTGTCGTCCAGGGATCCGTCATCAGAGACCCAGACCTCCCAGTTGGCGTGAGTTTGGGCAACGAAGGAATCCAATTGTTCTGCCAGGTAATGCTGGCCGTGGTACGTGCAAAGCAGAATAGCCACCTTGGACTGGGCCATGTCGACACCAGCCAAAGGGCTTTCCAAAAAGCCGACCTTTGCTGTGTCGCAAGCAGCAACCCGACTCATCAACCCAAATCCACCAGCGACACCTGCTTGAATGCGCTGATCTTGCCGAAGCACCGGCGATAGACCTCGGCATGCGGGCATTCGTCGGCGCGCCTGTCGAAGCGACCGAATAACCGCATGATGGCCTTGTGGCCGGCGGCCTTGATCCAGCCGAACAGCCGCGCCAGCGCGCCGTCCATGCGCACCGTTTCAGCGTGTACGAAGCGGCAGACGCGGCACCCGATGGAGGCGATGAACTGCTCGATCAGTTGCAGCGGCGCACAACCCCGGTTGGACTTCGGCTCGAAAAAGCCCCAGCCCGCCCCCTCGCGGAACCCCACGCTGTCGAACAACCGCTTGAACGGCGCCTGACCGCCCCATGCCGTGATCTCGCGGTGGCTGAAGCTGACCGCGAACCCTTCCCCTTGTAGCGCCGAGCCGGCCATGACCATAAGCTATCCAACTGATCCACAAAACATTTCTCTAACGGCATCCATCGGATACCCATCCACCCGCGCCGAGGCGATGGCCCACAGCTTGCCTCAAAATCACGAAAATCGGCTAATGGATAATCTGGCAGCCTGTCGGGTTTTGGCCGCCCGATTGGATCGGTACTAGCGGAGCCAAGGCGCATGAACCGCCTTCGACCAGTGGGCCGAGATACAGACTATTTGCTGCCGCCGGCGGCGCAAGACTGGCTGCCGGGGTCGCACTCGGCGCGCTACGTGGTGGGTGTCGCCGAAGAACTGGACCTGTCGGAGCTTCTGGACGCGCATATGCCAACTCG